>Ga0116230_10000215_pt1 | contig 46982 bp, 26 predicted proteins | sample S1TSphfallax_3_FD_88678 | JGI IMG/M metagenome (GOLD analysis project Ga0116230, IMG submission 88678) | Host-associated microbial communities from peat moss isolated from Minnesota, USA - S1T2_Fd - Sphagnum fallax MG | ecosystem: Host-associated > Plants > Peat moss > Unclassified | place...
AAATATTTGAAATATTCTTTATTTTGCATAAAAGAGAGAGAGAGAGTAAAATGCTTGAAAATGAGGAAGAAATGAAATTAATCCTTAAAAAAACTTCATGCTCAAAGAAAAATTTGGAGACTTTAGTTATAATTTTAAAAATCAATTAATTGAGATTTTTAAATTTTATTTTCGGGTTTGAATGGTTATTCTTAAATGGATGTTGAAAATGCACAAATTATGCATTGTAAGATTTGTGACAATAGTAAAATAAATGCATCTAAGGACACAAAAGGCAAGAAAAGGAATTGGCATGATGAAATTTCAAAACAAATGGTATGAAATCTTTGGAAAAAAAACATGGGAACAGTAAAACAAACCCATTCCCTAACAATTAGGTCCTATACATAGGTATAGGGCTCAACCACGTAGGTATACATAGTTAAACCAACACTAGTCGCAACCCTAGACTAGGGCCTTACCCCTACACAATTTTAAACATGTACTCGAAGTCTAAGGAAGTATTTGTCCAAATACTCGTGGGTTCTCTTGAGGTTTGGAACTCCCTTGGGGTGAGGCCCTTGAGTAGGACCCCTTTAGCGAGAAACCACTAGTACAAGGACCTCCCCTACAACTTTCCTTGGGTTTTCTAAGGGACCAAAGCTGGGAAGGTCCCCCATTGGGCTGCAATTCCGATAGATGGGGGGCGGGGGCGGAAGGGAAGGGGGGAGAAGGGATGAGCTCTTCGATTTTGTGGCGATGGCAGTGGCTATGGCGTACGTTGGAGAGGTGGGTGGCTTGTTACTGTCGTCAATCTCGCTCAATTCTTCTTCTTCTTCTTCTTCTCTCGACAACAAATTGTTCTTCACTTGTGGTGGCGGTGGCGGCAATCGAGCAATTGTAGGTGGAATTTTTCCAACATCTTTGCGTTTGGAAAAGGCGAGAAAGTTTGTTGGTGTGGTGGGAAAGACGGAACCAGGTGTTGGATATGGTTTCTGGAGAAGGAGAATTTCTCTAGTAGCATCGGTTTCACGTCGTCGGGGTTTTGGAGGAATAGAAATTGAGCATTTAAGACGCAATGGTCGAGAATGTTGTGTGTCTCCTCCGTTGGCGACGTGGGAGGATACCAATGCAGCCATGGAGGAGTACAAGGAGGCTAAGATCAAGGTTGTAGGCGTCGGGGGTGGAGGTTCCAATGCAGTCAACCGAATGATGGAGAGCGAGATGCAAGGAGTGGAGTTTTGGATTGTGAATACTGATGCTCAAGCTTTGTCAATGTCCTCGGTATCTCCTAGTAACCGTTTACAAATAGGCCAGAAGCTCACTCGGGGACTTGGAGCAGGCGGGAATCCTGAGATAGGTCAGAGTGCTGCTGAAGAAAGTATAGAAATGGTGGAGGAAGCCATGCGGGGAGCAGATATGGTCTTTGTGACTGTAAGTCTCTCTCCCTTACTACTACTAGCAGAGGATGCTGCTGCACACGAACTCAGTGCTCATTTTTCCACAAAAGTGAAAACCCTAAACTTGTGTTCACCAGAAAATTGGCAACCTCATGGGTTGCCAACCAGCTTGGCTTGATATGATAAGGATGATGTTGTTGCAGGCTGGAATGGGGGGAGGGACTGGGAGTGGAGCAGCACCTATCATTGCAGGCATAGCAAAGCAGCTGGGTGTCCTGACTGTAGGCATAGTCACTATGCCATTCTCATTTGAAGGGCGGAGGCGGTCAGTGCAAGCACAGGAAGCTATAGCTGCTCTTCGCAATAATGTTGACACAATGATCACTATACCTAATGACAAGCTGCTTATTGCAGTTGCACAGTCTACTCCTGTCACAGAGGCATTCAATTTAGCAGATGATATACTTCGTCAGGGAGTACGGGGCATCTCAGACATCATCACAGTAAGTTGACTCTACATCTATGGACCCTAGACAGATGGGTAATGGATGGTGTAATCTTCGGGATTAGAGATGCCTGCTAATCAGACTAAGCAGAAAGTTCTTGTAGATTTTGTACTTTGTTTTCTTTCTGGTGCCTGCCAGCCAAATATGTAAACACTGTTTCCAGCCATCTAGCTGGAGGATAGCTCCTGCTTTATGTCCATAAACACAAAAGCAAAAACAATTCTGAGTGTCCTTGGATTGTTGACAGGGCCATTGCCGCTGAATTGCAGGTGCCAGGGCTGGTAAATGTGGATTTTGCTGATGTTCGAGCAATTATGGCCAATGCTGGTTCTTCCCTAATGGGCATCGGAACTGCCACAGGTTGGCTCTTGCTTTATGTGTGGAAGTAAATATTCTCATGGAGGTTGGAATGGTTTTGACAATCTCACAATTCTAGATTAGTTCTTGAAGATCTCCATTTGTTTATCTTTGTGGCAGGGAAGTCTAGAGCCAGAGATGCAGCATTGGGTGCGATCCAATCCCCTCTATTGGATGTTGGTATAGAACGTGCAACAGGGATTGTGTGGAATATAACTGGTGGAAAAGACATGACACTATTTGAGGTCTGTTATTTTTTTACTTGCCCTTTCTTTTTCTTTATGAACCGCCAAAGACTGTCAGGCCCAAAATTCACTGATTTGTAGTGTGGTATGGCTTCAAATACTGTACAAATCTGAACCGATGGAGCAGAAATTATTGCAGCATATCTACTTGCATTGCCTTATGTTCTCTGTAAGAAATTAAAGGGCAATGGATAGCAACAACTTGACAAGCCCAGAGTTTGACAGATCAACTTAGCACAGCATAATGACATCAAAGTTCACAATCAGAATATGTGTCACCCACCCTTGTCCAAGCATCCTTCATGCTTTAGAATTTAGCACACATGTCAACCCAGGCTAGCCCAAAATACATTGCAACTGGTTTGAATGATCTGGTTGTGAAAACTATCTACCCTTGGCAAGTGGATTGTTTAACGAAGAAGATTTGTCATTGGAGTTTTGACCTTTGGGATCTTCTTTGATTCTTTCAAGGGCTTCGTGATTCTTAGCAGGGAGCTTGGTTTCTGAAGTCCCTGTTGTCCTCAAATCTGTCTCATCTTGCAGGATTATATTTTATGTTCTCCTTTCATGTTTTCTGCTTCCTCTTGTTTTTATTCTTTGTTTTTCTTGTCCCCTTTGTTACTTCTTGTCTATTATTTTATTTTGGGTCTTTTGTTTCCTTTACTTTGGTGTGCTAGCCATGGCTTTACAGATCTGCAACAGAAACCTCACTATGAGGGTTGGTGGTTGACATTGCCCTGATGAAGTCAGCAATGAAAATGTTAGCTACTCACAATCATAGATGTTTCTGGTTGTGACTGGACATGCAAGAGACTATCACTATGTTCACACCACTTCTTGTCATCATTGTGTCTTAGGTGAATGCAGCAGCTGAGGTTATTTACGAACTTGTTGACCCAAATGCAAATCTCATTTTTGGAGCAGTAGTTGATGAGTCACTCCATGATCAAGTAAGTCTTCTTTCTGGAATCCTCTTTCTGACCTTGTTCTCCAAATCTTTCTTTCATCTTTTGCCATGGCTGTGTTTCCTCTACAGTTCACATCTTGTGTTGAGTCCTAACTCCTTAATAGCTTCCAGTATTTTTGTGTTATTACCTAGATGGATAAATGTAACATTGTGCTTGTCTGTAAGGAGCATTATGGCGCTTCATTTTTTGAGAAGATAAGTTCTCTTGAAGGCACCTATGTGAAGTCAAGTTTGTCAAAATCTGAAGTTTAACTAAGAAGTTTAACTCTTCAAGATTCTTTCAATGCTACTGATAAGTTTAAACAGGTTGTGGTCCTTGCACAACTTCTCCTCTTATGGCTTAGAAGTTCTATGAAGCCTTGGTTTATATATGCAGCCAGTTCTCACAGAAGTTTTTGACTGCCATCTAAAGCTATTCTGCTGGTGGTCAATGACATGTGGGTTGACAAGTTGCAGGGAGATTATGTCCCTTCACAGAGTAGTGGTGTTTGTAAAGATTCCTTGGGAGTATTTGAAGTCATTGAGTTCTTGAATCACTCATGATCAATGCTCTCAAATCTTCTCTCTTTTTGTTCTAATTCTTTGATTTCTCAACTCTTTTGTATAAAATCAACCAATTGCATCTGAAACCTAGAATGATAATTCTAGTGAGTATGATCCCTTCATTTCAGATTTTTATTGGTTCAGAGGGCAGTCCTTAACTTCAAATATGCTTGATTGAAGGATAAGGAGGTAGCAAAAACTTCAGATATATCTTCTTGGGTAGATTTCTTTAGATAAGTTATTCCTCAAAAAATTTGAGTTGGTCATTGAGTGATAAATTGGTATGCCAATGTGTAGTACCTCTTCACATATTAGTTTGATTTTTTGGACCATCTTATTAAGATTTAATAAGCTAAAATCTTGTCCAATTTTTCTTTCTAAGTTATCCTCCATATAAGTTGGGTAGATGATTTTCTAGTTCTTGATACCCTTGCAATTTCTGCACCCTTTAAACTCATGACACAGATGCTTGTATAATGGATTGCCTGAATTTTTGGGCTGATTATCATGTTCTTATCTACTGGATGGCTGCTTGTCACTGCCATTTTTGATAAATTGACGGTCTGATATTTTGTGAGTCATTCTCATAGGGTTATGACTGTGCTTGTTGTCCTGTTACCTTAAAAGGGTGGTTGTGGAATTTTCTCTGCAAACTCATAGACATGATTTCTCCAACTGGCATTCTCAGCCAGAATATGCAGTTATTAACATGATTTGTATGACTCATCTGGATTTCAACATTTCACATTCTGCCAAAGTTGGTGTACTCAATAGTTTAGAGGTTCTTAAGGTTTGGTAGTTTAAGGGGGTTCTTTGTAGTCAGATGGTGAGCTCAATTAGTCTTCTGAGGAGAAAAGGTTACTTTTCAAAATCCTATTACATCAACTGAGAGGTTTGTTTAACAATGAAGGATTTCTGTTCAGTGTTTTCTCCTTTGAAATGTTCAAAATGAATATTTGATGGGCTTAATCCTAAATGGGGAGCTTTTAAAAACACACTTTGGTTTTTCTTTTTCTTTTCTGGTCCTCATCTTTCTTGGTTTTTTTGGTCTTCTCATTCTCCTTTAGGTTTTTCTGAGCTAGCAACCATAATGGCATCGTCTTCCCATTACTGTCCATATTGTGGCAGAAACTCAGTATGCTTGTTAACGTATCACATTGACATCCATCCACAGCCAGCAGATGATGAAAATAGTGGAGATGTTATGGTCACTGGTCACTGTCATATGTGCGGCTCGTGACTGTCTCTGAACATGCTCATGGCTGTTGCTGTTCAAACTGTTCCTCAGTTTTGTTTTGATTTTCTCTCTATTCTTTATGGTCAGTTTCCTCCTTTGCTGGTCTATTTTTGTCCTCAGATCTGAAATATCTACAACCTTATCATTGGGATCATCTCTTCATATTATTCAGGTTTACTTGAAATAAAGAAGCTCTGAATACTTATGAAGATATATTGCATCTTCTGGCTTGAATGTTTCTTTTCTCTTTCTTTCTTGCAAGCAAGACCTTGCATGTACCTGCATTATCTGGATTGAAGTCAAACTATTTTCACCTGCAGGATAAATCTATGGATTCTATGGTCATTTATTGAGTCAGCTAAGGCTCATCAGAAAATATTACACTTGATTGATCACAGTTACAGATGTCCCAAATGAAACTTTGAAGCAATCTTGGTTGTAACTTGGTGTCAGAAAGTTCTCTTGACTTTTCTACCAGCAACTGTGTCACCAGTTACGAGTGGGATCTGATTTTAGTGTGAGACAATTTCTTCAAAGAACACTCATTGTGATTGGCATGAGTGTAGATGTTTCAGGCAGGTTCACTAAGTAGTATTTCCATTGTTTGGTCATGCTGCAGATAAGCATAACTTTAATTGCAACAGGTTTTCGACCACAAGATGAATCAGACCTCCGTAACTTGAAGGCAAGTTGGCCAACACATGGTTTTCCACCAGCACAAATGATTTAACTTCTGCTTTTCCTCACTGTCTCAATCTACTGAATAGATCTCATCAAGAGAAGAGCTTACAATAGAACCCTAATTCATACCTGATTTTGTGATGGCTTGAGAATGCCCACCCTGTTGGGACATACATGTGCATGTATATGACCTTCTCTTGTCTTCGTCTTTGTTTAAATCTTATTGTACATGACTTCTGTATTTTGCAGGGGCAATTTGGGTATGGTACTCGGCCTTCACTTGTGTCTCCAACTGTAAACACCAATGGAACATCAGGTGTTGATATCCCAAGCTTCCTCAAGAAACGAAGCCAATCTCGGTACAATAGGTAGTGAAATAGATCACCTACAAATGGTGGCTTATCAAAAGCAAAGGTGAACCTTGTCCTGGGGTTTTTGTTGGTCCATTGTTTTGTGTGCACCTGTCATATAGAATCATTGGATTTTGGGTTATTTGTCCTCTGCCGTTTTCACTGGGCAGCAGAGGTGTTTTAGGCAAGGCACCATGGCACCCCAGCCCTCAATGTTTTCATTAGTTTGTGTTTGAGGGTCAAGGCAACTGGTGGCAATGCTGACAATGCCTAACCTTCTAGTGTCACTTTCTAGGGGTAGCTTTGGCTGCCCCATCTTGTCCCATCCCTCTGGATTTCGGCTTCACCATGAAGTCAAGCAATGGGTGGCGGGGCCAAACCCAACAAGCTCTTGGTTTTATTTGTTGGGGTAAATGGTGGACCACTATGCAAGGTGGTCATAGTGAAATGACACCACAAGCACACCATGGTAGGTGCATGGGGACTGAACTATCTTGGCTCTGAATTGTGGCCCTACTCATGAGAAATTTTCACAGTTATGCTCATTAGAGTAGAGTGTTAGAAACAGGATGTGTGTAGGTTTGTAAAGAGGATTCTGGTTGGTTGTTCCAATGCATAGGTGTTTGAATGTGGTTGGAAGGCCAGAATGTCATTGTACTAAGAAATGCCAGTGTTTAGGACTTGTGTGGCTGGTGCAAGTGTTGGCCATTTAGCTCACTGCATCAGTACAGGATTCTAAATTTGTGTTGGTTAAATGGTTGATGTTCCCATATGTAGGTTTCATTTTGACAAGACCTATAATGGTTTTTTCTAGTGTTGTTACTTTGGTGTAAATCAATCAATGTGGATAAAGTGTTCTATAAAATCATGGGCCTGTTTAAAGCAGATTCGAACTGACTGGTTTTTGTGACCTGGTGACTTTAGAATAAATCAATCCCTCTTGGTATATGTGCACCTATGGCATTGAACTCTGAAGGATTTCACTTGGACTTGGTTTAATTTCCCATGCAATTTTTTTTCAATTTTTACCTCTAGAATGAATTGTAAGACATGCATGCAATGTTTTAAGGCTATTTGCAGTGGTCAGTTTGATTCAGATTTCTCACAGGTTTCAATGTAAGGGACAAACATAGAATACGCAGGGAAGAATTGAGCTCACAGTGCTAAAGAAGAGCTCAAAATGAAATACTTAAAAAATATTTAGTGGTTTTCATAACTCTCCTTTTTCACTGTCATACACACATCATAAATAGTCACCAATAATCATTAATATAATAATCATTAATAAACACCAATATCCATCAATAGAATATGCATCAATAACCATTAATAGTCATAGACTCACCTGGACCGCTCAACAAAAGTTCTGTTAAAATTTGAACTTCAAAAAAGTAAGACTAAACTTGTGGAGTATATACCCGAGTCACAGGGCATGGTAACATGCCAAAATAGCACCATCCAGCACTAATCCCCGAGAGGGAACCTTGGCATGCAATAACTTTTATTAATCTGTGATACTAACCTGGAGTTCTGGTTCAAGCAAGTTCATGTGCTCAGGATCAGGCAGGTTCAGTCCCCGATCCAGAACCCCAGGGCACAGAGTTTCCATTGTTTTGTACCGCTGGGCACAGAACATGTAAAATCCTAAGTTCAAAATACTCAATACAGCTAACAGCCAGAAAAAGTAGTCAATGTGACCACGATTAAGGTTGTCAGCTATCCACCCTGGATTTGAGCCTCTTTTAGTGAGGTGGGTTATGATTGTGACCAACAAACTACTGAGGAAGCTCCCTAATGCAATAGTCAGCAAAGCAAATGCAGTCCCCAAGCTGCGAATTGCATCTGGGCTTTCATTGTAGAAAAATTCAAAAATTCCAATGTATGCAAAAACTTCAGCTGCACCCACCAAAAAGTATTGTGGAACTTGCCAGAACACACTCATTGGGACAGCTGTATTTGGATCGTCAAGTAACCCATGGTCTCTTGCCACTTTAAGGCGCTCAATTTCCACTATAGCTGCTGCAACCATTGCAAATATTGAAATTGTCAACCCAATACCAATTCGTTGGAGCTCTGTGAAACCCCTTTGGTTGTGTGTAAAGCGATGTGCAATGCGCACAATGAAAAAATCATAAACTGGGATCCAGAATCCAACACTCAAAAGCTCAAAAATAGTCAGAGAAGCAGGAGGGATGTTGAAGTGGCCTATTTGGACATCCATAGTTGCTCCTTGAACCACAAATAATGTTGATAGCTGATTGTAAACTGTTGAAAACATGGCACTGCTTACCATAATAGGTACCATCCGGAAAAGAACTTTCACCTGCAGTAGTCAGTAGTCTTACTATGAGTAATCTTGCAAGCTATCTAGAAAATAATTTGGAGAAGATAATAAAACAAGTTTGAGACAGGTCAACCTCTACCCTACACTTGAAGTAGTGCCTCCTTGAGGTGGTCTTTAATCGGTCACAGCATTGGTCACCAACAGAAATAGGTAGTCTTGAAGAGATTTGTGAAATGGTCCTGGCATGGACACCTTTGAACCATGATTTCAAGCAACTCTACTTGTACTTGATGAAGATGAGATCCATGTAGTGCTATCAAAGAATAACTGCCACAAATTTAAAAACTTATAAGAAACCCATCCACCACCTGGATTCACCAGCAAGTATTACCTCTTCAACTTGGGTCACAGAGCAAAGATGCCATGGATTCTTAGAAGCTCCACTACTTTTGTCTCCTTCCCTCTCCATAGCTGCCTTGTCCAAGAACCTATAATTTAAAACCATGCATAGCATCAAACATAAGTACTGGAAGGAGAGGTATACATTGATTGGTAATTATACAAACTGAAATTAAGCTAACACATCTAAAGCACTTTCAGGCCCGAATGTGTTTAAAGCTTAAAGTTAGTCTCAAACCTGAACTCATCAGTATGCTGAATTTTTCGACTGCCACGAATAGTGGACTCCATATCTAGTGAAACTTCATAAAGAAGATCACTATCTGATGGAATTTGTAGATGCCATTTGCGAGCAGATGCTACAATGACTTGCCCAATCCGGGCCAATGGGTTGCCACCTGGTGGATGGTGGCGGTAGTAACGGGTGCCAGCTAGGAAGAATACAGTCCCCATTACGACAGCAATTAGAGAAGCCCCAAAACCCAAACCCCAACTCACATTGTCTTGAATATAAACAAAAAAGGTTGCAGCCAAAATCCCTCCAATGTTCATGGATTGATAATACCAATTGAAGAAAGAAGTCTTCTGCTCTTTCTCAATTATGTCTTCCTCATCAAATTGATCTGCCCCCAGTGACATAGCCACTGAATATAAAGCTCCAGCTCCTAGGTCTACAATGTATAGAGAAAGGTAAAGAAATGAAGCCTGTGCAGTGGATGGCTTGGGGCATGTTGAATCCTGGCTTGCACATTGGGCAGGCCTTAAGGATGTCAGAGATGTAGAAATTGTTAGAAAAATCATGCCCTGCCAGTTGCCACAGACAATATAAAGCATAAGTACTGGCTTAAAAGATGAAGTCACTTCCACACAGTAATCCATGTCCTGATCTCTTATGCTCCTAAAGACCTGGACACACTAATCGCAGGTCAGAACTGTTAGATTTTCCATGTACAACGTAAATGTCTGTACATCTGATAGGGGATTCTTGCATAGCAAAGAAAACATAGAAAGAATGATAGTTTCCAAATAAGATCCAAGAAAATGCTCAATGAATCTGATGAAAATGGTTGAGGATGTGGAAAAGCTTACTGTTTGCTTACAAGAATGAACACAAAGCTGGAGACAACTGAAGCCCAATATCTTCCCCAATATGCATCGGCCAGAAACGCACCAATGAGTGGGGTTATGTAGCCTGCTCCATTCCAGTTGCTTACATTTGTTGCAGCTGCCGCATTGTCCTCATGCATTACGGATGTTAAGTAAATCACCAGATTTGTTGAGCATCCGTAGAATGCTAAGTTGGTAAATACCTGGTTTCCTGTTGACAACACCACAGTCGATTACTACTCAACAATAAATACTTTTTCAGGTCAGTGCTCTGTCTGAGCTTTTCCCTCTTGTCTCTTCCAGAACTTCCACCTGTAATTTGCTTTCCTTGATTAGGGCAAAAAATTTGAAGGCAAAAAATCTTTACAAGTCTACAGCAAAAAAACATACAGGGCGATCATCATCTTCAAAGCTCTTTGAACTTGGCCGTTTTCTAAATCGATCCATCACACAAGGGCAACCACCAGATAAACCCTAAGACATACAAAAACCCTAAATAACAACCGCATCAAGAAAACTCAACATGTGCAAGTGGGAATAGACTTTTTAGGTCATGAAGCTCCAGATTGAAACCACATACCATAAATAAACCAGGAGGTTCTCCATCCTCCCGTTTTTGCTTTGACTGCACGTCGTCCCCGATAATCCAAGATGCCATCTCTAGTATAAACCTCTGCTGCTTTCTGTTCTGTCGAATTCTCGGTAGTACTACCATCCCTATTGCCCGATTCATCTTCCTGGAAAGAATCTCAATTCACACCACAAAATTAGGTCAAAGACACACTGTAAAGCACATATTTTTTCAAGCACACAAACATACCAGCAAAAGAATTTTTTTGAAAAAAAAAGAAAAAAATCAGCGGCAGAACTTACTGAGAAAACACAAGGACCTGAGTACAGAACTCGCACAAAGGAATGAAATGTGGTACCATTGTGCAAGACCAAAAAAAAAAAAGAGGAGGAAAGTCAGTGCTATATTTGTTAGTTGCGTGAAGCAAGTACCGACCGCTGCGATTTCTGTGGACAACAACGACTCCTCCATCGTCATCAATCGCATGTTCCGCAACAAAACTCAATAATCCCTCGACACATGCGTCGATCGTCGGTTCGTCGGGAAGAATCTTTCGCTTTTCGAGGTGTGATTTGCCGACCCAAGTATTTTAGGGTTTCCAAATTGCAGCGGGAAAACCTAAAAGAAGAAGGTGCCCATAACCGAACACAGGCCTATTCCCAAGGACGTGTACTTATCATCGGACAATTTCCAATATTTTCCTCATTCCTTAACCAAATTGAATGATTTTTTTTGCAATTTTCTCCTCATTCTTTAACCAAATTGAATGATTTTTTTTTTCCAATATTTTCCTCATTCCTTAACCAAATTGAATGATTTTTTTTGTGTCATTGGACACCCAACTCATATTTTTCCTCATTTGACATTATGAAATTGAACAATTTTTGTGGTGTTGAAAGTACTAAATGAAGGGTAACAAATGTTTTCTTTAAGAGTTTCAAATTAAAGTAAAAGAACAATGTGTGAGGATTTGACTTCCTTTGATTTCTTAAGTGTTTGTTCATCAACCTATCTACCCTAATGGATTAAAACATGTGGCCAAGGGGAAAAAATAAATAAAATAAACCTAAAAATAAATAAAACAAAGTTTTGGATTATTTCAAGGTTATATAGTGTCAATTTGAACACTCTATCATCATACATTTTCTAAATATTTGAATATTATGATTCCAATCTTATCATATTATGTTTTCATTATTTATACACCTATAATTTATAAATTATGAAAAAGAATTGATAAAATAAAATATTATTTTCAAACACATACAATGATGATGAAGAATGTAATGTAATAATTAGAATCATTTTACATGATAAATAGTTGTATACAAGTAAAAATATTTCTCATATTTCAATTCACATTTCTCATTTATACAAGTGAAAATATACAAATAAATGAGAAATGTGAATTGAATTTTTAATCAACTTTTACAAGAACATCCAAAATCATTTAAAGATATAATTAAATTATTTTTCTTTTTAATTAACATTATAATTCTCATTAGATTTATTTATATGAAAAATAGGTTTAAATATTGGTAAACCATGTGGAGGTTTATAATCAATTAAATAATCATTTTTGTAAACATAAAATTTATAATTATTTCAAAAATATGGAACGTACTCTAACAAATAAATAAATATTAATTTTAGTTTCAAATTTCATTTTGAAATAAAATATTTCAAAGGGTATGTGAAAAAAAGGCAAATATAATGGTAAAGGAGGTGAATATGTTTCATGAAATTCCAAATATCAAAGATATTAGGTCAATCCATATCTTGAACCTCCTTTCCACATAAAAACACTCTTAGAAGTTCCTTGGTAAGTTCACTTGTGCTAGGGTTTGTTTCAAATATATCCAAGCTACAATCCTCATCAACCCCTCCATCTACAACACCAACCTTTGATTAAGATAAAATGTGCAAGTGTAATGACATTTAAGGAGGATAAGAATCAATGCATTTCAATCACACTCCTTTACAATCTGAACACTTTGTTCACAACCAATGCATAAAAGACATAATAGGAAGACCTTTATATCTTGGGTCCAACATCAACCAAAGCATATTTTGTGTTTTCTTTTCCTTATATTCAATTTAAAATAAAAAGAAAACATAAAACATTGAACATATTTCTTTCTTGATGTTAGAAATAAAAAGTCCCAACTTCTTAATTATTGAATTCTCATCCACATTCTCAACCAAGGGTGGGTTATTCATTTTTTCCCTCAATTTCAAATTTATCAATATGGAAAAATGCAAGCCATCACTTAATAGTCAATGGCCATGAGATTTCTTCAACACACAAACGGACACAACAATAGACAAACAATCCACAATCAGTTGAAAAAGATGTCATGTGAGAGGAAGAGGCACATATTTAGAAACCTTAATAGTAGTCTACTTAATGTAGCATAGACAAATAGCTTCTTGAACTACAAAGCCTTTTGGAACATAGTCATTTTGCTCACTTTGCAAAACATTTCAAATACAAGTAGAATATTTAACATTTGTTTGATATGCACAACACCATAAACATGTTAAAATTCGAATAATTTGAGTAATTCCATACCTAGATTTGAGAGGAATATTTAATTTTCTTAAGGCTATTCTAGAATTTTACACAAGTTTCAATCCACTTTTGCCTACCTTCCTAGATTCTTTTAACCAAGTGATACATTTTTGTAAATCTACCTATGCAAATTTTATAGAAATACATTTAAATCCTTTGTAGATTTTCTCATTTACTATATCAAATTGGAAATTTTCAAAAATGGATGCCCAAAACAAATGCCCTAAAGCTTTAAAAACTCTTCAAACTTGTGATTTCATAGCTCAAAACAAATTTCAATACTTTAGTCATCAAATTCAAGTTTATCCCTTCATCTTTTACATATGAATTATTTTGTTCCTCAACCAATATTAATCCAATAAATTTGTCAAATTTATTGCCAAAACTTGTTTTAATATTTCAAATGATCCTATGGTGACATGCTTGAGTTACCAACATACCCCTAATAAATGAATGACGAGGGCAAATACATCATGAACTCCCTTCAACGTTCAAAAATCAAAACTTACAATGGCAAAACAACATTTGCTAAAATTGGGAAGACATATATTTGTTTAAATCTCTCAACCAATTTGGGTAACACACATTGAGGGAAAAAATTCACAAATGAAATACAACACGAGGACATTCATGCATGGCAAAATGCTTTAATTAATTACTTTCCATAAATTGAATAGGCATATTTGTTTTCACAATTTAAAGACCTAAAGTTAACATAATGTTTTTTGTTACACATCATCCTTCTTGAAAGGTTGTACAACACTAAAGAATTTGAAATTGAATTTGTATAAACATTAAGCCTTTTTTTGTTGGGTACATATCAAATGATTATATCTAAAACATGTTATTCAAATTTTTTTGTAGTTTACCCATGTTTAGTCATAATTTTCAGGTAATTCGCTTTAAGACATGATATTAATCATTTTCTTTCTTTTGTTCTAGGATGAGAAGAATTATTTACCTATTAGGAAAAATTACACATTACTTTGTTTGGGGTTTTTTTTAATCCACTTGAAAATTATTATTATCACAATAAATAGCCCAATTCAATCCATTCCTATGACAAGGTGTCCATAATTGTATTCTTGTTATTTTGTAAAAGATTATTGTTTCTTGATTATGTACTTGGAAGCATTTTCAATCCATCATGTTCCCCTTCATTCATTGCAGTGCCACAAATGCACCCTCTCAAAACCTTAACAAAAGATAAAGATCCATACTTGGGAGAATTTTTGAAACCATTGTTGCAAGAGAAAATGAATGTGCATTGGACATTTCAAACCATCAATTATTCACCACAACCATAGCCTTAACTTCTCCTATGTATGACTTGGTTGGCACCCATATTATTTTAAAAGAAACCTTATTGAAACTATTTTCTTCCTACTTTCCTAAACCTAGCCAACGTAAAATTCATATGTTCATTTATCTTGCTTTGATCTTACAACATGTTAGAGCTTGTAAACATATGTCTATTACATGCAAATTCATGAGCTAGTGAGTTGTGTCTCTTGTGTCCAAAAGAATTATGATATCTATGACATGTTACAACTTGTGTCTGTTACATAACAAGAATATGGAAAATTTGAGCTTTCTTGTTATGTAATAGACACAGTTTACTAAAATATACCTTGCATATTGGATTTGTGTTGTACATATTTGAACCTTTAGGCATTTTTTCGACATGGTGTACCTTGTTGTGAGTCATCCATTTGTTGGTGGTGAAGGGGTTAACACAAGCCTCTTTCAAAGTGGCATTTGCCATCATTAAAATATTTGGTTTATTTATGGAAAATTTGAAATTCTATTTATGGCATTTGTTATTTTACATTGTTTCATAGATTAGTCACTACTTAGTTCTACAACAACCTATCATAATTGCAACAATATATCCTTTTTTTGCTTGCATTATCCCATCAAAGAATAAATCCATCAATGACAGTCAATACTCCACTTTCTCTCACCCTAAAATAGAAAAACTAGATTCCACTATAACCATGTTTGCAAAAGTGGAAACAAGCTCACTGCAAAACTCAGTTCAAATGTTGAACCACCTAGACACTAATGCCCAACTTTCCTTGAAAGACATGTAGTGATCACATTCATCAAATCATTTTTTGAAAACATGTTCTTTGTTGCATGCATCACAAAGATCATGTGAGAAGTTTCAAGTTAACAATTGACTAAACATCCCAAAACATCAACAACCTAAGGTGGTGCTTGATGACAATGGCAACAAGTTCACAACCACACAAATGCACCAAATGGTGTGGTAAAATAGGATCAAGGGATTTAGTGCCAATGTTGGCATAGTTACATTTTGCTTGAATATCTAGCATCCCATCCAACACATGAACAATGAAAGCACCAATGTTTTGCACAACTACATCATGATTAGGTTTAGAGAAAGCAACAAGAGATTATGTCACAAATGAACCCTAATCATTCAAAAAGCCAATGACATTGTCATGATTCAAAGACCAATGCCCACATATGCAATTTGTGGTAGGATCTTAATCATCAAAAAATAGTACTTCGATTGCTTGGACTTTGGTAAGCAAATAAATGACCATTTTTTTCAATTCTTTAGCATGCTAAGAAAAAACAAGATCTTTGGCCTACAATTTGATAAATGATGCATTAACTTCAATTGTGATATTGTTGATTATATAGGTGATGATCCAAAACTAGTCAATAGGCTTGATTTGATGTTCACTCCTTCTAGCAAAAAATTCATTCAAATGAATACATTTTTGCAAAAACCAAGATGTCAATGAACCCATCATGACCCAATGTGTTGTGTTCTTTGGGCATGTGGATTGCATTTAGGCAATCTAAGTTTGTTGTTGGTGAAAACTCACACTCAAATTGTTGATAGTGAAATGTATTCACCACCCATCAAAAGCTTGAATGCAACCTTCATCATAGGATCCCTTTGGTGAAGACCACAACAACTTCAATGGACCTCAAATTCAACTTCTTTTTCAATTAAAATGCCAATGCCATTGTGATTACATGTCATCACATTTGCACCATCCCATGCTAAGCCAATCATTCTTGATGGTGACTAAATACTTGCTAGACACATGATCATCATTTTTTTTATGATCGATCTTTTTAAATAGATGAAGAGAACACGACTAAATGACATCACCATTGCCATCTGAACAAAAAAACACATATCCAATGAGCACCTCCACAATATTTGGGTAGATTGTGAATAAAGAAACATTTTGAGAACACCCAAAATGAACATGTAATGTTTGTTTCAATGAAGTTTTTTTGCTAAAAAGATTATGTTGTTGTTTCAATGGTAAATTTCGATATTGCATCCAAGTTTGAAAATGTTGTGTTTCATGATGTTGCACATAAATAGCATGGTGATGTGATGGTGTCTAGTACTTGATATTTGTGGTTTGTTGGCAGTCCCATTTTTAGCCAACAAGTTCTTCACAACCATGATACACACAAAACTCACATCACACCAAAATCACAACTTTTGTGCAAGAATCTTGTTCAACAATCTTCAATGCAAAATTTAATTCATGGTTGGATTGAAATGGAGTAGAATGGGATGGTGTTGAAGATGCAAACAATCGAGACATGATATTGTTATTAAAGCTTGATGCAAATAGACCAAAAAAAACGAACAAAACCTTCAACAATCTTGAAAACAAAAAAACAAGAGCACATTGCCACAAACTTGATCATGTAAACAAACACAAAATAAAAAACAAAAAAACAAATAAGAGAAGAACACACCACGTTATTGAATCTTGGTGCACAAAAATAGAAATAAAAAACACACTCCCATACATAATAATCTCAAATGCATGTACAAATATACAAAATACAAATGCTTAAGTGCATGGGTTAACAATTTACATAGACTTACACTCTTTTATTTATGGCACGTTCTCAAACTTATTTCTTCTAAATATGGCATCTAAAATTGAAATGCTTAAGTGCATGGGTTAACAGTTTACATAGACTTACACTTTGTTATTTATAACACATTTTCAAACTTATTTATTCTAAATATGGCATCTAAAATTGAAATGCCCAAATGCATGGGTTAACAATTTACATATATTTACACTCTTTTATTTATGGCACGTTCTCAAACTTATTTATTCTAAATATGACATCTAAAACTAAAAGGCCTAAGTGCATGGATTAACAATTTACATAGACTTACACTCTCTTATTTATGGCATGTTCTCAAACTTATTTATTCTAAATATGGCATCCAAAACTAAAATGCTACTTTTAAATAAAAGGGCTTGGGTTAACATGGAACAATGGCTTGCATGTAATTATACTTCACTTTATTGATCATTAACACATGACAACATGTTTTTATATGGAAGGATGGATGCATAACATATGTCTCTACCCATATATCTACTACCCATAACATTAATGGGTGAACATTTTATTCTAGCTTGGAAATAACTATAATGATCAAGATAAAAGAATTTACAAATGTTGTGAACTTGTATCCAATTTCATTAAATGATACCCATTTCCAATCACTTTGCAATCACATTTACATTATGGATGAAATAATGGATTACAAGGTCAAAAAGGCCCAAATACAAGGTGATTTTAAGGATAACTCTATTTTGCACCAAAACTTTAGGACATTACAAGTTCAACAACACTTGTATAGTACCATGGAATGGTGACCCTAGCAATGCCCACTCCATGCAAGAATGTGACTAGCCCAATAGGGGAACCACCATTTGTTAGGTGGTATTTGGTTTTTTCAAATCAAGTTCCAAAGCATAACCAATTTTTCATTGTCAATTCACATTTCAATAATGTTCTCAACCATCAATTCACATTAAAATGGACATTGACAATGCAAAAAGTGGAGCCTACAAATATTACTTATCCCACCTAGGAAAAAACTTAGAAAAGTGGTAAAATAGGACCCCAAAACCAATTATGTTGGAAAATTTGTTGGGAAAATTGTGATGGTAGGGAGTATTTGAAAACTGCTCAACATTTGCAACTACAATTTGGACCACAAATCACTATCCCATTAGTTGAATATGGTGCAAAAATTAGACCAAAACAAAATAAGGATATTAATTTAGATGTATAATGTTTAAAGCTTGGGCACACATAATGATAATCCTAATGTTATCCCAATGTTTAACGTATTAACAAATGTAGCAATGCACATATTGAATTTGACAACCTAGCACCTATAATGTCCTTAAATTACATGTTCCAAGTGTTTATGGTTTATTTTTTAATAACGTTGAGGATGAGGTGGCAAGTGACATGGCACTACTATTAACTTGGTGTTAATAGTTAGTGTTAATAAATAATAAATTGAATGAAAATGAACATTTATGAAAATTTGGGTGTTATGTAAATGTCAAAAAATGACCAAATATATCAATGTTAAACCAAAGCACCTTCTTTCTTCTACCTCTGCCCCTTTATCTCTCTCCAATTCATCCCCCCTTTTATTTATAGCTTCTACCAATGCCATTGTTTTTTCAAGTCAAAGTTTTGACTACAATGTTTGCAAGCTCTATCTACAAAGTCACAATAACATATACAACACATTTTATGGATTACAACTCTACAATCTATGCGTTGCATTCACCTACAAAGCTTTTTAACCTATGATGTAATAAGATTTGCGTGATATTGTGTAGTCAAGATGTCACCCATTGTTATTGAATAGTCAATAGTCTGTAGCAAACACCATCCATGATTGTCAACCTATACCAATTCAATGAAAAGCACAACAATCTTCAATAGATGACATTAATGCCAATGTTGTTAATGGTGCTCCAAATAACCTTGAATTCCATTCATTGTACCCATTGTTCAAATTTCTTTATAAGCATCCAACAAAACCCAATATAGATGAATCTACGATGCAAATAAATAATATTTCAAGAAAATAAAATAGATGTTTGGAATTCCAAAAAAATGGAAGAATGATGAAAGGATTTGATACATGTATGTAGATGTTATAAATCTTAATGATGATGAAATACACACATTAGGTCCATTTTAAAAGATAAAGGGTGGTTGCAAAGTAATGTGGACTAATTTTGGTGAATAAATAGTCCATAAAAAGTCCATTCAATAATGTTAAAATTGTAGTATATTGTGATATCATTATTTAAGTGGGGGATTAAATGTGGTTAATGAGATAATAAATATTATATGAATAAAATCCCAAATTTATAACTCTTTAAAATGCATAATAAGAAAAATAAATTAAAGTCCATCAAGAAATGAGTATGATATGAACTTTTGAAAATAAATTTCATTTAAAAACATTTAAAAGTTCATATCTTTTTATAAGTTAAAGTTTTTCTAACATTTTTTTTGCATCTATGTTATTTTTTTTAATAATACATCATATATTGAATCCTTGTAAGATACCCTTCAAAAAATTCATTAAAAAACAATGTATTCGTATTAAGCCACTAACAAAACATCAATCCATATTTTTCAACTTCAAAAGTTCAAAACTCCATATTTGGAAAATAATGTTGCAATTCTTTTATTTAGATGTCTTCTTATTCAAGTTGAGAATTTTAATTCAATAAATTTTTTGGGGTAATGATGATTTTATGGCATGTTAATCCACGATTAAAAATTTCACATGATTATTATTGTCAATCCATGACTCAAGAAGTTTGTAATGATGGTTTACATTGAAAAATCCAATGAATAAATAACACATATTTAGGGGGGGAAATGGCAACCTTGAACATTGCATAATAAAATGGTGAACACAAATGGACACATATGACTATTCACAATGTAAAGCACGGTGGTGCAAAGCAGGGCTAGCATGGTGAAAAACCCAAATCTTGCAAAGGATGAAGACAGAACACATCAATTGTTGCACAAATGAACATGCCACAACAAATGTAGCAAAAAACAAAGATGACACCAAATGTTGCAAGAAACAAAAACGACAGATGTTGCAAGAGATGAAGACCCATAAAAAAATGTGGTTAAAATTGAAAATGTTGCAAAACCACAAGGCAAAGCAAATTCTAAGAAATGAAAATGATGCAAGCTTCTAAATGCACATAGATATATGGAGTTTGCATTGAAGATGCAAGCTTGAACATTGGTGCCATTTTTGCCATTTTTGGCCACTAACAACACATGACACCATCAACAATGTTTGTTCAACGACCACTAATTTCAATCAAATGGCTTAATTTAACTCCATGTGCAAACATGAATAATTAATGTTAACACACCTGGTAGATAGAGTGAACCGCACTGAAATGCAGTAGATAGATTGATGCATTATGGTGCGGTAGAATAGAATCGCACCATTATGCATCAGAAAATCTATCTTGACAATTGTGGAGATTGAAACCCAATACAGCAGTTTCCCAAGATCCAAACATTGACAAGCCCTGAACTTGGATCTGACATTTCAGTGGAAATGCAGGTTTCAGCAACCAGATGATAACTCAAAGAATTTCATGAGTATGCATGAAAGTCTTGAAACCCCATCCACATCAGGAGAAGCTTTCTGGTACAGTCTCAGTGAAGCATTTTGTTTGTAAGAAACAGCAAAAGCGTGTTATCTCTGAGTCAAGTTCAAAATCCTCAGAAGCAAAATCCTCTCTGAAAGCTCAATGTGGGTAATTACGACTTGGAAGTTTACATCTTTAAACTTTGTCAGTGCAGAAGTGAACCACATGGAGATGGTGGAAAGATGAGTTTTTGCGATCAGAATTTCTAATGAATGTTTCGGCTGAACAAGATCATGCAACAGAATACACAGCAGCTGTGTTCTACAGTTTCAATTTGTTGAGATCATATGCCAAGTACATTCAGTTCTTTGTCAGAGTACAACTGAATTGAAGTTTTAATACACAACTGTGCTGCATACTTAGTTTGTGCATTGACTGTGTCGTGGAGTGGCTTACCAAATGCAGTGAAGAGTGCAGTGGCTGGAGTTGTTGGCATGGGAGTGAACTTGCTTTTGAGAGGACATAACATTTGAAAACCCCCTATGGGTTTAGTACAAATCCAAGCAATTTGGTACTGTAATATCTAGATGAAATAGCTTTCGTACATTAAGTCCTCAGCCTCAAGATCAGCTACTGCAAAATTGGGAAGATAATATTCAGTATTGGGTATAGCAGATTCCGTTAGAACTCGGGATGGCAGAGAAATAGCAGCTTCTGTAGTAGCTGGAGATGCAGTGGGAGCTGAGATTACCGGAGAGGCATTGGGGACTGAGATTATAGATCCTGGGTGGATACTCAGAGACCTGACTGGACTTCCCAAACTGCTTGTTTGCCCACTCTGATGCACTGAGGGAGTAGGTGCAGGAGCTGCTGTTGCTGCTACTGATGGCAACCCAGCCGTATCAGTGTGTCGTGAATTGCCTTTTTGATCAAAGGTAGGAGCACCAGTAGGAGATGGAGCTGGACCAGATGCAATAACAGTTGACTGACTGAAGCCATTGCCAGATTCACCTCGGAAGCCGTTCAGTGCCATCTGAGCTCCACCAGTTTCCAGTGATGAAATATGTAAGCTTGACTTATATTGAGCAGATTCCTTGGCCATCTTGATGGGATCAACAATGGAGTGGGATGAAATCATCCTGGGGCTCTTACATAGTTGTGGTAAATATAGTCCTGGAAAAAGAAAGCCACATGTCATTTCTGTTGTACTCATATGCAAATCTGTTTGGAATGCCCTTGCTTTGCAATACTTGTGTATTGCAATTTGTGAATTGAATATGACCATATTCAACAGGATAATTTTATTTCTCAAGTTTGCTGCTGCAATGTTCTTCTTATGTGATTAGCTGCAGGGCATTCAGTCATTGTAGGTGCATGCATACCTTCACCAGCAGCCAGGTTGATGTAGAGGTCAATGATGTTGGGGCAGTTATTCAAACACTCAGGAGAACACAACATTGCTGTGGATCGGGAGTCTAGAAGAAGATCTGTAGACAGACCAAATGATAGCCGCTCAAGTCCACATGATGCCACACACTCATCTGACTCAATCCATTCGTCTAAGTTCGCCGCCAAGATCATGGAGGACTGCGAATGCAAAAACAGTTGCACCACACCCCCAATCTGCTCAGCCTTAAAAGCTTTCACAAAATTGAAAGGCAACAGTGAAAAGAAGATGGGTTCCAACTTCTGTTGTGTAGGGCAAAGCCCCAGGGTGGGGGCATTCCCGAAATAATGCTCTTAGGAGAGGAGGTGGTAGCTGATGCATTCCCATATTTTGAGAATGTCTGCCACCTGTGGGGATTTACCCATTGCAAAGCACGAGGTGAACATTATCAGGAACTTAAACATACATAAAGTACAAGGTATAGGAGGGGCAGGGCTCTTACACCTACTCCTTGAGAGTGAGACGGATCTTACACCATACAAGTAGGCATAAGATCCCTCCTCTTTTCTGGGAAGGATATTGATGGTGAGTGCTAAATGATGGGATTGAAGAACAAATCCATAAGAGAATTAAGGTGCAGAGGTGAAGCTAGCAACCACTAAAATCTGATAGACTACTACTTCCTACCTCACCAGCCACATGTGAAAGTTGTTTACTACCTGGCATTCAATATGTGTTTCATGGTCATTGCCTATGTACTTCTCCAGGACACAGCGTGCCCCTGATGATGATACCGAGAATGCACATTCTTCCTTTGACAGATCCTCACAATTCAACGTTCCTGTAGCACACTTCAAAACATGAGGCTAAATGAATTTGCTGGGTGTGAGCCTCAAAACTAAAGAATCACTTAGCCTCTGATGTTTCTATCTAGCATTGCAGTCAAGGTTTGGATATAATTTGTCAGCCAGCTCTAAAGACAACTGTTTGGGTTCAGAGCACTTTGATGGTTCAAAATGATAGGAATTAGGGACATGCAGAGAGAGGCACTCACCAAGAGTGCAGGTCATTAAGCTTGATACAAAGACCGTGAGCAATATTGAGAGCAGCATTCTTCTTCCACAACAAGCCATTTTCCGACTCAATTAAGATGACCAACTTAATATTGGGTTGCGTCCTGTTCAATTGCAGAAATCTGCTTCATGCTTAAAAACACCCTATGAACATCACATATTTCCCAACACAAAATTATATATTTTCCTGGAATTAATCTAACACCCAATGATATCCACCTTTGATATGCCCCAAAAAAACCCAACAAATTTCATTACTCCATTGATGATTATTGCATTATTGTGCCAGATGAGATTTGGCTATATTAGAAATTAGGTCCATTTCAATGGGATTTCAGAATTGGGTTTTGCCTCTGAGTCTCCTTCAATGGTTTCAAAAGCAACCAAGACAAGTTTTTAGTCTTTACACCTATATTGAAATTCATGAGTTGTTCAAATACTTAAGAGTTTACCACACATGAAAGGTGACTTGCAGATTAAATTATTATGCTATGATCTTCCATAGCTTTTTTAGCCTTCTGCATACTTGCACCTAATATTTTCAGGAGGCAATCTAGAGGCCTGAGTAATTAATTGGCAATGTCATTATAACAAGATGAAGAGTACAAAACTGTGAAAGACCTGGTTTCTTTACCACCAACAATTTACAACAGAATCGGCATGTAAAACTGATCATTTCATTTGTTTGGCTTCTTCACCACTACAAAGAAAAATTACAGACGAGCTCTCGTGACATAGTAAGAGGTATACTTGATATGGTTTACCAAGTAAAACTCAATCATTCTCATAAGTCCACAAACAAATGGAGGGTGAGATTTGCAGATCTATTCTTGCATTCTGAAGTGCACATTGTTGTTAATGTAGCAACAGAATTGCACTATGGTACTTGATCTAACCTGTTCTTGGATTGAAAACAAATTTTGGATTTAAGAACCACAACCCTAAGGATGCTTCGGTCCTACTACATATGCTGAGGGGGTGGTGTGTGTGTTTTGGGACTCTTGGGAGTGAAAGAAATTGGCTACTTTCAAAGACCCAATACTCACAACTTAGGTGTTGCAAAACCCACAAATCTGAGTACTTGGTGATTGACTCGAAACTGCAAATTGCATTGAAAAAGCACAAATCTGAGTACTTGGTGGTTGACTAGAAACTGCAAAAATTGCATTGAACTTGCACAATCTGTGATCAAAAGCTGTAGATAATTTGTGCGTTTGAGATTATGGACAACAATGTGGTCAAATGGTGATATGAAAGAGAAACATTTAATCCAAACAGCAATAATAGATCTTCAACAAGAGCAAGAGAAATCAGACAATCTAGAGATAATATGCTTTTTCACGTCACAAGGAAGGGAATCAATCCTGGGTGTGCACAAAAACAAAGACATTTTTTTTTGTATAAAGTTGAAATTCATCATGTTTGAATCACGAAAAAAAAGGCTTTGCATTTGCACACAACTCTTGGGGGCTTTGATCATCAATGACCCATTTTCTCTGTTTGGTAAATGCCATTTCCAAGACTATATAGAAACGCTGTTTTTTTGTTTTTTTTCCTTTGAGTTTCTGCTTTTGGGTCAGTGGCAAGCATCCCAAGAGGGATGTAGCATTAAACTACAATCAGTCTTTATGACATGTCTCCAAAAAAAAATCTTTCTATAGTCTGGCTACGTATTGCAGGCAGGGATAGAAATATGGCAAACCTGACCCAAGACTGCTCCTTTTGTGATGATTTTTCTTTTCAAGAAATAGAAATCTTGTAACAAAATATTCCCTTTTTCTGAAAAACAATGGTAACAATTTTAGCCTAGGAAGAAAAAAAAACTGCTGTGTAGAAACCAGATAGATGTTTCAGATGAATGATCTTCTTCTTCTTGCAGCCTGAGAAATGTGGGAGAAGAATATAACATTACGTAATGTATACCTGGTGAAGAAGATTTATAAGATGATGATGATCTTTAAGAGTCCTCTTATTAGTAGTGAGAGAGTATTGGAATCGTGGCTGCTGCAAGATGCAGAGGGGAAGAGGGGGGGCCTGCTGGCTTTGTGGTGACTTGCTTCTTGTGATTTACACAAGAGAAGAGTTTGTTTGGGTGGTGGTGACTGTGGGTGGATCTTTAAGAAGCCTTAAATTGTTATAGGTTTTTGCAAAATCAATTTTGCTCCAAGTTCAAGCACTGCAGTTACAAACAACCTAGTTGTAACTGCTGCTGCAGAAAGCAGAGAGTCTGCTGAATACATACACACCCAAAAAAGGGAACCTTTTCTCTTTTCTTTTTTTGGTCTCTCTTTGACCACCCTCTTGAGAATCAGAAGACAGGACTCCCAACAAAACTCTTGCACATAGAGAGAGAGAGAGAGAAGAGAGAGAGAGAGAGATAGAATTTGAGAGGAATGGATTAGTGCCATTTTGTGTAAAAACCAAAAACAATTGTATCACACATACAGTCAGTACCCAATACCCATTTTGTGTCAAACCCAAAAACACAAACATCCACATATACATTTAGTACCCATTTTGTGTGAAGATAGAAACCCCAAAAATCCATCCTTGAAGAACCAAAGTATATTATCTTAGCATTTGGCCATATGATCCAGCTGTTGCAGAAGCTTTACAAATCATAGGCAGTATAGTTGGTTTTTGGTATCTGGATTGGAAGTTCAATCAGTGACACATTTGGCTCTTTTTAGTTCAACTCTCTCCTCATACCTGACCTGACTTGTCCCTGCATCAAGCAATCTAAGAGCTGAAACAAATGGATCATACATGCAAAAGAATGATGATTAGTGAAAGCAAAGCAACTTTATAGCAATTAGAATATCTTGAAATGTAAAACAATTACTATTTCAAATGTATTCCCAATAAATCAAAGTACATTTTAAGTAGGCTATTCAGAGTTCACATGCCTTGGCTACATCTTTGCAGCAACTTGCAGCCAGGAAGTTTGTTCTCATGTCAAAGAATTCTAGTTTGCTGAAACAGAAATGATAAGCAATTTCAAGTTCCTGGACTTCAAGCAACACTGATCAATAAGCCTTTGTGCCTGCAATTATGCAATTGCCACATCTGAAATCTCCCATTTTGAGAACTATAAAAGCCAACTTGAGTGTCATAGATCTTATGCAAGCTGCATCCAACACCCCACTGCAATGCTGCCTACATGTTGAGCCATTGGGGTTTTGGTTTTTCTATTGGGTTTCAAAGGCTGTTTTGGGGGAACATCATTAGAGGCCTACTCTCTCATCAAGAGCTTGCTAACCCGATTTTAATGACTTAATCCTAGAAGCTCCCAAAAGACGGATGTGGAAGATTGTTTGTGCACTATATTGCACTCATTCCATTGCCCAGCATTCTTGCTTGGCTCCATATTAACTTGGAAGTTTTTGACTTCCCTTCAACACAGGAATGACACTTTGTTATTCAAACCGGGAATCTATCACACATCCAACTTAGGTTCACAATAGTGATCATCATTGCCTAAGAAAAAACACATGGGTGATTCAAAGTATATATATATATATTATCGTCATTAAGTTGAGATCAAACGTTGGTGGGACAAATCAATATGAGGATAAAATTTGTTTCACACAACTTGGAAAATTTGTCCTAAACATATATATGAACTATTGCATCTACAATGTTGCATTGACACCTTGTTTTTTATTCACAAGATAAGATGCCCACCTCATCAATGCTTCTCATTATATTCACAAAAGAGAAGTTCATCGACCTACGCACATTGCTTGTGTGTGAGAGTTCAAGGGCCCATGCACATAGTGTAGCATAAAATAGGTAGGTAGGTAGGTTGCACCAATCAATAGGACGATAAAAAGGTAGATAAATAAGTAATACATGGGTTGAAGGTAGGTGTGTAAGTATGTAGGTATAAAGTAGGTAGGTTGCACCAATCGGTAGGAACGTAAATAGGGTAAATAAATAAGTAATAGTTGGGTTGTAGGAAGGTAAGTAGATCGGTTGTAAGTATATTAACTTAATATTGCCTTAAAAAACCTAGTATTAACCTAAGGTAATCTAGACTAGCTTATGATAGTCCATGGTAGAATAAAGTAGTCTAATTTTAGCTTAAACTAACCTAGGGTAACCTATACTAACATAAGGTATAATAAAATAACCTAAAGACACCTAAACTAAGTTAGGATGGCCTAGAATAACATGGTATCTTAAGGTAGCTTAAAATAGATTAAGGTACAATTGAACTTGACATAGACTAGTTTTGTAATGGTAATAGCCTAGGTAACTTATAGTAAGTTAGTGTACTCTAAGCTAGGATAGTTTAGACTAACCTAATGTACAATATCTAGTGATTACATAGTAGTAGCCTAAATAGCCTAAGGTACCATAGACTAGTTTAATAATAGCTTAAAATCACATTCTATTGGTAGCTTAAGGTAGTTTAGATTAGCTTAGGATAGTATAGAATAACATATAGTAGCCTAAGGATAGCTTACTAGTCTATCAATAGCCTAAAATAATCTAAATTAACCTAATAGTAAATAGGGTAGATAAGTAGGTTTTTAAAAAAAATGTGCATAGAATAATATGTGATGACAAAGAATATCACTTATTCAAATAATGATCCAATGATTAAAAGACTTGGGGGTGCAATCATGCTAATAGGAGCCAAAAGCAGTCGTAACCACTATTTAATTTTGTGTTTTTTACACCAAATTTTTTTAAAATATTTTAGCTTGAAAATAAATTAAAATTTTTGCACATTATAAAATATTATATCTTATTTTATATATGTGCAAAATTTTGAAATTATTTCATTAACATTTGGACCTTCAAAAGTAATGTAAAAAAAATTGTAACCATTATTTTTAAGCAGTAGTAGAAGGGCTTGTAAATGGATTTGGAAAACTTTGAAAATGAAAAATTTTGACAAATTTTTAACACAAACCTTAGCAAAATTGTACAAAGAATCTTTTAAATATTTTTTAAAAAAAATTGAAGCCTTTTTATAGAATATTTCATGAATATTTTTCAAAAAGTAGTCACCTAAGGGGGCATTAGTGGCTCTTATTAGCCCATTTGCACCCTTGGTCTTTAAGCATGAAAGTGAAGTGTTTAAAAATTAAAACCTTAACACTTGCACCTTTAGTTGGTAAGCTAGGTTTCTAACCTTTGTGTTGAGTTGCTTAAGTTGGGAACCTAGCTTAGGTTAAACCACTTAAGTCCTTATCCTTAGCCTATGTGGCCTAGTGTTTTAGCTTAGGTGGTTTAGATGGTCTAGCATGTAGCCTCAATGTTTTAAGTTCCTAGTTAACCTAAGTCTAACTATACTAAAACATTTAATAAATTTTAACCTTAGATCATTTTTCAGAATTAGTTACCTACCAAGGTAATGCCCAAACTTTATATATGTTTGATATCCTTTTCTTTCTTTCCATCATATGATGGTCCCAAATTGGTGGAAATATTATTTATTTTTCCCCATCATCAATTTCCATCATTCAATGAATGCATTGTGATCATTAAGGTGGGGTTTGTGGTGGATTTTGAAATTTTATAATGTTATGATTATCTTGAGTTATGCCCCTTTGTTCCATTGCATGCACTATTTTTTCAATATTTTGTCATTTGCAACCATGCACAAGGGAAAACATGTGAGATATTCATAGAAATTACGACAACTTTAGCAATGTTATGTCCCCTCCCAATAAAAACAAAGGATCTTTTGTGTGTTTTTATGCAAATGTGATGGTGGAGGCCAAGGTTTTGTTACTATTATATGATGAATTTGTATTGGTAGATTTTAAAAATTTCATTGTCCATTAAACTTTTGTTCAAAACCTAAACTTTTGTTTTATTTATTTTCTTGAAGTCGGACGTGTTGATGATGGGAAGAATGCACATTCAATTGGTCTTTGTATTATTATTTACAAGCTTGTTCACAACATCCTTACCATGAGATTAATTTGATATTGATTGATGAAAGACAAAATTGTAAATATGACTTCATTTTGATAAAAACGTTGTCAATATAAATATGTGCTTTTATTTCTAAATGATAAAATTGTATAAAACATTATTAGCTATGTTAGGAGGGGGTTTTCTTTTATGTATTTCAAATAGAGGATAACATAAGCCATTGCATAATGTAGACTAATGAATGGACTTGATATTTAACACAATGTAAGTGAAATAAAACAATAGTTTTACTGTAGAAGAAATAAAAATATTTACAATGTATTAAGATCCATTATGGTGCTAGAAATAATGGAATTGCAATAATTAATCATAAACATATGGTTGTCATTTATGGGTTAAGAGATTCAATGGTCCACACAATCAACAAAAATGACCAACAATTTCCATTGTAGACCAAGTGAACATATTTGTGTACCCTCATTAATGAGATGTCCTTCAAATATACCTTTTGGATGAATTTTATGAATAGGTTCAACTTCAAGAACAATTACCAAACATGATCAAAACACATTTCAAGGAGCCAAAAATGACATTAGATGTCAAAACAAATTGCAAAACTTTGTGGATATTTTATGTTTGGTGAATGAATTATCATTATAATTGTAGGAAATTGTGATAAAAGATTCATATGAATGCAGTGAATTCAGATTGGCAAACCATTTGCTCAAATTCCAAATTTTGATATATGTTTTAATTTTTTGAAATTGAGCCATCATCTTTTTTGGTAATAACTATTTTGATTAAAACTCCCTAAATGGTGTAAATATAAAATTTTTGAGTGAATTTTTTTTCTGGTAGTAAGAAACTATTGAACATATTAAAAAATCATTCATTATTTTTATAATTTTAAAATATATATTTTAAAAAAATTATTACATGTATAAAATTTAAGTTTAGTCCTTTATGACTTGTAAAATGATGTTTTTTTGTACATGGTGCATGAAACAAAATTGTAACTTGTATTATAACAATGTGAATGATGATGTATTGGACACTTGGTTTTAGATTATTTATTCATTTTACAAATGCACCACAAAATGAAAAATATAACCATGAACTTTGGAAAATAAAACATCATTTTTTTCAAATAACTTTTTAGTTATTTGGGAAAATAGGAAAGCTTATTTTTTGCAAAAATCCCATGTTAGAATTCAATCTAAGGCATACGCAACAATTCATCAAGTGTAATTAGGTTCAAATGAAGGATATATGAATTTTTTTGACATTTTACATCCAAGATCTTGTTGATTTTCAATCCATAATTGAAAATTGTAAAATTTGCATTTTGACCATCCACCTCAATCAAGTGGTTCAAAATAATATGTTGTATTTTCAAATGCATGTTTTTTCCCATTATCTCATTTTTTGTGCATCCTTGAAAATTACATTTGCCAACATTGGTTGTGTGGTCTAAGTTGTGTGCATATCATTGAATGGGTTCATTGTTGCTTGCTTACCAAAATGAACGTGCATCAAACTAAGCATGTGCATTGCATCATCAGAAAAATGAACATGTGCAATATACATGGTTCACTAAACTCATCTTACATATGTTTAACATGGATCTTAATTATTAATCTAACCACCTTTCTACACTACATGTACACAACATACAACATCCAAATGGAATTTTAGGTTTGATGTTCTGCCTATGTACACATTTTGAGCTTTTCACATGTAAATTACAAAGTTACGAAAGGTTTTGCATCTTCTATGTAGCATAACACATTAAGAAGTATGACCAATGAAATTTTGTTGTAATTGTTGCAAAAGTTGAATGCTTAAGCACCTCAATTGCTCCAAGGATCGTAATGTTGTTTTCATAGTCAAAGAGTTTTAGCTACTTGATTTGTTTTGGGTTTTTGAGTTCAACTAAACAAAACTTTTGATCATAAAGCACACTCAAGAAGAAAGAGTTCGAGCCTTCAATCGTCACAATTGTCAAGTTCAAATTTAATTCCTTTTGTTGCATCCGGCCCTTTTGAATAAAAAGTAGGTAAATATTTAGTGTTTTGGTTTCTAGTTTTGTTCCTTATATTTAAACCTATTGTATTTTGGTGGTAAAGTTTGTAGGTAGTGGCCAAGGCAACAATCATTTGTTTGAAAGGTTTTTAAATTTGCAACTTGCACATCTACAAATCAATGTTCTATTTCCAACCAATTCAAGTTTGTTCATGTCATTAGCAGGAAATTTTGGTGATACAAGTATGTGCAATTTGCATTTTGAAGATCTATATTTAGACCAAAGACTATCATGTGGTTACCAAGGACCCCAAGTGCTTGATCAATTTACCCATGTGATTATGAAAGACCCCCAATGCTACCAAAGACTTAGGTGGTTGACAAGGATTCTAATTGTTACCAATCTACCTAAGTGCTTTTGAAGTCCCTTTATATATGTTAATTAAGTAATTGTAGGTGCTTGATAATGACTCCACCTATGCTAACCACTAGTCTAAATGAATACAACAACAAGACCTAATTATAATATCATGCATTATAAAAAAGAAGGTGATTTGTGAATGGTCTTGCAATTGGATTTTTGAGTCACAATGATCATTTATAACTCATTGCAACTCATCATATTTCTATGACTGTGAATGTTATTGGACAAGTTGCATGAGTTGCAACATATGCGTTTCACCACATGTGAAACTATATACATATGCAACTCATGCAACTTAGTTACAACGATGTAGAGGGCTCTTCTCTATCCAACTGAAAAAACTCATTGACATTCCAAACAACACCATTAACACAAAAGAAGGCTTAAACGACTATTAACTTGCAAGAAAGAGGCAAGAATTATGTTTAACATTTATTGGGCTTATAGTCATTTTACAAATGCACTAGAAGGAAACAACCTACACATGTTCAAAATCTTATGATTAGCTTGCAATGTACCCAATCAATATACTTGCCATAAAATAGTCACAATAAAAACACTAGTCAAATTGCTCACAAGGTTCTTCGATTCTTCAATAAAAAAGATGATAAAAGGTTCAAGATTTAAAATGTACAATACCAAATTGTCTAGTTTTGTTGCAAGGTTGTTTGGATGTAATGATTGTGACTTCTTCAACAATTTTCTTGTTTTTTTAAAGTTGAAAGGACCATCCAAAAGTAAAACCTCTCAATGATGACTCTTAAAGCCTTCTTCACTATCAAATTTACAATATCAAATTGTCTAGTTTTGTTGCAAGATTGTTTGGATGTAATGATTACAACTTCTTCAACAATTTTCTTGTTTGTCTAAAAGTTGAAAGGACCATCCAAAAATAATACCTTTCAATGATGACTCTTAAATCCTTCTTTATTATCTTGGTTTTCAAATGCACCTTTATCCAACACCAAATTCAAATTAAGACTTTTTGATAACAAGAGAATTGTTCATATAACAATGAGTGCCACAAAGAATAACTTTGAGCTATTTTTTTTGATACCAAATGTGTAAAACTCAACAACAAAACAATTGCACTCAATTTTGGGCATGTTCATTGTCAAGATGTCTAATAAAAAGAAAACAATACAATAGGGACTGGCATCATGTGGGTAATAGGTGTGTGTATACACATAGATTTGTTGCAATCCTATTGGTGATTACACTTTTCAATGCTTTGTCACCTCCTTCAAGATAGATTTGTGGCCTTTTGCACAAAATTATTATTAATTACAACAATCCATTAACATCTTCAAATTTTTCGCATAGAGCTACTAGCCAAGGAGTGCACCTCAATTCTTTATTTCGTTGTCTTCACCTTTGTACTCATAGTTGAGTCCATTAAGGAGCTCGGGGGTGCGTCAAAGATGGAAATAACCTAAAATGAAGGGAGATTGAATTGTTGATATGTTTTATAGTTAACTTTTCTATTTTTACTATTGGTTTGGATTATTCACTACAATCACAAAAATAAAATTATAAATAACTAGATACCAAGACTCTTTGGGACAAGTTATTGATCAGTTGAAATAATGGCTATGACAATGTTTGGATCCTATGGTAAATGGGTCCAAACATGGTATAGTGGACAATTTCTACTCCTTGTCATAAAGAAAAACAAGTAGCCACAATCAAATTTTAATGTGTTGAAAGTAAAAATGTTTTTTTATTTGATGATCAACATGAGGAGAATCTTTAATTTTATCACAATGATGTTGATTAATCGCATGTCTAATATTCATTCAAGTAAATTCTTTAAAAATAACTATATATTTTTTCTATTTGTTAGGTTGTCCAAACTTGCACACATAGGTGAAAGTAGATGAATTATTGAATATTCTTCATTTTCAACACGATGTAACTTTTAAATGTACTTGTAAATTCTTAATGTTTAAATATTATGATAGAATACATCAAACTTCTAATGAAAAAATATGTTTAAATTCAAATTGACCAAACATTTTTAGAAATACTGTTATTTATTTTTATTGTGTTAAAAAAAATCAAATTTTGTAATCACCACACTATAAACTCAAAGAAAAGCACCATGCTTTTTATTATGTTATTTTAAATTATTTCAATCTACTTTCTTTTACTCATGTAGAATACAAGACCATTTTTTGACTACCTTGGAGATAACTACTTTTTTGTATACTTCACCATGCTTTTACCCAGATATGGAAAGTCAAAAATTGTCCCAACCAAAACAACATAGGGTAACATTAGAATGTGGAAAAAGAAGAATGACAATAAATTTGTAAATAAATAATGAATGATTATTTTTTCAACTTTGATCTTTATGTGGAAGGTGGAAACATTCCAACTATTAAACAAGTCCAAATCCAATGCAAATATTCCATTCACAAAATTCAAAATACTACAATATGAAAAGATTTTTACAAAAATAAAATGAACTACATTATGGAAATTTTAATCTAGCAAATGAAAGGATCATTCATAAATACATCACAACATCCCCACCAATTGTTGGTTTTGATGGTTCATTGCAATCATAAGGGACACATGAATAACTAAATACCATAATTATCCAATTTTTTTATTAGTTGAAATAATAGTTGTGACAACATTCTAACCCTATGGTCAATATGTAAAATCAAATATTGTCCCAATCATAACTACATAGGATGACATCAAGCTATGGAGAAAAATAAATGACAATTAATCTACAAATTATCTAGTATGATTGTTTGTCTTTTCACCCTATGAGTTTTTTTTGGAAGGTGGGAACTTTTAGACTAATTAACAAGTCTAGGTCAAATCCAAATAATTGCTTCACAAAATTTAAAACATTACATTATGAAAATAAATTATTTCAAAAATCAAACATGCTGAAATATGAAATTCTGACCCAACAAATTGAAACGATGTTTCATATTCACATCACAAGTAGTAAGATGTTGCACTTCATCCCTACAAAAATACAATAACTAACCACGATTTCCATATATAAAAAAATTCATTGATTCATATGCATCATACTATGCACAATCAAAGAGATGAATGATCAAAGTTTCAACATGCTTGACAAATCCTCAATATTAAAATTGTTGAAAAGAATAATCTTGCCCATATTTGGGTCATAGTTCATGTTCACATACCAATATATGAGCTAGCACATGGAGTGATACATAACAATGAACTATGATCCAAATCATAACATAAATAATCATTTGTTCACATTCATACCTATGGAACATGCTCAATTTTTTTTTCACAATGCTATCATGCTGATATCATGACATCCACACAAGTTGTTGTAATAGGTTATTACAATTCACAATTTAAGAAATAAAAGAAACAACCATTATCTCCATATTAGAAATTTGACCAAATCATATGCATCACAAACATGAATAACCCATGTTTACTCATTGTAAAGATGCTCAATTAAGAGAAAGAAATACATCACATGAGTATTGAATGTGGGTTGCAAGTATTTACACACTCACATGTTATATTAATATAAATTGGTGATTCCTAATGCAAAGGAGACATGGTAAAGAAATCTATAAAAGATCAACTAAAAAAACAACACAAAATATGCACAACAACAATCATTATTTCACAATAACATATCCTAGATTCTTGTAAATCTAGTAATAATGATTGCCCAAGTTCTTACTTTGCCTACACTACCCCAAACATTGTTGTAATTGATTGATGAAACATAAAATATTTCCTCCTCCATAGCCAAATCTTGATTTAGTTGTTTAGGCCATATCTCTCTTCGAAGATCCTACAAATGTACAACAATTCAAAGAACTATCAACTTTGAACTCCAAAACCACAACAAATCATTTAAATCTCCCACAAGATAAATTTACACCTAGAAAAATTGAAAAATTATTTGGGAGAAATATGATTTGATGCTATCATGATTCAATTCAATCTACCAACTACCCATGTGCACATGTGTTACCATTTACTCCATCCCACCCTATGCAAATAGAACATCCAATCATTGAAATGTGCATTCCAGTTCTCTCTATTGCATAAGATTGCCTTCACTCCCCATGGATGTTGGTGAAATGGAACCCTAAATAATATTAGGTCTACTAAGTGCGGATGATCGATGCAATACTCCGGTAATGGATCCAATTCATAAATTGTAATCTTCAAAAGACTATAAGGTATTGTAAAGCTTGGGATAAAGTTCTTATCAATATGCAACCTACAGAACAACAACAACAAATTTCTTCCATTCCACCATTAGGCCTTAACAAATGTGTGTTTACATGAAAGTTCAATTTGCCTTCAAAGGTTAGACAATTCTTGAATCACGCATGACAATTTTTTGGGCCATAAGCAAGTTTTACATGGATAGAAACAATAATGTTTGGCTCGTTTTTGTGACATTGGTATTTGAAAATGATGAGCTTGACATGGCGAAACTTTAATATGTTTCAAGGATAAAAAAATGATGGAATTGACTTCACTTGAATGTTCATACTAGCCAACTTGTTGTTTGACTTCAAGTTGTGTTTTTCTTAAACTTGAAGTGGATAAAAAACTATTGCAACAAAGGGAGTGGATGATGGCTTGGAAAACCTTGAGTTTCCTCTCTAAACTTTTATTTCCAAACTTTGTCTCTGAGCATTCTTAAAACTAAACCCTAAATATTTAAAACCAAAATTAACCTCTAAACCTTACTTGTGAGCCAAACAAGCCATTTTTCATGATATAGACAACAATGTTTGGCTCATTTTTTATGAATTCAGTATCTAAGAATGATGAACATGCCTAAATATGTTTCAAGGACAAAAAAATGATGGAACTTCACCTAAATGTTCTAACTAGCCAAGTAGTCATTCAAAATTCAAGTTGTGTTTCTTGAGCTTGAAATGACTTGAAAGTTGTTGCATTAGAAGGAACCACTAATGGGTGGAAAACCTCGGAGCATTCTTGTAACAAAGCCCTAAATTATTCACAACCACTACAACTTGCAAACCTAACAATGTTTCATAATTGAATAGAAAAAATATTTGAAAATTAATCTTCAAGAAGATGCAATCATGCTTAGTTGAAGGAAGCTCGATGAGAAGTGGTAGTTGGTTTTGGATAGTGTTCATGAAGAAAGTTTAAAAGAAACAACCCATTAAGTTACCACAAAATTAGGAAGCCATGACAAGACAACAAGAAGTTCATCCTACCTTGTTTGAAGTAACCCAACCATGGCCTACCATATGCTAACATGCAAATTTTAAGGAACGCGATAAAAAAACCTAACTCCTAATTTTATAAAGTAACGTCTATGGCTCCTTTGAGTGCATTTGACCCAATCATAAAAAATTGTTGACACCTACTTGGTTCCAATGATTCATTTTGAAATTGTCAACATTGACCACTTGGTTTAAACAATTGAATTATATCCTTTGGAAGATTTGCAAATGACAATTCTTGATATATATAGATAGTGTGATTTGAACATCTTGATTATTCATGATTTCTTTTTAATTATTTGAATACATCACATAAACTTGAATGTGAATGATAAGATTTCTTTTTGCATTTATATTGTGTCAGAAAGTGAAGGTGAAAATTTTTGAATTTATTTTCACACGAGGGATTTTAGTATTATAAAAAAAATTAGTTATGTTTTAAATAATATTAAAAATTTCAAAAGTTGATGGCAACTAACAAGGATACCAAGTAAGTTTTTTATGATGTTATGAGATTATTAAAATCCATAGTTAAATCTTTTGAATCTCTTTACCAAAATTTTATTCATAATTACTAATTATATTTGATTTGCCATTAAGTTTTTAGGTGATACCTTACCCTAATTAGGTCAATTTCGTCATTAAATAATCCTCAAAATAATGATTTTTTTTTTGAAAACACGAAGTTGACATGTTGAAAATCACAATAATTATCATGGGCTAGACATTGAATAATTTCACTATTCATATCACAATGTTATAATAGATGAAAAATTATATAGTTAAAAGAATTTTAAAAGAATTTTTTTTTTGGGAAAAATACATTATTGGTTTTTCAATGTGAAAACTAACCATAGGAAATGGTAATTCATTAGGTGAGCCATTCTTAATGAACCATGATTTAAAAAGTTAATCAATAATCATTAGATAAAAACAAATCATCATAGCTATTAAGATATAAGGTCATTTATGAGATATTAATGGATACATGACTTATTGGGGCATTTAAGGGATTTTGATTAATCATTTGATGAATCATTGGGATGGTAAACATAAATACAACATTGGGAAGAAGTTTGAAAAAAAAATTATATTAATATGTATTGCTTTGTTTGGGTTTATTTTCAATATCTAAATTTTGTTAGAATATGAAATGGTGTGTAATACTTGGGGGGGCGGGGGGCGGGGGGGGGGGGCACTATTCTAAATAAATAAATACATGAGTAAAAATATAAAGTTGTAGAGTAAAATTTAGTTCAAAAATAGGGTTATGCATATTTTGAAAATATAATTATAATTAATATAGGGTATGTGTAAATTTGTAATATATATATATATATATAAATAACATCTGCATTAAAGATTTAACGTATTAATTATTAGTAGGTTCAATTATTGTGAAATAATGTTTTGATTAATTGTACAAGGTGATTATAGGATTAATAAGTTAGTTTAAATTTACGTTTAGGACATTTAAGTGAACATGGAGAAGAATGTTTAGAAACTTAAGTCTAACATTTAGGGTTTTAAATTTTAAGGTTATAAAGAAGTGACAAAATCTTTGCACAAAAATAACCTAATTTTTTCTAGGTTTAAGCACGAGCTTTTACATTTTCTTCTATATCAAAGTTGTTAGAGGGATTTTTGGATTAAAATTTTCAAAAAGCATGCAAGCAAACTTTCTAGCTCCAAATTTTTATATATATATATATATATGGTATTGAAATCGGATGAAAGAAAAATAAATAAAAATATAGGGTGGTTAGAATATGTGCATATTAACAAATTAGATAATAATAGGGTGGGGGATACTACAAATCCAAATACAGCCCCCCCCCAATAGTCATTCAATGCGTGTAGGTCACAAAAATAACATGAATTGCCCCCTCCCAAGGGTTAGGCAAGTTAACATTAATTTAGAAGTCATGTTTTGAAATTAATAAGTATTATGGCTATGCCATAATTTTAGGTGATTGTTAGCTCAACTTGAATATTTAAATAAGGTTAGTCATTAATTGTTTTAAAGATTATGTTCACCTTTTAAGCAAGTAATTTCCATGTTTCATTTAGGGAATATTATGACTTAATCATTACTTTGAAATTTTATTATGTGCTACAATATTTGTGCCTACACCTGTTGATGTTCACAATCACAAACTAAATACCAATGAACACCTCATAAAAGACACATCACATAATATAACCAAAATATAACTCACCTAATAAACCTACATGTCAAATGTGTTATTTTAGTTGCCCAATTAAGCTTTGATAATGTTAGTTTTACTATGTGTTAGTGTAACTAATTATGTTTAAGCTTGGAACCAATTTAATCGTGAATTGGGTTTGAGATATTTCATGTTTAGAGATATAATCCCAAGTTGCATGTGAAACAATGATAGTTGTAAGCAAATCACTTTTAGTGATCTGAGATTCCAAAACACACATTGACACTTGTTTTGTAGTTTTTTTGTGTTATGCAAGTTTTCTTTTGCACATGTTCTTGTGTGTTGTTTTTTTGTTTCATTTTGGGCTTGGATTCATGTTTATGTGCATCATATTTTGAATCACCAAATGTGTAAATGTGATGCATCATTCAAGGTAGTTCCTTGTTAATTGTATTATGTGGGTGGACAATGATAGTTGTAAGCACAGACATGGCAACACATGCCATATACAATTTAAAACCCAATACACAAAACAAGTTTTCCATGAAATGACAGAAGAGATGTTCTTCATCTATGATAAAAAGACATTCCTAATTGAAGGTCAATTTGCCACCCATGGATGCCAATTTGTTTGTTGTTGAAGAAAAACATGCTAATAGTGGAAGAAGTTTGACCTTTGGGTTGTTGTCAATTTAAACCCCCTAAATTGTGTACTTGTTTGCCAACTTATTGTAAGCCTTTTTGAGCCATTCCTATCATGTACAAAATATAAAATCACGTTAACCATATCAATTCTTGGTCAAGTAAGTTTTGTGCCATCAATTAAAACATGGCCCCAAAAATTGGCACTTGAATCCACTATATTTTTTTCAACAACCAACATCAAACTTGTCATTGGTTCAACCTTCATTCAAGAACAAAGTACAACAATATTTTCTCATGATCGTCTTTTGTATTCCACATATTGAAAACCTATCCAACTTGGATTCAAATTGGGCCTTACAAACTTGATAAATGACTTCAGATTCATTGTTGGTTTCTCTTTCTTATAGGAACGCAAATATACCTTTTACACAAGCTAAAGGTGATACTTGGGAATGTCAATTGTCAAAAAATTTAATATTTTGTTAGAATATTTATTGTTGATCACCAACAATGTTTGTGTATTAGGATCAATTCATTAATATTATCTGCGCAAAGAACAATAGTTTTTTATAAAAAATCACATGATAAAAAATGCCATGATTTTGCACACAATTCGAAAAATTAATAAGTGGTTTTGGTGATACTCTTTCACAATTTCTTTTTTCCCATGTCAAAGAGATCCAACAATGCAACAACCAAAAACAAAACAAAACAAAAAAACCAAAAGGAATAAGCATTTTTTTTGACGTGTGTGATACAATCCAATGTGTAAAAATAATATTTGTTAACCCTATAATAAACCTTACGCATGAGCTCACCTTGAAGAGTGTAGCAAAGTTTATGTTCATAACACACTCTATTTGACCTCACAATTTGTTTAGGTCTAATGTAGTCCCCATACTCCTCCACACAAATCATTGCAATATTTTAAATTTCCATAATAATGTGTGCGATTGTGTTGCACTCAACAATTGTTCATGAACTTTGCACAAATAATAGAAAAAAACATTCAAATTCAAGTACATACAAAAGATAGAACTTAGCAATCCAAACCATTCACACTTAAAAATGAGAAATCAAATCAAGCCCTTATTTTGTGGCTCAAAGGACAAAACTAGGCATCACACAAAATTGTGAGCAAATTTGTCATGGGACCAAATCAAACTCAAAGCTTTGGACATGATGCATCCAAACTATGAGCTTATGAATGCCATCCCAACAAAAAAAACTCTTATTCTTGAAAGTTCCCCTCAAAAAACCATGTGACCTAACCATTAGAGTTAGATAGAAGGTTCAACCTATGATCAAACTCATCACTCTTTGATAACCAAACCGGCAAAAGGGTGTTTCTTTTCAGTAGTCTTTCATGGCTTTCAACATCACAAAGGCAAACACAGAATGGCATTTGATTAACATGATTCCAAGTATAGCATTTGTACATCATCTGTGCATCCTTTTTCATCACATACTTGGAGCATTTCCCGATCATTTGTCTGCACAAGAGAATAGAACTTTTGCAAAGTTCCAAATGCTTGAGTCAACCATCAACATCTTTGGATCTTGCTTCATGCTCCTCATACTGTTGAATTGCATGCAGCTCAATATTGTAGACAGGAGGTAGATTTTGAGATATCAACCAATCCAATTCCATTCCTTCGGGCAAGGTCTTGAGTCAGTAATAATCGAGAGTGTGCTTGAGAAGAAAGAAGAGTATACTTGTTTTGAAGAGAGTATTTTAGGTTGCTGCTGAAATGCAGCAGGAGCAATCTCTCCTGATGAAAATAATTGCTGATGATGATCACTGATCTGAATTGCACTCTGGATTACAATTATTACAAATTTGCAGCTATCAAGATTTTGAAGAAGCTCACAAGATCTGCTGATGATTTGAGCCACTGAGCAAGCAGCACTGTACAGCTTGCATTCTTCATGGCAGATCGTCATGCAAAATTGGCAGAGAAGGTTTGAAAACTGAGATTCTCCAGACTTTGAAGTAGCTTTGACAATTATTTTATCACTACATGATTCTTTTGAATGATGATTCAGCAGGACAAGCATTTTCAGATACAGCATATACAATGCTGAACAGAATGAAGTGATGATGAATAATGAAACCACAACTCCCACATTCAATACAATTGAGGATGATTGCTACATCTTCCACCAATACCTACCTTCAATGCGAGAGAGAGAGAGTACCATATTACATGAGAACTCAAAAAGAGTCTTAATGGATTTCAGTTTTCTCTCTGCATGGATACTCTCATTTTGAGGAAGCATGTGGACACTTGAAGTAAAATCTTGTACACACTATTGCAAGCATCATAGTTAAATTAAAGAAAAGTTCAATTAACCTCGCCAGTTTGGCGACCCAATCAACACAAGGCAAGATGATGTTGGGAAAAAAATTTACAGTAATCTAGAATCCAGCACCTGCAACTTTCAACCTCTTAACCTTCAACTGTATTCATCTGTACAGCATATGTTTTCCAAAGACTATCCTCTGAGGTAAGCCTGTGTGTAAGCCTTGAGCTCTTCATAGGACAGAAACACAGCAGATCTTCTTTTCTCTTCAAGTCAGAAGACATAACAAAAGAATCTTGCATGTCATTTCAAAAATTGATAAATGTCAGTCAGGAAAGCCTCGATTAGCAACTGCAGCCTCAAACCTCTGACAGGAGACAGTGCGCATCTCTGTACTGGTTTCGCATTCTGGTGCTGGGTAGTAGTCCCCTCGCAGCTGCACATCTCGTAGATTTTCACATCGCACAAGCATCATGAGGAAGTGTTCATGAGCTGTTCCATGGACAAACAACTTGCGTAGTGTAGAGCACTGGGATAGTAGCCCAGCTGCTGGGAGAGAGAGTCCCCTCCTGTTCACTTCTTTGTCTGATGGGGGCCAGTAGTCAAGCTCTGTTAGCTGGTGCAATGCCTGCACACCCCCTAAAAAGTGTCGTTCCCACAAACTCAGATCCATGAACCCTTCTGGAGCACTCAATGAATATCCTGTTACCTCACCCAAATCCAGCTCCAATTTGGCCAACATGGTGTATCGTTGAAAGGCTGAGATACCCCACATGTGTACATTGGGTTTGGGACGACCCCTGCAGTCTCCCTCTACTCTGATCTTCACTTCTTGCAAAATCGGGCAACACCCAAGCCCCATGGAAGGTAGTGAGGATATGCGCTTGTCCACAGCAATCCACAAAGAAAGAAACTGCAACGACTTCCAACTCTTTTCCAGCAAGGGATCTGATACATGTCGACCAAGTGATCCAACCTGGTGGAGTTCAGGACTATGGATTATGTCTCTCTCTGGTCCCTGCCCATGCTTACCGTTACTCATAATAACTTCAGTTCCTCCCTTCCCTCCATCTCTAGAAAAACCTGTGTGAAGCTGACTTGACCTTGGCACAGCTCCCAAAATCCTGGCTTGTACTGAACCATTAGATTCTGCATGAAGTCCTTGAGATTCTCTTCCATTCTCAGCCACCCCCAGTCTTCTTCTCTGGGAATCTAACCGGTGTGGTGCAAGGCTCTCTCTCTTCCTACGAGTCATCTCTCCCAGCCTATTTCCAGCTCCACACACTCCAAAATTGATGTCCTGCCAACCACTCATTCCCTCCCCCAGCCTGCTAGTTCCAGCATCTGCAGTGCAAAACCCTATTAGCTCCTGACTCCTAAGTTCACTTACACTTGCTGGGGAAGGCACACCCTCAACGGGGTTGGCCTCATCCCAGACACAATCCATGTGAAGACGAGTGATGGACTTTTGAATTGGCTGTAGTGCTCGCAAAGTAGCAGAAGTAGGTAGCAGCCTACAGAAGGCAACTTCCACATCCTTCAAACTGTATGCTAGACTGTCCACACAATTTCGTAGTCCATCCTCGCTAATCCATTTGCAACCACATAGTCCAAGTTTTGAAAGTTTTTTGCACCCAGTTGCAATTGCCTCCAGGCCTGAATCCATCAGATCTGCACAATCCTTGATGGAAAGATCCAGAAGGCCAGAACACAGCGCTATTCCATCTGGCTGGGGTCCCCGACAGACCCCATGAAAATTGCTGAGCTTCAAAGACCGCATCCTCTTACAATGTGTTGCAAACACTTCAAATGCAGGACCTGAATCTCTCACATTCTGTGAAAGAAGAAAGGTGAGCTCCTCCAAGTGCGGCAAAGCTTTGAACATGGCCTCAAGGCCCTGTCGTGATATATTCGAGTCCTCCCTAGCATACCCATGATCATCAGCATTCCCATGTGAAACAGTGAATTCATTCGTGTCCACAAGATGAAGCACTTTCAGGTGCCTGCAACTGTTTGCAATCACAAGCAATGCCTCATCACCCACTGAATCCAAAAACCTATGATCAAACTCACACAGAATGTAGAATTCTTCCAGATTAGGGCATGCAGCAGTGATGGCTCCCACCTCCTGTGATTTGAAACCTTCTGGTGATAGTTTCAAGAGGTTGAGGCTGCGCAGATTTGCAGCTACAGCACTCCCAGCCTGCAGAGCTGGGGGTATATCCTCTGTCCAACAATAGAATTTTGAAAGATCCAGCACCTTTAACTTGCCACACATTCTCAGCAGCCCTTCAATTTCAAGACCCAAGGCTATGGATGCTTCGTTATCCATAGCACGCTGGTGCCAGCGCACAAGGTGCACAATCTCAAGTTCTGGCCAAAGCCAGGCCACCATTTGAATGTCCAGTGCATCCCTCACATAAACTGTCAATTCTGTTACATTTGGAAATGCTGCCTTGAGCACATTCCCAATCTCCTCACCATTAGGAGTAGACTGGAACAGAGAGTAGCCCCATGGAGAACAAAGAGAGACATCCAAACTGCAGACCTGTTTGTAGCACATTGGCAGCTCTTGCAGGCTGCAGATGTTGCCCCTGAGAGACAAACTTGTGTGAGATTGCCTCTCCAAGGAGTACCAATCCCAACAGGTGAGCGCCATTGAGTTCCGTGATCGAGGATCAGAAATGAGACTGAAAATGTCAGTCAAGATTGCATGGGGCATGTCACTGACATGTGTCTCTCTGTTGCAGTCCCCCCAAACTATCATCTTTTCCTCAGGTTCAGCCTCAAGCACAGGAAATGCTTTGAACTCTTCCAACTCCGACTGCATGTTGAATGGCCACACCTGCAGATCCCTGGTTGATACCCTCTCTCTGTCCACACTGGGGATAAGCTCCTCCCTTTGTGCTTCCAATGGCTCCAGTGTTGCAGAGAAAGGAGAAGAGCCCACCAGATTGATCATTGGTAGCTCACTATGGCTCACAAATATTCCATACCACACTAGCTCCAGAGAATCCTTTTAGGCTGATTGCACAGCTCTCACAACTGGATCATCTGCCAGTTTAAAAATCAACAGTGCAAGACTCAAGTTGTGTCATTAAAACAGAATTTGTTGTCTGCACCTCCATGATGAATGCCTTTGTGTTCCAGACTTATAAAATGCTAGTGATAGCAAGTTTTTAGCCAGCAGTAGAAAAAGGGACGTCAAAATGCAGAAAAGAGATATCCTACAAAACTGAAAATCAAAATAAAATCTCAATAAGTATTGGGGATTCATCAAGACTTATGATTTAAGGCAATGTGAAAAGAATTGAGAGACAACCTGATAACTGGGTTATGGATGATTTCAGAAACCAATCAGCAAGCATGAAAGAGAGGATACCCAACCCTAAAGAAAAGAGAAAACAAGACCACAAAACAAAATTTAGGACTGACAGCCACTCACACAATCTGGGACCTTCAACAGCAACATGAAGAGTATTGAAAGCCATCCTGCTGACTTTTACCAGTTCCACACAACAGGTGGAGGTTAACTGACTTTTCTGTCACAAGACCAGAAGCAACAAGAAAACTGAATCATGATGCTGGCAAGCTAAACAGAACCTAAACTAGAAAGAGAAGACCAAAAAGCCTCAAGAAGAAAGAGGAACACAGAAACAAAGAGCAAGAGACAGGTAAAAAGGCAAGATAAACCTAAAAAGGAGAGGAAAAAAACAGAGAGAAGGAAGAGAGCGAACATTGAGAGCAAGGACTTAAGAGAAAATCAAAAGAAAACCAATGAGAAAAAGACAGGTGTGGAACAATACTGGAAACCCTAATCTCCCATCACCAAGCCAAAACATCAGAGCACTTGACATACAACAATGTCATAGAGAAGGAAAGACTAGTGAACACAAGGACTAGGGAAGAGGTTGCTCCATATGGTCCACACACATTTGCACACATGCACTGAAGTGCTACTGAAACAGGTTTTGGTGGAAGCCCTAATCACAAACAAGACCCGGCCATTCTACAAAAAGTCGTGTCAGAAGATGCAACAGGCAAAACAGACTCCTCCATTAGTATCACATGATAAGGGGCAGTTCTGATTTCACCATCCAGTTCTCCTTTGGTACATGTTGAAATGTGTATGATATTCATCAGCTGTTCAGTGGCATTGCAGAGAAACTATAGAAGCTTAGGGCCATAACAGATAAAATGGTTTGCATTCTGAGACTGATGGTTTCAGGTGGGGAAAAAACTAATTTGGACAGCTTAACGGTTCAATGAAATTCAGGGTTCTGGACTCACCTTCTCAATCTGAATTAGCTTGCCATGCTGGCAAAACGAACAAACATACATTCCTCGACAATGGCGGCCTAAAACCTGCTTCAAACCCCAGTTTGATGAGCCTGCAGATTGTATACCACATTGTCAGACTTGTTGCAGCAATACAACATGGAATTTCCCTAACTAATCTAGTGAAACTCTCGACTGTGTATTTATCATGTTCACCTACCTTACAAGACACGTTCCATTTCCATTTCAGATTCTCTCAGATTCCCATCCCCTCCAGACCCCTCATCCTTCGTCTTCCTACGAACAAAGTGGGCAGATCTATCTTCTGCTGAGACGAAAACAACCAAGAAAAACAGCAGGTTCCGGCAGCCAAACCTCGTCTAGAAGTTGCAGATACCATTCCAGCCAGACGTGTCTGTCATGAAGTCCGCTTCCAGAAATCCAAGCTGAAAAAAACAAAGAACGCAAATTCCCCCCACACTCTATCTATCTCTCTCCCAACAAAGAAAGAATTGAAAGCTCCCTGACAAATAAAGAAGAACCGATTCTCTCAACCCAACACATTTTTGTATTTGCTGGTGTCACCTGACTACAAGTATTACTAGCGCTCCTTCAAACCTCTGGAACTAATACAAGCTACTTGCTTACTTACTACTCCCGATTCTTCTTCCTTCGAGGGGCAGTAGACGACATCTTCTTCTTCTTCTTTGCCATGAGCTCCACCATTTTTTTTCTTCCGTGCGAAAAAATCTTCTGGCAGAAGAATGAATTCTCCTCCTTCATATCAGGAATCACACACACAAAAATCTATATCAGAAATCTGCAACACTACGCGAGCAAGAGAGGGAGAAGAGAGATTCAAGAGAGAGAGAGAGAGAG
>Ga0116230_10000220_pt1 | contig 46638 bp, 48 predicted proteins | sample S1TSphfallax_3_FD_88678 | JGI IMG/M metagenome (GOLD analysis project Ga0116230, IMG submission 88678) | Host-associated microbial communities from peat moss isolated from Minnesota, USA - S1T2_Fd - Sphagnum fallax MG | ecosystem: Host-associated > Plants > Peat moss > Unclassified | place...
GCGGTCGACGTTGCGGTATTCTTTTTCGGATTCGCCGGGTAGCAGGCGGACGTCTAGGGCGCAGCAGCCGTGCTTTGTTGCATTCAGAGCGGAGTTTGACATTGGGAGGAATGTCCTTTCGTGTCTGAATGTACAAGCGGGGGCGTTCGGGCGGCGAGCAAAAAGGGCTGTAAGTTGTTGAGGGGGTGGGAGAAAATTTATTTGCTCGCGTTGGGAACGACACACTTTTCGAGATACATCTTTAATTGCGGACGGTGAGTTTCGCGGTAAGCGACGTAGTCGCGGATGATTCCGGCGTCGGCGCCATTCATGAGTATCCAAGCTTCGAGCAGGCCCGCGTTTTTGAGTTCGACGAGTGCGGCCAATTGGGGATCGAGGTGCGGCGGTTTTTGGGCGCTGAGCGCATTGACGACTGAATTGAGCGCCGCCGTTTCCTCCTCCAGGGTGTGACGGTATTGTTTTTCGGCGGGATATTTTTCGGAGAAGAGCGACTGACGCCAGGCTGCGCGCACGGCCGAATAGGCTGCCCAAGCCGAGCGGCCGTCATCTGAATTGGTCTGGGCATCCGGGTTTGTCTGATCCAATTGGGGTTGATTCAGGGCCGGTGGCCTGTCGATCCTGGGGGGCGCCAATTGATGATTTGTCCGTTTGGCCCAGCCGGCGAGCGCCGCCCAGGACTGAGGCGCGGGAAGCGTGACGACCGCTTCCATATATTTGTCCTTTGCCTGATCGGGCTGGCCGGCGAGCATCAGATCGTTGCCCCAGTCAATATAGACTGAGGGGCTGGCGGGCCGCAAGGCCGCAGCCTTGCCAAACCAGCCAGCGGCGCTGGGCATATCGTTCTTCCGGAAACACATTTCGGCGGCGTACACGGCGGCGACGTACAGGTTCGGGTCGGACTTCAGGGCGCTGGTGTAGGAGGCGAGCGCGGCATCGTAATCGCCGGTTCCCAGCGCCTGCTCACCGTCCTTCATGGCTTTATCGGCTTCGGGAACTTCGGAGAACTTGCGCGGCTGGATCTGAGGGATGTTGAGGCGGGCGAGAAGCTCCTTCAAGCGCGCGGAGTTATTGCCGAGCTGGCGCGCGCGCAGGGCGGCGTCTCGTGCCTGCTGGAGCAGAGCGACGGACTCGGCGGCGGTGACATTGGTGTCAGCCTTGAATGCCAGACAGTCGGCCAAGACCAATTGCAAGGCGGCGTCAGCGGGATCAGCGGCGGAGAGGTTTTGGATCAGCGGCAAGGCCACGAGATTTTGGCCCTTGAGATAGAGCTGAAGAGCGCTTTGGAGTGAGGCCTCCGTTTCGGGTGTTCGAGCGGCGGGCGGTTTGTACTGCTGAAGATCGACATCGGTGTTGAACCACACCTCTTGCGTCTGGCTTGTCTTCGGGTCGAGAACGGTTAATTTGTCGTAGGCGTGGCCGTCTTTCCTCACCAGCGCCTGCTGTGTTCTGTGGAGCTTGAGGCGGAGGTCGAGAAAGATGTATTCCTCCGGGATGGTGACGACGAACCAGGCGGTTTCCGGGGTTTTTCCGTCGCCTGAATTCTGGATGGAGTCCAGCAAGGCGATCAGAAGTTTTCGATGGAAGTCGGCCTCAGCGGGCTTGTTTAACTTGACGCAAGCGAGAATAGCGTCCATGTGGCCGGACAGGCTTGCATAGTTTCGGTTGAGTGCCTGATTAGCGGCATCCAGCGCTTCGGCGGTCTTGCCCGCTTCCATCAGATGCCTGAAGTTGATTTGCTCCGCCTGTTCCAGGGACGAGGCGTGAGGGCCAGCCATGAGAGTGCCGGCGAGGCGAAAGTCCCTGAAGTTGATTTCCAAGTTGCCATCTTGAACCTGCTTTAGGATGGTGCTGTATTTGGTCTTGGCCTGTTCCGCGGATTGCTGGGCATGGGCCGAGAGGGTGAGGGCTGCGGCGAGCAAGAGATTTAATGGCGACTTGTGTTTCACAAACACGCTCCTGTTAGAAATGCGCAGAAATTCGGAGATTGTGCTCATGATTGCACGAAAAAAGCGCCGGCTCGGTCTGGTTTGAGGAGAATGGGGGTATGAGCAACTCAAGCGAAAAAGCGGTGCTGGCGGGCGGGTGTTTTTGGGGCATGCAGGATTTGATCCGGCGATTGCCCGGGGTGGTTTCGACGCGCGTGGGGTACACGGGCGGGAATGTGGCGAATGCGACGTATGCCCACCATGGCACGCATGCGGAGGCGATTGAGATTATTTTTGACCCGAAGACGGTGAGCTATCGGGAGATTTTGGAGTTCTTTTTCCAGATTCACGATCCGACGACGCGGAACCGGCAGGGCAATGACCGGGGGACGAGTTACCGGTCGGCGATTTTTTATGTGAGCGAGGAGCAGAAGCGGACGGCCGAACAGGTGATTGGCGAGATTAATGCGTCGGGGGTTTGGCCAGGGAAGGTTGTCACGGAAGTGACGGCGGCGGGGGATTTTTGGGAGGCGGAGCCGGAGCATCAGGATTATTTGGAGCGGTATCCGAATGGCTACACGTGCCATTATGTCCGGCCGCAGTGGAAGCTGGCGGGTTCGGCGGTTTGATGGGGCTTCGGTGGCTGGTTTTGTTAGCGTGCGCTTCGGTGCTGGGGGCGCAGCCGGTGTTTCGCGGGACGGAGATTTTTCCGCCTGAAGAATTTGCGGCGCGGCGGGCGCAGGTGATGGCGCAGATTGGCGATGGCGTGGCGATTGTGCTGGGGACGACGGAGCCTCCGGGCGAGATGCCTTTTCGCCAGAACAGCCAGTTCTTTTATCTGACGGGGGTGACGGAGCCGCGGGCGAGCGTGATCATCGACGGGCGGACGAAGAAGACGACGGTGTTTCTGAATCCGTGGACCGAGCGGCAGAACCAGAGCATGTACGGGCCGGGGATGGCGGCGGGGGCGGAGACGGCGCGCGAGCTTGGCGTGGACGCGGTTTTGACTCGGGCGGATTTTAGCGGCGCGATTCTGGCGCTGGCGGCCGAGCGGCGCACGATTTACACGCCGTTTGCGGCTGAGGTGCTGGGCAGCCAGTCGCAAGGGGATCCGACGCGGATGTGGGCGGCGAATCACCTGGATTTTTGGGATGGGCGCGATTCACGCGAGGCCACGTTTGTGGGCAAGCTGAAGGAGGCTGCGCCGCAATCGGAGATTCGGAATCTGGACCCGATTGTGAACGGGCTGCGGGCGGTGAAGAGCGCGCGCGAGATTGCGGTTATTCGCGAGGCGACGCGGATTGCGGGGCTGGGGATTATGGAGGCGATGCGGGACGCCAAGCCGGGCATGCATGAATACGAACTGCAGGCGGATGCCGAGTTTGTGTTCAAGAAGCATGGGGCGCTGGGCGCGTCGTATTTTGCGCTGATTGCGGCGGGGCGGAACACCTATTACACGCATTACAACCGGAACACCGGCGTGCTGGAGCCGGGGGATTTGGTGCAGTTCGATTATGCTCCGGATTTTCAGTATTACCAGTCGGATGTGACGCGGGTGTTTCCGGCGAACGGGGTGTTCACGGCGCGGCAGCGGGAGGCTTATGGGATTTATTTGAAGCTTTACCGGGCGGTGCTGACCTCGATCCAGGTGCATGTGACGCCTGCGGATGTGATCAAGGCGGCGGTGGTGAAGATGGACGCGATTCTGGCGAGTTATCCGTTTACGGACGCGAAGATTCAGAAGGCGGCGAAGGCGTTTGTGGAGAATTACCGGCGGCAGCAAGAGACGGCTCGGGCGCTGGGGCATCCGGTGGGGCTGGAGGTTCACGATGTGGGCGGGGCGACGCTGGAGCCGGGGCGGATTTTCACGATTGAGCCGGAGATGCGGATAGAGGAGGATCACACGGGCATCCGTTTGGAAGACATGATCCTCATCACGCAGAGTGGTTATGAAGTGCTGTCGGCATTTGTGCCGATTGAGATGGAGGATATTGAGAAGCTGATGGCTTCTCACAAGGGTCTTAGTGATGGGGCGTTAGAAATTAAGCGGGAATGACGAGTTCCTGGCCGTCGTGAATGACGTCGGGGTTTTTGAGCTTGTCTTTGTTGGCGTTGAAGATTTTCATGTATTCGCCGGCGTGACCATAAAATTGCTTGGCGATGGCGGAGAGGGTGTCGCCGGATTTTACGGTGTAGGTTCTGGTTTCGGGCGCCGCTGGGGCGGATTCGGGCGCGGCGGGCTGGGGCAGAGTGGCGTCGATGGTCAGGTTGCAAGTTAGATCGCTGTAAGAGGCGTCGGCTGCCTTGATCTGGTTCCAGACATCGTTCTTGATTTCTTCCGAGGGGGCGGCGCCTTCGAGGTAAAGTTTGTCGTCCTGCACGTGCAGGTGGCTGAGCACGACGCCCTTTTGTTTTATCGTTTCGAGAGCGGCCGCGTACTTCGTTTTTAGTTCGTCAATTCGTTCCATTATGAAAGCTCCGTGGCCATGCTAGCAGACGGCTTCTGCGAAAGGAAGTGGGCGAAAGACGGGGACGGACAGCTATGTCCACGGCGCGGGATTGCCGCTGCTGGAAGGCTCTCTGTTTGGGACATAGTTATCCGTCCCCGTCTCTCGGCTAGAATTCGAAGCCGGCGACCAGGTCTTTCATGCGGGCGGCGAGGTCGGTCAGGGATTGGGCGGCTATTTGGGCTTCGTGCGCGCCTTGGGCGGTGTCGTTGGCGACGCGGGCGACGGAGCTGATGTTGCTGCTGATGTCGGCGGTGCCGCGGGCGGCTTCGTGGACGTTGCGGCCGATTTCGTTGGTGGTGGCGGTTTGCTGCTCGACGGCCGAGGCGATGCTGTTGGAGATGTCGTTGATGGTGCCGATGATGGTGCCGACCTCGCCAATGGCCTGGACGGCGCTCTTGGTGTTGACCTGGATGGCCTCAATTTTGTGGCTGATTTCTTCGGTGGCGCGGGCGGTTTCCTTGGCCAGTTCCTTGACTTCGTTGGCGACGACGGCGAAGCCTTTGCCAGCCTCTCCGGCGCGCGCCGCTTCAATGGTGGCGTTCAGGGCGAGCAGGTTGGTTTGCTGGGCAATGGAGGTGATGACTTTGACCACCTTGCCGATTTCGGTGGAGGCGTTGCCGAGCTGGGAGATGGTTTTGTTGGTGGTGTTGGCCACCACGACGGCTTCCTTAGCGACGCGCGCGGCTTCGTTGGCGCTGCGCGAGATTTCGCGGATGGAGGCGAGCATTTCTTCCGAACTGGCGGCCATGTTGGTGACGCTTTGCGAGATGCGGGAGCTGCTTTCTGAGACGACCGAGGCTTCGCGCGCGGTTTCTTCCGCGCCTTGCACCATTTGGCGGCTGCTGCCGGTAAGTTTCTGGGCCGATTGGGAGACGCTGTTGGCGCTTTCAGCAGTGGCGCGCAGCGGCTCGACGATGGTTTCGAGCGTGGTGTTGATGGCCTGGATGATTTTTTGATAATCGCCCTGGTGGCGGTTGACGTCGACGCGCGCGCGCAGGTTTTTGGAAGTGGCGGCCTGGGCGAGGAGATTGGTGTCGGCAATCAACAAGCGCAGATTGCGGCGGACAGCCTCAATAATTTCGTTAATGAAGCGCTTTTTGCCGGGGAACACGGGCAACTGGGCCTCAAAATTGCCGCGGCCGAATTCACTGATGCATTGCATGGCCTGTCGCTGGGTTTCGATATGGCCGCCCACCATTTCGTTAATTCCGGATGCGACCTGGCGGAATGCGCCCTCAAATTCGGCGGCGGGGATGAGAGAATCGGTTTCGCCGACGCTATGATCGGCGCTCATCTTGTTCAGATCGGTGGTGAGTTTCTGGATGGTGGCGACCATGCGGTTGAAGGCCGGGACCAGTTCGTCCTTGGAGGAGCGCACCTCAAGTTCGACGGCGAGGTTTCCCTGGCCGATTTCGCCAGCCAGCTCTGTCACCTGCTTCAGCGATTCATGCAGGCGGCGCATGGCGCTTGAAAGGACTTCGTTGTCCGGGACTTCTTCGAGCGCGGCGACGGAGGGATGGCGCAGATCTCCCTGGGCGAGAAAATCGGCCTGGTTGGCGACGCGCAGGAAGCGGGCCTGGGCGCGGCCAAAGGCGTCGCCGAGTTTGCCGGCCACTTGCACTTGGCGCTCCAGAATGGTGTCACGCAGCCGGTCGTCAGCCAAAGCGACGGCCTGCTTGATCAAGATGGAGATGGCCATTTTGACCTGATCCAAATGCTCGGTGCGGTCTGAACCGCTGCGCTGCATGATGGCCGAGATGTCGAGGCCGCACAGTTCGAGCGTGTTGAGCAGGAACGAATCCCCGATGGCTTGCTTGTCGAGATTGAAGACCTTATTGAGCGATTCGATGACGTCGGCGCTGCGCGAATCCGAGAGGCCGCTTTTGAGCAGGTGGCGGCGCGTGATGCGCAGCAGTTCCGGGTAAGAGCCCATGTACCACTTGAAGGGCAGGTGAAGCTGCGCATGCACCCAGCCGATAAACAGGCGGCCTTCAAAATAAGCCAGATCCCAATTGGAGGATGCGCCGGCAAAAGCGCCGGCAAATTGGTCGGCCTGGGCTTTTTCAAGACCCTGGCGCAGCGCCTCCAGCGTGACGCCCTTGGCCTTGGCGCGGCGCTCGAAGATAGTGCGCGTGGGAGCAAAGTTGAATTGATGCTCCAGCAGGTCGTGCGAAACGGAGGCGGCGTTTTCGCGTGACCACTCCTGGAATTCGGTGAGCAGTGCCTGATCGGCGCTGTCCAGGCCGATGAACATCCGGCGATCCGCCAGATTTTGTTCCGTAATCCCAAACCGCTCTGCCAAGTGCCGGGGGGTGCCTGGCTGATCTGTTTGGGTTGCGTCTTCAGTGAAGGTTAAGATTGCGCTCATTACATAAAACCATCGGCACTTATTGCTTATCGCATTAGGTCACAAGGTGGCGGCGGTGGGCGAAAAAAGGGCGGTTGTATCGTTTTCCCACAGAGATTTTGGGAGTTTTGGTACTGGATCGGGTTTTCGAAGTAGACCGGGAGTACGAGAATCGGTGAACCTCTTGGTAATAGTCTATGCAAACCAAGATGGTGTTGGGAGCGGTGTTTCTTTTCGGGTCGTTTTCGGCAATTTTCGGCCAGACCAGCGTGCTGACGCAGCACAATGATATTTCGCGAACGGGGCAAAACCTGAATGAAACGATTCTGACGCCGGCGGCTGTTTCTTCGGGCAATTTTGGCAAGCTTTTTGCGCTTCCGGTGGACGGTTGGGTATTGGCGCAACCTCTTTATATGCCTGGGTTAACGGTGGGCGGCGCGGCGCATAACGTGGTGTTTGTGGAGACGGAGCACGACAGCGTGTATGCGTTTGACGCCGACACCGGGGGCGCGCCGTTGTGGCAGGCGAGCATGCTGACGGCGGGGCACGGGGCGGCGGCGGCGGCGACGACTGATCCGCAATCGGACACGGGCTGCGGGGATTTGCCAGAGTATGGGATTACTGGTACTCCGGTAATCGATCCTGTTACCGGAACCATGTATCTGGTTTCGAAAACCTATGAGAACAATTATCCGGTGGAGCGGCTGCATGCGCTGGATGTGACGACGGGATTGGAGAAATTTGGCGGACCGGTGGTGATTTCGGCGTCGGTGGCGGGGACGGGGACGGGCAGTTCGAACGGCGTGCTGGCGTTTGATCCGAAGTGGGAGAACCAGCGGGCGGGGCTTTTGCTGGTGAATGGCACGGTTTATGTGGCGTTTGGGGCGCATTGCGATTTTGGGCCGTTTCACGGCTGGCTGATGGGGTACAACGCGGCGACGCTGGCGCGGACGGCGGTGTTTTTGAGCACGCCGAATGGGGAAGCTTCGGGCGTCTGGATGGGCGGCGCGGGGCTGGCGGCGGACACGGAGAACGGCGAGACCAGGCTGTTTTTGCCGACGGGGAACGGCACTTATGACGCGACGACGCCTTACGGGACGAATTCGATGGATTATGGCGACGACATTCTGCGCTTGAACCTGACGGCCGGGATGACGGTGGAGGACGAGTTTACGCCGCTGGACCAGGCCACGCGGGCGGTGACGGACGGGGATTTAGGGGCGGGCGGGGCGCTGATTTTGCCCGACCAGGCGGGTCCTTATCCGCACCTGCTGGTGCTGACAGGCAAGGGGAACGAGATTTATCTGGTGAACCGGGACAATATGGGCGGGTACAGCACGACGGCGAATCATGTTGTCCAGGAGATTGATAACCAGGACACGTACCTGTGGGGTATGCCGGCGTACTGGAACGGGAATATCTACACGTGGACGGCGATTGATTCGCTGAAGCAGTTTAGCATCAGCAACGGAGTGATGTCGCCAACGCCTGTGAATAAAGGGCTACATGTGACGACGACGGGTTTGGGGTCGACGCCGTCGATTTCAGCGAATGGGACGGGGTCGGCGATTCTTTGGGTGGTGGATTGGAGCGAATACCCGGAGGTGGTTTACGCGGTGGACGCGACGAATGTGTCGAACACGCTTTGGAGCAGTTCGGCGAACGCGGCGCGGGATTCGGCGGGGCCGAATTCGAAGTTTGTGGTGCCGACGATTGCGAATGGGAAGGTTTATGTGGCGTCGACGAGCCAGGTGACGGTTTATGGATTGCTGCCGGTGCCGGATTTTTCGCTGGGATTGGCGGCGAATTCGGTGAGCGTGGCGCAGGGCGGCAGCGGGTCGGACACGGTGAATATCACGGATTTGAATGGGTTTTCAGGGGCGGTGGTGCTGGGCGCGGCGAGTTTGCCGGTGGGTGTGACGGCGAGCTTTGCGGCGGCGGGGACGGGCGCGTCGGCGGTGGTGACATTCGCGGCGGCGGCGAGCGCGGCGCCGGGGACTTATGCGGTGACGATTACCGGAACCGCTGGCGCGCTGGTTCATGCGGTGACGCTGAATTTGCAGGTGGCGGGAACGCCGAGTTTTTCGCTGACGGCGACGCCGGCGACTTTGGCGGTGCAGCAGGGGACGAGCGGGAGCAGCGTGATTGCGTTAGCGCCGGTGAATGGGTTCAGCGGGACGGCGGCGTTCAGCGTGAGCGGGCTGCCGACGGGGGTGACGGCGAGTTTTTCTCCGGCGAGTTCGGCGAGTTCATCGACGATGACGCTGACGGCTGCCTCGAACGCCTGGGTGGGGAGTTTTCCGCTTACGGTGACGGCGGTCGGGGCCGGCGGGATTGTGCGGACGGCGGCGGTGAGTTTGTCGGTCACGCACGGGCTGAGTTTGAGCAGCGTTCAGTTTGTGAATTTGGCGACGGGGGCGTGCCTGGATGTGAACGGGATTTCGCTGGCGGTGGGCGCGATGGTGAGCCAGTGGTCGCCGTGCTGGGGCGGCGGGAATGAGTTGTGGAATCTGGCGGCGGTGGCGGGCGGCGCGTACCGGATTACGTCAATTAACAGCGGGCTGGTGCTGGATATTTCGGCGAGTTCGAGCGTGGCGGGCGCGGTGGTGGTGCAGGACAAGTATCGAACGCTGCAGAGCCAGCAGTGGAAGCTGAAGGCGACCAGCGATGGCTATTTCCAGGTGGTGAACGGGCAATCGGCGCAATGCCTGGATGGGGTGGAGACGAGCTTGGCGCAGGGGCTGGAGACGCAGCAGCAGGCTTGTTCGGGGTCGGCGACGCAGAAGTGGAGTTTGGTGCCGCTGTCGAGCACGACGATGGTGAATTTGGCGGGTTCCTTTAATGTGAATGCGATTGGGGTGGATGGGACGCCGGTGCCGAATGGGGGGCTGGATTCGGGCGGGAATGCGTATCCGGAGTCGCAGATAGGAGCGAGTTACAGCTTTTATGGCTATCCGTTTACGTTTGGGGCGGCGAATGTGCCGGACGGAGTGAGCAGCACGACGGTGCCGCTGCCGAACGGGCAGTATAACGGGCTGTATTTTCTGGCGGCGGGAGTGAATGGGACGCAGGCGAATCAGGTGTTTCAGGTGAATTATTCGGATGGGACGTCGACGACGCTGGCGCAGGGGGTGAATGATTGGTATATTCCTTCGCCTTTGTATGCGAATGAGTATGTGGCGCTGACGGCGGGGTACCGGCTGGAGGCGAATGGGACGCAGGATCGGCGGCCGTTTGCGCTTTATGGGTTTACGATGACGCTGGACAGCACGCGGACGGCGGTTTCGATTCGTTTGCCGAATAACCGGAATGTGGTGGTTTTGGCGATCACAATGGGTCAGTGAGCGTTGAGATAGCGAGCGCGGACTGGTTTAAATTCGGGGGGCTTTGGGGCTATGATGCGTCTATGAATCAGATGGCCTGGTTCACATCTTTCCTGCTATTTGTTGCTTTTTCTGGTGCGGCGGGGGCAAACGGGCCTGCGGCGACGCTGGATGTTCATGCGCCGGATTCGGTTTCGGGGTTCTGGGGGCGGTTTTTCATTATTGAAAAGGCGAGCCGGATTGCGGGCTGGATTACGCCGGAAGATAAGACGTCGGATTACAAGATTAGCGGCATCCATGCCAGCGAGAATACGCGTTTTCGGGCGATTATTTATGTTCCTGGATGCGCGCTGCAGACGGTGGATCTGGCGATTTCAGAGGCGCGCAATTATCAGTATTCGTTCCGCTGCGTGCTGGTTCCGCAGACGCAGATTCAGGGCACGGTTTTGCAGCCGGGCGGCGGACTGATGCGCAATGTGACGGTGGAGGCGAAGTATGTGGCGAACTGGGCGGCGGCGTTCTTTCAATATGACGACGGGACGGCGACGGAGATTCCGCTGGGAGACAAGGCGACCTTCAACGGCCAGAATAAGTTTAGCCTGCAAATTCCTGATTTGTCGAAAGATAAGCTGGCGAGTTCGGCGGATCATCCGGGCGAGATCCGGATTTATGTGCGGGATGACGCCAACGGGCAGATTGCGGACCAGCTTCGGCTGACGTCCGCCGATCCGGCGAAGCCAGTTTCGAGAATGGGCGGCATTCCTATATCGGCGCTGAGCGACAACGGAGCGGTGCTGCGTTTTTGCGAGACCGAGAGTTTACTTTCGCATGACAGCTATGGGTTTGCGGTGCGGGATGATTCGGCGGGGCGCTGCGCTCCCTAAGACGCGGGCTGTAGCATGTGCGAAACTCTGCGGTGATGCATGTTCGTATTTCGGATGATCCGGCGCGGTCGGCGGCGAATCAGGCCAGCGCTTCTTTAAGGCGGATTTTGGCGGGGCGCGAGAGGGCGCGGATTTTGGTGGCGACCGGGAATTCGCAGCTTCGGTTTTTGGAATTGCTGGTTCAGAAACCGCATATCGATTGGACTCGCGTTGAGCTGTTTCATCTGGATGAATATATCGGCATTGGGATCGATCACAAGGCCAGTTTTGCGCGCTATATCCGCGACAAGGTGATTGTTCCGACCGGGATTGAGCGTTATCACTTGCTGGATGGCCTGGCTGATCCGGAGGAAGTGGCGCGGCGCGAAGGCGAGGCGCTGGCGGCTGCGCCAATTGATCTGGCGTTTGCCGGGATTGGGGAGAACGGGCATTTGGCGTTTAACGATCCACCGGCCGACTTCGAGACGGAGAAGCCGTATCTGATTGTGAATTTGGATGAGGCGTGCCGGCGGCAGCAGGTGGGCGAGGGGTGGTTTGCGGATTTGTCGGCGGTGCCGGCGCGGGCGATCAGCATTTCGATTCGGCAGTTGATGAGGGCGGAGGAGATGATTTGCGTGGTTCCGGAGTTGCGGAAGGCGCGGGCGGTGGCGGATTGTTTGGAGGGTGCGGTGTCGGTGGATGCGCCTGGGTCGGTGTTGCAGACGCATGGGAATGCCTGGATTTATTTGGATCGGGAGTCGGGGTCTTTGTTGCGGAATTCCGATAGATAGGCCGATGCCCGATAGAGGCGGCTTTGGGCGTTAAACTTATGGAAGGGCGGCATGCGGCTTATTCATCTCATTGTAAAAGATCCGGATATCTTGGGAGGAACGGCTATCTTCCGAGGCACTCGGGTTCCGTTTCAGGCCTTGCTTGATTACCTTGAGAGCGGCCAGACTCTGGACGAGTTTTTGGATGATTTCCCAACAGTTGCAAGAGCGGATGCCATTGGCGCGCTCGAATTGGCGTCTTCGCTCTTGGTCGGACAGTTGGAATGAAAGTGCTGCTGGACGAGTGTCTTCCGCGCAAGCTCAAGAATGCGTTCACCAGCCATGTTTGCCAGACAGTTCCAAAGGCGGGGCTGGCTGGGCAGAAGAATGGCCGCCTGCTTGCGCTGGCTGAGCAATCAGGCTATCAGCTTTTTGTCAGCATCGACAAGGGCCTGCCGTATCAGCAGAATTTGGCAGGCCGCAACATTGCCATTTTGATTATCCGATGCAAATCGAACCGCCTTGCGGATCTGCTACCGCATGTTCCTGAATGCCTGTCAATCATGACGCTGGTTCAGCCTGGACAAGTGGTTCGGACTGCCGGTTAAGTTCGCAATACACTGGAAGCTTGAAGGAACGCGAACAGATTCTCGAACTTTGGCGCGAGGTGCGGGCGCGGGGGGCGGGCGCGGTTTTGGTGACGGTGGTGAAGACGCTGGGGTCGTCGTACCGGCGGCCCGGGGCGCGTCTTTTGATTGCGGAAGGCGGCAGGCGGGCGGGTTCGATTAGCGGCGGGTGCCTGGAAGAGGACGTTGTCAAAAAAGCTTGGTGGCTGTCGGAGAAGGGGCCGGTGGTGCGGCGCTATGACACCACTCCGGAGGGCGAGATTGGGCCGAGCGGGGAGATGGCGGGCGGCTTTGGGCTGGGGTGCAACGGCGTCATTTATTTGCTGATTCAGCGGCTGCGCGCCGATGCTGCTGGGCCGCTGGAGGTGCTGGAAGAGGTGCATGTGACGCGGCGGGAAGCGGTTTTGGCGCACGTGCTGGGGCCAGCCGGTTTGGCGGGAACATTTTCGAGGAGTGAGATGCCGGGGGAGGCGACGGAGGTGTTCTTCGAAACGCTGCAACCACCGGTGCGTCTTTTTATTTTCGGGGCTGGAGACGATGCGGTGCCCTTGACGGAACTGGCTCGGCAGGTGGGCTGGCAGGTGTGCGTGTTTGACGGGCGCGCGCATTATGCGCGGGCTGAAAAGTTTCCGGGCGCGCAGCAGGTTTCGGTTCGCGATTCAAGATTGGGCCTGGACGATTTGCAGATGGATAGCCGGACGGTGGCCGTGGTGATGACGCATAGTTACGCGCAGGATTTGCATTTTCTGAAAGGGCTGGTGAAGCACAAGCTGGCGTATGTGGGCGTGCTGGGGCCGCGCAACCGGAGCGAGCAATTGCTGAGGGAGGCGGGCGTGGCGGCGGCGGAAGCGAAGGCGCTGCATGCGCCGGCGGGTTTGGATATTGGCGCGGATGGCGCGGAGCAGGTGGCGCTGTCGATTGTGGCTGAGATTCAGGCGTGCCTGAACGGGCGCGCGGGCGGAGTTTTGCGGGAGCGCGTGGGGTCCATTCATTCAGTAGGTGTGGCGTGCGCTTGACGGCTATGCTGCTGGTGCTAGCGGCCATTGCAGCGAAATACGGGGACAGCCAACTGTGTCCACGCAGGGCATTGCCGGCAAGGGAAGCGTTTCTATTGGGGACACGGTCTCCGGTCTACCGGTTGGAGCTTGCTCCGCAAGCACAGGTGACTGTCCCCGCAGCGCCGGTTTTGCCTTTGGCGCCTTCGCAGATTAAAGGCAAGCAGATGATTGACCGCGCGATTGTGGCGCTGGGCGATTCCTCGTTCACGCACATGCGCAGCCTGACGACGTATGGGCGCGTCTATGGGTTTTTTCATGACAAGCTGAGCGGGCTGGATTTTGCGCATGTTTATCGCGAATATGACGATGAACTGCCGGCGAAGGGCTTGGGCGTGAAGGAACGGCAGGTGCTGGGGAAAAAACAGGATTACTCGTATTTGTATTTGCCGGACCAGGGCTGGGACATCAGTTTTCGCGGGGCGCGGCCGATTCCGGATGAGAGCTGGCAGAAGTATGTGCGCGGCACGCAGAACGACATTTTGTATATCCTGCGGTTTCGGATGAAAGAGCCGGGGTTGCAGTTCGATTACGTGGGATCAGACGTGTTTTTGAGCACGCATGTGGAGGTGATTGAAGTGAGCGACGCGCACGATATCACCATTCGCGTTTATTTCGACCACAACACGATGCTGCCGATTCGCCAGACCTACACTTGGCTGGATCCGGCGACGCATGAGCGCAATGAAGAAGTGACAATTTACGACAAGTGGAGAAACGCGGGGTTTGGGGTGATGTGGCCGTTCACGATTGAGCGGGAACGGAACGGGTACAAGACTTACCAGTCGTTTTGCGAGACGGTGGAAGTGGACAAATCGCTGCCCGCCAAAATCTTCGACCTGCCCCCCGGCATTACAATTCTGAAAAAGGTAGACTAAATGAACACCCTGTAGTGGCGCCATGGATCTAGACCAACTTCACACCTTTCTGGAGATTGTGCGGCTCAAGAGTTTCAGCAAGGCTGCGCAGACGTGTTACCGGACTCAGCCAGCGATTAGCGCGCAGGTGCGGCAATTGGAGCTGGAGCTGAATACGACGCTATTTGAGCGCTATGGGACGCGGATATCGCTGACGGTGGCTGGGCGGATTTTCGCCGAGCATGCCGAGCAGATTCTGGCGCTGCGCAAGCGGGCGCAGGATGCCATCAATGAGCTGGAACGGGTGCCGCGCGGCGAGCTGGTGATTGCGGCGAATGAGGCCACGTGCATTTATGTGCTGCCGGGCGTGTTTGCCGAGTTCAAGAAGCAGTTTCCAAACGTGCAATTGCTGGTGGACCGTTCCTATGGCACGCGCGTGGTGCAGGCGGTGCTGGACAATCTGGCGGATTTTGGAATTACGCAGTTGCCGGTGCAGGAAAAGAAGCTGCAGGTGGTGCGCATTCATTCCGATGAGATTCAGCTTCTGGTGCCGGCCGGGCACCGGCTGGGCAATGCGACGCGCATTTTGCCGGCGGATCTTTTGAATGAGCAGATTTTGCTGCCGAAGACGGGGGCGACGCGGGCGCGGCTGAATCACTGGCTGGAATCGGTGCATGATGAATTGACGATTTCGATGGAGCTGGATTCGACGGAAATGATCAAGCGCTTTGTGATGGCGAACCTGGGGATTTCGTTTTTGGCGCATTCGCACTGCCTGGAAGAGGAATCGGCCGGGAAGGTTCAGTGCATTCCGCTGGGGCCAGAGCCAATGATCCGGCGGGTCGGGTTAATCTACAGGAAGGATAAATCTTTGTCGAAAGCGGCGCTGGGGTTTATCCAGGTGACGCGCGATCATGCGGGCAACGAACTGGGCTTGCTTCAGGACGTGCTGCAAATGGAGCGCATGCGGGCGTAGCGGGAGAGGGATGGCGAAATCTTAAATGGCGCATTTAACAGCCAGAAGTTCCACAATTTTCATCGCGGCGGAAGGCGAGACGAAGGTGTACCGTTCGGTGGAGGACGTGCCGGCGCATTTGCGGAAGCGGCTGGTGGAATCCACGCACGGGGTGAATGCGGCGTCGATTCTGATTGCCGATAAGCGGGGCAGGGAAGAGCTGGTGCGGGCGCTGCAGGGGCGTCCGAGCGATTTGCAGTGCCGGGTGGTGGAAACGCTGCGTTCGCGCAAGGCGGAAGGGGCTCCGGCGGCGAAAAAAACGTCCCACTGGTCACAGCCGCTTTGGCAGCGGCTGCGGTCGGTGAGGACGTGGGTGGAATTGCTGGTTCCGGTTGCGATTGGCGCTTCGCTGTGGTTCTTCATAGAGTCGCATTTCTAAACCCTTAGTACTTTTGAGCAGGATAAGTTCCCTAAAGGGTCGTGTTGCGTGCGTCGATGAGCTTTTTGTGAGCAGCACATTCGACGACCATCCACATCCGGCAACTATTCAGATTCCGACCGGGGAACCTAACGGGGCGAAGCTTCAGGTGCCTTCCACCTTTTCTGGCATGGAAGGTAAGCGGCTTATCCTGGAGACAGGGGAGCGCATTGGCATGTCTACGCCAGTGAGCGTGGAGTATAACGACGCCCTGTTTTTGGGCGAAGTGATGCTGTGCAAGCCGGCAGCCGACGGGAATTACCGGGTGGAAATTTTTGTCGAGCAGATTTTGACGGGATTGCAGAGCTTGATTGCCTTGCGGGCCGGGCTGCTGGGCGATATACAGGCTGGAAACGCCGTGCCTGGGAACACGCAGGTGGCAGCGGCGCCGCGGGCGATGGCACCGGTTAAGCTGGCTCAGCCTCAGCCGCCGCAGAATAATTAGGGGCGCATGACCCAAGCGCCCGTATGTCTGTTCGGAGGAGTACGTGATCTGGCCGCTTGCTTCTTGTAACTAAAACCGGGCGGGTGGGTCTTATGGGTGTGAATTCCAACGAGGCGGATAATCAGGCGGGCGATATGCAGGGGCTGTCGGATGAGGAAGACAGCAATTCGGAGAGCGTCCGGGAGCTGCTGGAGGAAGGGCAGTATTACGAGGCGTCGGTGGTGAGCGGGATTGAGAATGTGCCGGATGCCGATGTGTCGGAAGTTTGGACGAGGCAGGTTCCGGAAGACGATGTTCCCAGCGAGTACCTGACCGAGGAAGAAGACTTTCGAGCATAATGCTTAAATGACTCGTGATCAGGCGTGGGAAATTGTTTGTGAGTTTGTGAAATCTGAAAGCCTGCGGCGGCACATGCTGGGCGTGGAAGCGTGCGTTGTGGCGTATGCACGCCAGTATGGCGAGGATGAGAACAAGTGGGCCGTGACCGCGCTGCTGCATGATTTTGACTGGGAGATTCACCCGAATTTGCCCGATCATCCGATGAAAGGCGAGCCGATTCTGGCTGAGCGCGGCGTGGAGGAAGAGATTCGGCGGGCGATTTTGTCGCATGCCGATTTTAGCGGCGTGCCGCGGGTGACGGCACTGGAGAAGGCTCTTTATGCGTGCGATGAGTTGTCAGGATTTTTGACGGCTTGCTCCTATGTGAAACCCACCAAAAGCATTTTGGATGTGGAGACGAAGGGCGTGCGCAAAAAGATGAAGGACAAGGCGTTCGCGCGGGCGGTGAATCGGGACGATATTGTCCGGGGCGCGGCCGAACTGGGTGTGGATCTGGACGAACACATTGAGTTTTGCATTCGCGCGATGCAGGAGCAGGCGAGCGAACTGGGGCTGTTGGGCGAGGGGTCAGTGAATGCGCCGGCGGTTTAGGCGGTGCGCTGGGAGTCGGCAAACAGCTCGGGGGCCGAGTGGAACAGTTCTGAAGCGATGCGCGAAATGTCTTCGAACCATTTGCCAGCGGGCAGTTGGGGCCAGTGCGCGTCGCGCTCCGATTGAATGGCCGCCAGGAGCGCTTCCTGCAGGTAGGCGCTGAGCTTGGCGAAAGGCTTGTTGCAGAGGCGCAGGGCGTCGAAGTTTAGCAACTGCAGGCCGGCGCGGATTTTGGGGATGTCGAGCGGGAGATCGAAAGACCGTTTGGATTCATGCAGGAAGGTGTCAAACAGGGCCGCGATGTGCTGGCTGGGAAAGAGGCGGCGGGTGAGGGCGGACAGGGTGTCAAATTCTTCGACGGTCATTTCCCGGGGCTGATATTTCTCGATTCTGCGCGCAAACGTCACAATCTTCAGATGCACAAAGCGTGGTCCGGCGACTCAATTTCCTGATCGGTTATGCTGCAAGAGAATGCAAAAGAAGGTGATTGTTTTTGGCGCGGGCGGGCAATTGGGAGTGGAATTGTGCCGCGAGTATGAGCGCCTGTCGTGGGACGTGGTGAAGTATGAGCGGCAAACGCTGGACGTGACGGACAGTGCGCGCGTGGAAGACGCGGTGGCGCGCGAAGAGGCGGAACTGGTGATTAACGCGGCCGCTTACAACCAGGTGGATATTGCCGAGAAGGAGCCGGCGGCGGCGTACCAGGCGAATGCGCTGGCGGTGCGCAATATTGCCATGGCGTGCCGGCAGGCAGGCGCGAAACTGGTGCATTATTCGACCGATTATGTCTTTGACGGAACCAAGGGCAGCTCCTATGTGGAGACGGACGCCACGCATCCGCTGGGTGCTTACGCGGTTTCGAAACTGGCGGGCGAATTGTACGCGCAGGCATACCTGGACGATGCGCTGATTATTCGCACATCGGGCGTTTTTGGGCCGGCGGGCATGTTCACGCCGCGCGGCAACTTTGTGGAAGTGATGCTGCGCATGGCGAAGAACAACCAGCCGATTAAGGTGGTGATGGATCATGTGGCGTCGCCCACGTATGCGCCGGCGATGGCGGAGCGCACGGCCGCCATGGTGGAGAAGAAACTTTCGGGCGTTTATCATCTGGGCGGCGGGGAGCCTGTTTCCTGGTATCAGTATGCGCGCACGATTTTTGATTCGGCCAAGCTGAGCCCGTCGCTGCAGCCGACCGATGAGCGGGAATACCGGACGGCGGCGCGAAGGCCGAAATATTCGGCGCTGTCGAATGAAAAGCTGAACGCCGCCGGGATTGCGCCGATGCCGCCGTTTCGCCAAGCGGTTGATCTGTATATGGAAGCGCGGGCGGTGGCTACTGCCCACCGTTCTGCGTAGCGTAGTAACCGTTGCGCGACTGGACGCGGTAATCGGGATTATCGACCTTGATTTCGATTTTGCGGAAGCTGCCATCGCGGTTGGCGTTGTCGGGGGAGTAGGCGACTGAATACTGGTTGCGCAGCTCCTCCTGAATTTCTTTGAAGACTTCGCTGAGCGGATGCTTGCCGCTGACGGTGAAGACCTGGCCGCCGGTTTCGTCCGACATCTTTTTCAGCTCGCCTTCGCCGCCGCCGCCGAAGCTGAGGCCGCCGTAGCGCGAATAGAAGCCGCGGTCGACGTAGTAGATGCTGAAGATGATGGCGTCGGCTTTTTGCGCGGCTTGAATGGCGGCTTTGCGGTCGTAGGTGCTGCCTTCGTCGTCGCCGTCGGTGATGAGGATGAGGGCTTTGCGGCCCACTTCGCCGGTGAGTTTTTCGTTCGATGCGAGAACGACGGCGTCATAAAGAAGCGTGCCTTTGGGAGGGCCTGTCGGGACGGGGCCGGTGTTGACGGGAACGCGGCCCATGTTGGGCGGCATGGCGTCGGGCTGCAGGTCGCGCAGGGAGCCGGTCAACTGGCGAACGGAACCAGTCATGTCCTGCAGCAGGTTGATGTCTTTGCCGAAGGAGATGACAAAGGCTTCGTCTTTTTTGCGGATCACGTTTTCAAAGAAGGAAGAAGCGGCCTGGCGTTCGATGTCGACCAGGTTCATCTGGCTGAGGCTGACGTCGATGAGCAGGCCGAGGGTGATGGGCAGGTCGGTTTCGCGCGTGAAGCGCTGAATTTTTTGCTCCTTGCCGTCTTCAAAAACGGTGAAGTCTTTCTGCTCCAGGTTGGGAATGAGCGCGCCGCCTTTTTTGGCCTTGACGGAATAGAGGATGCTGACCAGGTTGACGTCCACTTTGATGGTGGGGGATTGGTCGTCTTCGGGCTTGTCCTGGTGAGGGAAGCGGCTGTGGGGCGGCTCAAATTGAGCGAAGGCGAGGGTGCCGCACAGGGCGGCTGCGGCGGCCAGGTGAAAGAGTCTGCGCAGTGAGCTTCGCATCTGGATATGATTATCGTTCAGAGCCATTGGGAAAATGCAGCACGCCGTCGATCACCTTATGGAAGCCGACCCGGTTCTGGCGGCCATTATCGAAAAAGTGGGGCCGTGCAACTTGGTTCCCAGAGAGCCCACTTTCGAGACGCTTGCGCGGTCTATCACGTTCCAGCAGTTGAGCGGGAAGGCGGCCGGGACGATATTTGCGCGGCTGAAGAAGGCGGTGGGGCGGCGGTTTACGGCTGCGGCGTTTTTGCGGCTGACGGAGGAGGAGATGCGGGGGTGCGGATTGTCGCGCCAGAAGGCGGCTGCGCTGCGGGATTTGGCCGGGCATGTGGCCAGCAGGCGGATTATCTTTAAACAATTGCCAGAATTGAGCGATGAAGACATTATTCGGCTTTTGAGCCAGGTGCGCGGGGTGGGCGTGTGGACGGCGCAGATGTTTTTGATGTTCGCTTTGGAGCGGCCGAATGTTTTGCCCACGGGGGATTTGGGCATTCGGAATGCGATTTGGAAGGCATATGGGCTGGAAGCGGCGCCGAAGCCGCTGGAGATTGCGAAATTGGCGGAGCGATGGCATCCGCATTGCACGGTGGCTTGCTGGTATTTGTGGCGAAGCTTGGATGGGGCGGCGGAGATTTAGTAACTACACTTCAAACTATGAGCGTAACTGCTGCTATTGGAAATACTCTGGAAGATTTTCCTTTTCCCATGGGCGATGGCGTTCAGCATGAAGTCAGCGCCGGACAATTGATTGCCGCGCCGCCGGCAAAATTTTCGCATGTGAAGATCTCACTGGCCATTCTGGAAGCGCTGCAAGCTTATTTGCGCGGGCGCGACTGGAAGGCTATTCCGGAGGCGAGCTATGTTTTAAGCCTGGAGCCGCTGACCGTCAGGCAGCCGAATGTGTCGGTATTGAGCCGGCGGCGGTTTGAGAGCACCAATGACAGCTATTGCGAGGGCGCGCCGGAGCTGGCCATTGAGGTGGTTTCTCCGGGCGATTCGGCCGAGGATTTGGAGCTGAAGATCACGCAATATCTGGAGGCTGGGGCGCTGGAAGTTTGGGTGTTGTATCCGAAAACCGGCCATGTGCGGGTGTTCGGGGCGGACTGGACCGGGAGAATTTTGGATGCCACGCAGAAGCTGGAGGGCGGAGTGGTGCTGCCTGGTTTTTCAGTGGCGGTGAGCGATTTGTTTGCTGCCTAAATTGACTTGCCTCATCGCCATCATAGGGCTTCCAGAACATCATAAGGGCGCATCATCTCATTGTCCTCATGCTCCAGCACATGGCAATGCCACACATAGCGCCCGGCAAACCCTTCGAACTTCACAATAATCCGGGTCACCAAAGTGGGCATCACGCGAACCGTGTCTTTCCAGCCCATCTCATTCGTGTCCGGCAGCATCGCCGGCCCGGTCCAAACCACTTTCTTTGTCAGCAGATAAACCTGCATATCGAACGGCCGCCGGTCCAGAACCTGAAAGCGCACCAGATGCAAATGAATGGGATGCGTGTCGTCCGTCAAATTAATGAAACTCCAAATCTCGGTCGAATTCAGCAGCGGCTTCTCCGTCACTGGCATTGACCAATGCGCGCCATTCAGCATCATCCTGTGCGACTGGCCGAGCCGGTCCTGATGATCCGCCAAAAACAAGTCGCGGGTCTTCACCGCCGTCTCTTCTTTCATCCGCTCGATTTTTCTCAAGGTGGCGGGCATTTGTGAAGCATCCTGCACACGGTCGGCCGCAACACGGAACTGCATGGCCACGGCTGCCTGGGCGCGCAAAATCAAGTTCTGGCCGGCATAGGCGGCAAAATCCACCACCACATCGGCGCGCTCACCCGGGGCCAGAAACAGCTTTTCCAAAACCACCGGCGCCGCCAGCAATCCCTGGTCGCTGCCAATCTGAAAGAACGCTTCGCCCTTTGCCGCGTCACGCTCCTTGTTGAACGTCAGAAAATAAAATCCAGCGTTCGAAGCGTTCAAAATCCGAAACCGGTAGCGCCGAGGCTCCACATTCAGAAAAGGCGCAATTTTGCCGTTAACCAAAATGCTGCTGCCGATGAATTCTGAAACCCAAGGCTTGGCCGGATCGTCCGACACCGGATAGCTCAACTGGCCGTCGGGCAAAATATTGCGGTCACACAGCACCAGCGGCACTTCATAGCGCCCGCGCGGCAGACCCAGCGCCTCTTCCGCAGCGTCTCTGACAAGATACATTCCCATCAATCCGGCCATGGTGTTCAGCCGCGTGATGCCCATGGCATGGTCGTGATAAAAAAGTCCGGCGGCTTCCTGGCCGTTGGGATAAAAGCCGACGGACGAATGGCCCGGTGGGTACCACAGCTCCGGATGCCCATCAAACTGCGGCGCAGTCTTGGCGCCATGCACATGCACCACCGTCCGCACATCCGGCTTCGATTCCTCCGCCCCATGCAAACTGTGGTCAATGGCAAACAGGTGACGGGCCGGCAATTCGTTGCGCCACTGAATCAGAAGCGGCTCATCGCTGCGCGCTTCAAACGTCGGGCCGGGCGACATTCCGTCGTAGCCCCACATGCGCGTTGGCGGCAAGTCGCGATGCACTTTTTGAAAGAACTCGCGCATGGTGCATTCGAAGAAGGGAACTGGCCCCGCAGCGCCGTCTGGCCGCGGGCGCATTCCCTTGCGGGGGGCCACTGGCGGAATGGGAAGCGGGTCCACAAATTTCTCCAGCCGAAAATCCGTTCCGGGAATAAAGGCAAGCAGGCTGGCCTGCCGCAAAAATGTGCGCCGTTTCAACTTACAAGGTTAGTGAATCAGCGCGCCCACCTTCAACAGTTACTTGGTTACAAAAGGCGCCGTTTATCGTTTATTCATTGGCCTTTCATCAACCGCATCCTATATAAGGTCTACACTGCCTTGGGGCAACAAGGGGACCCCAAGAACATCGATGAAACTGCATTCAAAAATTCACACGCCAGCGCTGCTGGCAATGGCGATTTGCCTGGCGGGCGCGGCCTCCAGCTTCGCCGTGGAAGTGACGTTCATGCCGTATTTGCAACTGGGCGACAGCGGCCCGCTGGGCAACAAAGACCAAATGGTTGTCGCCTGGCAGACCAATGAAACCACGCCCAACGCCGCTTCGTTCACGGTCAAATACGGGGCCGCTTACAAGAAGGACAAATCGGCCACCGTCAGCGGCCGCGTGGTGGACAATTATCTTTCCGTTGACAGCACACTGCCCGCGGGCACTGCCCCATACGGCGCCCACACAGACTATCTGGCTGTCATGAAGAACCTGGATTTCGACACCACTTACTACTACACGGTCACGGGACCCGGCCTGCCTTCAGGCGGATTCTCGTCTTCCTTCCAGACCCGCAAGCTTGGCAAAAAGTTTTCCTTCATCGTCATGGGTGACGAAGGCTTCTTTCCCGCCGACCCCAACACCACTCCGGCCACTATCGTTGATTATGAGGCGCGCATCGCGCACCTGATGTACAACTCATCCAACATCACCTTTGCCGGAGAACCCGTGCGGCCGCCCGCTGACCTCTATCTGAACACCGGCGACAACGTCTACAACACCGGCTCCGAAGGCACCTATCGCGATTTCTTCTTCCCTGTCTTCAACAGCGACACCGATTCCAACGAAACCGGCGCGCCCCTGATCCGCAGCTTTCCCTTCTACATCACCATCGGCAACCACGACGTGGGCAGCACCGGCGTCAATGCCAATCTTCTTTCCGACAACTCCGCCCCGCTGTTTGGCGGCAGCCTTGACGGCGGCGACGCGCTGGCTTACTTCAACAACTTTTACTACCCGTTGAACGGCGTCACCGGCTACGACATTGAAACCACCTGGAACGCCGATTCCTCCGCCCTGAACGGCCTGGTGTTCACCTACAACGGCAACACTTACACGTCGCCGTCCGCCATCAAAGCGTTCCGCAACACCACCGTGGTTGATTCCGGCAAAGGCAGCAAGCAGCAGTTCGCGCACATGTCGAACTATTCCTTCGACACCGCCAACGCCCACTTCCTGTTCCTGGACGCCAACCCGCACTTGTTTGATGGCATGCTGCCCGGCGGCACCGTCACCACCACGCCCTCCATTCCGTTCCCGGCCTATCCCACGGGCCTGGCGCAATGGGTGATTAACGACCTGGATTCCAGCACGCAAACGTGGAAAGTGGTGGTCTTCCACCAGCCCGCTTTCTCCTCCGGTGACGCCACGGAACTGAATCACCAGATGCGCGCAGTCGCCAAAATTCTGGAAGATCACGGCGTCAACATCGTCTTCAACGGCCACGAGCACAATTACCAGCGCACGCTGCCCCTGCGCGCCACGGCCAACACCACCGCGCCGCTGAGCACCACCGCCGGACCGGCCGTGGACATTGACACCAACTACAACGGCGCTTCCGAAGACGTGCCCGACGGCGTGCTTTATATCGTTGAAGGCGCGGGCGGCAACCGCGATTTTGACGGCGACTTCGCTCCGCCGCGCGGCAGCGGCCTCGGCGTCGACCAGGACGATTCCGCCACCGGCACCTATAACTCCGCTCCCGGCGTCACCGTACAGCAGGGTCCGGCTGATTGGCTGGACACCAACCTTACGAACCTGGAAATGATCCAAAACGTTCCCGGCGCGGGCACCGGACCCAAGATCACGACGAAATTCAAGTCGCACATCTTCTCCTACGGGCATGTGGTGGTGGAAAACAACAAATTCACGCTGTGGCAGATCACCGAGCCGCTGCAATCCACCTCTTCGGCCACCGCCGCGCACCCTGCTCCCTACGGCACCGACATCAATGGCCATCCGCTGAACGATCCCATTCCCGACACCGTGCTGAACGCCAACACGGGCGCGCTGGAATCGGCTCCCGCCACCGGAACCTCGGCGCTTCTCGATAAGTTCACCATCAAGAAGCCCGACGTGAAAGCCACGCTGATTGCCCAGTTGACCGCTCCGGCCACCGTGCCCGTGAATGGCGAGCTGGTCTACTCCATGCTGCTCAAGAATAACTCGGCTTACTCGCTGAACGGCACGCAGATTCGTCTCACGCTGCCGTCCACGGTCACGTTCACCGGAACGCAAGTGTCCACCACCATGCAGGGCGCGGACATCGTGGCCACCGTTGGCCGCCTTGCCGCCGGCGCTTCTGCCACCGTTCACTTCAAGGCTGTGGTGAACCCCTCCGTCAAGCGCGGAACGGATCTGTTCGCGGCCGCCACCGTCACGTCCGGCACAGCCATGCCGGTCAGTTCCAACGCGGTTGTCACCTCTGTTGTGCGCCAGTAAGTGAGCGCAAGAGGGCCGGATTGCCGCAATGGCAATCCGGCCCTTTTTTCATTCCCGTGTAAGATGACGACGAGCCGGTCAGCGACGACGGCGGACAAGGCATTCCAATGGAAGACGTGCTCGCCGACTTCGGATAGGTTGGCCTTTCCATGGCCGGGCAGATCAAGAGTTCAAACACTCCGCCCAAACGCATCGACACTTCCTTGACTTGTTCAAAGTCTCCCAACCCCGAAACCTCGCTCAGCAGATCGATGCTTCCGGCGTCTGTTGAAAGCGTCAGCACGGAGGAGTTTCTAACAGTTGCCTCATCCCAAATGAAGGGCAATTCCGGCGGAAAGTTCCGCAGCCGAGGATGAAAAACCGCCAGTGATCGCACAGGTTCTCAATGTTTGTGCTCAGCTGGGAAAAACAGCAATCAAGATCCAGCTTGGAGCGCGAACTGCCATGGAAAATGGCGGACCGCCGCCGATAATGACAAACTCCACTCCGCCATCCGTCAGTGCATGAACCAGCGAATGGATATTCATTTAACTGAAATTTATTTACTGAGCCTTCGCGCCGCCCCCGGATGCTCTTCATGGCAACAATAGCCTCGTGCATGCGCTCAACCGGCGCCGCCGGTTTTCTACTTGCTATCCCCGCCCGAAGCCGCATGCGACCACGGCTGCGCCTGATACTGCCATCCCCGGCTCACGTAATCGCTGGAAGTGACAATCATCATAATCACCAGCCACAGCAGTCCGGCAATGCAAAACAGCCGCGTCAAAGAAGTGCTGTAACGCACCCCCATGAAAATCCATGCCACCAGGCTCACTTTCGTCAGCGCAATGGCCATTGCCAGGACAATATTGAATTCCCCCAGCTCCAGATACGAAGCAGCCGTTGTGCAAAATGTCAGCACAATCAGCGTGGCCCAGACCGCGACCAGCGTCCCGACTTTGGGGATATGTCCGTGAGTAACCTCGTGCTTATTGTCGGTGAGTGTGCTCATTTCGTGTGTCCAATCAAATAGAGAAGCGGGAACAGGAAAATCCAAACCACGTCCACAAAGTGCCAGTAGAGGCCAATCATTTCAACCGGCGTAAAATACGTGGGCCCATATTTGCTGCGGTAAGCGCCGATCAAAAGAAACGTCAGCAGTCCCAGCCCGATGATCATGTGAACCGCGTGCATCCCGGTCATCGCGAAATACAAAAAAAACAAAATCTGCGCATTGTGAAAATACTGCGGCGCTTCGGGGAACTGGAAATTCGGCCCCGGAATCAGGTGCTCAATATACTTTTCGTGATATTCATACGCCTTCACGCCCAGAAACACCACGCCAAAAAACATGGTCAAGAGCAGCGAGATAATCTGCGCCTTGCGCTGCCCCAGTTGCGCTGCGCGCACCGCCAGCGCCATGCTTAAGCTGCTGCAAATCAGCACTCCGGTGTTGATGCCGCCCAGCGGCACGTTCATCACCATGCTGGTGGCCGCAAAGGCGTCATGATACAAGCTGCGGTAAATCACGTAAGCGGTGAACATCCCTCCGAAGAACAAAACTTCGGTGATCAGGAACGTCCACATTCCCAGCGTCGCCGAATCCAGTTGCTGGTCGGCATTCGCGAAATGATGTCTCAGGTGCGGATCATGCTCCGCTTCATGAGGGGCAACTAATGTGTCAGCCAATGACTTCCTCCACGGGACCGTAGTTGTAAGCTTCTTCCGTCACGGTCGGGGTTTTCTCAAAATTCAGGGTAATCGGCGGCGATGCAACTTCCCACTCCAGGCCCTTGGCCTCCCAGGGATTCTTGCCCACCTTCGGCCCGAAGAACCAGGCGTAGGTCAGGTAAATCATGGGGATGATGAACGCCACGCCCAGCACGGTTGCGCCCGCCGAGGACAGAACGTTCAGCGTCTGGAACTCGGGCGGATAGGCGCTGTAGCGGCGCGGCATGCCCAAGTAGCCCAGAATGAATTGCGGCAGAAATGTGAGGTTAAAGCCCAGGAACACCAGCAGCGCCGCGAACTTCGCCCAAGGCTCGTTGTACATGCGGCCAGTGATCTTTGGCCACCAGAAGTGCAGCCCCGCCAGGAAGGCCACCACCATGCCGCCCACCATGACAAAGTGAAAATGCGCGACAACGAAATATGTTCCATGCAGCGTGACATTGGTTGCCAGCGTCGATAGGTACAGCCCGGTCAAGCCGCCAATGGTGAACAATCCGATGAAGGCAAACGCATACAACATGGGGCTGTCGAACGTGACCGACCCTTTGTACATGGTCGCCATCCAGTTGAACACTTTCACCGCCGAAGGAACCGCCACAAAGAAGCTGAGGAAGGAGAACACCACGCCGGTGTACATGCTCTCGCCGGTGATGAACATATGGTGTCCCCAGACCAGGAAGCCCAGCACGGCAATGCCCATCGATGATGCGGCAATGAAGTCATAACCGAACACTCGCTTGCGCGAGAAGCACGAAATCACTTCGCTGATAATGCCCATACCCGGCAGAATCATGATGTAAACCGCTGGATGCGAATAGAACCAGAAAATGTGCTGAAACAGAATGGGATCGCCGCCCACGCGCGGGTCAAAAATGCCGACGTGCATCACGCGCTCCATGCCGACAAGCACCAGCGCAATGGCGACCACCGGCGTGCCTAAAATCTGGATCAAGCCAGTGGCATAATGCGCCCAGACAAACAGCGGCAGGCGCCCCCAGCTCATGCCGGGAGCGCGCATTTTATGCACCGTGACAATGAAGTTCAGCCCGGTGAGAATGGAGGAAAACCCGGCGACGAAAACGCCGAACGCGGCCGCCAGCACATATGAATTCGAATACGTGGTGCTGTAGGGAGTGTAAAAAGTCCAGCCCGTGTCCACGCCGCCGCGCGCCACTGCGTAAATGGCGAATGCCGCGCCCAGAACATAGATGTACCAGCTCAGCAGGTTAATGCGCGGAAACGCCAGATCTTTCGCGCCAATCATAATGGGCAGCAAAAAATTGCCGAGCGTGGCGGGAATGGATGGCACCAGGAAGAAAAACACCATCACAATGCCGTGCATGGAAAACAGCCGGTTGTACACTTCGGGCGAAAACAATCCGTTCGGCGAAGTGAGGTGAAGCCTCACCAGAATCGCAAACGTGCCGCCCATGAAAAACATCAGCGTGATGGAAAACAGGTACAGCAGCGCGATGCGTTTGTGATCGACTGTCAGCAGCCAGCTCTTCCAGCCATGCGTGGCGTTGAGGTAATTAAGCGGTTCCTCTTCGCTGGGAGCGTCAGAATATCCGGTAGGTCGGGTTGCTAATGTGGCCATTGTTTTTTACCTTGTTACTGTATGGACGCTATCGTCTTAACTGTGGGTGCCGGTTTCGCCTTGGGCGCGATCACAACCGGAGGCTGCTGGCTGCCTTGCTGGGAAGTCGGCGTCGCCGGGGAAAGAGACTTGATATACGCAATCAACTGAATCACCTGCTCTTCGCTCAACTGCCCCTGGAAATTGGGCATGATGTTCGGCTCAAAACCGGCGACAATCTTGGCGTTCGGCATTAAAATCGATTCGCGCAAATACGCATCATCGGCCAGCACCGTTCGGCCATCGGCCAGTTGCACCGGCTTGTTATATAGGTTGCGCAAAATGGGGCAGCGTCCCTGCTGGTCCAGAAGATGGCAAGTGGAACAGCCGTTCTGCGTGAACAACTGCTGGCCCTGCTCGGTGAGCGAGCCGCCCGCGCCGCCGCCGCCCGACCATTTCTCCCAGTCCGCGCGCTCCAGCACGGTGACATAGCCAATCATGTGCGCATGCTGATTGCCGCAATATTCGGTGCAGAAAAGATGATATGTCCCAGGCTTGGTCGGCGTAAACCAAAGGGTGTCATAAGTGCCTGGAACCACGTCGTGCCGCACGCGGAAAGCTGGAATGGAGAAGCTGTGAATCACGTCTTCGGAAGCCATGGTGAGCTTCACGGGCTGCCCAACTGGAACGTGCAGCGCGTCAATTTCGCGGTACCCGTTCGGATACTGCACCTTCCACATCCACTGCTTGCCGGTGATGAAAACCTCCATCGCGTCTTTGGGCGGCGTCTGCGCGGCGTAGAAAAGATCGGCGCCCCACCAGAACATGACCAGCATCACCAGGAAAGGGAAAATGCTCCAGCCGATTTCCAGAAATGTCGAACCTTCAATCTGCGTCGCCTGCACACCGGGCCGCTTGCGGAATTTATAGGCGAAGATGGCGATGCCGACAAAAATCAGCACCGTCATAACCACCGTCACCGCCGTTTCAAACCACCACAGCTCATCAATGGCTGAGCCTTGCTTGGACGCAATTTCAGAAGCCAAAAAAAAGTCTGCCAGCGGGGACAAATTAGCGAGCATGCGGCGCCTCCTTCCAGTCTTCTTTCGAACTGCGGTTCTTGTCGTTCTTCATGAACATATAAATAAATCCCGCCAGCAGCACCACCGTCAGGCATCCCGTCACCTTCAGCAGGTTCGTGATGGCCAGCGTGTACTTGCCGGTTGTCGGGTCGTAATGGAAACAGAAAAGCGTGATGTAATCCACCGGCGAGCCAATTTTATGCTGGGACGCTTCCACCAGCGCCAGCCGCACATCCTGCGGCGCATAGGCCAGCCCGTAGAAATAGCGCGACATCTTGCCTTCCGGCGTCGCCACCATGATGCCGCCCGCATGCACAAACTGCTGGGTGGCCTGGTCCCACTTATAGCGCCAGCCCACGGCGTCGGCCAGCTTCGAAATCGCCGCCTGGTCGCCAGTCAGAAAATGAAAGCCGTCGGTGTAGCCGGCTTCTTTGTAGTATTTGGAAAATTCGGCCTTCTCTTTGCTGGCAATGGCAGGCGTGTCTTTCGGATCAAAGCTCACCACCAGGACGTTATAATCCGCGCCGGGCTTTAAGGGCAGGCGGTCCAGGCTGGTGACGGTTTCCTTGATGCTCATGGGGCACAGGCTGCCGCAGGAAAAGTAGACCATGGAAATCACCACCGGCTTGTCGCCGAAGTAGCTCCGCAGCGGCACGGCATCGCCGCGCTCGTCATGGAACATCAGGTCCATCGGAATCTGCGAGTTGAGCTTCTGGTCAATGCCCACGCCCTGCGCAATCGCGGGGCGCGGAAACTGAGCGGAAGCGCATACCGCCGCCATCACGCCCAACAGACCCGCAGCCAACAACTTCTTACTTCGCATTTTTGTGTATTTCTCCCTGAATGACAGCCGGACCATTGGCCTGCTGGTAAGGCGCCGGCATGTCCGCCAAACCATGCGAAAACAGCGCGCCCTGGCCGCCCGGAGTGGTCAGCCCAGTGGGCTCGCCGTTCGTCGTGCTCATTTTTGACGCCATCATGTCAATGGCCTTCTCAATGGGAATATGCACGTTGCCCAGCTTGTCTTTGCCCGACATGTTCAGCACTTCCACTTCATGCGCCCGCAGCTCCGGCAAGTCCATCCATGGCAGGCGCTCAATTTGGGGCGCGGGCGCCAGAATGCGCTCCTTTGCCAGCGGGCTAGGCAAGCTGCCCACCGGATGCGTGGATTCCAGAAACTTGTCGTAGCCAAACATCAAGGCAAACGCGCAAGTGGCCAGCACGCCCACAATGGCCAGCGAATAAACCACAACCTTGGCCGGCGCGTCGCTTCCCTCAAAACCAGTGCCATCTGCGCCCATCACGGGCTTGGAATTAAAAACTTTATGCTCGGAATGGCTCACGCCAGCACCTCCTGCGGCATCGGCTCCTGCACGCGCTCATCGCGCAGCGGCAGCAGCGGACTGCTCCGCAATTGCTTGATAAACAGAAACACCCAGATGCCGCCCAGCCCGAAGAACGCCGCAAAATCGGTCCAATACACCACGAAGTGATTGGATGTTCCCAGCAGCGAGTCGGGACTTTTGCTTCTGAAGGTCGGCAAAACAAACCAGTAAAGATCCAGCGCCTTGGCAATCAGCAGCCAGACGCAAACCTTGATCAGCCGCCGCGGATCGCGCTTGCGGTTTTGCGACAGCAGCGAAAGAAACGGGATCAGGAACATGGACAGCACAACGACCACCGCCAGCACTTTCCAGTATCCGGCAGTCCGGTCCAGATACCAGGTAATCTCCTGCGGCAAATTCGCGGGCCATGTGATGATCAGTTGCGCCGCGTTCAGGTACGTCCAGAAAATGGTGAACGCAAACATAAGGTTGCCCAGGTCGTGCAGAATTTTCGAATTGATGCGCCCGCCAAAACGGTCGCCCTGGGACGACAAAATAATCGTCATGTTCGTGAGCGCAAAGGTCTGAAGCACGGCGCCAATCAGCAGAATGCCGCCATACACAGTCGAATAATATTGCGCATCGGCCGACAGCACCCAGTCAATGGCCGCAAACGTTGTCACGCAGACAAACGCCAGCAGCATGGGCGCGCTAAACGCCCGAATCTTCTCGCGCAGGAAAAAATCGCCAGTGCTGTCCTGCTGGTTGTACATCTTGTTAATGCGCATGCCCACCAGAATCCAGAAGGCGAAATAAATCACCTGGCGGACCAGAAAGAAGGGCAAATTCAGGTACGGCTCTTTGTGATGCAAATACTCATTGGCCGCCACCAGGTCCGGATGCATCCACGGATACAAATACTTCAAGCCGAGCAGCAGCGGAAGAAACATAACCGCGATAAAAGGAAGCGTCCGCATTTGCGCGATCAAAAACTTGCGCGCCGTCGCGCCCCACTTGCCGCCCACCACATTATTGAGAAGCAAAACGCCCAGGCCGCCAATGCCAAACCCGGCCCAGTATAAAAAGGCAAACAAATAAGACTGAAAAAACTCCGCCGGGCTGCTGAAATACCCAGCCAGGCAAACCAGCAATCCCAGGCCCCCCACCACGCCCGCAGTGCGCTCGACGCTGGCCGCTTTTGGCCCCAGCTTGATGTCCGGAATATGCGCGTGCTCGTGCGTTTGCGCCAATTGACTCACTTGCTTCCTCCACTCGCCGCCATGGCCATTTCCGCATTCTCACTCAGCTGCAAAGTCCTGATATAAGCCGCAATGCGCCAGCGGTCATCCACGGCCACGCGCGAAGCGTAGCTGTACATGGAGCCGTAGCCATTCGACATCACATCGAAAAAGTGCCCCACCGGAGCATTGATCAGCCGCGGGTCCAGATAACTGGGCGGCTGCCGCAGACCGCGCGTCACAATCATGCCGTGACCGTTGCCCAGCCGTCCATGGCAAGGCGAGCAATAAATATTGAACCGCTCCTGCCCGCGCAAAATATCCGCCTTGGTGATCTGGATGGGAATGGTTTCGACATCCTTGCCATTCACCTTGCCCGTGTAATGCGCCGGGTCCAAATGCAACTGGCCGCGCGCGACGGTGTCTTCAATGGTCGGCCGAGCAGAACGACCGTCGCCGAAAAAAGTGGTGTATGACAGCGGCTTATAGCGCGGCTGGTCATGCATATCATTGCGGCAGCTTGTCAGCAGCATAGCCACTGCGGCAAACAACCCGACATTTAGCTCTTTACGCCGGAACAATCTCCACCCCTCTCCCGCCCAGGCTCTCCAAAAATTCTGTCGTCTCTTTCGGCTCAAATTTCGGGTCTGAAGACTCAATGCACAAGAAAAACTTGTCGATGGAAGCGCGCCGGAAAGCTTCCACATTAAACACCGGATGATACGGCTGCGGCAGCCCGTTCATGGCCAGCATGCTGAAGACACCCACCAGCGCCGTGCATAAAATCATGCACTCAAACGTGATGGGAATAAACGCGGGCCAGCTATTGGTGGGCCTGCCGCCCACGTTATGCGGATAAGCCACATTCGTGATCCATTGCAGCAGCGAAAAGCCGCCAATGGCCCCGAAAATCCCGCCGCACAGCGCGCACAGCGCCACTTTGTTCTTCTTGTAGCCAATCGCCTCTGCCAAGCCGTCCACCGGCATGGGGGCATATGCGTCCATCTTCCGGAAGCCGGCCGAATAAGCCTTTTCGCAGGCTTCAATCAAGTCTTCCGGCGTGTCGAATTCCACCAGCGCCCCGTGAATTTCGGGATGTTCGGACAATTTTACTTCGCTCATGCGTGCTCCTGAACGGCGTGCGCGGCATGCTTGGCTTCATGATGCAGCGTTTCACGCTCTTCAAAAATCGAAATCGCGGGCAGCAGCCGGACAAACAGGAAAATCAGCATCATAAAGAAGCCAATGGTTCCCGCATAAGTGCCCCAGTCCCATTTAGTCGGTGTGTACATTCCCCAGGATGACGGCACAAAGTCGCGATGCAAACTGGTGACCACAATCACAAACCGCTCAAACCACATGCCGATATTCACCACGATGGAGATGAACCAGACAGCGATGATGTTGTGCCGAACCTTCTTGGACCAGAGCGCCTGCGGAATCAGAATATTGCACATGATCAGCAGCACATAAGACCACCAGTAAGGCCCGGTGACGCGGTTCCAATACATGAACGATTCATACTTGTCGCCGCTATACCAGGCAAAGAACGCCTCCAGCCCGTAACCGTAAGCCACAATCAAGCCGGTGCCCAGCATCAGCTTGCAAGCCGAATCAATATGCCGCAGCGTCAGCACATCGCGCATGTTGTACCAGGCGCGCAGCGGAATAATCAGCGTCAGCACCATGGCGAAACCGGAATAAATGGCGCCGGCGACGAAGTACGGCGGAAAAATTGTTGTGTGCCAGCCGGGCAGCACGCTGACGGCAAAATCGAAACTGACAATGGTGTGAACCGAAAGCACCAGCGGCGTGGCAATGCCGGCCAGAATCAAATAAATTTTCTGGTACCGGTGCCAGTGAATGGCAGATCCGCGCCAGCCCAGCGATGCCAAGCCGTAAATCTTGCGCATCCATAAATCGGGCGCCGTGTCGCGCATCGTGGCTAAATCTGGAATCAAGCCCACATACCAGAACACAATGGAAACCGTGCCATATGTCGACACCGCAAACACGTCCCATTCCAGCGGGCTGCGCGGCTGCGGCCACAGCCACATGGAATTAGGGTAGGGCAGCAGCCAATAGAAAAGCCACGGCCGGCCCAGGTGCAGAATCGGATACATGCCTGCGCATGCAACGGCAAACAGCGTCATTGCTTCGGAGAACCTGTTAATGGCGGTGCGCCAGTCTTGCTTTAACAGGAACAGCACCGCCGAAATCAGCGTGCCCGCGTGGCCAATGCCGATCCACCAGACAAAGTTGATAATGGCGAAACCCCAGCCGATGGGAATATTGATGCCCCAGATGCCCGTGCCCCGGATAAACAAGGTCCAGATGCAGAACATCAAAAGGTTCACGAAACAGAACGCCGTAAAAATGCCGACCAGCCACTTCTTGGGCGACTTCTTAAACGGCAGATAGACCACGCCCGTGATCTTTTCCGTGACCGAGGCGTAATCAAAGCCGGGCGCGATGTTCGCTTTTTCGCCCGGATCGGGAATGATCTTGTCTTCTAATTCGAGTTGATTAGCCACGCTGACCTCTTAGCGCCTCGTTTGAATTTTTCACGTAACCTAAATATGTCGTGCGCGGACGCGTGTTCAAATCGTCCAGCAATCCGTAATTCCGCTGCAAAGCCTGCTGCTTCGTCACCTTCGCGTTGGGGTCGTTCAAATCGCCGAACGAAATCGCCTGTGTCGGGCAAACCTGCTGGCAGGCCGTCAGAATCTCGCCGTCGCGAATGCGCCGACCCTGCTTCTCGGTGTTGATCTTGGCTTCCTGAATGCGCTGCACGCAGTAGGAGCACTTCTCCATCACGCCGCGGCTGCGCACGCTGACATCCGGATTCCGCATGCCCCACATGCTTTCGGTCTGCCAGTCCGAATACAGATAGAAGTTAAAGCGCCGAACCTTGTAAGGGCAATTGTTGGAGCAATAGCGCGTGCCCACGCAGCGGTTGTAAACCATCTGGTTCAAGCCTTCCTGGCTGTGTACCGTCGCCGCCACCGGGCAAACCACTTCGCACGGCGCATTCTCGCAATGCATGCAGGGCACCGGCTGGTTGTAAATCTCCGGAGTGTCCAGATTGCCCGAATAATAGCGGTCAATGCGAATCCAGTGCATGTGACGACCGCGTGTCACCTGGTCTTTGCCCACCACTGCGATATTGTTTTCCGCCTGGCAGGCAATGGCGCAGGCGCTGCACCCGGTGCAAATATTCAGGTCAATGCTCATGCCCCACTTGTAGCCTTCATAGGTCCACTGGTTGGGGTAAAGCGTCAGCTCTTTCGGAACCGAAGGCTCTTCCGCAGTCGGGAAATTCGGATGCTCTTTAAATTCAGTCCACTCAGCCGCGCGCACCGGAGCGCGGTCCGCCATGGTCTGCATTTCCTGCGTGTTGGCCAGTTTCACTTTGTCACCGGTCTTCACCATCGCGCCCACGGCCACATAAGGAGTCGCGCCGTCCTGAATGGCGTAGGCGTTGTAGCCAATGCCGGTTCCCACGTGCCCGGAATTCGTGCGCCCGTAGCCCAGGAAAATGGTCGCCGAGCCCGCCGCATGACCCGGAACCACAAACACCGGACCAGTCACGCTCTTGCCGTTAACCGTAATCTTGACCACGTCGCCTTCAGAAAGCTTCTGCGCCTCCGCGTCGCGCGTGCTGACGTAGACCGTGTTTTCCCACGTCACTTTGGTTTGCGGCTTGGGCAATTCCTGCAGCCAGCCGTTGTTGGCCCAACTGCCGTCGCCCACTGTCGGATCAGGCCGGAAAACAATTTCGAAATTTGCTTCGGAGGTGCCCAGCGCCGGCAGCGCCACAGCAGGCCCAGCCGCGATTACCGCAGCCGCCGTGCCATCCACCGTGCCGTTATGCAACGATGTCTTCCACATGGCGTCAAAATCGCCGCCCTTGTACCCCGCCTGCCAGTTCGCCTTCACAATGTCATGCGAACTGTTGTCCGGCTTGGCCAGCAAAATTGTCAAAATTTCATGCACTGATTTCCCCGCATACAGCGGCTCAATCAAAGGCTGCATAATAGTCGCCGTGCCGTCAAATGCCCGCGCATCCGACCACGTTTCCAGATAATGCGCTTCCGGCACATGCCAGTGGCTCCATCGGGACGTCTCATCGAAATACTGCCCCAGCCGCACCACCATGCGCGCCTTCTTAATGGCGCCCTCAAAATTCAGCGTCGCCGGAGCGGCATACACCGGATTCCCCGCCAGAATCAGCAGCGTTTCCACATGCCCGCCGTTCAAATCGTTCGCCAGATCTTCCAGCGAATGCGTCCCTTCCGGCTCCACGCCTTCCAGAAGCTTGACCGTCGTGCCCACATTGCCCAGCGCGGCGTTGATCGCATACGCCGCCAGATGCACGCTCTCTGGCTGAAACTCGCCGGGAATGACAATGCTGCTGCCTTTATGCTTCTGCAAATCAGCCGCCACCGCCGCCACCCATGGCACATCCGCGCCCGCCGCCGGCGCCGAAACGCCGCACTTCGCCGCCAGTTGATAAGCAATGGCCGGAATGGCGCTGCTCTTCACCGCAAGATGATGGTCGGCCAGCGAACCGCTCACCGACGGCGAAGACTCAATCGCATACAGCCGCACCGGCTCCTGGCCCTTGTCAATGCCGCGCTTGGCCGCAAACTGCCGCGCGTACACTAGCGCGGCCGGACCCGAATTCAGGAAATCGCTCTCCAGGCTGACCACAACATCGGCCTTCGAAAAATCGTAAGCGATAAACGCATTCTTGCCCGCAATCTTATTGGCCGCGCTCTTCACCGCCGGATTCACTCCAGGCTCATGCACATACCACTTCGCTGCCGGCCATTGCGCCAAAATCGCGTTCATCTGCGCCATCAGCGTGGGCGATGTGGTCGCGCCCGTCAGAATCGCCAAACCTTCGCCTTTGCGCCCCGCAATGGACTGCGCTTCCGAACTCAGCGCGCCGGTGAATTCGGAAATGTTGCTGATGCGCCCTTCCTTCATCACCGTCTGCGACCGGTCCGGGTCATACAGGCTCAGCGTCGAAGCTTGCTCATAGATGGTGGTCGAGCCCAGGCTGGCCGGATGATCCGGATTGCCTTCCACCTTGGTGGGCCGGTTCAAATGGCTTTCAACAAGCAGCCCGCGCGCATAGCCATTCGTGGTCGTGGCCGTGGCATAAAACAAGGGCAGACCGGGAATCACGTTCTCCGGCTGGCGCACATAAGGAACAATTAATTCCTTCGGCTGCTTGGTGCAAGCGGCCGCGCCCGCCATGGCGAGGGAAGCCGCCATCACTTTCAATAAGCTGCGCCGGTCCACGCCTTCCGGAATCTGGCCCGAAAGCCCCGGAAATTCCTGCTCCACATACTCGGTCAGCTCTGGCGTCTCCGCCGCTTCATCCAGCGTGCGCCAGAATGCCGGCCCGCGCCCCGCCGCCAGTTTCTCGCGCAGCGCCCCAATGTCCACAGGCTGCCGCGTGCTTTCTTCTTGCTGCTGCTGCTGTTCTTGCAAAATGGGAAACACAGTGATCTCGTTCATCGGTGGCAGGTGGCGCAATCGGTCAGCGACTGCACATGATTTTCCTTTACAAGCTGCGCGCCCAAAGACGCCTGGTTGGCGGGCATTTGGTAATCCATGTTGAAAACTTCAGACTTGGGCCGCAAGTACGCGCCCGGATTCCGGTGGCAATTAATGCACCAGTTCATGTAAAGCGTGTTCACTTTGTAAACCCAGGGCATTTCGTTAATCTGCCCGTGGCAGGTGGAACAGCCGACGCCCTTGGCGATATGAATGCTGTGGTTGAAGTAAACGTAATCGGGCAGGTCATGAACCTTCGTCCATTCAATGGATTTGCCCGTCGCCCAGCTTTGCCGGATTGGCTCCGTCACCGTGGCATTGTTCCAAATCTGTGAATGGCACGACATGCAGGTCTCGGTGGGAGGAATGCCCGCCGACGAAGAATTTTCCACTGAGCTATGGCAATAACGGCAGTCGATGCCGTCGTCTTTCACGTGATGTTTGTGGCTGAAATAAATCGGCTGCACCGGCGCCACGCCCACATCCGTGATCCACGGCCCGCGGTCGATTACGTAAGCGATGCCGATCGTCGAACAAACCAGTATCAGTGCGCCGCCAATCGCGATTTTGGCGAGAGAGTTCGCACTCGGTCGGAAAAGTTGTGCCATAGGTGACTAGTGTCTTTTTGCTGCTTGGAAAAGTATATAACGACTCAAACCAGAATGGTTCTTCTTTAACAAGAACTGTTCTTGTGATGCCAGAATCATTCCACTGCTGCAATATCAAACCCACTCGCCCTGCTTCATCAAGGGCTCTTCGGAACCGTCCGCCGCGACGCCAAAAACATCGACCTTATCCGATCCGATCATCCAGTCTACATGAATCAAACTATCGTTTGCGCCTTTGGCCGCCAGCCCTGCTTTATCCATGTGATGGCCGCCTTTCACGCAACTGCTATAGGCCTGGCCTAAGGCGATATGCGAAGCTGCATTCTCATCAAACAGCGTGTTGAAAAACAGCAAACCGCTTTGCGAAACCGGCGATGAATGCGGCACCAGCGCGACCTCGCCCAGCCGGCACGCGCCTTCGTCGGTTGAAATCAGGTTCTGCAGCACTTCCTGCCCTGCGCTGGCGGCCGCATCCACAATGCGCCCTTTTTCAAAGCGAACGCGAATATTTTCAATCAGCATGCCTTGATAAGAAAGAGGCTTCGAAGCCGTCACAAACCCGCTGGTTCGGTCCTTGTGCGGCGTGGTGAACACTTCTTCAGTGGGCATGTTCGGAATGCAATGCAGCCCGTTGCCCGCCGTCGTGCCGCCGCCCAGCCACAAATGATCGTCCGCCAGCCCCACCACTAAATCCGTCCCCGGCCCGGTGTAATGCAGCGCCGAATAGCGCTTTTCATTCAGATAAGCCGCGCGCTTCTGCAACTGCGCATCATGCGCGCGCCAGTTCTCCACCGCGCCATCGTTCAGCACGCGCGAGCACGAAAAAATGGCGTGCCACAGCTTTTCCATGGCAACATCTTCCGGCTCATTCGGCGAAATCGCCTTGGCCCACGCGGGCGTGGCGCTGGCCACAATGGTCCAGTTAATTTCATGCCGCGTGATAATCTCCATCGCCGGCCGGCTCACTTTTGACATTGCCACATTGGCGCGCGAAACTTTTTTCGGGTCCTGATTTTTCAGCAAAGACGGATCGCTGCCCGTCACCGCCAGCCGCGCCGACCCCGCCCGGTACGCATTCGCCAGCCCTTCTTGCAGCCACGCGGGCGCCTTGTCAAAGCTCGCGTCCGGCGCATGCTCATAGCGAAGCAAGGCCGCCTGCTCATCGCTTAGCAGCGTGGTTACAAGCGAAGCCCCGGCCTTGTAAGCCTGCGCGGTGATGCGGCGCACCAGCGGCACGGCATCCAGCGTGGCGGTAATCACCAGTTCCTGCCCGGGCGCCAGCCCCAGGCCCACATGAATGGCAACTTCTGCCAGACGGTCGAGACGAATCTCATGATTAGTAAGGAATTCAGACACGATTCCTATCTTGCCCTACGATAAAGCTGTGCGCTTGGCCCCCATTGCCTTTCTCGTCTTTCTCTGTAATCCGTCCGCCCGATCGCAAAGTTTAGCAACGCTCTATGTTTACGTCGATCATCACACCGAAGCCAAATCCTGGAGACCGATTTTTTGTGATTCGGTGCTTGTGGCAAAGCTCAAGCAAGGAACCTTCTTCGAAGTAAACCTGCCGCCAGGTCAGGATGTCTTGAGTGATGGCAAAGGAACTCCCGCCATCATCGACGCGACGGCGGCAAAGCCGAAGTTTATTCGTTTAAGTTGGGTTTATCAGTTCGGGCAGCCTCCCACTTCCGTCCTCGAAGTCGTCAAAGAAAATGAGGCGCAAAGGGACATGAAATTTCTGGTCTATATCGACCGCAACAAAGCGCTCGCCCCGTCCGTGTCAAAAACCGATCCCCGGCCCGCTCCGGAGCTGCACCTGAAGACCCGCCCTGCCGATGAGAAATAGCGACTGGCAATCTTTGCCAATCTTGTTATGCTGAAAAAATAATGCCCACCCGCAACGTAAATCTAACCAATCACCTTGACCAAGTCATCGAAAAAGGGATCAAATCCGGCAGATTCGGAAACGCCAGCGAAGTGGTCCGCGAAGCTCTGCGGCTGCTGGAACAGCGCCAGCAGCAAGAAAAAGCCTGGATCGCCTGGGTGAAGGCCGAAGCAAAAAAAGGCTTCGATCAGATCGACGCCGGAGACTATACGGAACTTGACTCCGAGAAGGACCTGGAGGATTTTGTGGATCAGATTTGGGCTGAAGCCTCGGCTGAAATTGCCGCCGAACGACGGCCTAAGAGAAAAAATGCCTAAAGCCGCCCGAAATCCCTTCCGGCTCAGCAGACTGGCCAAGCAAGACATCGCTGCCATCGCGAACTGGACAATCCGCGCGTTAGGCTGGGACGCGTCCCTCCGCTACAAGGCACTCATATTTCAGGCAATGAATGACGTGGCTGCCGACCCCAATCGCATCGGCTCGCGCGATCTCCCCGGGACAAAAGGGCTGCGAACCTACCACCTGGAGCTGAGCCGAACGAAAGTCGCCGGCGAGCGCGTGAAAGAGCCGCGTCACCTCATCGTCTGTCGCCGCAATCGCGAAGGCGCCGTCGAAATCGCCCGAGTGATCTACGATGCACCAAACATCGCCGCTCTGCTCCCCGCGCGCTACTTGGCCAAGGGCGACTGAGCAGACAACAACTTCACCATCTCCCCATTCCCCGCCGCCCGATCCAAAACCCCGCGCCCCGCATCATCCTTCAGCCCCCGGTCCGCCCCAGCCTGCAACAGCGCTTTCACCGCCTCCCCCTTCCCCATCTCCACCGCCATCATCAAAGCCGTGGCTCCCGTCAGTCCATTGCGCGCATCCACCGCCGCCCCGCGCTTCAGCAGCAGCCGCACCACCTCGACATTCCCGCCCGCCGCCGCATCCTGCAAAGCTGTATTCCCGAACCGGTTCTGTGCCTCCATCTTCGCGCCGTGATCCAGCAGCGTGCTCATCATCAGCGCCAGCAAAAGCATCGCCCGCATAGAGCTTCAATCGGAGAAACGCGAAATCACCCAATGCTGGGTGTCTTTGTCATATTCAAAGGTGACAGAGGCGTCCAGTTCCAGCGGAGAGACGCGGCCGCCGCACTTCACAATGTGCGAGAAGTCAAGCTGGGCGGGGTGGTTGGTTTGATCGGGAATGTCCAACTGATAAGCGCAGCTTGGGTCCTGGGATTTGGCGTGCGCAATCCAGCCTTGCGCTTTCGAATTGTAATGAAGCACCTGGTTGGCCACCTCCGGCGTCAGCGATGGAATCTGCGGCTTGGGCGGTTCTGAACAGGCCGTCAGAAACAAGACAATTCCAAACGTGCCGATGGTGAGTTTCATTTAGTCCTTCAGGCCAGCTTGCAGGGCCGCTATTTTTCCGACACTGGACCAATCCATATTTTCCTGGCCATTGGCTAATGCCGCCAGGAAATGATCGCGCAGAATGCTGGCAAAGGGCATGGGCACTTCCAGTTCGCCCGCCGCTTCCAGACCCAGCCTTATATCTTTCAAGCCCAGCCGCAGAGCGAAACCCGCCGGTTCAAATTTGTTGCCTGCCACCGCTGCTCCATACCCTTTATAAATGGGCGAGCCAAACAGTTCGGACATGATTTCGTGAAAGAGATGATGGTCCATTCCGGCTTTGCGAATGTTAGCAAAGGCTTCGCCGAATGTTTCCAGGACGCAGGCAATCATGAAGTTGCCGTTCAGCTTGATGAGGTTGGCGTGCCAGGGTTCGGCGCCAGCGATGTATGTCTGGCGGCCGATGGCGTCCAGCAGCGGGCGAACTCGTTCCAGCGCGGCCTGGTCTCCCGCCGCCACCACCAGCAGGCGTTTTGCTTCGGCGGCATCGGGCCGGCCAAAAACCGGCGCGCTGACAAAGGCCTGCCCGCGCGCTGCCTGTTCCTTCGCCAGTTTTCGGGCCATTTGCACGCTAATGGTGCTGTGCGAAACATGAATTGCGCCGGCGGGGAGTGATGCCGCGATGCCAGCTTCGCCGAAGACTACGTGCGCGACAGCGTTGTCGTCGGCCAGCATGGTGAAGACCACGTCACAATCGCTGACTGCGTCGTGAATGGAATCGGCCAGCTTCGCGCCTTCCTTGGCCAGCGGCTCCCCCTTTTCGCGGGTGCGATTGAAGACAGTCAGCGTGTTGTCCGTCTTCAACAGGTTGCCGGCGATTCCCAGCCCCATGCGTCCTAAACCGATGAATGTGAGTTTCATATTAATAAGAGACCTTACAATGGAAGAGTATGACGCGCCGAATTGCGGTTTTGCTTTTTATATTCGCCTGCTTCGGCCTCGCCGATGATTGGCAGACCGCGACAAACCTTCCGGGCATTGATCTGTCCGGTTTGACGGCCGCGCAAAAGGCCAGCGTGCTGCGCGTCATGCGCGCCCAGGGCTGTTCCTGCGGCTGCGACATGCGCATGGCGGAATGCCGCGTGAAAGATCCAAGCTGCGCTTACAGCAAGGGGATGGCCGGCGTGGTGATTGAAGCCATCAAAGCGGGCAAGACGGAACAGCAGGCCTTTGACGCGGCCAAGGCGTCGAAGTGGGGCCATGTTCCCGAACCGAAATTGCTGGACGATCCGGTGACGATTCCGGTCAGCGGGTCGCCGGTGCTGGGGCCCGCGAACGCCAAAATCGTGCTGGTGGAATTTTCAGATTTTCAATGCCCTTACTGCGTTCTGGCCGTGCCCCAGATTCAAGCCGTGATGAAAGCGTTTCCGACGCAGACCAAGTTGATCTTCAAGCAGTTTCCGCTGGAGATTCATTCGCGCGCGTTCATGGCGGCGAGCGCGGCGCTGGCTGCCCAGAAGCAGGGGAAGTTTTGGCCCATGCACGACGCCATGTTTGCGCATCACGACGAGCTGAGCCGCGAAACGGTTGCCAAGCTGGCGCAAGGCTTGGGGTTGGACGTGGCGCGCTTTCAGAAGGACATGGATTCGGAAGAGATCAAGAAGGCGATAGAAAAGGATGTGGATGACGGCGACCGCGCCGGCGTTCAGGGCACGCCGACCATCTTCATCAATGGCCAGCGGTACAACGGGCCGATCACGCTGGATTATTTGAAGCAGATCTTTGATGGGATGCTGAAAGCCGACGCCAAAGGGGCGGAATAAGGCGTTCCTTCGAAAACTCCCGAATTTAACTCCCTGATTCGGAAGGACTAGCAGAAGAAGTATCTTTCTGTTTGGCGGTTCGGACAGAGTTGCGGACATGGATGCAAGCGATGCCCCAGGCCGCGCATTTCGGGCATAGGTTTGGGTCGGCGCCAGTCTTGGGCAAAGGCGGCCTGCCGCGCGGCCGTGCCGGTTTGGGCTCGGGTGCCGGAGCCAGCGTGACCTTGTATCCAATCGCTTCCAGGCGCTGGGCAAGACGGCGCGCGGTGCGCTGCGGATTTCGGCGGTCAAAGTGGTCTCCGCCACGCTCCACATACTCAGCGCCGGACTCGGCCAGAATGTGCCAGGCAATGACCAGAATGCGGTGCGCCACCGCCACCGCCGCCTTCTTCCTTCCGCGGCGCTGCGCGGTGCGAAAGAACAGAGCCGCCAGAAAACAGTCGTTCTTCCGCGAGGCAGCCCACGCGCTCTGCACCAGAATGCGCCTCACATAGCGGTCGCCCTTGCGCGTGCGCCCGGAAAAGCGCTTGCCCGCGCTCTCGGCGTTGCCCGGACACAGCCCGGCCCAGCTGGCCAAATGCGCCGCCGTCGGAAACTGGCTCATGTCGTCGCCGAACTCGGCCAGCAGCACCAGCGCCGTGGTCTGGTCCACGCCGGGAATCGTCGCCAGCCGCCGCAGAACATCGGCATAAGGAGCGGCTAGTTCGCCCAGCCGCGCCTCCAGCCGGACCAGTTCCTCATCCAGCCGGTCTAACTTGCCCAGCAACTCGGCCAGCAGCCAGCGGAAATGCGCATCCGGCCGTCCCTCCAGCGCCAGCACCAGCGCCGGAATCTTGATCCGCAAATGACCGCGCGCACACTCGGCCAGACGCTCTGGATCATGCACTCCGCTGGCCAGCAGCCGCAGCATCGCCATTCCGCTGACCCCGGCAATGTTGCTGGCCACCGAAGCCAGCTTCACGTTCACCGTCTCCAGCAGCCGCGCCATCCGGTTGATCACCCGGTTGCGGTCCTGCTGAATATGCGCACGCATCCGTGTCAGCGCACGCAACTCACGAATCGGCTTGGGCGGAATGAAGCTGCCGCGCAGCAAGCCGTATTGCAGATACTCGGCAATGCGCCGGGCATCGATGCGGTCCGTCTTCTGGCCTTGCAGCGCCCGCACCGTGGCCGGGTTCACCAGCGTTAAGCGAAAGCCGCCCTCCAGCACATTCCAGACCGGAATCCAATACACGCCCGTCGATTCCATCGCCACCTGCTTCGCCTTGTGCTTCTTCAGCCAGCGGCGCAAGCGCTGCAGGTCTTGCGTGAAGGTGCCAAACACTTGTTCTTCAATAACGGCTTCCGCCTGTCCGCGGACACGCCGCCGCACACACGCGCTGACTGTGTCGCGATGAACATCCAGGCCGGCACAGCAGCGATACACAAACTTCATAACGCCTCCTTTGCCGCGAGTCGGGGACGCCTGGAAAACCGTCGACTTTCCTTCACGTGCTCTCCGCCTTGCGGCGAAGGCGACAATCCATGCTTGCGGAGCAAGCTCCAACCGGTAGACCGGAAACCGTTGTGCCGTGCACAAAACTGCGGGGCGTCCGGGTCACATTCACAAGCGGGCTGCAAAGCTCCAGACCGAGACCGACCTCTTCTCCTCTCCCGGCACCTTCTAGTCTCCTCCTTCTCGCACCCGTTTTCATCCCCCGTTGCGCCGAACCCGCCGTGGGCCATTCACAAAATCGGCAGATTTTTTGCTGTCTGTAAGTGGTTGGCGGGGCGGGAGTTATTGGCCCAGCGCAAAAATGCGGTTGTGCTTTCGAACGGCAGCCTTCTAGCTTGAGAGCAAATGAACAAATACGAATTAGCGCAGCGCCTGGCGCGGCGGTCTCGCCAATCAAAAGGCAATGCCGCGGACCGGGTGGATGCGCTTGTCTATAAGCTGCTGAAGGGCCTGAAGCAGACGAAAACCGAAATCCCGGAGCGGTTGCGCAGGGATGGAACTGTGCCCGGATTATCAAAGGCGCCGGTGAAAGAATCGTGAAAGACGAAGCGTTTATCGGGTCGCTGCGGGACGTGATTGAGGATTGCCTGCGGGAAGGCGCGGTCATTGAAATTGACGGCCTTGGCACGCTGGAAGTGGACCACAAGGGCGAACTGACGTTCAAGAGAAACGGCAGGGCGCGTGTCTTTCTGGCCTATGCGCAGGAAGACCGCGCGGCGGTGAAACGGCTGTATTGGGCGCTTCACGAGGCGGGATTCGAGGCCTGGATGGACACCGAAAATCTGCTGCCCGGGCAGAACTGGCCGCGCGCGATTGAGCGGGCAATTGAAACTTCGGACTATTTTCTGGGCTGCTTTTCCTCGCGGTCGAGCAACAAGCGCGGGCATTTCCAGTCTGAATTGTCATATGCGCTGGGGATTGCTTCGCGGGTGCCAGTGGAGCATGCGTTTTTTGTGCCGGTGCGGCTGGATGAATGCAGGGTGCCGGAGCATATCGCCAAGCGGGTGCATTATTTGGATTTGTTTCCGAAGTGGGATGAGGGGGTGGGGCTGCTGGCGTCGGCGCTCTATGCGCATGAGAAGAGCCGGAAGAAAGATGATTAGATCTTGATGGTGGTTCTCAAATATGAAAACATGATGATTGAGAATTATTTCTCTGAAGAAAATTAAAGGCTTCATCAAAGACCATTCGGGGACGGTTTTCAATATTGCCAATAACAAATACCGGCTCATCGCGCGCGTGAACTATGAATCGCGAAACGTATTTGTGCTGCATATTCTTACGCATAAGAGCTACGACAAGATGGACTGCAACAAATGAGCACACAAACTCTTAACCCTGCCAAGTACGGCAAACTGCTGGCCAAGGCGCGGCCGAGTGTGATTCGAAACGATGGGGATTTGGAACGTCTCACGGCGCTGCTGCTGGAGCTGGATGAAGCGGAGCATCCTTCTAGAGAGGAAGAAGAGCTGTCTGAATTGCTGGCTGCTCTGATTGAACAATATGAGCGTGAACACCACGCGTTGCCGCAGTCGACGCCAACGGAACTCATACAGTTTTTGCTGGAGCAGCGTGGCCAGTCGGCGAAAGACCTGTGGCCGGTGATTGGCAGCAAGGGGAACACGTCAGAGATCTTGAGCGGCAAAAGGAAGATCGGCGTGTCCACGGCAGCTAAGCTTGGAGATTTTTTTCGCGTCCCCGCCGAGATCTTTATTGAATGGCCGAGGTAAGGGCTAAGACTTCTTCTCCAGCTTTTTCTGCGCTTCCTGGGCCAGCTTGGTGTTTGGCGCCAGACGCACCACCTTTTCAAATGCAGTCTTGGCGGCGTCGGTGTTTTTGAGCTTTTCTTCGGCTTCGCCCAGCTTGAAAAACGCGTCGGCGGAACTGGGGTTGTACTTCGTCGCCAGGGTGAATCGCTGGACGGCGGCGCGGTACTTGCCTTTGTGCATATAGAAGGTGCCGACCTTAACGCTGCGCTCGGCTTCCATGGGGTTGAGCGTCACTTTTTCGGGAATCAGCGATTCGTCTTCTTCCGGCGGGTTGCCTTCCTCCGGCGGGTTGACCGCGGGTTTTTGCGCTTGCTGGGCGCGCAAAGGCGGAAGGGGGGCGGAGGTGAGCAAAAAAGCAAGAAAAACCGGGGTTGCTAAATGCCGTGTCACAATTAAATTATAGCTGCCGAATGGAATTACGCGAGAAAGTAGCGCAGCTTCCCACCCAGCCCGGTGTTTACCTCTA
>Ga0116230_10000221_pt1 | contig 46616 bp, 39 predicted proteins | sample S1TSphfallax_3_FD_88678 | JGI IMG/M metagenome (GOLD analysis project Ga0116230, IMG submission 88678) | Host-associated microbial communities from peat moss isolated from Minnesota, USA - S1T2_Fd - Sphagnum fallax MG | ecosystem: Host-associated > Plants > Peat moss > Unclassified | place...
AAATGTCATCCTGAGCGGAGCGAAGGACCTGCTTCTCGCTCGTTCTCCCGCATACCCTGGAGGCCTTTGAACACGCTCCAGCTATTGCATCTGCTGCACCGTCACCCCGGCCGGCGCCTTCAGCTCGAACTGGTCGCTGTCGAACGTCTCATTTACCGTCAGCTTCGTTACCTCGATCTTTAGCGAGTACTCCTCCAGCGGCCGCTTGATCGTGATCAGCATTGGGAACACCTGGCCCGCGACCCCTCCCATGCTTTGCGCCACCGGCTGATAGTTCTCATACGTTGCCTGCGTCACCAGCCGGCCTGCCTCGTCGTAGATGTCCTGCTGGAACGGCAGCATCGTTACCCGGCTGATGTGCACCACCCGCTCCTGCAGCAGCACATTGCCGCTCGCGTCCTTCTTGCGCAGGATCGCCAGGTCGTAATCCGGCTCTTCCACCGCTGCGTGGTGCTTACTCTCCGGCGTCACCACCCGCGTCGACTCCGTCAGCGTCACGTAGTTCTGCGCTCCGGGCTTCGGCACCAGCAGCGAATCCAGAAACACCGGCGGCCGCAGGTTCTCCAACCCGTTCTTCGACGGCGTCTTCACCGTGTTGGTCCCCTGCATCCATACGTCCCCGTGCGTCGAAGCATGCATCAGCGTGAACGTCTTGCCGTCGCTTACCATGTCCAGCGCCTTCGACCCCAGGATCGGCACCTGCAGGATAACCCGCAGCTCCTCCGGCTTGCGCACAAAGATATAGCCGCGCAGCGAGGTGTACTCCGTCACCTGGCCCTCTTTCGCGCCGCCAGTCGAAGCCGTAATCATCACCTGCGCATCCAGCGCCTTCAGCTCCGCGTCCCGGGCCGCAACCTCCTGCTCCAGCTGCTCCACGTTCGCCGTCTTGTAGGTGTCCGGCGCCTGCGTCCGCTGCACGGCGCGCGTCGTAGAAAAACAGCCGGTCAGGCCGGCCGTCATCCACACCCCAATCATCGATACCGCGCGAAGTTTCCTCATCCAGGCAATTCCCAAGTATAACGACTCGCTGCGCCCGGCAAAGATTCATTACCTGCTCCAGTTCATAGGTCCAACTTCTTCAGTCCCTCCAGCAGCCGCTCCGCCGTGCCCTGGCTCTGCGACCTCTCCTCATCCGTCGGCTTCAGCAGCTCCGTCGTCAGCTTCATGTGCGGAACGCCGCCCTTCTTCGCCGCCTCCACAAAACCGTCCACAATTCCCGGAAACCCCTGCGCCAGCTTGCTGCGCATCATCGCCCGGCATCCCTCCGGCTGCATCGCCTGTTGGGTCTCGCTCTTATTTGCCGCCGCGCGCTTCGGCTTGGTCTTGCCTCCGGTCTTCCTGTCGGCTCTGGTCGCGGTCCCAGCCGCGGTTTGCTTCTTCATGCCCACCTCCCCTCACAGCGGAGCCTCTCCTCACCGTCGCACCCAAACAAAAGCGGGAGACCCCCTGGGAGGTCTCCCGCTTCATCTCTACTTATTCAGAATACCAACTTTGGAGGAGTGACTATGCCAACCGTTTGCAGGTTTTATGTCATTTATAATCAGGGGCATACTGCACATCGAGCGCCCCCTCCCTATTGACAGGATTTCAGCGGCTCGAGCAACCGGTCTTCCAGCAGCATCGCCGTCAGCCGGTCCAGCGCAACCCCGTAGAGCCGCGTTGTGTGGCGCAGACTGATCCCCAGCACACCGGCCGCCTCCCCCTGCGAGTACTGCTGCAGGCCGATCCGCTTGATCAGTTGCCGGTCGATCCCCTCCAGCCGCTCCAGCCGCTTCTCCATGTCATGGCAGAAGATCACCGAGTCCTCGAACGTATGCATCGGGTAGCGGGTCACATTGCCGCGAAACAACTCCCGGCCCAGCAGCGAAGGCACCCGCCCACACTGCATCGAAAGCCGGAGATAGCGCCGCAGCATCGCCTCGGTGTACTTGCGATAGAACGCAAGCTCCACCTCGGGCTGCGCTGGCGTCGCAGCCCAGCTTCGCTCCGGGTTCGCAGAGTCGCTCCGCGCTGGGCTCGTAGAGTCGCTTCGCGCTGGGTTCGTAGAGTCGCTTCGCTCCGGCGTCGCCGTCTTTGACTCCAGCCGCGTCGCCACCAGTTGCAGCGGCTTCAGCCGTGGAGTTGCTTCCTCGGTCCCGCCTTGCTCGGCCACAGCCCACACCCGCGGCAGCAGCACCACACACCCGGTAGTCGCCTCGCGCACCGCCGGCATCGCGACTGCCCGCGCCGCGCCAGCGACAGGCTTGCGCACCAGCACCAACCCGGCCCCGCGCGCGCTCATCGCCCACCTCCCGCGCACACAACGCGCAGTCCCGTCTTCGGCCTGTGCCCCCGCCGGCCTCTCCGGTCCGGTGACGGAAACTCCGACAGCCAGCGCGCGCATATCCGGCAGTACACCCCGGGCCTCTCTCCCAGCAGCCCTGTCCGCGGCATCGCCTCGCGCAAATACAGCGCACCGCATCCCTCACATACCTTCAGTTCAACGCGAAAGTCTTTCATGGAATCGTCTCCAGGCACAGCTCTCCCCCGGCGGGCCTCGGTCGTTGTACGGATGGTTGGGCCCGCTCATGGTCTATGAGGTCGGTCTCGCCATGGTTCGCGCTCTTCGTCGCGGTCCCACGCCAGGCCAAGCCTGTTTGTCGTCTGTCGGCGAGCCCCGGCCCTGAGAAACTCCCAGCCTCGCAACCTACGTTCGTCCTACCCCTTCCGCTGCCTCAGGAACCCGCTGGTTCCTTATGTACGGTAGCTAACACCTCCGGCGAAGTTCAGCGGTTATAGCCCTGGCCTTGGGGGCTGTCAATCAATTATTTTGTTGCAAATTTCCAGCGTCTCGTAAGCGCGCGAAGGCCCACCCCTAGAATCGCTTCGGTGTATTTTCCCCATGTTTTACCTTCATTTTTCGCCAAATCTTCGCCAAGCCAAGGGCTTGGCGAAGTTTGCCTATGGTTCGGTCCCCACCGACCCCAATCTATGGCGTATCCGGCGCTCCCACCCCAAGCCGCTTCGCCCTCTGGCCGTTCAGCATACCCCAGATTTGCTCCATCCTCCCAAAAGAGGACGTCCTTTCCCTCTGCCCAAAGTGGGCGCTACGTCCCGCGAGCCAGTGCTTTCCCAGCTCCCCCTTAGTGCATCTCGGGGCCGCTACGGCTTCGCCGGTCCCATGGCCTCGCTCTCGCGATACGCCTGCACGTTCGCCGCATGGCCCGCCAGCGTCGCCGAAAACCGCGTCGCCCCGTGCGCGTCGGCCACAAAGTACAGGTACTCCGTCTGGGTAGGATGCAGCGCGGCCCGCAGCGCAGCCGTCCCCGGGTTGCAGATCGGTCCCGGTGGCAGCCCCATATGCGTATAGGTGTTGTACAGCGAGTCCGACTGCAGCTCGCTGCGATGGATCACCCCGGTCCACGTCCCTCGCAGCCGGCTTGCATACACCACCGCCGGATCGGTCTGCAGCGGCATTCCCAGCCCCAGCCGGTTCTCGAACACCCCGGCCACCAGCGGCCGCTCCGCATCCACATGTACCTCTTTCTCCACCAGCGAGGCCAGGGTCACAATCTCGGCCGTACTGCGCCCCGGGGCGGCCGCCGGCCGCAGCCCCAGCGCCGCTGCCTTCTCGCCGAACCGCTTCACCATCGCGCCCAGCATCTGTACCGCCGTTGCCCGGCGGCTGAAGCGATAGGTATCGGGAAACAGAAACCCCTCCACCGACTGCGCTCTGGGGCTCCACCCGCGCACCAGCTCGGCGTGCTCGATCTCCGCCTTCAAAAACCCCTCGCGCGACCCAAACCCGGATCCCGCCGGCAGTGGCGCATCCGCCGCCGAGCGCGCGCCGGCCCGCGCCACCGCGTCGGCCACATCGAAGATGTCGTAGCCCTCCGGCACCAGCACCGTCACCGTATACACATCGCCGCGCCGCAGCCGCTCGTACACGTCGCCCACCGTCGCCGGCTGGTCGAACCGGTACTCTCCGGCCTTCAGACTGCCCGCACCACCCGCGAGGCCGCGGACCACCCGCACCGCCGCGAACGCCCACGCGCTGCGCACGATCCCCGCCTGCTGCAGCGCACCCGCGATCCCCTCGGTACCGGTCCCCGGTGCGATCTCCACGAACACCGTCCGCTCCGGTCCGTAGGGCACAAACCCATAGAACCCCACCAACGCCGCCGCGATCAGAACCAGCACCACCACCCACCGCATCCCCCGCATCGCCCGTATCTCCCGCATACATCTTATGTGCCTGCACGCCTCTCATTGCATTCCCGCAGCCCACCCTCTACCGTCTCCCTATATGGACCGCGACGCACGCCGCAAGCCCCTGGTGGTCTTCCTGCTGCTGGCACCGGTCGCGTGGCTGTTCCTGCATCCGCACCGCAAATCCGGCAAGCCCGCAACCGCAGCCGTAGTTACACAGCTCACCCTTGCGCCTTCCACCATGCTTTGGGCCTGGGAGGTCCCCGAGGACCTCTCCACGCTGGACCCCACCCGCGCCGGCGTCGCCTTCCTCTCGCGTGAGCTTCTGCTCAGCAACAATCCCGCCCAGCCCGTCCTCGTCCGCGGCCGCCATCAGCCTCTTCGCGTTGCGCCCGGCGTCTTCCTCATGGCCGTCACCCGCATTGAAACCGCGCCGGGATTCAAACCCGCGCCGGCCACGGCCGCACAGGTCGCCCGCGCCATCGCCGCCACCAGTGCGCAGCCCGACATTCGCGCCCTGCAGGTCGACTTCGACGCCACGCCCACGCAGCAGGCCTTCTATGCGGACGTCCTCCGCCAGCTGCGCACGCTGCTGCCTGCGCGGCTTTCACTCTCCATCACCGCCCTCGTCGGCTGGTGCAGCCCGGCCTCCACCTCCGCGCTCAACTCCGCCTCAAACTCTGTCGACGAGGCTGTGCCGATGTTCTTCCGTATGGGCGGCCCCGCCGCCACGCGCGCCTCCGCACCGCGCTCCCTCGCCGCTATCGACCAACCCCTCTGCTCCAGCAGCGTCGGCCTCAGCACGGATGAAGCCTGGCCCCAGGTCCCACCTGGCCGCCGCGTCTACCTCTTCCGTCCTGGCCCCTGGACGCCGAACGATCTTGCTCTTGTAAACCGCTTCGGGTATGAAGGTCTCAAGCCGCACCTGTAAATGCAAGGACTCCACCCCATGCTCCGCCTCCGCATGCCGCTGCTCTCCCTCTTCGCGCTCGTCTTTTGCGCCGCGACCGCACGTCCCTGCGGCCCGGACTTCCCTGTCGCCGTCTTCGCCGTCTGGCCCGACGGCGCCTATCCTAGCTTCGTCGCCGGCCACGTCGGCGTACCGCTCGGCGACCACGCGCGCACCCGCGATCTCGTCATCGCCTACGACGCCCTCACCCATACGCCGCTGACCCCCGCCGACCAGAAGCAGGCCATCGCGGTCAATCGCAGCTTCCAGCAATCCTGGGCCGACACCGACACATCCAACGATCCGCCGCCGCCAGGCCTCAACGCCTGGATCGCCGCCCGCAACGCCATCTCCCTCGACGACGGTATGGCGCCAACGCTTGCGCTGCCCCTCACCCGCGCCGTCCCCGGCAACTCGTACGAAGGCATCACTAACTGCCTCGACGACGCCTTCGCCAACGCCGCGCGCACCCTCACCGCCCGCGCCGCCGCCTTCGGCAAACAGAGTCCAGCCGTCCTCGCGTGGGTGCGCGGCCAGGACGCCGTCTTCACCAACTGCGGCGACGGCAAGGCCCCCGAGTACTTCGGCCCTGGCCAGCCGCCTCCGCCTCCGCCCGCGCCGCGGCTGCCCGAGGCAGCGCCCACCAGCGCGCCTCGCTGGCTGCAGCAGGACCGCGCCTACCAGCTCGCCGCTGCGCACTTCTACGCGCTCGACTTCGACGCCGCCATCGCCGGCTTCCGCGCCATCGCCGCCGACACCGCCTCCCCCTGGAGCTCGCTCGCCGCCTACCTCGTCGCCCGCGCGAACATCCGCAAGGCCACCATCGCCGACGCTACCGGAGACATCGCCGACCCCGACCGGGCCAAGGCGCAGGCGCTCGCCGCCGCCCAGAAGGCCCGCACCCACGCCGACCTTGGCCTGGCCCAGAAGCAGCTCCTCTCGCTGCGCGCCGACCCCCGCATGGCCCCGCTGCAAATCGCCGTCGCCGACCTCCTCGACTACGTCAACCTCCGCTACGATCCGGACGCGCAGGCCGTCGTACTCGCCACCCGCCTGCACTCGCCCGCCACACCGAACTTCGGCCAGTCGCTGATCGACCTCACCTACCTCCGCTACGGCCCCTACGACGAGGTCAAGACCATCGGCGACTCGGCCGATGCCGACGACCGCACCGGCATGTTGGCCTGGATCAAAGCCCTCACCACGCCCGACCCCAAGCTCGCACTCGCCCAGTGGCGCAGCACCCATACCTCCGCCTGGCTGCTCGCCGCCATCACCCTCGCCCAGTCAGGCGACCCCGCCGTCCCTGACCTGCTCCACGCCGCCGAGGCACTCCCCGCCACCGACCCCGCGTACACCGCTGTCGCCTACCATCGCCTGCGCCTGGGACCGCGCACCCCGGCCGCTCGCGCCCTGCTGCTCGGCATTGTCCCCCACATTGACACTACCGGCGCGCCCACCACCACCAACCTCTTCACAGCGCTCAACGCGGCCACCGCGCCCACGCTCGAAGACTGGCTCCGTGCTGCGCCGCGCACCCCGACCGCCGCCGGCAACCCGGAGATCGCCGTCGTCACCCCACCGCAAAGCACGCCTGCCGGGGACACCCCGCCGCCGCCCACGCTCGAAAATGTGTGCGGCCACAAGGCCAACAGCGCCAACTTCGGGCAACTCTTTGACGTCGACGCCGCCATCGCCCTCAACGAGCACTTCCCCCTGCGCCTGCTCGCCGCCGCGGCCGAGTCCTCTGTGCTGCCCGAAAACCTTCGCTTCCAGGTGGCCCAGGCCGCCTGGGCCCGCGCCGTTCTGCTCGATCTCGCCCAACCCAGCCCAGTCGACGAGGCCATCGCCCGCCGCATGGCACCTGTTCTGTTCGCCTGCCGCGCCACCTGGAAGCCCGTCCTCGACGCCTACAACGCCGCAGTTGTTGCGACCGCTAGCCCCGCGCAGGAGGCCGACCGCCGCGCTACCGCTCTGCTCGCCCTCATGCGCTTCGCCTCCACCGAGCCCAGCGTCCGCCAGGGCGAGGAGCGCCGCGGCGGCTTCGCGACCTACGACGAGTTTCGCCAGAACTGGTGGTGCAGCACCGTCCCGCTGGCCGGCGGCGACGTCGATGAGCCGCCTGACTCGCCCACCAGCGTCGAACTCGGCCCCGATGTCGACGCCCACTACCCCCCGCCACCCTTCCTCACCCACGCCGATCTCGCCGAGGCCCAGGCCGAGATCGCCGTTCTGCGCAAGGTCCCCAACGCCTCTACCTACTTCGCTCAGCAGGCGCTCGCCTGGATGAAGCTCCACCCCAGCGACCCTCGCACCCCCGACATCCTTGGCGAGGCCGACCGCGTCCTTCGCAACTCCTGCCGCACCGAGCAGCCATTCGACCCCCACACCGGCAAGCCCACCGGCGACCCCAACGACATGAACTTCACCCCCAACCTCGCCCGCGCGCTCTTTGAGGCCCTGCACACCCACTACCCCACCAGTTCCTGGGCCAAACGATACAAGAGCTGGGAGTAGCCCGCGCGGCCTGACGGCTTACACTGTCCCTGTGTCCGCGCCTCGCATTCTGGCCCTTGACGTCGGCGACCGTCGCATCGGCCTCGCCATCACGGACCCGCTCGGCCTCACCGCGCAGCCGCTCTTCACCCTGCATCGCGCCACGCCGAAGCCCAACCTCCGCGCCGACCTCAAGGCCATCGCCCGCTTCATCCGGCAGCACAAGGTCGAGGTGCTCGTGGTCGGCAACCCGCTGCACGCCGATGGTTCGCCCAGCCCGCAGTCCGCCAAGACCCTCGCCTTCGCGGCCGCGCTCCGCGAACACCTCCGCGAAGCCCACCCCAACCTCACCCTCCACCTGCTGGACGAGCGCCTGACCACCCGCGAGGCCCACGCGCTGCTGGGCGGCGCAGGCCCCAGCAAGGCTCGCGCCAAGGACAAGGCCTCCCGCCTCGCCCGCACGGCGCAGGTCGATCAGGTCGCCGCCGTCCTGCTGCTCGAAGCCTTCCTCTCCACCGCCCGACCCACCCTGCTGCCCAGCCCAGACCCCGCTTCAGGACCGGCCTCCGACCTCGTATAATCGGTGTTTGACCCTGTACGACTCTAAGATTCCACCTGAGACCTACCCTGAGACCTGCCCATGGATGACATCAAGAAAGCACTGGAAGAGCAGATCAAGGCGCTCGAATATGAGCTGACCACCGAGCTGCCCGCCGAGATCAAGAAGGCCGTCGCCCTTGGCGACCTCTCCGAGAACGCCGAGTACCACTCCGCCAAGCAGCGGCAGGAGTTCGTCAACGCCCGCCTCGGCCAGCTCAAGCGCCGCATGGGCGAGCTCGCCATGGTCAACCTCGACAACATTCCGCATAACAAGGTCGGCTTCGGCTCCACGGTCGTCGTCTTTGACGCCACCAAGAACGAGGAGTTGCGCTACAAGCTCGTCACCAGCGAGGAGGCCGACGTGGCCAAGGGCCTCATCTCCACCACCTCGCCCATCGGGCGCGCGCTCATCGGCAAAGAGATCGGCGACACCGCCACGGTCATCACGCCCAACGGCAAGCGCGAGCTTGAGGTCCTGAAGCTGGAAACCATCCACGGCGCGGCCGCGTGAGCCTGCCGGGGACGCCTGCGCGACGCCCGCTGCGCCGGATTGCCGTTCAGCTCACGGCTCTGCTGGTGGCCGTCGGCGCTTGCCTCTCCTCGGCGGCCCAGGCGTCCGCGCAGCTCGCCGCCGACCCACCCGCCCAGATCCAGGCCGACCTCACCCAGGCGCTGCTCGGCCAGTGGACGGGTCTGCTGGAGTACCGCGACTACAGCGAACCGGCCGAATCCACCCGTCGCGTCCAGCTGCCCACCTGGCTCACCCTCACCGCCGGCCCCAACGGCCTGCAGCAGTACTTCGTCTACGACGACGGCCCCGGCAAGACCGTCGATGAGACCGTCCTGCTGCGCCTCGACGTCGCCGCCTCCACCTGGAGCATCACCAACACCCACGGCCGCACCGAGGTCTACAAGGTCACCGGCTACCAGGCCCTCCACGGCGGCCGCGGCGACCTCGTCATCACCGGCCCCACGGTCGACAACAACCGCCCCGCCGAGACCCGCATTACCCTCACCGTGCGCCGCAACCTGCTCGCCTGGACCGAGGAGAACCGCCCCACCGCCGCCGCCCCCTATGCCTTCCGCCATCGCTACGTATTTACCCGCGCTCAGGCCCCGCCCGTCACCCAGCACTGAGCATGCTCCCCGTCCGCGATAGACTTAACCGAAAGACTCAAACGCAACGCAAATCACGGCAGGCAAACCTCTCAAAACATGACCTGGACAAGCGCATTTGGCAAGGGCAGCGGCTGGCTGCTGCAGAAGATCGTCAACGGTCTCGCCCTCTCGCGCATCTCGCCCAACACCCTCACCTTCATCGGCCTCATCATCAACGTGGTGGCCGCGTTCTTCTTCGGCTACGCGCGCGCCGACAACTACGTCCGCATGTTCTTCTACGCCGGCCTGGTCATCATCGGCGCCGGGCTTTTCGACATGGTCGATGGCCGCGTCGCCCGCCAGACCAACCAGGTCTCCGTCTTCGGCGCGTTCTTCGACTCCGTACTCGACCGCTACTCCGACGTCGCCCTCTTCTTCGGCCTGCTGGTCTTTTATGCCCGCGGCAACCGCCTGCTCTACGTCTTTCTCGTAGCCTTCGTCATGACCGCCTCGCTCATGGTCAGCTACACTCGCGCCCGCGCCGAGGCCCTCATCGGCTCCTGCAAGGTCGGCTTCATGGAGCGGCCCGAGCGCGTCGTCCTGATCATCCTCGGCGCGCTGTTTGAGCGTTGGGACGCCATGGCACCCGCGCTCTGGGTGCTGGCCGTCTTCTCCACCCTCACCGTCATCCATCGCATCCGCTACACCTACGTCGAGACCCGCCGGCGCAAGCTCCAGGCGGTCTCGCAATAGCGACAACCTCCGCTCGACCCTGCGCCATCATGCTCCAGGAACTCTTCCCCAATCCCGAGGCCGAGGACGGCCTGCCTGCAACCCGTCGCCCGCTCACACCCGAGGAGGCCGACCGGCTTCCGCACGTCCATCGCCTGCTGCTGGGCCACTACGGCCGGCCCGCGCCGCGCGAGCTCTGGGACCCCCTCACCCAGCTCATCTACTCCCTGCTCAGTGCGCGCACCAAAACGCCCGTCTCCCACCAGGTGATGCGTGACCTCGCGCGCGCCTTTCAGGACAGTCAAGGGCGCAACGCAGGCCCGGGCAACTGGGAGCCCGTGCGCGACGCCTCCGTCGCTGAGCTGGAGCGGGCCATCGCCATCGTCACCTTCCCCGAGCAGAAGGCCCCGCAGCTCAAGGCCACGCTCGAGGGCATCACCGCGCGCTACGGTTCGCTCACCCTCGACTTCCTCGCGAAGTACCGCACCGAAAAGATTCGCGCCTGGCTGGAGCAGTTTCCCGGCGTCGGCCCCAAGACCAGCGGCGCGGTCGTCAACTTCTCCACCCTGCGCCGCCGCGCGCTCTGCGTCGATAGCCACCATCTCCGCGTCGCGCAACGCCTCTGCCTGGTGCCCCGGGCGAATGCAGAGACCACCGAAGAACGTCTCATGCGCCTGGTCCCCGAGACCTGGGACGCCGCCATGCTCGACGAGCACCACGCCCTCGTCAAGCTCCACGCCCAGACCCTCTGCACCTTCGCCGAGCCGCGCTGCGAGGGCTGCCCGCTGCTGCCGCTCTGCCCCACCGGCCAGCGCAACCTCGCCGAGCTCCATCTCACTGCTTAGGGTTTAGCCGGCAGCAGCGTCGCCGTAGCGGCTGCGCTCTCATTGCCGCGGCGGTCGATGGAAGTAACGCTGTAGAGCAGGTGCTGGGCGGGCCGCACGCTGGGGTCGTGGAAGGCCGGCTGCAGCAGTGGAGTGGCATTGAGGCGCAGGCGCGGGCCGACGGGCCGTCCATCCGGGTCGAGGGGTTGCCGGTAGACGTTGTAGCCGGCGAACGGAGCCAATAGGCCGCGGTCGTCGACCGGCTGCCAGATGAGGTCCGCGGCGAAGGCCGTCGGCGTATCGGCGGCGTTGGCTGCCGGCGGCGCATCCGTAAAACCGACGACCGTCAGGCCTGCGGGGACAGGGGGCGGATAGACCTCATGCAGCGTGATCGTCACCGCCGCGGAGGGCTGGCTGCGCAGGGTCAGCGTGCGGCCACCGAGCTGCACCGTGGTCTGGCGCACGGCGATGTAGCTATAGGGTGTGTCTGGCTGGATGGCGGCATCGAGAGAGCCGGCTTCAGCGATGTCCGTGGTCCCAGCGGTGTGGGTATCGAGCAGCACCAGGTTGGGGTCCTCGGGCCGGGGTTTCGGTTTGGCAGGCAGCGCCGCGGCCGGTGGCGTCGTTGCGTGGAGTGCTGAGCCGCGCGTGGCCGGGGCCGCCCTTGGGGTGCCCGAATTTGGGGTGCCAGAAGATAGGGCAGGCGCGGGCCGCGACCCAGGCGTCACCGGGGGTGCGAGGTCCTGGCGGAAGAGCAGGATGCGGACGCCGTCGGCCTTGGCCGGCGTCGCCGACCAGGTAAGGACGACGCCCAGTCGGGAGCCCTCGGCGCGCAGGCCTTTGACCGGCGCAGGTGCGGGGCCGGCCGCGGCGTAAGCGGGATCCGACCAGCCTGCTGAGCGCCCTTGAGCATTGAAGAGCTGCACGCGGTAGGCGATGGGCTGGGGTGCGCCAGTGGTGAGCGCGGCGGGCAGCGGGTCATGCCAGTGGGCGACCGAGGCGAAGCCGTCGGGGGCAAGCACCGGCAGGGCGTGGGCACCCGCAAAGCCGGCGATGGGCTGGCAGGGCTGCCCGGCCACCTGGCGGCACAGCACCGCGCTGACGCTGGGTTCACGCAGGGGCAGCTTGTCGGTCGACCGAGTGGGGACGCTGAAGCTGAGGTCCACGGCGTCGCCCACGCGGGCCGCGCTCAGGTCCCCCGCAGGCTCCGGCAGGTCGAGCGACGGCTGCTTCGGCGGGCCCGGGTTGGCGCACCCGAGGGCCAGCCCCAGCAGGGCGCAGGCGGCGACGGGCGAGCTTCGGTGGCGAAGGCGGGGCATCCGTCTGAGCGTAGCATTGTGCCCGGCATGCTCGTAATCTGCCGGTCTGGAATCGAAAGGCTGGAATCGAAAGGCTGGAATCCGAAAGGCCAGGCGAACGCGTTCTCCGCATAGGCTGCGAGCTTGCTGTACGTCGAGCGCAGAGCCTTGCGTGCACCCAACAAGACGCCGCAATTTGTGCATGGCATGGTTGGTAAGCGATGCAGCTCCAGGATCGGTGTAGGCTGTTGCATCTTTTCGTCCCACTTCAACGTCTGTTTATAGGACAGCAAACCTCGGTATTTAGCTGAACAGAAGGACGGTGAGCGATGGGAGCTTTGGCAGAGATGGGGCAGTCGGCGGGGATGCCGCCGAAGGGCATGAAACGCGTTCGCCGCGGTACAAAAGCGCGCGCGGACCAGGACGCCTCCAGGGAGACGGTCGCGAGCTCTCTCCGTGGCCCTCACAATGAGCTACTCGCCGAGTCAGCCGAGGGTTCGCTCGGCGATACGCTCGTAAACGAGCTCGGGGAACTCGAAGAAGGCGTCACGGCCGAGGCGGCCGAGAGCTTCATCGAGGACAAACGCATCGGCGAGCGCATCAAGCATCTGCGGCAAAGAAAGCAGATGGGGCTGGTAGAACTGGGGCGTCACACCGGGCTCTCGGCCAGCTTTCTCTCCCAGCTGGAGACCGGCCGCGTCGTCCCGACGCTGCGCAACCTGGCGCGGATCGCCATGGTCTTCTCCAAGGACATGTCCTACTTCTTTGAGCCGGAGCGGCCCGAGCTCTTCCGCATCGTGCGCGCTGGCGACCGCCAGCGGCTGCCGCAGACCGGCGCCGAGGAGCCGGGGTACTTCTTTGAGAGCCTGGGGCAGGTGCCCGCAGACCAGCCCATCGCCCCCTACGTGGCCGAGTTCCTGCCCACCAGCGAGCGGCGTACGGCCAAGTCGCACCGCCACGCGGGCAATGAGTTCCTTTACATACTGAGCGGTACGCTACGGCTGGCGCATGATGCCGCAGTGGACGAACTGGAGCAGGGCGACGCCGTCTTCTTCAACGCCGAAGCTGTGCACAGCTACGAGCGCGTCGGCGAAACTCCCTGCGAAGCGCTGATCCTCACCATGTCCGAAACGCTGCGCGGTAACCACACCGGCTCGCGGATCCCGCTGGCGGTAAAGGGCGTCGTGAAGCGGTAGCCGCGCATCCCGCTGCGCAAGCAGTGCATGTGTGCTCGACTCCGAGGCGGCTACCCGACTGTGCCGGCGGCGATGGGCAAGCAGATGCCGTGAATATAGTCCGAGGCGGGCGAGAGCAGCAGGTCGAAGGCGCCCAGTAGATCGGCAGGCGCGGCGTTACGGCCCAGGGGATTGGCGGCGGCGCTCATCTGCACGGCGACTTCACCGATCTCCTGCAGGAACTTGGTCTCGACCATGCTCGGCGAGACGGCGTTGATGCGGACCGGCGTAGCGGCGTACTCGGCTGCGAGCGAACGCATCAGGCCCAGCTGGGCATACTTCACGATGGTGTACATCGACATGTACTTCGGTGGCACGCCATGGACGACGCTGGAGAGCATGAACACCACACGCGCCCGCGGCAGCTTCGCCATCTTGGGTAGAAACCGCTGCAGCAGGACCACCGCGGCCTGCAACTGAATTCTGCAGTCGGTGTCGAAACGCTCCCACTTGAACTTGGTAAATCGCTCGTAGACCAGCGGCAATGCGGGTAGATGCACGATGCCAGTGGGTGTGCCGTACTCCTGTGCAATGCGGTCGGCCATGGCCGCGACGGATGCCGCGTTGGAAAAGTCTGCCTGCAGCAGCTGGATGCCTTGGCCGAATTCGGCCTTCAGGGCGTCCAGCCTCGCACCCGCGGAGAATGAGTGGGCCAGCACGGTCGGCGGGTTGGGCGCACGGAGCAGGTGCCGCGCCAGCACCAGGCCAATGTCGGAGGAAGCGCCGGTAATCAGGACGGGGTCATTCGCCATGGAAGCCTACGCGGATCATCGCCCGGGAGACGAGCTTGCCGTCGTCCTTACGAATCGTGGCTTTGATCTCAAAGCGATGATAGGCCTCATTGAGATAGGTCACCACGCCGGAGACGTTTAGCTTCTCCCCGGCAAACACCGGCGAGCTGAAGTCGAGATCGATTCCCTGCAGCAGGGCGAACTTGCCGGGCAGGTAGACGCCGACCAGCCGGGAGTAGAGCGAAGCGGACAACATGCCAAAGATCACGGGCGCCGGATACCCCGCAGCGACGGCATAGGCAGCGTCGACGTGCAGCGGGTTTGCATCGCCGGAGAGCGCCGCAAAGGCGCTTACATCGGCGGGACTGAAGCTGGCTTCGAATCCGTGCTGCAGCCCCACGTGAATGTCGCTCCAACGATATGCGTTCATTTGGCAGCAAGCTTTGCCTGGATGAGATCGATCATGTCGCCCACGTCCTTGAGCTCCTGCAATTCGCCGAGCGCAAACTTGATCTTGTAATGCTTCTCGATGGAGGTGACCAGATTGATGTGAGCCAGCGAGTCCCAGTCCTCGACATTCGCGGCATTGGACGCTCGGGTGAGCACGAGATCGGGTTGGTCGAGGATGTCGCGAAAGATATCCTGCAACTCGGCGAGGATGTTATCCATGAACGGGCTCCAATATCTTGATGTGCCGATTACGCGGGATGTACGAGGAGATGTCAAGCGACCAAATGGATGTCTGGGTCTCCGGATCGGTCGAAACCGGGTCAAACCCCAGCTTTTCGTAGTGGTCGGCCACCATGCCGTTCTTCTTCGTCGGGATATAGCGGCCCTGCAAGCTCTTCGCTCCGGCGGCACGGGCGTTCTCGACCAGGGCGTCCAGCATAGCCAGCTCCATATCGCGCTTCAGTACGCGGCAGCTCATCAACCAGAGGTCCAGGTGCAGTATGTCTCCTTCGCGGCGTCCGAGAACGATGGTGATGAGACCGTTGTCGCCGAAGCGGTCGCTCAGTTTGCCGTACAGGCCGATGTATGTGCTGTCCTGCGCGATGGCCTCCATCTCCGCCAGGGTATAGCGCCGCGTGGTCAGGTTGAACTGGTTGGTCTTATTCGTTAGCTGCGCGATGCGGTCCACGTAGACAGGCTTGAAGCGGTCTATTTCGGCAACCATCTCCAGTGAGTCCAGATACTCGCCGTAGTCCGCGAACGTCGCTGCAGCGGAGGCGCGGGCAGCGTTGTGCTGGTAGAGCTCAGCGCGAGACAAGTCCTCTGCCGACATGGAGACAGGCTCAAAATAGCGGCCGCGGTCGAGGATGGCCGCATACTGTGAGACCTCCGCACCCACCTCGGGCACGGCGATGCCGGGAATCTGGGCCTGAACGATGGCGCGCTCCGCTGGGTTGTCGTCGACGAACACAAAGCTGTCGACGCCCAGGTTCAGCTCCTTCGCAATGGCGAGGATGTTCTCGTGCTTGGGCTCCCAGTTGGCCTTGAAGGCGGCGAAGTGCTCCAGCTTGAGCACCGAGTCCGGGTGCTCGAAGCCCTGGCGCGCCACCTCCTCATTGTTCTTCGAGCAGACGGCGAGCAGGATGCCACGATGCTGCAGCGAGAGACAGTACTCCTGGAAGGCGGTATAGGCCTCGGCGACGGGCGTCTCGCGGCCAATCTGAATCTTATCCACGCCATCGTCGCCGATGACACCGCCCCAAAGCGTGTTGTCCAGGTCGAGCACCAGGACCTTGCGGCTCCTGCCGTAGAGGGCGCGGACCACGGCAGTGAGCGAGCGCGCCAGCGCGCAGTTCGCCTCCGGCGTATGCAGAATCTTGTAACCGAAGTAGCGGTCCCAGTCGAACCAGCGGTCCAACCCCAGGCGAGCCGCAAGCGAATGGACATCGTGCAGCAGCAGGCGGGAATCGGCCGCGGCTGCCCGGGCAAACTCCATATTCATCGCCAGCAGGAAGCGCGACATGCCACCGCTGGAGACGGAGTCCAGGTTGCCAAGCAGGGCATAGGGAGGCAGCTCAAAGTTGTTTTGCACAATCTGCGCGGACACATTCCGCTCAATGGACTCCCATATCCGGCGATACCGGCCCAGCTCCGCTTCCACGTATCCCTGGAACTCGGCCTCAGAGCAATGGACCGGTGGGGGCGACTGCACGTTGAGGAATGAGGTGTGCAGGTACACGATGTCTGGAGCGAAGGCAATCAGATCGCCGGGCTCGAGCACCGCTTCCTCGTAGAAGCGGCCATACTCCGATGGATGAAAGGTGGGCTGGAAGCCCGCGGCGAGCAGAAATATCTCCAGCAGGTCCACGACTTCATTCGTGGTGGATCCGCCTAGCACAGCGATGCGGACAGGATGCAGGCCGTCCTCTGAAGCAAGCTCTCGGCGCAGCTTCTTGCGTTTTAAAAGCAGGTCATCGAGGGAGAGACGATCGATTGTCATCATAAGAAAACACTTCAGTCGCAGCGCATGGCGCCTGCCCGGCAGGCACCGGGGAGGCCTGCCCACCGTCTATAGTATAAGGGTCTTCATAGTTCATCCTCGAAGCGCGGTACCACGGTCCCACCCTGCGATACCGCGCTGGAGTCCGGCCCCTACATGCTGTTCAACTCCTTTCCCTACCTACTTCTATTTCTCCCGGCAGTGGTTCTGTTGTGCATGGCGGCCCGTAGGGTTGCGGGACCAGTCGCGGCGCAAATCTGCATACTCGCCGCGTCTCTGTTCTTCTATACGTGGTGGAAGCCTGCGAACCTGGTCTATCTGGCAGCTTCTGTCCTGGTGAACTGGCTGATTGCCCGCTGGTTGGACAGGAGCGAAGGACAGTTGCGGAAGCGCGTGCTGCAACTGGGCCTGGTACTGGATATTGGCTTTCTTTGTACGTTCAAGTACTTCAATTTCTTCCTCAGCAGCCTGCCGCTCTCGTTGAGGACCCATCTGTCGTTGCCCAACTTCGACTTCCCGCTGGGCATCAGCTTCTTCACCCTGGCCCAGATTATGTATCTGGTGGACTGCTACGAGGGACTGCTTCCCTCCCTAAGCCTGTTCGACCATGCGACGTTCGTCTCCTTCTTTCCCTACGTCATCTCGGGTCCAATTGCCAAGGCCAAGAGGATGGCGCACCAGTTCGGCAACTTCGGTGGAACGCCCGAGGAGCGCTACACCCTCATGGCGCGTGGCATGTATCTGTTTGCGATCGGCCTCTTCAAGAAGGTCGTACTCGTGCTTCCGTTTTCGCTCATTGCGGATTTTGGATTCGCGTCCTCCGCCAAACTTTCAGCGCTGGAGGTTTGTGTATTCAGCTCCGCCTACACGTTACAGATTTACTTCGACTTCAGCGGCTACACCGATATGGCCGTCGGTTCCGCCCTCATGCTGGGCATTGAAATCCCGCGTAACTTCGACGCTCCGCTCCGCTCGTATTCCATCATTGAGTTCTGGCAGCGATGGCATATCAGCTTGTCGAATTTCATCACCAGCTATCTCTACACACCCATCCTCAGGGCGTTTCGGCGCGCCACACTGTTGACTGCCTCCGTGGCGACGCTGCTGGCGATGTTGATCGCGGGACTTTGGCATGGTCCGTCCTGGACGTTCGTCGCCTTCGGTGGCATTCACGGGACAGGGCTGGTCATCAACCAGTACTGGCGCAAGAAGAAGATGCCCAAGTTGCCCAAGCCGCTCTCATGGCTGGCCACCTTTGCCTTGGTGGATGTGGCGTTTATCTTTTTTCGCTCACCCACCCTGGCTGCGGCGGCGACGATGGCCGGCAGCCTTCTGCATCCACGCCATGCACTGGGGATCGCGAACCTGCTGGCATGTCATGACAGCATAAGTCTGTATGTGTTTGGCTTTCCTCTGCTCGCCGGTACGCTGATTGCGTTCTTTGGGAAGTCCTCAGACCAGCTTGCCCGCGAGTTCGAACCTACATATGGCAACGTCTTCGCGTTCAGTGCGCTCACGGTGGTCTCTCTGTTGTTTATGAACTCGACCGTCTCGCAGCAGTTTGTCTACTTCAAGTTCTAGGAATGTTATGACCCACCGCCGCTGGATGATCCTGTTACTGCTGTTGACTGCGCTGATGGCTCTGTCCGTGGCTGCGATCAACTATGTGGCGGACATCTTCGGTGTCTTTCGCGACCCGCGCGGCCGAAGCCTCACGGTCTATTCCAATGAGCGCACGGCAAAGTATCTGCTGAACCAGCGCTATGTTCCGGAAAACTTTCACGCGCTGGTCATCGGCTCTTCAAGCACAGCGAACTGGAATGTCGACCTCTTCCAGGGTCCGCGGGTCTACAACGAATCCATGGATGGCGGCAACGCAGCTGAGGAAAAACTGCTGGTGGAGGAAGCGTTGCGGAGCGGACACTTCGAATATGCGCTGGTCTCGGTAACGCCGTTTGCCACCTCCTCGGACTCCCTCCAGGAGGGCGGCATGGGCACACCGCGCCGCCGTGAAGCCCTGGGGTCTGTGAACGTGCTGCGGGAAGAGGCCACCGCGCTGCTGGTGCACCTGCACGTGATGAAGCGGAAGTTCTATGCAGACGGCAGCAAGGAGTTGACGGAGGCAATTCCCGCACATGCGAGATTTCCGCAGCAGGCCTACCACATCGATCCCGATGCGCTGCGGGATTACCGCTCGATGATCGCCGAGCTGCGACAGAACCATGTGATCGTGATCTTTGTGGTGCCACCGCTCTCCCAGCCGCTGCTTGAGGAGAACCAAGAGCAGATGAAACGGTACTTCGAACGGACTGAGCTGATATCTCCCGGCGATCTCGTAATCGATTGCAACGGGCCTGAGTTTCTGGGTTTTCGGAGTGATATATCGAACTTCGACGACGGCATCCACTTGACCCATGACGCCGCGCGTGTGTTGAGCGTCCAGCTAAATACAGATCTGCAGCGACTGTTGAAGCAGGCCGAGCAGAGGGGCGGCTCAGGCGGGTAGGCTCCAGCGAACGCAGCTTCTGTTTTTAGGGCAGGAACATCTTCTCTACATCCAGCCAGTCGTTCACGCGGCGGAAGCCACTGACATTGGCGTTGGCGGGGCTGGAGAAGAGGATGCCTTCGGGGGTGGTGTTCCCGTGAGAAGTGAATACAGGGGTTCCTTCGGCATGCTCAGGACGGGCTTCTCCACTCCCTCCGGTCGGTCGAGATGACAGATCTTGGGTGCCGCGGCCTTCGAAGAGGCGGAGCTGGCGGGGGTTGTCGTCGATGAGAAAGTCGGCGCGGAGGATGCTCTTGTCGCCGCAGAAGACGATGTGCGAGGGAGGGATGAAGGGAAAGTGTTCGCCGAGCCACTCGTACTTGGCGGTGAAGCTGCCGGGTACCTCCATCGCGGCGGTGGCGATGAAGATCTCATAGCGCGACTGCAGCCGGGCGAGGACGCGCTGGGCGTGCGGCAGTACGGGCAGGTTGCGGAAGAAGTCTTCGGCGGCGATGGCGGCTTCGAGTGTGGCGAGGCGGGCGGCGGGCACGGCGTCCCAGATGTAGCGGCCATGCAGGTGGGCGCGGGTCAGCGGCTCGGCGAGCTCGGCGGCGAAGTGGCGGTTGTAGCGGAGGAGGTGTTCGCCGAGTGCGTCCGCGATGACCTCGTCCATGTCTACGGCGATGACGGCGCGGGGGAGGATGGCGCGGCTGGACATACAGCCAGTGTAGATGGGTGGGTTGCGGGGTTGGGTAAACTAAGCGGACTCGGCGCGCGGGGCGCGGCCGGGAGTGTCGGCGACCGAGAGCGTGGGCTTTGCGCCGGTGGGCGCGGGCGAGCCGGTGGCGGCGGCGTTGAGGCGCTCGCCGGGCGACCAGCGGACCGGTGCGTCGCGGCGAGGGTCGAAGAACAGGATGCGGCCGCAGGTCTCGCAGTGGTAGAGCTCGTCGGCGTGCTCGGCGGAGGTGAGGTCGTTCCAGCGCTGTGGGCGCACCATCATCTGGCAGGCGGAGCACTTATGGTCGAGCGCCTCGGAGAGCGCCGTGCCCTTGCCGCCGGCGATGCGGTCGTAGGTGCTGAGCAGGGCCTCGCCTTCGTCGGTGGCGGCGATCAAGGCGCGCAGCTCGGCGCGCTCAGCCTCAATGGCGGCGATGAGGCGGTCGTTCTGGCGGACGGTGGCGATGGAGGCGGCGCGGGTGGCTTCGAGCGCGGCGGTGTTGGCCTGCAGGGCCTCGTCGTGGGTGGCGCGTGCGGCCTCCTGCTGGTCGGTGCGTTCGAGCGAGGCAAGCTCGTCGTCCTCGAGTGCAGCGATGGCATTGGCGGCGAAGGCGATCTCGTGCTCGAGCGCGGCGATCTGGGCGGCGGTGGTCGCGCTCTCGAGCTGCTTCTGCAGCCGGGCAGATTTGGCGCGGTGGGTAGCGATGTCCAGCTCCGCGGTGCGGCGCAGGGCCTCTTCCTTGGCGAGCGCCTGCTTGGCGGCGGCCAGCGCGAACTCGCTGGCCGCGCGCGCGGCCTCCGCGGCGCCGACGCGGCGTGGGGCCTCGGCCAGCTGCTGCCGCAGGCGGCGCAGTTCGAGGTCCTGCGCCTGGAGGACGATGAGTTGTTCGAGGGTAGCGTGCATGGCGGTCTCCTTTCACGGAGGTAGTAGGAAAGGCTAGCATGGCGGTAGACGGAAACCGAATGCACCGACCACCCGGCGACGCTCAAGCCGGTGAGGATTTTGAATCTGCGGCGGCTCGCTTAGAATCTAGTCAGGGAAATCATGGCTACCGCTACGCTGGAACTCGAGCCCCAGACAGTCGCCGCCCCGGCACCGTGGAGGCCGCGGGTGAACCCGTGGATCGTCGCGCTGACGGTGACGTTGGCGACGTTCATGGAGGTGCTGGACAGCTCGATCGCCAACGTGGCGCTGCCGCATATCGCGGGCGGCCTGGGCGCGACCCAGGACGAGGCCACGTGGGTGCTGACCAGCTACCTGGTGGCAAATGCCGTGATTCTGCCGGCGGGCGCCTACATGACCACGTTCATCGGACGCAAAAAGTTCTACATGATTTGCGTGGCGCTGTTCGGGATTTCAAGCGCGCTGTGCGGGTTGGCGTGGTCGCTGCCGGTGCTGGTGCTGTTCCGGATCATGCAGGGTGTGGGCGGTGGCGGGTTGGCGCCGAGCGAGCAGGCGATTCTGGCGGACACCTTTCCGCCGGAGAAACGCGGACAGGCGTTCGCGCTCTATGGGCTGGCGGTGGTCTGCGCACCCGCGATCGGCCCGACCCTGGGCGGCTACATCACCGATAACTTCGACTGGCGTTGGATCTTCTATCTAAATGTGCCGATCTGCCTGCTCAGCCTGTTCCTGACCTCGCGAATCGTGGAAGACCCGCCGTACGTCACCAAGCAGGTGAAGGAGACGCAGCGCGACGGGCTGAAGCTGGACTTCATCGGGTTCGCGCTGCTGGGGCTGACCTTCGGCAGCCTGGAGTTCATCCTGGACAAGGGACAGGAGGATGACTGGTTCGCGTCCAAGATCATCACGTTCTTTGTGGTGACGATGTGCTCCGCGTTTGTGGCGATGATCTGGTGGGAGCTCAAGGAGTTGCGCGAGGGCAAGCGGCCGATCCTGAACCTGACGCTGTTCAAGCGGCCGGTGTTTGCGATCAGCTTTACGCTGATGTTTGTGCTGGGCTTCTCGCTCTACTCCACGACGACCCTGTTTCCGCAGGTGACGCAGACGCTGCTGGGATACACCGCGGAGCTGGCCGGCATGGTGCTGAGCCCCGCTGGGCTGATGATGATGTGCATGATGCCGGTGGTGGGCATCCTGAGCGGCAAGGTGGACCCGCGCAAGCTCATGGGCTACGGCTTCACGATGCTCACCCTGAGCCTGTTCTGGATGGCGAATATGAACCTGCAGATCAGCTATGGGCAGCTGGTGTTCATGCGCATCTTCCAGGCGAGCGGTCTGGCGTTCCTGTTCATCCCGATCAACACGATTGCCTATGTAGGCGTGAAGCAGAGCGAGAACAACGACGTCTCCGGCCTGACCAACTTGGCGCGCAACATCGGTGGCTCCTGCGGCACGGCGTTCCTGGCGACGATGTTGACGCGGCGCTCCGTGGCGCATGAGACCTCGCTGGGGCGGTCGCTGGTGCCGGGCAACGCGGGCTTCGACCGCAGCGTGACCTCGCTGGCCCGGGCGTTCCGCGCGGGCAACGGTGCCGGTGTGTCGGGCGGCGCCTTCGGTGGCGCAAGCCCCGGCGCGATCCACAAGGCCGAGGGCTTCATCTACCAGCAGATGCACCAGCAGGCTGGGATGCTGGCCTACGTGGACATCATCCGCTACCTGTGCGTCTTCTGCGCGTGCATGATCCCGCTGCTGTTCTTCATTCCGAAGCCGCCGAAGAACATCCAGGCCGGGCATTGAGGCAGGGTTTGAAGTTCGCACTCTCTCATTTGAGGATGTTCTTGACCACCTCGCCGTTCTTGACGATGACCAGCAGGTTGGTGTCCGGCTTGGTGAGTACCTTGATGTCCTCGACGGGGTTGCCCTGCACCAGCAGCAGGTCGGCGTACGCACCCTCTTCGATGACGCCGAGCTTCTTGGGGTAAGGGTTGCGCTTGCCGGAGAGCGCCATCAGCTCGCCGTTAGTGCCGGTGACCATCTTGAGGATCTCCGGCGAACTGAACCAGTGGAGCATCAGGGCGAGGTCATCGTTCTCGCGTTTGGCCGCCTCGAAGCCGGGGGCGGTAATGTCGGTGCCCCAGGCAAGCTTTACATGGTACTTCTTCGCCAGCTTGTAGGCGTTGTCGGTGCCGGCGGTCATAAGCAGGGACTTGGCGTACTGCGGGGACTTCTTCTGCTCGGGGGTGACCTCCGCGGTCATACGCGGCAGGAAGGGCTGCATGTCGAGCCAGATGCCTTTCTCGGCGATGAGCTTCATGGAGTCCTCATCGAGGAGCTGGCCGTGTTCGATGCATTTGACGCCGGCTTCGATGGCGCGCTTGGCGCCTTCGGGGGAGTAGTTGTGGACCATCACGTAGGTGCCCCAATCGGAGGCGGCCTCGACGGCGGCGTGGATCTCGGCGGAGGTGAACTGGAGGCTGTCGAGCGGGTCCAGTTCGGAGGCGACGCCGCCGGTGGTGGCGAGTTTGATCTGCGAGGCGCCGAGGCGTAGCTGCTCGCGGACGGCGGTGAGCACCTGGTCGGGACCGTCGGCGATGGTGCTCATGCCCTCCTGCTCGAAGAGCGGGATTGCGCCGCCGTAGCGCGGGTTGGCCTCACCGCGGCCGCGGAAATCGCCGTGGCCACCGGTCTGGGTGATGAGCGCGCCGGAGGGGTAGATGCGCGGGCCGGGGAGCAGGTCTTCGTCGATGGCGCGTTTGAGGGCGAAGGACGGCCCGCCGGCATCGCGGACGGTAGTGAAGCCGCGCAGCAGGGTATCTTTGGCCTCGGCGGCGGCAACCAGGTGCAGATAGGCGGGGTCTTCGCCGGCCTTGACCGCGGCGGGGCCGCTGGCCGCTAGGAATGTGTGCCAGTGGGCATCGATCATGCCCGGCATCAGCACTTTGCCGTTACCTTCCAGGACGGTGGCGCCGGGCGCGGCGATGGGCGCGGTGGACACCGCCGCGATGAGGTTGCCGGTCACCAGCACGTTCTCCGGCGCGGAGAGCGTGAGGGACTTGCCGTCGAAGACGCGGACGTTCGTAAAGAGGATAGAGGAGGGCTGCTGCGCGTAACCGGTGACAGCGAGGGTGAGCAGGGTGCACAGGGACACGACGGATAACGAGGATGCGGGGCGCATGGGACTCCTTGCTTACGGCTGGATTTTGGGACCAACGCTATGGGGAGCTTGCAGGGATGCAGATGGCTTTGGAGTAGACGTAGCGTATCACGAGCGCGGAGCGTGTGTCGGCAGTTGACGCAGCGGCCTCGGCAGAGGACACTCGTGCGCGATTGGCTTCTGGAAGACGGCGGGGCCGAAGAAGCCTGTAGTGAAGTCGGCGCTTGAAGCCGCTGGCGCCGGCGCAGTAGCTCCAGCCCTTACTTGACCGGCCTGGGGTTGCGCTCGGTGAAGCCCCACTGGTGCCAGTAGGGGTAGATGGGCTGTAGCGCGCTGGCGGCATCGAGCGTATCGATCTGTTCCGGCGTGAGCGACCAGCCCACGCTGCCCAGGTTGGCGCGGAGCTGCTGCTCATTGCGCGCGCCGATGACGAGCGTGCTGATGGTGGGGCGCTGCAGCAGCCAATTGAGGGCGATCTGCGGGACGGTCTTGCCGGTCTGCTGGGCGACCTCCTCGAGCGCATCGACGACCTTGTAGAGGTATTCGTCGGGCATCTGCGGGCCGGCCTCGGCGACCATCTTGCTGTTGAGGCGTGAGTCCGCGGGGATGCCGGTGGCGCGTGTGATCCTGCCGGTGAGGCGGCCCCAGCCGAGCGGGCTCCAGACCAGCGCGCCAACGCCCTGGTCGAGCGCCAGCGGCATCAGCTCCCATTCGTAGTCGCGGCCCACAAGGGAGTAGTAGACCTGGTGGCCCACGTAGCGCGCCCAGCCGTAGCGCTCGGAGACCGAGAGCGACTTCATCAGGTGCCAGCCGGAGAAATTGGAGCAGGCGATGTAGCGCACCTTGCCCTCCCGCACCATCTTGTCGAGTGTGTTGAGCGTCTCCTCGACCGGTGTGGTCGCGTCGAAGCCGTGCAGGTGGTAGACGTCGATGTAGTCGGTATTGAGGCGCTGCAGCGAGCGCTCGAGCGATTGGATGAGGTGGTAGCGCGAGCTGCCGACGTCATTGGGGCCGGGCCCGGCGCGGAAGGTGGCTTTGGTGGAGATCAGGATATCTTCGCGCTTGAGGTGCGCGATGGCCTTGCCGAGCACGGTCTCACTGTGGCCGTCGGAGTAGATATCGGCGGTGTCGAAGAAGTTGCAGCCGGCCTCCATGCAGATATCGATGAGGCGTCGTGCCTCCTCGTCCTGGGTGCTGCCCCAGGCCTTGAAAAATTCATTGGTGCCGCCGAAGGTGCCGGTGCCGAAGCAGAGCTCGGGAACTTTGAGGCCGGAGCGGCCGAGGGAGCGGTAGTTCATGAGGGTAATAATATACTTGTGCCGTATGTGTCGTACCTAGCCCCTTCGAGAATTTACTTACAGGACGAGCTTCCAATGACTATGCAAGTCACAATGATTGGCTCAAACGGAATTATCCTGGCAAGCGATACTCAATGGGACACAGATGTTTTCAATCCGAAGCATGATGTGCTGAGGGACGAATACGGCAGATCAAAAATTCTAATCTCGCAATCTGGCACTATGGCGGTATCCCGCGCTCATGTCATGGTTAGAGCAGACGAAGTAGCCAGAACAATTCTCTCTAACTGGAACCCCCAAGACGACGATATAGATTGCCACAATCTCGGCAATCTAGCGGCACCATTCGTAGGGGGGCCACAATTTGAGTGTCTTGTTGCGTCGATACAAACCACACCGAAAATTGTGCGCGTTACTTGTTCCAAGGATGCTCCCGTCCCATATGTAACCCCATCATTGGACAGGCTGTGCGCTGGAGATATAGCAAACCCAGCCAAATTTTGGCACTTGCGTTATTATGACCGCACTCGATCTGTCAATGAACTGATGGCTCTGGCGGCACAACTAATAGTTGACGCAGCCCACCTTAATTCAGGGTCGATTGGCGGACTGGACATAGTGTTTTCAGATCAAGGCGTTTTCAAGAGACTTCCTGAGCCAGAATGTAGGGTATTGGAATCCGAAGCCTTATCCCGCTCTGAGAAGATCAAGAAACTAATCTTCCCTCGACCACGAAGAAAATAACTAGGGGATTCAGCCAATGTGGAAAGCGCAAGACAATCCCGACCAGCCGCTGCCCGCTACTCAGACTGGCCGCAAGAGGGTGGATTTCACGGATGTAATGGCGCGAATCATTGCCATTGGATTCGTCACTTTTTGGGTTACGCTTCCTTTTTGGGCGCACGGAGCCAAAAGGACTTTAGACAATTCCGGGTGGATACCACACTCTCACGATACCCCGGTGTGGATCGGCGGAGAGTGGCTGACAGGTGAGTACCGCACTTGCAAGATGCCCCTAATGCTAGGGCACAGTCTTCCCTCATCCGCGCACTTGCTCTGTGGGCAAATCTACGATCAAGATGTGGACGCATGGCCCGTCGATTTCATAGGCTCAATTCCCAACCATGACTTCTACGAATTGATGGGGAGCAACTGGGCTGCCGTTGACCAATACTTCCATGTCTTGCCAGTTAAGTATTGGGGACGGATTGACCGGACAGGCCGCCTCAATTTCTCTTGGCGCTGTCAGAGGCAAGAGAGCGGGATAGTATGCGATGCTATCAACTGAGAGGGTCCTATATGAAGCCATTGGCAGCCCCGAACGTTCCCGGCGACACCGAATTCGAGCGGTTCGATAACGCCGTCCGGCAGATCTTAACCGTGTCCAAACAGGACCTACTCAGGACAGAAGCGGAAGAGAAGCAGGTCGATCCGCGCACTCAAAAGTTGATCTCACTAGAGGAATCGAGAGCCATAGCTGAACAATACCTAGTGAGCCTGAACGCGGGAGCGAAACGGTGGGTGGACGCGCAACACAAAGGAAAGCCATGAGCGAAGAGAAGCAGCCGTCGAAGAGCACCTACGAGCAATTGAGGAATATGAACGAGTACATCCTGAATGGCGTAAGGTTCGTGAAGCGTTCGAATCTCGGCCCGATTACGATTCACTCAACAGGCTCATCAGAAGCCAGTCCTTTACCGGACAGTCGGAACTCCCCGGAAGTGGAACGGGAGATCGTGAAGAAGTATCTGGAGAGCCTGAAAGCGGGGGCAGAGAAGGCGGTTCGGGAGCAGGCTGAGGGCAAGTGGGGCTTGAAAAAGAAGGAATAGCGCGATCCCGCCAAATCCCGCGAACTCCCTCCGTATCCCTCCACTTTGTCAAGTATGTTGTTACCTTCATTAGGGGACTCCAGTGACAATCAGTGAAGATTGAGTAGTGAATAAGGCAAAAGGCAAAGACCACGTTAGGGCATGGCTTCAGCCATGCCGTAAAGGGTCCGTAAAGGGTCATAGATCGAACCGGCTTTAGCCACGGAGGGGATGGTCGGGACCTAATCGAACCTTCGCTAGTGGCTTGGATGCCGGGGATGGGCGAGAGGACTCTGGGAGAAGTCGCGGCTGAGGCCGAGACGCTGGGCGGCGGCGTTGAGCGCGGCCTGGGAGCGGAAGAAGAGCTGGCTGGGGTTGCTGTGGGGGTAGAAGCGTAGGACGATGTCGCGGTCCTCAACGGCGTCGTCGCGGCCATCGTGGAAGGGGTAGCCGAGGTCCTGGAGCAGGTGCAGTGAGCCCTCGTCGCCGGAGGGGTTGCCGTCGTCGCCGACGATGGCGAAGACGGAGCGGCGATTGCGGCGTGAGTAGACGGCGACGAAGTCACCGACGCGAGCGCCGCGACGCTGCGCGGCGTGGCCGAGCACAACGTAGTTCACTTTGGAGGCGTCAACGTAGCGCAGCACGTCGCGGGGGTCGGTGCGGTGCGGGTCGGTGAAGGCGGTCTGCGAGATGTAGAGGCCCGGGTAGGGGTCGTGGGGGCCCTGCAGGATGGGCACGTTGGGGTCGTCGTCGTCGGTCAGGTAGCCAACGATCTCGCCGTGGCGGTGGCCGCGGTAGTGGGCGTCGCGCAGGTCGTCGAGTGTGGACGCGCCGGGCGGGCCGTAGGCGTTAGGTGCGCCATCGACGTCGACATCCATGCGGTGAGTGAGGATTTCGAAGGGGGGATGTGCGGGCGCCGATGTTTGGGCACGTGCGTCCGTCGGCGTGAGGAGCGCCGAGGGCAAGGCCAGCAGCAGGCCGGCGGTGAGGATGAGGACGCGCGAGGACAAGGCGGGAGACAGCTCCTGCGGGGTTAGACGCCTGCGGCCGGACGGAGACTCCCCACAGCACAACCATCCTTACTTTGTTGCCGCAGCCGGGTGATTGAGCCGAGTCGGTGAATAGAGCATGAATGCCCCCGGCGCTCAGACGGCGAAGGAAAATGCTTGCAAACGTTGCCGCACCGGAGCAGTCTCTTAGCTGAGGTTGGCACGATGGCAGAGCGGCTCAAGCTGGTGGCAAAGCATCCACGCGCCATCCGCTGGATGCACTGGATCAACTTTCCGCTGCTCACGGTAATGGTGTGGAGCGGGCTGCTGATCTATTGGGGCGATTCGGTTCCTCCGTATCGATATGCGCACCAGGTGTACCGCATTGGCCTGGGCGGCTGGACCCTCTTAAGGCTGTTTCCGGACTGGTTCTGGAGCCTGCTGCATGCGCCGTACCAGCTCACCACCGGGCTCGGCTTCCACTGGCTCTTCATGTGGTTCTTCGCGGCGAACGGCATCGTGTATGCGGTCTATCTCGCCGTGAGCGGGGAGTGGCGGGTGCTGTGGCCGCAGCGGCGCAGCTTTCTCGACGCGCTGTGGGTCACGCTCTATGACCTGCATGTGCCGGCGGCACGGCGGCGAGGGCTGCCCCCGCAGGGCAAGTACAACGGTGCGCAGCGCATCGCCTACACCGCCGTGGTGCTGATGGGCGGCGCCAGCCTGCTCACGGGCCTCGCGATCTATAAGCCCACGCAGGCGCACTGGCTGACGACGATGCTGGGCGGCTACGAGATGGCGCGGTGGGAGCACTTCTGGCTGACGATGGGCTTCTGCGCGTTCTTCGTGGTGCATGTAGTGCAGGTGGCGATGGCCGGCTGGAACAACTTCCGCTCGATGGTGAGCGGGTATGAGGTGCAAGCCGCCGCCAACGACGAGCAGGCAGCAGAAGCCATCGTTGAGAGGAAGGTCGAAGTGGAGGCCGAGGTGGAATATGAATGAGCAGGAGCAGGAGGCCGAGCGCGTCCTGCTGAGCGGCGATGCGGCGACAGTGCGGCGAGAGAGTGCGCGGCGGACGCGACGAAGCTTTCTGGTGGGCGCGGCGGCGGCGGCGGCAGGCTATGGCGCGTGGCGGTGGATCGACGGCAGCGCTCCCGTAGGGCGGCTGCAGGGTGTGCTGCGGCGCACGCTGCAGATGAATGCGGCGATCGACCGCGCGCTGTGGGGTGAGCGCGGGCTGGCGCCGGAGTATCCGGTAACGCAGGCGAAGGAGCTGCGGCTGAACGGCGTTGTGGGGCTGGAGCAGACGCTCGATCTTGCGAGTTGGCGGCTGCAGCTGGTTGGGGTCGCCGCGGCGGAGCGCTCACCGCTCTATGTGCAGGATGTGACCGCGTGGGAGTACAAGTACGCGGGCGCGATGGCGCAGGACAGGCAGAGTCTGGATGTGAAGAGCGCGCCGAAAAGCGATGTGCATCTGGATGCGGGAGACGATGCGCCGACGCCGGTGGATGCGCCGAAGTCGTCGCTGAACCCGGGCGGCGCGGTGGATTCCGCCGCGGGCGCGGCGCTGGCCGCGCAGGTCGAGGCAATGATGAAGGCGCGGCAGACCAAGCGCAACCAGGGCAACGCCGAGGCCGGCCCCTCGTATAGCTCATTGGACATCGGGACGCCGGGGCTCTTGCTGGCGATGGCCGATCTGGAGCGGCTGCCGAAGGTCAGCTTCTGCACCGAGTTCAAATGCGTAGAGGGTTGGAGCGTGGTGACCGAGTGGGGCGGCTACCGGCTGCGGGACCTTCTGGAGCTGTATCCGCCGGCGAAGGTGAACGGCCGCGAGCTGCGTTACGTGTACATGGAGACGCCGGATGGAAATTACTACGGCGGCTATGACATGGCTGCGGCGCGGCATCCGCAGAGCTTGCTGGTTACGGAGATGGGTGGCCAACCGTTGACGCAGCAGCATGGTGCGCCGCTGCGGCTGCACATGCCGATCAAGTACGGCTACAAGCAGCTCAAGCGCATCGGGCTGATCGCGTACACGGACGTGAAGCCAGACGACTTTTGGACCAAGCTGGGCTATGACTGGTACGCGGGGCTGTGAGCTGCGCCCAGCAGCCTACGGCGCTGTGGGGACGGGGCCGGCAGGGCTGACCGTGGGAGCGGCAAGGCCGAAGAACACGACCACGGCGCCGGAACCGAAGTCGGAGATCCAGACATCGCCGCTGGGGTCGAGTGCGATGTCGAAGGGCAAGCTCATGTTGGCGTCGCGGCCGTAGCCGGTGGAGGGGCTAAGGCCGGTGCCCACGGGCTGGTTGGACGAGTAGCCGATACCATTGCCGTTGACGTTGCCGACGATCTCGGAGAAGCTGCTGCCTCGGTAGTTGGCGATGAAGACATTCTGGGCTGCGTCGATAACGACGCCTGCGGGATAGGCGATGCCGCCGCTGGCGTCGGCGGCCAGGGTGACGACGTTGCTTTGGATCGGGATGGAGACGCCGCAGTTGGCGTTCGTGCTGGAGCCAAGGGAGTCGCAGTCCGGACTGATCTCGCTGACGGAGGAGGTGTGGTAGTTGGCGGCCCAGGCGTTGCCGTACTTGTCGGTGGCGATGCCGTTGGCGCCATTGCAGCAGTTGGGGTGGGAGATCATATTGCCGAACCCATCGGCGTGGGCGACGGTGCTGTCGCCGTAGTTGGCCAGCCAGACGCCGCCGTTGGCGTCGGAGGCGACGGCGACAGGGAACGCGCCGTAGCCGGAGGCAAGGCCGACGGAGTAGACCGGCTGGTTGCTGGAGTTTAGGCCGGCGAGCAGGGGCGCGCCGGCGCTGGAGTAGATGTCGGCCGAGCCGTCGGCATAGTTGCCGATGACGATATTGCCCTGGCCGTCCTGGGCGAGCGATTCGGGATAGTCGAGGGTGTTGTCGTAGGCGTAGATGGAGCCGGTGGAGGTGAAGGTGATAGGGCTGCCGAGGGTGCTGCCGGAGGTGACGCCGCTGAGGCTGACCACGCTGCCCACGGTGCCGTTATGGCCAGGTGCCTCCTCGAAGGTGGCCCAGGCATTGTCGTTGGTGGAGACGGTGAGGCCGTAGACCTCGGAGAGGCCGGGCTGGAAGCCGCCGGTGTAGTTGGGGCAGCTGGAGCCGCAGGGCGTTGCAGCCGGGCTGAGCGGGTTGCCCTGCGGACTGAGCAGGCTTACGGAGTTGAAATAGTTGGCGACCCAGACGTTGCCCTGGGTATCCACGGCGAGTTGGGTGGGGGAGAAGAGGCCGCCGCCGGTGGCGCTCATGCTCATGGTCCAGTCGCTGGGTGGGCCGGTGTAGGCGGTGGCAAAGGGCGGGTTGGAAGAGACGGTGTTGAAGACGGCATCGACGTTCTGGCCAGGGTTCTTGACGATGTTGAGCGCAGCACTAAGGGTGTTGCCGGGCGCGGTGCCGCCGCTGGGCGTGGCAGCGGTGAACAGTGAGTAGCAGGGGGTGGGGCTGGGCAGGCCGTTGACGATGGGGTCGGCCACCGAGCCGTTGGAGTTGACGCAGGAGGCGAGCGCATCGGCGAGCGCGTTGAGCTTATCGGTCTGCAGCGTTGCGGTGGTGGGGAGGCTGGAGCCGGGCGTGACGCCCAGGCTGGGGTCGGCCAGCAGCTGCGCATTGAGGAAGGCGTTGGCGATGCCGACTGTGTTGGTGCTGCTGGCGCCGAGGTTGGCGGCGGAGGTCATAAACGGCGCCAGCGCCCAGGCGGCGCCGACGGTGGTGACCTCATTGATGAAGATGTAGAAGTTGCCGGTGGCGACGGTGCCGGGCGAGCCGCTGGCGAGCCGATTGCAGTTGCCGATCGCGTCCATCAACACCAGCGACGTGTTATTGGTGCCGTTGGCGAGACCGGGGTTGCCACCGGTGGCCACGGCGTAGACCTGGTCGGTGCCGGAGCTGCAGCTGAAGTCGCCGGTGAAGTTGAAGTTGCCGTTGGCGTCGGAGGTCACATAGTCGAGGGTGCCGTTGCTGCCGGCGACGCTCAACTTACTGGTGGCCGCGGAGCCATTGCCGGCCTTGCCCGCGGCGTAGAGCCGGATCTGCGCGCCGGTGACAGGCTGCTGGCCGCCCTGCACGTGGCCGGAGAACACAACCGTGCCGGAGGTTGCGGTGTTGGTGGGTCCCATGCCGCAGCCGACCAGCGCGGAGAAGAGCGCCAGGGCACCCGCAAGTGGGAGCAACCTGCCGGAGTGAAGGGGCGCGGAGCCCCGGATTCGGCCGATAGGGTGCATGAGATTGCAAAAGCGCGACTGCATAACGAGCCAAGTCTATCCGATATCCATAACACTTGGCCGAGGCGGACGTGCCTCTTATGAGGCAGCAGAGGCGTTTCTATCGAAAAGGGGGAAAAGCGAAAGCTGTGCAGGCGGCCCGTAAGCCGAATTTTGTTTTAGACGATCATTCCTCTAGGCGGCGCATTGCTGCGCCGCTCAAGCAACCTACCCGCAGGTTTCGGTGAAAGCTCCACGATCCTGGGCGTGACGGGCCGTCGCGCGCCTGCCGCATCCGTGGTTGCGGCTGGACTCCCTGCCTATTTGGTCTTGCTCCGTGTGGGGTTTACCATGCGCCGCCGCTTACGCGTCGGCCGGTGGGCTCTTACCCCACCGTTTCACCCTTACCTTCGCCGCCCTTGCGGGGGCGAGTCGGCGGTCTGTTTTCTGTTGCACTGGCCGTCCGGATGGCTTGACCCATCCGTCCCGGACGTTATCCGGCACACTGCCCTGCGGAGTTCGGACTTTCCTCCCCCTCCCGACACCTTGCGGCGCGGGAGGCAGCGATCGTCCGGCCGCCTGCACAGTTGCCAGTGTAGCAGTGCGCGGGCTACGGGGTGACGGTGAGAGTAATAGCGACTGAATGGCTGAGCGCGCCGGAGCTCGCCGTGACAGGGATGGTGTAGGTGCCGGGCGGCGTGCTCGGCGGCAGAGTACCGAGGCCGCAGGCAGCGAGCGCGGTCGCCAGTACGGCGAGCAGCGCGAGGGTGAGCAGAGAGTTGAGGCCTCGGCGCAGTGCGTGGCGGCGACGGGCCAGCAGCAGCGGCAGGCCGAAGAGCATGGCCAGCGCCGGTGCGGCGGGCATCGAGAACGGTGCGGCCGGCGTGCGGAGGCGACCGAAGGCGTTGGGGACGGCGTCGGTCGCCAGCACCAAGGTGGTGGAGGCGGTGCCGTTGGCGGCGAGGGTGAGCGGCGAGGGCAACTCACAGGTCACGTAGAGGGGCAGCGGCTGTGCGCAGGCCAGGTTTATCGGGCCACCGAAGCCGCCGATGGAGCTGAGCGTGAGCTGCGTCGCTGCCTTGTGGCCGGTCTGCGTGGAGACGGCAGTGGGCGCGGCGGCCAGGGAGAAGTCCTGGGTGGAAGGCGTCGTGGGAGGTGTCGAGGCATAGACCTGCTCGGAGATGGACGCCGCACTGGGGGAGAAGCTGGCAGCGGGAGGACCGGTGGCGGGAACATAGGTGGCGGTGAGGGTGTAGGTGCTTGCGGCCAGGACCAGTGGGTAGCTAGCAGTGGCGGTGGTGACGGAGGTGGCAGTGAGCGCAATGGTGGCGAGCGTAATGCCGTTCTCCGCGAAGGCGATGCTACCGGCCGGGTAGTAGCCGAGGCTATTGCTGGCGGCGGTGACCGTGGCCGAGAGCGTGAGCGTCTGGCCGGCGACGTCCGGGCTGGGGCTGGCGGTGAGCTTGGTTGAGGTGCCGACGAGGTTGACGGTCTCCGTGAGCGTTGTGGTCTGGGCCTGCACAGCGGCCGTGCCGGCGAAGCCGACGCTGACGGAGTAGGTGCCGGAGGCGAGGCCGGGGTTAGTGTAGCTGGCGTTGCCGTTGGCATCGGTGGTCAGCGGGGTGACGACGATCTGCACGGTCGGCGAGACTGCGATCGTGAGGGTGAGCGCAGCGCCGGCCAAAGGCACGCCGTTGCTGCTGAGGTTGGCGGTGAAGGTGATGGGCGTGAAGACCTGCGCGGGGTTGCCGGTGGAGGTGAGGGTGAGCGTGGAGGTGTTGCTGGAGACATAGACGACGATGGGCGTGCAGTTGCTGGAGGCGAAGGTGCCATCGCCGGAGTAGAAGCAGGTGATGTTATCGTTCCCAACGGGAAGTGTGCTGATGTTGAGCGTGGCGATGCCGCCGCTACCGACCGGCACGGTGCCCAGCGCATAGGCGAGTGTGGTGGGCGGGAAGAGCTGCCCGAAGGTGACCGTGCCGCTGGGTGCGGGGTTGGTGATGCCGGTAGAAGACTCGACGATGGCGGTGAGAGTGACGTTGGCGCCGGCGGTGGACGGCGGCACCGGCAGCAGGATGGCATAGGTGGGCGAGGCGCCAGTGGTTGTGACGGGGGGTGGATATAACTGCACGGCGGGTTTGGGGATGCCGGCGGGATGGGCGGCGGCGGCGGCGAGTGAGCCATCGGCGTTGCCGTAGAGGATGACGATGGAGCCCTCGCCGGGGACGGCGACGTCGGCGTAGCCATCGCCGTTGAAGTCGGCGACGGCGGCTTGGGAGCTGCCGGTAGCGGCGTAGGTGGGTTCGTCGGCGGGGGTCGCGCCGAGTGCCAGGCTGAGGCCGTCCGGACCGGCGAGGAAGAGCCGCGGCCGGTGGTCGCCATTCAGATCGGCCACGCCGGCGAGCACAGCAGCGCGGTTGGCGACCGTCGCCACTTGTACGAAGCCGGCGAAGCTGCCATCGGCGCGGCCGTAGGCGATGCGCACGATGCCGTTCTCGTCGGTGAAGAGGACGTCGGGATGGCCGTCGCCGTCCACGTCCGCGAGCGCGATGCGATCAGGGGCCGTGGAGGCGGCGTCCGCGAAGGCAACCCCGGTGGTGTACAGGACTGCAGCCGCGAAGACGCCACGGCCTTGGTTGAAGCGCACAGCGAAGGCGTTGCCGCTGGCGGCGGGAAGGATCAGGTCGGGTCGGCCATCGCCGTTGAGGTCGGCGGCGAAGACGCGTGTGCCGGGTGCGCCGACAGAGAGAACAACCGGTGCGGCGAAGCTGCCGTCCCCGTTGCCTTTCAGGAGGTAGAGGAGTTGATGGCCGTCGGCGTAGACGATGTCGGGCAGGCCGTCGCCGTCGAAGTCTGCGAGGGCGAACTGCGGGCTGATCTCGACGGGGCTGGCAGTGCTGACTACGACGGTGGCGCGTGGTGGTTGGAAGGAGCCATCGCCGTTGCCGAGCAGTACGGTGAGCGCCGGCGCACAGGGCGTGGCGCAGAGCGAGCCGCGAAAGCCGAGCAGCAGGTCCGGGATGCCGTCGCGGTTGACGTCCCCCAGGGTGAGGCCGGCCGCGCCATCGGGCAGCGCAAGCACCTGGCCGACGGCGAAGGAGCCCCCGCCGCTACCGATCAGCACATGCAGCGCACCGCCGGCGGGCGCATCCTGATAGGCGATGTCCGGGATGCCGTCGTGGTTCAAGTCAGCTGTGAGCAGCCACTTCGGAGCCGCGGGCGTGGCAACGCTGCTGGGTAACGCCTGTGCAGCGGCGTGGTCGGGAGCAACGCACAGGGCCAGCGCCGCAGCGGCGGTCGCAAGCAGGCACGGAGACACGAAGTGGGCCTTGAACATGAGCTGAGTAGACGTGCCAGTATAGCCCGCGCGGTTGGATGGCATGGAACGCATGAGGCACAGGGGGTACCCCCTCCCCCTTTTGCCTCAAATGATGATTCGAGACGACTTACCGGGGTATGAATATACTTGGCTAACCAGATTTTAGCCAAGTTGTTGATTCTGTTTAATTTCCCACACAGAAACCATGATACTCTGCTTTTGTCGATTTACATCTTAGCCAGCGGCGTATCCGTCTTCCCGCAGGCGATAAGGTTAAGGATTTCACTTCGACAACCGGTGGTATTCCCGGCTTCACCAACCGGACTGCAAAAGAGGCCGCGCCTTCCGAAGTGGAAGGTAGCGCAACCGCAAGCAGTGCAGATTCACCAACACCGCCCGAGGGGCAAAACAACATTCAGTTATGAGCAGCACACTTGAGGCGCTAGCTACGCCTTAAAGAACAAGCGCATCCGTGATATCCGGATGCGCCCTAACCAATTTGTTGATTCACCACCTCGCGCTTACAGGGCCCTGGGGTGGTGCGTCAACAGAAAGGTTTTGTATGCCTATGCGCCTACACGGTACTGCCGCATCCTGTTCGATCCTGAACGGGGTGCGGTCAAGGCCGCATTTCTAGTTTAAGCGCAATAGGAGTAAACTGCAAGCGATGAAGATCAAGCCATCGCCGGAAGTCCCCAAAGAGTACACCGCGTTCAAGGACTTACTGCGCCAAGTGGTAAAGCCCGTTCCGAAACCAGTTTTGGCCCACGTCTCTTCCGATAAGGCTTACGAGGCCGCTGAGGCTCCCCTCCCCGTAAGCTCTGCATAGGTCAAGCGACGGCCTACTACGTCCTTCAATACCGCGTTGAATCGTCCCGCATCCCCTCTAGTGTTGCGCCGCTGGTTGAAACGGAATACCTGCTCATCCACATAGCGGTCAAGGTGGAAAGGTTCGACAGCGACGTATGTTCCATTCAAAGTCCGCTTCAAAAGGCTCCAGAAGTTCTCGATGCCCTGAGTGTGGACGTTGCCGCGAACATACTCGTTCACATGGTTCACGGTCTCATGGATGTATTGCTGTTGAGTCAGATTGTCGTACCCAAGATGGCCGTCCGTGTAGACCGTTCCCACCTTGACGATGTTTGCCAGAATCTCATTCTGCAAAGTCTCACGCTTCGCATTCGGCACAACCTTCGCCCGAACTTCCCGCGAGTGACGATCTAGCATCCCCATCACGATAGCCTTATGCTCACCCGTCGCGTTGATGGTGAGGCGACGCTTTGCATGCATGTTCTTTGGCTTGCCACCGATGTAGGTTTCATCCACCTCTACAGGCTTCCCAGACTGTCCCATCGTGCGCTTAGGCGTTGCGTCCTTCATCGCCTTACGGATGCGGTGAAGCATATGCCAAGCCGATTTCTGGGTGATTCCAATTGCGCGGGCAATCTCATAGCTGGACACGCCGTTTTTGCAGTTGGCCAGCATCCACATTGCAACCATCCACTTATCGAGACCCAAAGGGGAATCGTGAAAGATGGTTCCAACCTTGACGCTGAACTGCTTTTTGCAGCCACGGCACTTCCAACGCTTCTGGTTGGCAAGCCAGATTGTGTCGCCGATCTGTCCGCAGCCAGAGCACGAAATTTGGCCGTCTGGCCACTTCATCTCGGCCACAGCATCAATGCAGACCTGCTCATTGCTGAAGTACTTAACCGCGCCTACGAGAGTGGTTGGGTATGCCATGAGCTAACTTTAGCAACAACTGTCTGGTTAGTCAAGTATATTATTCCCCTTACCGGCGTACCGAGATCGCAAGTGTTGATAACAAGGAACTTGCTTGCAAAGTATTGATTCAGATTGACTTAGAGAGCCAGCAATTTGGCGATCGCTGGCCTGTTCATGCATCCACGTCCACTTTTCATTGTACGGGTCGTGTCAAGCGAATGTCGTTGTTTGCGGGCGGTGCGGAGGGTAGGAAGCGGGCTCTCGTGCATCGCGCGGAGGTGCAGCTTTTGCGGTTCCCGACTCATGAGGAAGTGCGCGCTTGAATGGGGAGGCCGCCGAGCGTGGTGCGGTAGCAACGCAGTTGTGTACACTTGTGTACGCAACTGGAGGTGTGTGCCGATGGAGACGAAGAAGGTAGGCATCCGCGAATTCCGCGAGAAGCTGGCGACGTATGTGCTGGAGTCCGAGGGGCCGATGGCGATTACGCGCCACGGCGACACGGTGGGGTATTACATTCCTGCGCGGAGGAAGCGGACGGAAGCCGAAATGGCCGCTTTTGTGGAGCGGGCCGAACGGTGGCAGAAGGAGTTGGACGCGGCGGGCGTCGATGAAGATGAAGTGATAGAGGAGTTCCAGAGGTTGAGGAGAGCGGAGCGCGAAAGGCAGGCCGCGTGAGCACATCCAAGAGCCTGGTCCTCGATGCAAACATCTTGATTCGAGCGGTCTTCGGTGTCCGGGCACGCGCTCTTTTGAAGGAGCATGGGAATTCGGTGGCCTTTTATTGCCCGGATGTTTGCTGGGAAGAGGCGCAACGTAATGTGGGCGCGATTGCTCGGCGACAACGCGTGAGCGTGGCGGCTGCGCAAGAGTTTTTGGAAGGATTGGCACTCCTCGTCGCGGAGATTGATCGGAGCCTGTACTCCGCGCACGAAGCCACAGCACGTAGCCGCATCGTCTCGCGGGACATCACGGACTGGCCGATTGTGGCGACGGCGCTGTTGCTGGACTGTCCCATCTGGACTGAAGACCGGGACTTCTTCGGGAGCGGCGTTGCGACGTGGACGACGCGGAATGTCGGACTCTATCTCAAGGGCTGAGAGAACGCTTCGCGTGGTGTTCGGGGTTCTGCGGTCCATGGAAGCTCTGATTGAGTTTCATCATGACCCAGCATCCGGTCCCTCCGGGGCTAAAGCCCCCAATTTTATTGGGCCCGTGACGCACGGGCTAAAGCCCGTACCCTTCAAAGCGGACTTAAGCAGAGGCTCCCTGGCGCGAGCCGGCTAGGGGCGGGCGCCAAGGGAGAGGCTGACGACGCCTTCGACGAGCGGGGTGACGACGGGGGCGGCGACGCCGATCAGCTCGGTGATGTTGGATTTGCCGCCTGCCCAGAGATTGCCGGAGCCGTCGATCGCGATGCTGGTGTCCGGGGCGAAGGTGGTGCCGATCTTGCCGCCTTGGTAGCCTATGGTGGGCGAGAGCTGCACGCCGGCGTTGGAGAGTTCATCGACAGAGCTGTACTCGAAGTCGGTGATCCATACATTGCCGAGACCGTCGATTACCAGGTTTTCGAGCTCCGAATTGCTGCCTGCGGGAAAGCCCCCTTTCGGCGACAGAGCGACGCCGGCGTTGGAGAACTCCGAGATACCACCCCCACTGCTGCTGCATTGGCAGACCCAGACGTTTTGGGCGTTGTCGATGGCAACCCGGTTTAGGAAGTAATAAAGTTGCGTGGAGGTCTGGCCCGTGTCGAGGAATCCGTAGGGCGGTGAGAGCAGGGTGCCTGGGCTGGTGAGAGTGCCGGACAGTTTTTCGACACTTCCGCCAAGATCGGTGGGGAGCCAGATATTGTTCGAGCTGTCGATGGCTACGTACGAGTAGCCCGGACCTCCAAGATAATTGTTGTTGTAGTCGCTATAGGCATAACCGCTTGCGCCGGAGAGAAGGACGCCCGTGGGCTTCAGCTCCGCAACGTCCAAGTTGTTTTCCACGACCCATATGTTGTCGTTGCCGTCGACGGCGATGCCCTCTGTCCCGTTTGTGCCGCTGCCCACGGAGTAGCCTGTTGAGGGTGAGATTGGCACGCCTTTGCTGCTGAACTCCGCGACGTCGTTATTGCTGGTGACCCAGACATTGCCCTGAAGGTCGATGGCGATTTCATTCGCGCTTCCGGCAATAGGAGCGGCCAAGCCGCCGCCGGTGAAGCCCGTGGAGGGCGAAAGAGCGACGCCCAGCGGGGAGAACTCGCTCAGCGTGGGATTCGTGGCGTTGCTGCTGACCATCCAGGCGTTGCCTGAGCCGTCGATTTGGACGTCTTCGACAGTACCGATTCCACCGCCGGTGAAGACGATGCCCAGGGTGAAGTCGTTGGGAGTCGTCGAAAACAGGCCAGGGGTGTAGACGGGGGTAAATGGGCCACCCGTGCCGAGCGGGAAGAGCGTTGCGATATTGCTGCCGGGGTTGTGGGCGATGTTGATGGCCGCGGTAGCGGTGTCGGCGGGCTGAGTGCCTGTCGTGCCCGCGGAGAGCGCGGTGGTGAGCAGGGCGTTGCAGGGGGTGGATGCGTGGCTGTTGGTGCTGACGCAGTTGGCGAGGATGTTCGCGAGGCTGTTGATGAGGCCCTGGGGGACGGTGCCGTTGCCGGCGGGGGTGGTGGCCAGGGCCGCGCCGGTGGCGATGGAGACCATGTTGCCCGCGTTGGCGAAGGCGTTGGCCATGCCCTGGGTGGCCAGGGCGCGGTATGCGCCGGAGTTGGCGATGTGGGTGGAGTCGGTGGCGTAGGCGGCGAGGGCGTAGGCCGCGGCGACGGTAGTGACCTCATTGATGGCGACGTTGGGCAGCGTGTCCGAGATGTTGCCGGTGGCAGGGCAGGCGCCGAGCACGCCCATGAGGCCGGTTGCGGTGTTGGCACCGAGGCTGGCGCCGGTGCCGTCGCCGCCGGAGACGTAGACATAGATCTGCTGGCCGGCGGTACAGCCGACGCCGGTGAGGGTGAAGCTGCCGGTGGAGTCGGTGGTGAAGGGGGTGGAGTTCAGCAGGGTGGACGCGGTGCCGTAGCCGCCGGTGCCCGCCGCATAGACGGAGACGCTGGAGCCGACGATGGTCTGAAGGCCTCCGTGGACCTGGACCTTGATGGTGCCGATGCCGGTGGAGCTGCCGGTTGGCGTTGTGGGGGTGGTAGGGGTGGTAGGGGTGATGGTCGTCGTCGTCGCGGCGGCTGGAGACGCGCCGCTGCTGCTGCAGCCAGCCAGGGTGAGTGCGGAGGCGGACACCGCGAGCGCGCCGAAGATATACAAAATAAAGGGACTACGGAAGGGGCTACGCTGTGTGGGCATGAGAACTCCTGGCGATACGGATGCCGCCGAGGAGTCGGAGTGAAAGACTGGGTTCGATTCCGGCGGGACTAGCCGGACAGTACTTGGGTCGCAGAGCGATAGCGAGTGGTAAGCGGGGGCAGATCGGGGCAGATGGGGGCATCCTGCCGATTTTGAACGAACTGCGGGATGTGGGAGCACGGAGAGCCGTGGTACCCCACCCATGCGCAGGTGCGCGCTGGATGCAGGTCCTTCGACTTCGCTCAGGATCGAGATGACAGGTCTATAGGGGAAAGAGAAGAGAGCGCTACTGGACGGGCGGGAGGCCGATGCGGGCGAGAAGGTGCTGGAAGCGTGGGTCGTGGTGGACGGAGTAGAAGAGGGGGTCCATGGCGTCGCCGATCATGCCGGTATCGTGGCTCTGGAAGGCGCGGTCGAGGGTGGTGAAGGCGGCGTCGGTCTGGCCGAGGGCGAGTTGGTCCTGAGCGATGCGCACGGAGTCTCCGCGAGGGAAGTCCCGTTGATCGACGGCCAGGCGGGCCTGCCACATGGCCCTTTTGCCGCGTGTGCGGTAGGCGTGTGCGATGGCGACCCAGTCGGCGACGCCCCGACGGTCGTGGACGATCTCCATGTCGATGCGGTTCTGCTCCAGGAAGCAGGGGTAGTCAATGGGCGGGATGGTGCATAGGAAGAGGAATCGCTGGTGCGGGGCGGTGATGCCGGGGTTCTGTACGATGACCTGGCCAAGCTGGGCGATGGCCTCGGCGCGGTGGCCGCCGAGTCCCAGCGCCAGGGCGCGATTGCTAAGGATGGCGGCCGATGTGGGTTGCAGGGCAAGGGCGCGGTTGAGCTGGTCGAGGGCTTCGGCGTAGCGCCCCTCATGGTTGAGCATGGAGCCGTACCAGTGATGGGCCAGCGCGGAGTTGGGGTCGAGGGTAAGGGCCGTGTGGAAGTCGCGTTCGGCGGCGGGCGGGTTCCAGTCCCAGAAGAACTCGATGAAGGCGAGGGAGGTGTGGGGTTCTGAGAGGTTGGGTTGGAGGGCGATGGAGCGCCGGGCTGCGGCTCGGGCCTTGGCGTAGGCCTCGGCGGAGGGCATGGTGGAGTATTCGCGCAGCAGGATGTAGGTCTGGGCGAGCGCGGACCAGGCGGGGGCGTCGTTGGGGTCTTTGGCGAGTGCGGAGGTGAGGTTGCCGAGTGCGAGGTTGAGGGACTCGGGTGTGCGCTGCTCGTTGAAGTAGACGCCGCGGAGGTAGAGGTCGTCGACGCCGGGGACGGGGGAGACGTAACGGACGGCCGTGGAGACGGGAGCCGGGCGGGTGTGCCGGTGCCAGAGGGCGGCGAGAAGTGCAACGAGCGAAAGGGCGGCCAGCGACCAGACTGCTGACGGGAAGACGCGTCGGGTGGTGGAGAGCGAGGCGGCGATGAACGGCGGGGGCGTGGTTGCTTCTTCGTGAGCCGGCGGGTCTGGCACCGGTGGGGGCGACGGTGCGGCCGGCTGGGACGCTTGCTGGAGCGTGGGGGAGAGCCACTGCTCGAGCTCGGAGAGGACGACGTAGACGTTGGGGCGGCCTTCGCCGGGGGTGCGGCGGATGGGCAGGCCACGCTGCTTTTCCCAGCGCTTGACGGTGCGGACATCGCGCGAGAGGTGTGTGGCTATCTCTTTCCAGCCGTGCAACATGGGTTGGCCGTTGGAGCTCAAGGCAGGTGCCCTCAAGTGAGATTGCAGACCGCAGCGATGTAGAGCGATTCTACGCCAGCGCGCTTTGACCGGACGGGAACCGGGAGGCGGAACGGGCGTAGACTTCAAGCAGGGAGCCCCCTGGAGACGGCTGCGGCGCGTGGAGACGAAAGAAGCATTCCGGATCGCGGTGCAGTCGCTGTGGGCCAACAAGCTGCGCAGCGTGCTGACGCTGCTGGGCGTGGTGATCGGGGTGGCCAGCGTGATTGCGGTGGTGACGCTGGTGAACGGCGCGAACGTGTATGTCGCCACCAAGATCAACCGCCAGGGCGCGGACGTGTTCACCATCTCGCAGCAGCCGTCGTTTACCACCAGCTACAAGGACCATCTGAAGTACACGAAGCGCAAGGTGATCTCGCTGGACGAGTACCGCGCGGTGCGGGCCGAGTGCACGCTGTGTCTGCAGGTAGGCGCGCTGCAATCGACCACGGGCACGATCGTCTACGGCGCGCAGTCGAGCACCGACACCAGCGTTCGCGGCTATACCGCGCTGATGCCGGAGATGCAGAACCTGAACATCGTGGAGGGCCGCGGCTACACCCAGGCCGATGAAGAGCATGCGGCGCACGTGGCCATCATCGGGGCGGACATTGAGGAGAACCTGCTGCGCTTCGAGGACCCGATCGGCAAGGAGATCCGGGTGGACGGGGTGCCGTACACGGTGATCGGGCTGGGTGAGAAGCAGGGCAAGACGCTGGGGCAGAGCCAGGACAACTGGGTGGGCGTGCCGCTGACGGCGTATCAGAAGACCTACGGCACGGCGAAGACGCTGACCATCTACGCGCGGGCGCCGAGCGGGGCCGCGGCCATGGACCAGGCCAGCGACCAGGCGCGGCAGATCGTGCGTGGCCTGCGCCATGACCGGCCGGGCGAGGAGGACAGCTTTACGCTGGAGACCAGCAGCGCGCTGGCAGGGTTGTTCGCCACCATCGGCAACAGCATCGGCGCGGTGGCGATTGCGATTGCGGCGATCTCGCTGGTGGTGGGCGGGATCGTGATTATGAACATCATGCTGGTGAGCGTGACCGAGCGGACGCGCGAGATCGGCGTGCGCAAGGCGCTGGGCGCGCGCCGCCGCGATGTGCTGTTGCAGTTCCTGATGGAGTCCAGCCTGCTGGCGGCGATCGGCGGGGCGATCGGTGTGGTGCTGGGCATCTGCGCCGCGCTGGGTGTGGCAGCGCTGGTGAGCTTCCCAGCGACGGTGGCGGTGTGGAGCGTGTTCGCGGGGCTGCTGGTGGCGCTTTCGGTGGGCATCTTCTTCGGCGTCTATCCGGCGCGGAAGGCCGCGGAGCTGGACCCGATTGTGGCGTTGCGGAGCGACTTCTGAGGACAGTGAATAGTGAGTAGTGAATAGTGAATAAAGCAAAGGCGCATCGAGGGAGGGCTGCATGGCGGTGCAAACATTCAGGGACTCCATCGCATGGCAAAAAGCGATGGACCTTACAACGTCTATCTACTCCGCGACACGCACCTTTCCCAGGGAGGAGATGTTCGGCCTGACCAATCAACTAAGATGGGCTGCTGTATCGATCGCGAGCAACATTGCAGAAGGTCAGGGCCGGCTGACGACAGGTGAGTTCATGCAGTTTCTCGGCATGGCGCGAGGGTCGACTTTGGAGGTCGAGACGCAGTTGGAGCTATCGTGCCGCCTGGAACTGGGGGATGCGCGTGAGCTACAGGAGGTCCAGGCGCGCGCCACCGAACTTGCCATGATCCTCAACTCGGTGATCGTCAATTTGCGCAGGAAGCAACAACGGGCCCGCAACAACGAGAGCACCATGTAGCTCTTGCTTTGTCTTATTCACTACTCACTATTCACTGGAGTCCCATGCGGGCAAGCGACCAAAGCGAAGCGGTAAAGATGGCGCTGGATACGCTGCGCACGAACAAGCTGCGCTCCGGGCTGACGATCCTGGGCATTGTGATCGGAGTGATGACGGTGATTACGATCTCCTCGGTGGTGAACGGGTTGAATGCGTCGGTCTCCGGGCTGGTGGCTTCGTTCGGCAGCAACGTGCTGTGGGTGTTCCGGTTCCCGGTGATCGGGGTGCGGCCGACCAGCGAGATGCTGGCGCGCAAGCAGTTGACCTACGACGACATGGTGGCGATCGGCACGCTGCCGCACGTGGTGGCGGCCACGGCCTCGCTGCAGTACACGAACTACCAGTTCAATGAGGGCTCGGTGGTGGCGAAGTACGGCCAGCGCAAGGCGGACAACGTGTCGCTGGAAGGGGACACCGTCTCCGACGAGGTGGTGTACGACAAGGAGCTGCAGGAGGGAAGGTTCTTTACCCAGGACGACTACGACCGCGCGGCCGATGTGACCGTGCTGGGCCATGACGTGGCGCAGGAGCTCTTCGGGGCGATCGACCCCATCGGAAAAGAGGTGGTGATCGCCGGGCGTACGTTTACTGTGATCGGTGTGGACGAGAAGCAGAAGACGGCCTTCGGTGGCGGCAAAAACCCGGCCGATAGCTACGCCTACTTCACCATCCCGACCTTCCATAAGCTGCATCCCGAGGTGCTGGACTACTGGATCAGCGCAAAGTTCGACGACCCGCGCAACAAGGACCTGGTGACCGATGAGATCCGCGAGCTGATGCGCCGGCGCAGGAAGGTGCGCAATGAGCTGCCGGACAACTTCGCGATCTTCAGCTCGGACTCGATCGCCAAGCTCTGGAACCAGATCTCAGGGGCGCTGTTTGCGCTGATGCTGGGGCTGAGCGCGGTGGGGCTGATGGTGGGCGGCGTGGGCGTGATGAACATCATGCTGGTGAGCGTGACGGAGCGCACGCGCGAGATCGGGGTGCGCAAGGCGATCGGCGCGACCAAGGCGGTGATCCTGCTGCAGTTCACGCTGGAGGCGATTGTGCTGTGCGCGGTGGGAGGGCTGGTGGGCGTGGCGCTGGGCTCGGCGATCAGCCTGGCGCTGCACTTCATCATCTCGAGCTCGGTGAGCGTGTTCTGGATACTGGTGGCGTTTCTGTGCTCTTGCGCGATTGGGTTGGTGTTTGGGATCTATCCGGCGTGGAAGGCGGCGAACCTGAACCCGATCGAGGCGTTGCGCTATGAATGACGGCTGCGCTATGAATGACGCTCTAGACTGTTGAGATGGAGAGCGTAGCGCTGGTCGTCGAGGTCGGGTCGGTGCTGCTGACGCTGGCGGGCATGGCGTATGCGGCCATCGCGCTGCTGGGGGCGCGCAGCTTCGAGCGCGAGGCGCGCACAGCGGATGTGCCGGGATTTATGCGGGACTTTGCGCCGGGAGTGAGCGTGCTGAAGCCGGTGCGCGGCGTGGATGCGCGGATGTATGCCGGCTTTGTGAGCCACTGCGTGCAGCAGTATGCGGGTGAGTTCGAGCTGCTGTTCGGGGTGAGCGACGCCACGGACCCCGCGGTGGCCGAGGTGGAGCGGCTGCGCGGAGAGTTCCCTGAAGTGGCGATCCGGCTGGTGGCGTGCCCGCGGCGGCTGGGCGCGAACGGCAAGGTCTCCAACCTGGCGCAGATGGTGGAGCATGCGCGCTTCGAGCATCTGGTGGTGAACGACAGCGACATTCGCGTCTCGCCAAAGTATTTGCAGCGGGTGATGGCGGGGTTTGAAGGCGAGGGCACACCGGTTGGGCTGGTGACTGCGCCGTATATCGGCCGCGCGGAGCGTGGACTGTGGGCGCGGCTGGAGTCGCTGGGGATTGCGACCGACTTCTTTGCCGGCGTGCTGTCGGCGCGCTGGCTGGAGGGTGAGTTGCGCTTCGGGTTGGGCTCCACGCTGGCGGTGACGAAGACGGCGCTCGCGGGCATCGGCGGCTTCGCCGCGCTGGCCGACCAGCTGGCCGACGACTACGAGCTGGGCGCGCGGCTGAGCGCGGCGGGCTACCGCGTGGTGCTGGCGCACGAGGTGGTGGAGACGACGGTGCCGGCGTACACGCTGCGCGGCTTCTGCGAGCACCAGCTGCGCTGGTCGCGCAGCACGCGGGACTCGCGGCGCTGGGGCTACCTGGGGCTGGGTGTGACCTACTGCCTGCCGTGGGCGCTGGCGGTGGTGGTGGCGAGCGGCGGCGCTCTGTGGAGCTGGAGCCTGCTCAGCGTGGCCGCGCTGCTGCGGGTTGCGGTGGCGCTGCAGGTCGGCGTCGGCGTGCTGCGCGATGGGCAGGTGCTGCGTGACCTGTGGCTGCTGCCGCTGCGCGATGGCTTCGGGCTGTTCTTCTGGGCGTGGAGCTACGCGGACGATACGGTGGTGTGGCGCGGCGAGCGGTTTCGGCTGCGGGGGGGAAGGCTGCACGCGGTACGGTCGGGTTAGCATCGCCATAATAAGGCGGTAGCGGAGGGTCAGCGATGGCGCGA
>Ga0116230_10000222_pt1 | contig 46379 bp, 41 predicted proteins | sample S1TSphfallax_3_FD_88678 | JGI IMG/M metagenome (GOLD analysis project Ga0116230, IMG submission 88678) | Host-associated microbial communities from peat moss isolated from Minnesota, USA - S1T2_Fd - Sphagnum fallax MG | ecosystem: Host-associated > Plants > Peat moss > Unclassified | place...
CCGCATTCTCCCCGCCAATGACGGCTCCGAAACTCAACGCTGATAGCGTTGAACATGTTCCGGTAGCGGCCTTTTCCGCAGCACCGTTCGCCGCGGACCACTCTGATCAGCCAAATTTTGGCAGCTGGAATGCCGAGCTTGAGACTTTAGCAATAGCGGCGGCAGCCCAGGTTTCCGGCCCCATTTTGTGTCCTGAACCCGCTCCCATCGAAGCAGACCCGATTACAGCTTCTCCGGATTTGGAAGCAGCGGGTTCTGACAACAGCCGCGACCTTTATCCAATTGAGAATACCGCGACACCGTCATCCTCATCGGGCACCTTATCGCTTGATGAAATGTGGAAACGTGTCGCTGGAGAAATGGAAAAACCAATCTTTCCGCTCGAATTGGAAAACCCTCCAGCCGCCGTGGCTCCCGCCGTTGCGATCGAGTCCGAAACAGCTTGGCTTTTTGCAGAAGAAGCACTCCAAACGCCCGAGTCAGTTTTGGCCACTGAGCCAAATACTGCCCTTGCCGGGACGGTCGAAGAACCCACGGCCGAAGCCCCCGCCACAGTCGAGATCTCAGCGGCCTATCTGCTCGGAGGCATGAACTCCGCGCCCGCCCCGATTGAGCACGACCCAATCGAGCAAGAGCCAATTGAGACAGAACGAGATGCACCGCCGCTGCCTGTAGAGCCGCCGCTGGCAGAGCCCGCTGTGATCGGACGTTATGAAGCCGAAGGCACTGCCTATATTATGTTTGCCGACGGCTCGATCGAAGCACAGTCCGAAACCGGCGTTTTCCACTTTGCATCGATGGCCGAATTGAAAGCTTTTATCGAGGATAGACAGACAGCGGAAGTTTAACTCACCCGCCTGTCCAACTAGACACTCGCAGCAAAAGCGCCTTCGGCACAAGCCAAAGCGAACGCATATTCACGCGCGATTTCGGCCAGATGATCGAACCGGCCCGAGGCTCCGCCATGACCGGCGTCCATATTGACCCTCAACAGGATAGGCCCGCCGCCCGTCATGGTTGCGCGCAGGCGTGAGACCCATTTCGCCGGTTCCCAATAGGTGACGCGCGGATCGGTCAATCCGCCGAGCGCGAGAATCGGCGGATAATGCTTCGCCGCGACATTGTCATAAGGCGAATAGGCGAGCATAGACGCGAAGGCCTCTGCATCAAGAATTGGGTTACCCCACTCAAGCCACTCCGGCGGAGTCAGCGGCAGATCGGCATCGAGCATCGTATTGATCACATCGACAAAAGGCACATCGGCGATCACGCCTGCGAAGAGCTCCGGTGCGAGATTGACACTCGCGCCCATCAGCATGCCGCCCGCGCTGCCGCCATGCGCCACGATTTTGCCAACACTGGTATAGCCGAGAGCGGCGAGATGGCGGCCAGCCGCCACGAAATCAGAAAATGTATTCGGCTTCTTTTTCAGCTTGCCATCCGTGTACCAATGCCAGCCCTTGTCGGTGCCGCCGCGAATATGCGCGATCGCATAGACGAAACCGCGATCGACCAGCGACAAACGATTGGAGCCGAAGGCGGCGGGCATAGGTGTGCCATAGGCGCCATATCCATAAAGCAGCAGCGGCGCGTTCCCATCAAGGACAAGATCCTTGCGATGCAGAATTGACACCGGCACCTGCTCGCCATCCGGCGCCGTCGCGAAAAGACGCCGCGTCACATAGAGCGCCGGATTATGGCCTGACGGAATCTCCTGGCGCTTGCGCAATTGCCTTTCATGCGTCGAAAGATCGTAATCGTAGATTTCCTTGGGTGTCGTCATCGACGAATAAGAAAACCGCAGCGTTGTTGTCTGAAATTCGAGCTGACTTTCGAGGCCCAAATGATAGGCCTCCTCGTCGAATGCGATCGCATGCTCTTCACCGCTGTCGAAGGCGCGCGCGACGATGCGCGGCAGACCAGCCTCCCGCTCAAGCCGCACATGATAGTCTGCGAAGACCCTCTGCGCGACGATCATCGTGCCTTGCCGGTGCGCAACCTCGTCGCTCCAGGATGCCGCGCCCGGCGATGAGAGCGGTGCGCTGACGATCTTGAAATCTTCCGCGCCATTGGCATTGGTGCGGATATAGAGCCTGTCCCCGCGATGTTCGGCATCATAACGGACGCCGGGTTGACGCGCTTCGATCATGCGCGGTTTCGCATCGGCATCGGCAAGATCGATCAGATGGCATTCGGCTGAATCATGATCCGCGATGCTGACAATCGCATAGGCGCGCGACCGGCTGCGCTTCAAGTGAACAAACCATTTAGGATCGAGCTCTTCGAGCACCAGCACGTCGCTTAAAGGATCAGTGCCGATCCTATGCCGGAATACTTGCGCAGTGCGGTGATTGTCATCGACACGCACATAGTAAAAGCCCAGCGAATCCGCCATCCAGACGATTGTGCCATCCGTGTCTTGAACGACATCAGAGGCATCTTTGCCGGCCGCAAGATCACGGACGAAAATCGAATAAAGTTCGGAGCCTTTGGCATCGAGGCTCCAGGCGAGCTTTGCATGATCCGGCGCATGGATCGTCTCACCGATATCGAAGAAGGCTTTGCCTTTTCCCTCCTCATCACCATCGAGAAGGATGATCTCGCCGCCGCCCTGCCTCGGCATGCGGCAGATCAAAGGATGCTGGCCGCCTTGCCGGTGCCGGTCGTAATAGAGCCAGTCTCCATCGGCGGCGGGGACGTCCGCATCGTCTTCCTTGATGCGCGCACGCATCTCGGCGATGAGTTCTTTCTGCAGTTCCCCGGTCGGTGCGAGACAATGATTGGAGTAAGTATTCTCAGCGTCGAGAACAGCACGGATGTCTTTTGGCAAGGCATCCGGCTTGCGCAGAACCTCCTGCCAATTCTCCGCCTTGAGCCATGCGTAGTCATCAACTAGCCGCTCGCCGTGGACGATCTTTTCTAGGGGCCGCTTTTCTGTGACGGGAGGCTGAGGAACAGCGATGGGCGACATCTTCGTCATTTCACACTGACTATTTCCGCTGCTGCGAGCAACATTGTTTGCGCGGCTCAGCTTGAACCGGCGTCCATTTAAACACTGACCAGAAAGAACACTGCCCGGAAGATTCTATTCTTTCGGTGTGAACTTCAACGACAGGCCGTTCGTGCAATAACGCTGCCCTGTCGGCTGAGGCCCATCTGGAAAGACATGCCCAAGATGCGCCTCGCATCGTGCGCACCGGATTTCGACGCGCTGCATGAAATGCGAATTATCGACATATTCGGCGACCACATCCGATTCGACTGGAGCATAAAAGCTCGGCCAGCCGGTGCCTGACTCGTATTTCGTGTCAGAGCTGAACAAAGGTTCGCCACAACAGACACAAGAATAGATACCTGGCTTTTTCTGATCCCAGTTCGGTCCCGTGAAAGCCGGTTCAGTGCCATGCTTACGTGCCACAGCATATTGCTCTGGAGTCAGCAGCTCTTTCCACTCCGAATCAGTTTTCACAACTTTGGTTTTGCTTTCGTCTTTCGACATAGTTTTCCCCTAACTGGAGCCGCGCAGGTCAAAGCGGCAGGCTCTTAAAGCGAAACATCCTGAAGCTCACGGCAACTTGTTTATATGCTTTAACTCAATTGAGATATACCTTTGTTCTCATCGCCTTATGAGCTTTTGGCAAGAGATGGCAGCTAATTGTAAGCCTATATTCCGCCACGTTATTTGGCTTTTCGCACTGGAGTTTTCCGGTCATTTGCAATTTCCGTCTTTTTTCAAGATTTCGTGCGAAACTCAAGAAATAATGCGTGGCGCTACTTGCGGGCTCTAAGTTTTCGACATAAAAACAACGCACTTAGACAGATGATTCCGAGGAAATCGTACAATAGTTACGCGCTGTATCGGAGAAGCCCTTTCAAAAGCGCATAACAATCCTCGTTCGATCGATGATAACTTTCAATTTAGGATGATGACCGGCATGGGCGACACATCTGGCTCCAATAGTTTCATTGAATTAGCCGCGGACATTGTTTCTGCCTATGTCAGCAACAACTCCGTTCCGGCGTCCGACCTGCCATCTTTGATTAGTGATGTTCATTCCGCTTTGCTCCGCGTTACCGCGGGGAACGTGGTCATTCCGGTCGAAGCGCCCAAACCGGCTGTGCCCGCCAAAAAGTCCATCACCAACGAATTCATCGTTTGCTTGGAAGATGGCCGCAAGTTCAAATCATTGAAGCGGCATCTCCGGACACAATATAATATGTCTCCAGATGAATACCGTGAGAAATGGAACCTGCCGCCAGATTACCCGATGGTAGCACCCAATTACGCAAAGGCCCGCTCTAACTTGGCCAAGGAAATGGGCCTCGGGCAGCAGCGCCGCCGCGTCGCTAAGAGGTAAAGACCCCGGCTCGTCATAAGCCAGCCAAGGTTAGATTCTCTATTCATCACCAGTCATAGGCGGAATAGATCTAGAGGGCTTTCCGCTTGGGTGGAATCACCAAGCGATAAGAATTTGCTCTCCATTCAAAAAGTGAGAGCATGTTCTCATCGCAAAACCGCGTATACTTTTGCGGAACATGCGCTAAAACGCCTCAATCTGGCACTAGAACTCATCAGGTTGAAACGCCTGACACGCTAGATCACGATGGTTTTGGATCAAATCATCCAAAACCATCGTGATCTATTTCATAAGTGTAAAGCGGGATGCGAGCGGAAACCCGCTCACACTTTTTTCCTCATCCCGCTTTAAGCGATTGCCGACTCGGCGACCTTCGCGTCCCTTTTGATCCGCTCCACCATCGAACGGACACCATTCGTACGCTGCGGTGTCAGATGCGCGGCAAGACCGAGGCTCTGGAACAAATCCTGCGCATCTGTCTGGAGGATCTCGGCAGCCGTGTGGCCCGAATAGATCGCCAGGATAAGAGCAACGAGTCCGCGCACAATATGGGCGTCACTATCACCCTTCAAATTGAGGATGGGTTTGCCATCCTCACCTTTGACGATGCTCGTCTCCAGCCAAACCTGACTGGCGCAACCCAAAACTTTGTTGGCGTTGTTATGAGCCTCATCGGAGAGAGGATCGAGCGCGCGGCCGAGTTCGATCAAATAACGGTAACGGTCCTCCCAATCATCGAGGAATGAGAAGTTTTCAAGAATTTCATCAAGATTCATAGCTGACCGGATAGCTTAGAGGGATGATTATCCTCTTTATATCGATCCTAAGGGGCCGGAGGCTATAAAAATTTCGCTGGTGCTCACACGCGGCCCGTTTGAAACGGTACAGTGAACCGTCCTCTCCCGCTTGACGTAACGCGCTCTATTCGCGCTGCTGAAGCGTTTTATGGGCCCGCCCCTCGCCACTCTCTGCCAATCTAAAAGGCCGCTTTGGCGGGATAACATTGACGGCCTCGTCCGCCGTCGCGACAATTTGCGGCAGCCGCGCGGTGGCGGCCAGACATACGTCTGGGGCTTTGCCGCATTCCTCATCAAGCTTTGCCTTTACCGCCGTACCCGCGGCACTGGTGAGGTTCCGTGCCAGACCGGCCGCGATTCTCAGCGCCGGGTCTTGCTGTCCCGCGTCTGGAGGCAAGCCTATCTGCGGCCAAGGCATCGCATAAAAGACGATCGTTAGCCAAAATGCGCAACGGATGAGAAAAAACATCAGCTCTATCCCTAGATCACGCAGCTTTCTAACGCATGCGGATGAAGGGCCTGCAAAACATCCCGCTCAAATCGGTCCAACTTGATTCACTTTTGAGTCAGCATTGGGCGGCCATGAAAAGAGCTTTTAAACCATAGGCGAAGGTTTAAGCGTTCCAGGCTGTTTAAAGACAGGTTTTGCGCTTGCGCGGCCATTTTTCAGGCAGCGGCTTAGGGTTCACTTAAGGCACTCCTGCGACTGTGGATTGAAGAAGAAGGGGTATTTTTCTTCCTGAGTCCGCGTGGCTGGAGTTCGGCCTTGAGTTATTTTATGCGTTTCGAGGATCAAGCCAGTGCCTTGCTCCATCAAGGCATTTTAAGCGATCTGGCCGAAACAACGCGCCAAAAGGGCTTTATGCTGCTGCAGCTCGTCATGAGCGTCGCGGCTTGCGCGGTAGCCCCCTTTTATCTCGCTTTTCATGGCGCTCCCGCGCTTTGGCAGATCCTGGCGTTCATTTGGGCGATGGTGCCGCTGGCAGGCGTCGCACTCATCTGGCGCACCGGTCAAATGGCCATGGCGCACACGCTTTCAAGCTTCGCCCTCATTGCCATCGGCATGACAATCGCTCTCGGCGGCGGCGCATCCTGCCAAGCCGCATTGGCGTGGCTGATTCTCGCCCCGCTGCAGAGCATTCTCACAGCGAACCGGCGGCTGATTCTATCGAGTGGCTGCGGCGCCGCGCTCGCCGCTATCACCCTTGCCGGCCTGCATGCAACGGGGCTGATTTCGGCGGGCTTCGCCGTTCCGGAATGCGTCCTCTTCATCCTTCCCGCCATTCTTTACGCCACAGCACTGGCCCTCAGCGCCGCCCGGATCGATGCGTTGCAGAACAGTTCAGCCCGCGCCCATGCACGGCGCTATCAGGCCATCTCAGAAGCGATCGGAGATGTCATCGTCTGCTTCGATCACGCCGGCGCGGCCGAATTCATCAGCACCGATTGCGAAAGCCGTCTCGGATTGCGCCGGCCAGATTTGATCGGCCGCGGATTTTTCGAACATATCCATGTCACCGATCGCCCTAAATTTCTAAAAGCTGTCGCCGATGCGGCGCAATCTTCCGAACGGATTACCACCACGCTGCGTTTACGGACCATGCTGCCCGGACCAGATGACGCAATGACTGCGACGCCAGTCTTTCTCTGGATTGAAATGTCGGTACGCCAGTTCGCCGGTACACGAGAACTTTCACGTGACGGCAAACATGATTTGGGAATCGCGGCCATTCTCCACGATGTCACCAAATCTAAGCAACGTGAGGAAGAGCTTGAGGCCGCGCGCACGGCGGCTGAGCGCGTCAGCCTCTCCAAGGATCAGTTCCTGGCGAATATGAGCCACGAGTTGCGCACACCGCTGAATGCCATCATTGGCTTCTCCGAAATGCTCAGCAACGCCGAGCTCGCGCCGCATGACCCTGCCAAACAGCAGGAATATGCCGGCATCATCCACCATTCCGGTCTGCATCTTCTGTCGGTCGTGAATTCGATCCTCGACATGTCGAAGCTTCAATCGGGCAGCTTTGCCCTGGTGCCGGAGCCTTTCGATATGGCCCCGTTGATCGATCTTTGCTGCGACATGATCAAACTGAAAGCGAGCGAAAATGAAGTTGAGCTGATCCGTGCTTATCCTGGCGTGATCCCCGAGATGGTCGGTGACAAGCAGGCCTATAAGCAGATCTTGATCAATCTTCTCTCGAATGCCGTCAAGTTTACACCTGCCAAAGGCCGGGTGACGATTGGCGTGCAGCTCGAAGGCAATTCTTTGATGATCCAGGTGACCGACACCGGGATCGGTATCAATGCGCAAGATCTCACGCAGATCGGCGATCCGTTCTTCCAAGCCAGCGCATCCTATAATCGCGCCTATGACGGAACAGGTCTTGGTCTGTCCATCGTGCGCGGCCTGGTCGCGCTGCATGGCGGCACGATGTCGATTGAGAGCGAACCCGGCAAAGGCACCTGCGTCTCTGTGCGCTTGCCGCGCGATTACAGGCACGCACGTGTGAAACCGAGCCTTTCCTCGGAATTCATAACCATTCCCCGCCGCACCCGCCCCGATGGCATGCGGACCTTTTCCAACGAGATGAAGGTGAAGAAAATTGCGTGAAGCTCTCGCCCGTATCGAGAATGATTTCGTGCTTTCCGAGCCAAGACGGAAAGGCACAAAGCAAAATGGCTTGTCCGGCTTCTTCACGAAACCAAAACATGCCGCCGAATTTGCCGCGAAATATATCAATCTCATCATAGGCGCGGCGTTCGCGGCGCTCTTGGTGACAGTTCTGGTAAACGCCCTCGCCTGGCAGAAGATACGTCATCCAGCGCCGCTCTTTGGGCATAGCATCGCGATCGAACCCAAGGCAGAAAGAAAGACTGTAGAGACCATCATCGAAGCGCCAGCACCGGTTGCCCGTCCAGTACAGCAAATTACTTCCGAGCCAGTTGCCGCCCCGGATCACCCCGCGAATACCCCGCATGGACGCGATCCTATGGCCGAGGCCGCTGACCTGCAGTCTCAAAAGACCCCTGCTCCGCCACGCGATCCAATTGCACAATTGTTGAGGCCGTCTGCTCCAGCCCCAGCTGCGCCAAGCAAAAGCGTGCTCGCCGCGCAGCGCGCCCTGATGAAACTGGGCTTCGTGGTGAAACCAGATGGCTTCATGCGGCCGGCAACGCGCCGGGCGCTCGTACAATTCGAACGCGCGCATAACTTGCCCGCGCATGGCACTTTGTCGCCGCAAGTCATGCACGAACTCGGCGCGGAATCCGGCCTCAAAGTCGAGTGAACGCTTATTTTCCAAATGAATAGAAGCCATAAGAAAGGCGGGGCGGCATGACGGGTCCTTAAGGAATTTGCATGGAAGAGCTCATCCAACGTGTCGCGGCCGCTGCCAGCATAACGCCCGAAAAAGCTCAGACCGCGATCGGTATGATCCTCGCTTTTTTGAAAAAGGACGGGCCAGCCGCAGAGGTCGATGCTTTACTGGCTGGCCTTCCTGGAGCCGCTGAAGCGGCCGCCGCGGCTGCCGGCAATCCGAGCGGCCTTTTAGCGGGATTCGCTGGCGCGATTGGCGGCGGTCTTATGGGTCTAGCCGGTCGTTTGACGAGCCTCGGTCTGGGCTTTGGCGAAATGCAAGCAATTGGTAAAGAAGTCTTCGCTTTCGCGCGGGAAAAGGTGGGCGACGAACGCATTGGACAGATCGTCGCGGCGGTTCCCGGCTTGAGCCAGTTTGTGTAGAGACTGCTGCGGCAATGCCGCAATCTATGTGATGTTCGGACCTTGCATGCCGGCCCGTCTTTGCGGCATTATGATCGAATTAGCTATTCGGCTAAGTTCCCTTCCTTTTTCAAGCCGTTCCAACGATGAAACTCTCACGTCTTTTGCTGACTGGCCTTGCTCTGACTGTCACGGCTGGATTGGGCGGCACAGCTTTGGCTGTGACGACCTATGACGGCACCTACCGGATCGACACGACGACCGAAGAAGGCGATTGCCAGAAAACCGCGAGCGGCACGGTCACAATTTCGGATGGGATCATTGTTGCGACCAGTGACAGTTCCGTGCAAGCCTTCGGCCGTGTTGGCGCTGACGGTGTCGTCTCTGTTGCCTTTCATCGCGGAGCGGACATAGCCCATGTCTCCGGGCGCTTGAAAGGCTCAAGCGGCCAAGGTGCTTGGTCCGTGGCGACGCAGCTTTGCGGCGGCCGTTGGCGCGCGGAGAAAGTGCGCTGACGGATCAGCCGCACGAATTATTTCTGGGCAAACGTCAAAACGATCGCAGCCGCACGAGCCGCTGGGGCCACCCCGCCTTCCACTTTCATCACATCTGCGAGATGGCCGAAAGCCTCGATCTGCACATTACGCCCCGGGCCGTCCTGCAAAATGCCAAGCAGCGCATCCGCGAGCTTTTGCGCGGTGCAGGCCTCTTGCAAAAACTCAGGCACGTGATTGCGGCCGAGGATGAGATTCGGCAGGACGATCGAGGGCACGTTGACCAGATATTTTAGAAAGCTCTCTGCCCAAGAGATTTTATAAGCCACACATTGAGGCACCCCTGCGAGCGCGAGTTCCAAAGTCACAGTGCCGGACGCCGCAAGCGCCACGCGGGCACGGCGGAAGGCTGCGAATTTCTCAGGCTCCGTGGCAACAATGCGGGGTGCAAGAGCCCAAGCTCGGGTCCGTTGCCGGATGAGCGATTCCAGATGCGGCACGGCCGGCAGGACCACTTCAATTGGGCCATAGGCCGCCTGGACTAAGACAAGCGCCTCACCGAAATCATCGAGCAGCCTTGTCACTTCCGAGCGCCGGGAGCCCGGCAATAAAAGAACGAGCGGCGGTTTGATGTCACGCGCGCGCACCTCCTCCTCATTGGGACAAAGCGCATCGAGGCGCTCGATGAGCGGATGCCCAACATAGGTGCAAGCCGGGCCGCCAAGGCGACGGTGCGCGGCCGGTTCGAAAGGCAGCAACGCCAATACGTGATCAATATAGCCGCGCATTTTAGCAGCGCGGCCTGAACGCCAGGCCCAAACCGTCGGGCTGACATAATCAACAATCGGCAGATGGGGCCTTCGCGCTCGCACGCGCCGCGCCACGCGATGCGTGAAGTCAGGGCTGTCGATAATGACCAGCACATCCGGCTCTGCCTTTAAGACAGCTTCCGCCGTTTCGCTGATGCGTTTCAGCAGGACGGGCAGACGGGCAATCACCGGAAGCACGCCCATGACGGCTATATCGCTGATGGGAAAAAGGCTCCTGAGACCTTCTCGCGCCATCGCGCTGCCTCCAACTCCTGCGATACTGATCGCAGGATCGATGACCTTTAAGGCCCGCATCAAGCTGGCCCCTAATTGATCTCCAGACTCCTCGCCCGCGACCAAAAAGACCTTCATTGTTTCACGCGCATCGCATCATATGGGCGTCCCGCTATCGCTGCCGCTGTTCAGCGGCAGGCAGATCGCGCGATCACGGCCGTCACGGAGGAAATCGATGATCGCTTGAACTTCCTGGCGTGCCGCGAACTCCCCGGCCACGTCTTCAATCCGCTCGGCAAAGGTACCCTCCGCTGCGAACAAAAGCCGATAGGCGCGGCGCAAATCCTTGATCACCTCGCGTGAAAAACCGCGCCGCTTTAAACCGACGAGGTTGAGCCCGGACAGCGTAGCCCGGTTGCCAACAGCAAGACCATAAGGAATAAGATCGCTTTCAAGGCCGCTCAATCCGCCAACAAAGGCATGTGCCCCGATCCGGGTGAATTGAATGATCCCTGAGCCGCCGCCCAAAATCACAAAATCGCCAATCGAGACATGCCCGGCAAGCATCACATTATTCGACAAGATCACATCGTTTCCCAGGCGGCAATCATGCCCGACATGGGCATGGGCAAGAAACACGCAACGGTCCCCGACGATCGTTTTCATACCGCCAGCGCGCGTGCCGGGGTTCATCGTCACGCCTTCGCGAATGAGGCAATCCTCACCGACCGACAAGGTTGAAGGCTCACCGCGATATTTCAGGTCTTGCGGCTGGTGACCGAGCGAGGCGAAGGGATAGATCCGTGTTCGCGCGCCAATGCTGGTGCGCCCGGCGAGAACCACATGCGAGGCAAGATGCACATCCGCGCCAAGCTCGACATCCGCCCCTATATGGCAGAAGGGGCCAATGAAAACGCCGCTATCCAGCCGTACACCGTTTTCGACCACCGATGATGGATGAATGACAATATCGCGGCTGGCAGTCTTGGTCCTGGCCATGGGGTTTGAATCACCACTCGCGTTCACCAAAGCAGCGGACTATACGCTTTCCGCCTTCCCGCCCATGATCGTCGCGGAAATCTCGGCTTCGCAGACGAGGTTTCCATCCACCATCGCGCGACCTTTATACCACCACATATTGCGCCGCTGATTGGTCTTGGTCATGTGATATTCGATGCGATCGCCGGGAATGACAGGCTTACGAAATTTGGCTTTATCGATCGTCATGAAATAGACGAGCGGTTGCACCCCGAGTTCCGGATGCGCATTGACGCAAAGAGCGCCAGCCGTCTGCGCCATACCCTCGATCATCAGAACGCCGGGCATCACTGGCCTGCCGGGAAAATGGCCCTGAAACTGCGGTTCATTCGCACTAACATTCTTGATGCCGATGCAAGACTCGTCACCACTGGCTTCAATAATCCGATCAACGAGGAGAAACGGATAGCGATGCGGCAAAGCTTTCAAAAGCCGCATGATATCTAAAACCTCGATCGTTTTTGTGATCGCCTCGTCCAATCGAACCTCCAGAAATATTTTTAATCTTATAGACTTCGATGAGCGGCCCTGAGAAGAAGCACGCCAACGCTTCTGTTTATCCAGGTTCGCTGCGTAATCGCGGAATATGCCAATCAATTCAAACAGCAAATTTATACTATTATTATATTCAGCCGAAATCGAGCCAACCGTTGGTGAGACCGCTTTAGCTTTTACCACGGGTTAGGCGATCGAGAATCACTTGCGTCCGCAGCCAGCGCCTTAAAGGCCGGGCTGGTGTGCCACCGAAGCGCGCTTTAGGCGGGACATCCGCGATGACCCCGGATTGGGCCGCGATTTCCGCGCCCGTGCCGATCTTGAGATGCCCGGCGACACCAGCCTGCCCTCCCGCCGCTACGAAATCACCAAGCTCGGAAGAACCAGCGATACCAGCCTGAGCAACAATCAAGCAATATCGCCCTATTGTCACATTATGGGCTATCTGGACGAGATTATCGATTTTAGCGCCCTCGCCAATCACCGTGTCATGCGTCGAGCCCCGGTCGATCGTGGTATTGGCACCGACCTCGACATCGTCCTGGATAATGACCCGGCCGATTTGCGGCACTTTGAGGTGCCCTTCCCGGCTTGGCACGAAGCCGAACCCGTCCTGGCCGATTCTCACGCCTGGATGAAGGATCACGCGATTGCCGAGCAAGGCATGCATGATCGTGACTTGTGCCCCGATCGAACAATTGCGGCCAAGACAGACATCTGGCCCGATAACGCTATTGGGTCCAATGACCGTGCCAGCGCCGATTTCAGCACGCGGACCAATGACCGCGCCAGGGTCCACAATCACATCTGGTTCGAGACGCGCCTCGGGATGAATAGACGCACCGGGGCTAATGCCCATCGATCCGAATAAAGAGCCCGGCTGAAGGCTTGCCGGACAGAGCTTGGCGAGTGCCAGAGCAAAGGCGCGCGATGGATGATCGGTAATAAGTGCGATTGTAGCGGACGGCACAAGCGCGGCGTAATGCTGCTTGATGAAACAGGCCGTGGCTCGCGTCGTTGCGAGGGCATCTTGATATTTGGGATGGTCAAAGAAAACCAGAGCGCCTGGCTCGGCATCTTCAAGCGGTGCGATCCAACTTATGGGAGATGAGAGGTTCGCACCCTCTGGAACATTCACGCCCGTCCAGGCGGCCACATCGCCCAAAGTCGCGTTGGGAATGCCGCGCCAAAAAATAGGTTCGCTCATGAAAAAGCACTAAAATAGCGGGCATTGATACCGTTGCCCGAAGCAATAGCAATATCCTCGGCGAGTTTCACGCCTTATCCCGCGACACCAGCCAATATAGCTTGCACCTTTGTCCGACCAGACCAAAGGCCGTCATTTCATGATCAGAACGTCGTACCGCCGGTGAAACGGAAGAATTGCGTTTGATCATACGGGCTCTTGGTAATCGCCTTGGCGAAATCGAAGCGGATCGGGCCCATCGGAGACTGCCAGATCAGCGAAGCACCGACAGAGGTTCGGATGAGACGGTCGTCGCCGCCAACTGTAACGCACGTACCCTGCGTATAGAGAGGAGCCACATCTTGCGGCGTACAAGCGCCCGTTCCACCAGGTGTGAAGTTGGTCTTTCCCTGATAGCCGAACAAGGTGCCCGCATCGGCGAACACCGCGCCCTTCAGACCAAAATCCTTCGGCAATCCCCAGATCGGGAACTGAGCTTCCGCCGAGGCACCGAAATACTTCGTGCCGCCGAGCGGGTTACCGGAGGGATCGACACCTATCGAAACGTCGCGCGGGCCGATACCATTCGGTGCAAAACCACGGACAAGCGACGGTCCCATATTAAAGTTATCAACGATCCGCAGCTGATCGCCGCCCAGCGCTGCGAGATCACCGCCTTGGAAGCGCAGGATCCCGACAATGTCGTCTCTATAAAGCGTATGATAGAAGCGAAGGTCGCCAGTCGTTCTCAAGAAATGTTCGTCGCCGCCAGCGCCCGCGATATCTTGCTTAAGTTCAGCATAAATACCCCCTGTCGGATTCTTAATATTATCCAGAGAGTTATAGGACAGAGTGTAGCCGAACATAGATGTGACGGTCACACCCTGCGCCTGTTTCAAGGCAAGCGAGGCTTCACCGTTCGTCAAGCAGTTTGAGAGCGGACCAACCGAATAAGGCGACCCAAACGCACCCGGCGTCACAAAAGCAACCGGAAACTGGCAGTCATAGTAAGGATGATTGGTATCATTCGGAATGGTGATATCGGAACGATAGACCGAATAGCGCGGCGAGAACGTAATCTCGTCCGTAATCGGCAAGCCGAAGCGCAACGTGCCGCCGGTCACGAAATTGTTGTAGTAAGAATATTGCGAGACATCCGACTTCTTCGCGAAGAGATCGAAGCCTGCGGCGATCCTGTGATCGAGGAAATAAGGCTCGGTGAAGCTGAACGTGACACCGCGGCTATATTGTCCTTCAGAGACCGCGAGCTTCACGAATTGCCCGCGGCCCATAAAATTCGACTCGCTCACCGCGACTTCAGCAATGAAACCATCACTTGTCGAATAGCCGCCTGAGAGCGAGAGCGAACCTGTCGGCTGATCTTCCACATCAACAATCACCACCACCCGGTCGGGAGCAGACCCCTGCTCATTGGTGATCTTCACTTTCTTGAAGAAGCCTAAATTATTCAGGCGGCGCTCGGCACGATCGATCAAGACCTTATTGTAAGCGTCGCCCTCGGCGAGCTCAAACTCACGCCGGATGACGTAGTCACGTGTACGCGTGTTCCCGCGAATGACAATTCGCTCGATATAAACGCGCGGGCCTTCCTCGATCACAAAAGCGATTGAGACGGTGTGGGTAACCGGATCGCGATCACCGCGCGGTTTGACCTGTGAAAAGGCATAACCGCGCTTAGCGACTTCTTTCGTTAAAGCCTCGGTCGTTTTCTCGATCATGTCACCGTTATAGGTCTCACCGGGCGACAGGCGCAGATAGCCCCGCAGCGAGGCACCGTCGATATCGGGGATGTGCGATTCGACATCGACGCTAGCTACCGTATAGGGCGCGCCCTCTTCCACACTGATCGTGACGATATAACCGCCCTGAGTCGCATCATATTGAACGTCTGAGCCGATCACGCGGAAATCAGCGTAGCCGTTTTTCAAATAGAATCGGCGAATGAGCTCAAGGTCAGAAGAGATCTTGTCAGGGTCATAGACATCCGATGTCTTGAAGAAGGAGAGATAATTCATCTCCGTCGTCTGCATCAGGTCTTTAAGCTTACCAGTAGAATAGGCCTTGTTACCTATGAATTTGATTTCTTTAATACCGGTTTTGTCGCCTTCGTTGATCGTGAAGACGACATCAAGGCGGCCGTTGGGTAAATCGACAGTGCGCGCGGTCACCGTCGCAGCACTCCGGCCTGACCGGCGGTAGACGTCCTTGATACGCTCAATATCCGCATCGACAGTCGCGGAACTATAGGGTCCGCGCGATTTCGATTGAATTTCAGCTTGCAGCGTTTCAGTCTTGACCTTGCTGTTGCCCTCAAAGGCGACGCGATTGATGATATTGTTTTCTTTGACCGTGACGCTGATGCTGCCACCGGAACCGCGGCCGATTTTAATGTCGGCGAACAAGCCCGTGGCGTATAGATCTTTCACGCCCTTGTTGATCGAAACCTCATCAGAACCCTTGAAATAGGACTTAATAGTCGGCGTATCGACCCGGCTATTGCCGTAAACAGTCACATTTTGTGCGAATGCGGCTGGAGCCAACGCCACTAGAATGGCGAAAAAGAGAGCTGCGAACAGAAACCGGTTCGGACGAATACCTAGAAATCGCATTGTATGACCGGTCCCCGCATCGAAATTGCTGGCTTTTGAACAAGCCCAACCAGTTGATCTGGTTGTCTATTGGGACAGCTCAAAAAGGCCGGAAAGCCGCTATCCTTCATAATTTGCTTCTACCTGTTTTAACTTAACCTGCAAATGGCGTTTACCTTTTTCAGGTCAATTTTGAATGGTCCGTTGCGAGCAAGACACGTTTCTAGGTAAGCAAATTACTAAATATGATGGTTAACCATTTTTACTTGCAAAAACGGCCTCTACGCCATTGTTTCGACCCATTTTCCCAAATCGAAATGACGGTTATATTGTAAAGAAAAGACATCCGCTGGATGGGGTGGACGGCATGCTAGAAGAAGCTGCGCGCGCCGCCATAGGAAAACCTTCCCCAGACATGCCTTAGCCCCAGTGCATCCACTGCCGTGTCAGCCGCGCGATGTCATTATAGGTCGCAAAGATCATCAATGCTGCGACCAAGGTGAGTCCAATGCGATAGCCGAATTGTTGCGTTTTCTCATGCAAAGCCCTGCCCCGGACGGCTTCCACCGCATAGTAAAAGAGATGGCCGCCGTCGAGTAAAGGAATGGGCACGAGATTAAGGATGCCAACAGAAATAGACAGAATCGCGGCAAGGTTCAGAAGTGCACCAAGCCCGATTTTTGCCATCTCACCTGAAACTTCTGCTATGCGGATCGGCCCCGACAGCTGATCGGTCGATTCCTTCCCCATCAGCAGCCCGCCGAGATAGGATCCCGTTCTCTCGACAATAAACCAGGTCTCGGTGACCGCCATTCGTGACGAATCGAGCAAATTATAATGCTCGACATGCCAATTGGACTGCGTTCCCGTCGCTTCGACCCCCAGCACGCCCACGCGAGTCGTCCCAAACGGTGTGGTAATGTCACGCCGGCGCGGAGTCGCGACGAGTTCGACGGTCTGGCCATTCCGTTCGACAGTGAAATTCAAAGCCACATCTCCGGAGACCTGGACAACGCGCTGCATATCCTCGAATCCGTCGATCTTTTTTCCATCAATGGAAATGATCATGTCGCCGGCTTTAAAGCCCGCATCTTCGGCAGCACTTCCAGCTGTTACGCCATCTACACGCGGTGCCAAAACCCCGCGGCCTTCGATATAAAAAATTCCCGTAAAGATCACGATAGCCAGGATGAAATTCGCGATTGGTCCGGCAGCGACAATGGCGGCCCGTTTCCAGACCTTTTGTGCAAAGAAGGTCACCGCCTTCTCATGTATTGGCATATTGGCGATTTCAGCCTCATCCATCATCGACGCCCCATTAGCGTCGCCATGGAACTTTACATATCCCCCAAGCGGCAAGGCCGCCAAACGCCAGCGTGTGCCATAACGATCGGTAAAATGCCCAATCTCAGGACCAAAACCGAGAGAAAAGGCATCCACTTTAACTCCGCACCAGCGGCCGATGAGGAAATGCCCAAGTTCGTGGAAAAACACGACGATGCTGAGTACGAAGACAAATGGCACGATATAAGCGCCGAGAGACCAAAGCTGCGCGAAAATCGACATAGGTCTCCTCATGAGGCTCGGCGGATCGCGGAAAGACAGCGCCTTCCGACCGCGCGGGATATAGTTACTAATTAATTACTTTGCCTGAAGCAAAGGACTCCGCCAATAGGGCCCGTGACCTTTCTCTCGCCATATGGTCAATAGCGAGCGCATCCTCAATAGATTGTGGTTCTTTGGCGAGTCCGTCCTTCAATGAGGCCTCGCATGCCGCCTCCACCAAACGCGCGATATCGTAAAAAGAGATGTGCCCCTCAAGAAAGGCTTCGACCGCGATCTCATTCGCTGCGTTCATGACGGTCGGAAGCCCCTGTCCCGTACGTAAGGCATCCAAGGCAACCCGCAAGGCCGGGAAACGGTCAAAATCCGGACGCTCGAAGGTCAACTGACCGACCGCTGCGAGATCGAGCCGCCGCGCGGCTGTCTCGATTCGCGCTGGATAGGAGAGGCAATGGGCGATCGGCACCTTCATATCCGGCGCGGCGAGTCCGGCGGTCACCGAACCATCCTTGAACGAAACAAGCCCATGCACCACCGATTGGGCATGAACGAGAACATCGAGCCGGGCTGCTTCGATACCAAAAATATAATGGGCCTCAATGACTTCCAGGCCTTTGTTCATGAGACCCGCCGAATCGACTGTGATCTTCCGGCCCATCGCCCAATTGGGATGGGTTAAAGCCTGCTCGGGCTTAGCTTCTGCGATTTGCTCCTTGGTCCAGGTGCGGAACGGACCGCCAGAGGCCGTCAGCGTCATCATTTCGATGGTATCGGTGTCGCACTCGTTCATCGCCTGAAAGATGGCGTTATGTTCGCTATCGACCGGCAGAAGCCGCGTTCCTGTTTTTTCCGCCTGGCGCATGAAGGCTGGCCCAGCGCAAACGAGACACTCTTTATTGGCCAGCGCCACAGTCCGCCCAGCCGAAAGAGCGGCAAAGGTCGGCTGCACGCCCGCCGTTCCAGCGATCGCACCCATGACGATATCGGCTGGATAAAGCGCTGCTTCGATCACCGCTTCCGGTCCGGCGGCGGCTTTGATCCCGGAGCCTGCGAGTGCGTCTTTCAATTCGGCATAACCAGCTGGATCGGCAAGCGCGGCGAAAGAAGCAGCAAGCTCGCGGGCAACCTTTGCCAAGGCCTGAGGATCGCGGCCTCCGGCGACCGCGGGGACACTGAAAGCCCCTTTAGCGCCTTGGATAATGTCCACGGTGGAACGGCCGATCGACCCCGTCGCCCCCAAAATGACAACCGAACGGGGATCGGATTGACTTACTGGCTTCTGTTTAAGTTGAACAACCGTTTCCATATGACTGTTTTCTCTTCAATTAATGCCAATCAAATAAAGCCCCGGCCAGCGATAGTCCATCATGGGATGAACCAGCGCGCATAAGACCAATGATAACGGCAAACAGTGCCGCGGCAATAAATCCGTCGAGCCGGTCCATGAATCCGCCATGACCCGGAATGAGATGACTTGAATCCTTTACCCCGAACCGCCGTTTCATCCCAGATTCAAATATGTCGCCCGCTTGCGCAACCGCGGCCAAGAAGAGGCTGACACCAAAAACAGGTAAAATGGAAACCTTCAGCGGCAGAGCTGCGACACCGGCAAAGGTGCCAAGCAAGGCACCGCAAGCTATTCCAACTAAAGTCCCTGACCAGGTTTTTCCGGGCGAAACCCGCCGCCAGAGCTTTGGGCCGCCGAACAAGCGCCCGGCAAAATAGGCGCAGACATCGGTGCCCCAGACAATAGCGAAAAGCCAGAGAATGGCTCGCGGCCCGTAAGCCGTATCATTGCCAATCAGGCAAAGCGGCCCGATAAGCGCCCCTGCGTAAAGCAGGCCGCCGCTTGCCCAAAGCCTGCGGCCTGAACCGGCAAGCGCGGCCAGAAGAAAAGCCGCTATCACGAAACTCAGGGCTGCGAGCCAGAAATCCATGCGGCTCGTGAAAGCCGCCACAAGAATGAGCGCAGCGCCGCCAGCCAAAAGCCGCGCAGCTTTTCGCGCGCCGCCAATGAGGGATTGCCATTCCCAAAAGACGGCCAGCGCAGCTGCGAGCCAGATAAAGACGAAAATATCGCCGCCAAGCCACCATGCGCCGAGCGCTAAAACCATCAAGGCGATACCGGACATCAGCCGGGGTAGAAAATCGGCCAGGCGAGACGCCGGTTTCGCGGAGATGGACTCGGGCCGCGGGGAACCCGCATTCATATGATTGGATTCGGCTGCTATCGCGAAAGGGTCGAGTGGTTTTCGCGCTTCCGCCGGAGCGCTCATAAACCGCTTCCTGTTTTAGTTGCGTGCGGCGTCACACCGCCGAAACGCCGCTCCCGCGCGGCAAACTGATTTAAGGCAGCCTCGAAAGCTTTCCTATCAAAATCCGGCCAATAGATCGGCAGAAACACGAATTCCGCATAGGCTGCCTGCCACATGAGAAAATTCGACAACCTTTGTTCGCCGGACGTCCTGATGATGAGGTCGGGATCAGGAATATCCGCCGTATCCAAGTGCCGGACGAGCTGGCTTTCGTCGATGTCTCCCGGTTTCAATTCTCCGGCTGCGACCTTCTCCGCAATGATCCGCACCGCACCAAGGATCTCTTGGCGGCTGCCGTAATTGAAAGCGATGACCAGTGTCAGTTTTGTGTTAGATTTGGTGAGTATTTCCGCATCCTCGAGCAAAGCTCGAATATCCGGTTTCAACGTCACCCTGATCCCAATGACTTTAATTTTAACGCCAGCGCGATGGAGCTCATGTAAGTCATTCTGAATAAAACGCTTCAATAATCCCATCAGATCGGAGATTTCCTCAACGGGACGTCTCCAATTCTCAACCGAAAAACTATAGACGGTCAGATAGTCGAGCCGGAAATCAAGGGCCGCGCGGACGGTCTGGCGCAGGGCTTCGACACCGCGTCTATGGCCTTCAAGACGCGGCAGGCCCCGGCTCGCCGCCCATCGTCCGTTGCCATCCATGATCACGCCAACATGCGATGGCCGCCGCCCGGGCGTGATGTCCACGTCCTTTTGTAAGGTCGCGGTCTCAGCCTCGATAATGTTCGGCGTCTCCATTGCTGACTGTGCCTTTACCTGTCCTATTTTCAAAACTCCCAGCTTTCGACGCCGCTAGATACTTAAACCTGCATGATTTCCTTTTCCTTGACGGCTAAAGCCTGATCGACGTCGCCGACGAATTGATCTGTCGCCTTTTGGATTTCAGCCGCGTGGCGTTTTTCATCGTCTTCGCTGATCTTTTTGTCTTTCAGCAGCTTCTTGAGGCCATCGATCCCGTCGCGGCGCACATGCCGGATCGCCACCCGTGCCTCTTCGGCATATTTATGTGCGACTTTTACCATTTCCTTGCGGCGCTGCTCGTTGAGTTCCGGAATGCGGATTCGCAAAACCTGTCCTTCGATCGTCGGGCTAAGTCCGAGATTAGATTCACGGATCGCTTTATCCACGGCACTGACCATGCCTTTATCCCAAACCTGGACGGAAAGAAGGCGCGGCTCTGGAACGCTAACGGTTCCAACCTGATTAAGCTGCATCCGCTGGCCATAAGCCTCGACATGAATCGGATCGAGAAGGCTCGCAGACGCACGCCCGGTGCGCAAACCGCCGAGTTCATGCTTTAAAGATTGCACCGCCCCCTGCATATGCTCCTTGAGGGCGGCTAAGTCGAATTCTGTGCTCATTATTGAACCTTGATCTTGGCTCAGGACGGATCAGCTCAGCCGCCTGTCTGAAAATTGTGATGACACACTGGGGTGCAAATTAAAGCGAAAGCTTACGTAATTTCAATGGAAACCGGCAATCTCCGCCAGCCGGGTGCCTAAAACACCAGAAACCTTAAGCTCTCCATTCTTTAACCGCCAGAGGATCGTACTTAAACTCAAACGCGGTTCACGGTAAAACGAGTGTCGCCAAGCCTTTGCCCTGGAAGGCGGCGCAGATCGCACCAGCTTCCTTGATCGAGAAAACCAGAATCGGGATTTTGTTTTCGCGCGCTAAAGCAAATGCCGCTGTGTCCATCACGGCGAGATTTTGATTGATGGCCTCATCATGCGTCAGTTTGGTGTAACGCGTAGCCGTGGAGTCAAGCTTTGGATCGGCTGAGTAAATGCCATCCACCTGCGTCGCTTTCATGATGACATCGCAAGAGAGTTCCGCGGCCCTTAAGGCTGCGCCCGTATCGGTCGTGAAAAATGGATTGCCGGTGCCACCCGCCAGAATGACGATCCGCTGTTTGTCGAGATGATGCAAAGCCGCCTGGCGCGAATAAGGCTGGCAGAGCGAGGGCATGGGCACGGCCGAAAGCACGCGCGCAGACTGGCCGCGTTTTTCGATCGCAAACTCAAGCGCCAGCGCATTCATGACGGTGGCGAGCATCCCAATCGAGTCGGCCCGGGCCCGCTCAATGCCTTTTTCGGCACCTTCGATGCCGCGGAAGAAATTGCCGCCGCCGACGACCACGGCCATCTCAACGCCAAGCGCCGCCGTTTCAACGAGATCGGAGGCGAGTCTGCCGAGCGTATCGGCGTCGAGCCCATGGCTTCGTCCGCCCATAAGGGCTTCGCCGGATAATTTGACGACGACACGGCGCCATGGCCGCGAAGCTTCAGGCGCGCCTTCCCTATCAGTCATCCGGCTCCCTCTGAAAAAAAGCGATTTGTTCAGCTGCACTATAACTTGCCGCTGGCCGCGTCTATTAGCTTACAACTTCGCCAAAGCGAATGTTCCAACTTCTTTTTGTGTGAACTTCGGTTTTAAGCGGATAATTCCCATCATTTGGGGCGAAAGCCAAAAGGACGGCAGGCACATGGATGAAAGCGTCAAAACACTCATAGCAGAGGCCTTTCCCGATCTGGAGCGAGAGCTGCTCAGCCGCCCGTTCAACCTTGAAGATGCCTCCGGGTCGATCGCAGCCTATATGTTCCGCCGCTATGGCGTCAGCGGCTATCAGTGCAGCGCAGCCGTCAAGGAAGCACTGATTGCCAAGCTCGATGCGCAGCCGGGTTTAAAGCGCGACCCGGATAGCGGCGAAAAACCTGCCTGGAAACCAGCCAGCTAATGCAGGATTCTCAATGCAACAGCCAGGTTGCAATTATCAAGATTGAAAGAACGGCATCATGCCAAAATTCGAGACGCCAAGCGGTTCCTTGCGAATACGCTTGATTGTCATTCCGGCGAGCTTGCTCGCGCTCGGCATTCTCGCAGCCATCGTCTCCACTCTTTACGGCGCTCGCGACCGTATCCATTCGGAAATCGACTCCGGCGTTAATCTCGGCAGCCGGCTGATCGAATATGCGCTCGACAATATCGCAGCCTCCCAAAATCCATCAGCTTCCTTACAGAAGCTGATGGACGATCTCTCGCACGTCCGCCATATCAAGGTCATTTATGTTCCAGACGGCAAGCAAGACAAAACCGAGCCGCCAGATTCTGGCGCAAAGCGCGCAGCACCAGCATGGTTCCAGCGCTGGTTCGAGCCCGCCCGTATCGTCCAAACCTACAGGGTTGCTTTAGCCGGAGCACCCTCCGGCACCCTCGTCATGTGGACGAAACCCGCGGATGAAGTGAAAGAGGTCTGGCTCGGCCTGACGTTTGTCACCGGCCTGCTCAGCGTGCTTTCGCTCGCGATTATCGGTCTCATTCTTCTCACCGCACGGCATACGCTCGCTCCGCTTCACACATTGGTTGAAGGTTTGGACCGGCTCGAACATGGCCAATTCGATGCGCTTGCCGAAATTCGCGTCGCCGAATTGCGCCGCATCGGCGAGACCTTCAATCGTCTCGCCAGCTCGCTTTCGCGAACAGAAGCCGACAATCATTTCTTGATCGACCGCCTGATGTCAGTGCAGGAAGCTGAACGTAAAGAGCTTGCACGCGAGCTGCATGATGAATTCGGCGCATCGCTGTTCGGCATCAGAGCCGCGGCCTCCTGCATCATCGCAGCAGCTGAAAGCCGTGATGCAGCTGATGCTGCGAGCAGAGAGATCATCGACCGCGCAACACTGATTTCAACTTTGGCAGACGGGATTCAAAAACAAAACTACCGCATCCTCGACCGGATCAGGCCGGTCATCCTGCATCAAATGGGACTCTTCGATGCGCTCCGTCAGCTCGTCGATACATGGGCCGCGCATCATCGCGACTGCGCCTACAGCCTCGACCTTCCGTCCGAAAATCATAATTTCGATGAAGAGGTCAGCCTGACGAGCTACCGGATCATTCAGGAATGTCTCACCAATGCCGCGCGGCATTCAAAAGCAGGATCGATGCACATCGCCTTGCGCTATTTTGTTCATGCAACGGCGCCCAGTATCCATATCCGGATCGAAGACGATGGCATTGGCCTGCCTCCAGGTTTCCGCTTTGGCTTCGGCTTTCTGGGCATGAGCGAACGGCTGCGCAAGCTTGGCGGCAATTTGCGGATCAGTAACGGAACAAAGAATGGAACACTGATCGAAGCCACGATCCCTGTGATCCTCCGCCCCGTTGAACCAAGCAGCACAGAGCGTTTAGAAAATATCATGGTTAAAGGGTGATAAAAACTCTGCGCAAACCGCGTTGCAACCCTGGCCGTTTGCGGCTTATGACAAGTATGGTTTTTCGAGGCATGGTCCTCATCTGAAAAGTCCGCGGCTTTTCAGATCATGCTGTCACAAGGCGGAACCACGGATGGACGAGCAGGTCAAAGTTCTGGTCATCGAAGATCATCCGATCGTGCGCGACGGATGTATGCGGATCTTCGCGCGAAGATCCGATATCGAGGCGGTAGAAGCAAGCTCCGCCGAGGATGGGCGTGTTCTCAATCGCGACCTTGTTCCAGAGATCGTTGTCCTCGACATTAGTCTTCCCGACGCCAATGGCCTTGATCTGATCAGCGCTTTGCTGGCTGATAACCCTGGCGCAAAAATCATCGTCTTCAGCATGTATGAAGCGGCCAGTTTCGTGACGCATGCGCTGGAAAAAGGCGCACGCGGCTATATTACGAAGAACGATGATCCGATAACCATTCTGGCAGCCATCGATAAGGTGCGTGGTGGTTCGGTCTATCTTGGACAGGCCGTTGCTCAAAACTTGGCGCTTTATAAACTTGAAGTCGCCAACAGCCCCATACACGATTTGAGCGAACGCGAACGGCAAGTCCTCGGCCTGCTCGGTGACGGAAAAAGCCTCACCGAAATCTCGTCTGATCTCACGATTGGATATAAGACCGCCGCGAATCTCGTCTCCGCGATCAAACAAAAATTATCGATCTCGACGAGTTCGGCCTTGATCAAATTCGCCGTCGAGCGGCGCGCAAAACTTTAGTCACGGCGGAAACGTGACCTCTGCGATGACAGACCGGGAATTTTTCCACATTTTTTCAGGAACTAATCTCGCATATTACAGTAAAGTCCAATGTAAATTGCAATATTATTCTAGCTTGTTGCAAATAAAACACGGCCCTTTCGTTTTGTTAGAGAGCAAGACTGAAAGCCTTTGCAGGTTTGTTGCTCGGGTTTTAACATCAATACATAAGAAAAAAGACGTATTAGGGGGAAGGCTGTGCGTTTCTGTAAGCAAGCGAAGAGCGTTCGTAAATATGCACTCATGCTGACGGCGAGCGGTTTGGCGCTCACGGTGTATGGATCAAAAGCCTTCGCACAAGACCTGCAACTTCAAGCCATTGATGTGTTCTCAACGGCGCCGCTCGGCTCGGAGATTAACGCGCTGGAAGTGCCCAGTGAAACGCAGGTCATAACGGGCGCGCAGATCAGCAATCTGCATCAGCAAACCTTGCAGGATGCCTTGGCGCGCAATACGCCCGGCGTGTCGGTAACAGACTCGATTGGCAGCCCGCTCTCGCAATCCGTCGACTTTCGCGGCGAAACCGCCAGCCCCGTGCCGGGAACGCCGCAAGGTTTGGCCGTTTACATGAACGGCGTGCGCATCAACGAATCCTATGGCGATGTCGTCAATTGGGACTTGATCCCGGATGTCGCGATCGACCGGGCCGAGCTCGTCACCGGTAACCCTGTGTTCGGCCTCAACGCACTCGCGGGCGCTGTCGTGCTGAAAATGAAAAACGGTTTCACCTGGCAAGGCACTGAGATCAATCTCCAGGGCGGTATGGACTTTACCGTTCAGGGCTCAGCGCAATATGGCATCGTCAAAGACAATTGGGCTTATTACGTTGCGATCCAAGGCATTCGTACCAATGGCTACCGCTATTATGGCCAGTCGGACGCGGAGAAGGCCTATGGCGACATCGGCTACCGCGCCGAAGGCAATGAGGTGCACTTGTCAGTGACTGGCGGCGCGGATGGCCTTGGCGTCGCAGGCACAACGCCGATCCAGCTTGCCACCCAAAACCCTTGGGCGGTCTTCACGACGCCGCAGACGACCCAAACAACCGCGCAAATGATCACGCTGTCGGATGAATCGCACATCACACCGACGCTGACATTCAACGGCAATGCCTATTTCCGCAGCTATGCCCAAGCGCATCACGACGGCAATGTTAGCGATTACTATCACTGCACAACCTCATCCGGATTGCCCGGAGACAATGTCTGCAATGGCGGCAATCCCATTGCCGGCCTGACTGACCCGCTCGCGGGACAGGGCGCACCCGATGGCCAGCCCTTGGGTGAGATTGACAGCAATTGGACGCATACGCTGAGCACCGGTGCGACAGCACAGCTGACAGACACAGACAAGATCTTCGATCACAACAACACGATCACTGGCGGCATCAGCCTTGACCATGGCTGGACGCATTTCAGTGGAGCGAGCGTGCTCAGCAGCCTGCCAGGCAATCTCGTCATACCATTTAGCGGTAACATCATTGACGATCCCACGAACGATGTTTCGCCGGTCGATCTTAAGGCTCAAAACAATTATTTCGGCGTCTATCTTCTCGATACTTTCGCAGTAACCGATAAATTGAGCGTCAACGCGGGTTTCCGTTTCAATGACGCGACGATCAGGCTCCAAGACACTTTGTCCGGGGCGCCCGCCGCGGTATCGGCGGCGGCTGGCACCTATGGAAATGTGAATGCGAGCCAAAACTTCCAAAGAATAAACCCGGTCGCCGGTGTGACCTACAAACTCACACCTGACGTCGCGGCCTATGCGAGCTATTCGGAAGCCAACCGCGCCCCGACACCGCTGGAACTTGGCTGCTCAAGCCCCACAACGCCATGCATGATCGACAATTTCCTCGTCTCAGATCCGCCATTGAAGCAGATTGTCTCGCGCACTGTCGAAGCCGGCCTGAAGAGCAGTACCGCGGTCGACTGGGCCGTGGCGCCCGGCCGTCTGAACTGGAGCATCTCCGCATACCGTACCGAGAATCAAAACGACATCTACAGCGTGGCGAGCCCCACTGTCATCGGCTTTGGCTATTACACCAATGCGGGCGACACGCTGCGCGAAGGCGTCGATATTGGCGCCTCCTATGTGGCGGAAAAATGGGATGCCCATGCCAGCTATTCTTATATCCGCGCGACATTCCTGACGCCAATCTCGCTCTCCTCTCCCAATAATCCGACAGCGGACCCGGCGAGCGGAGCCATCCAGGTCAATCCTGGTGATAATATTCCTGGCATTCCGAACCATAAGTTCAAGTTTGGCATGGACTATGAAGCTCTGCCCGGCTGGAAGATCGGCGGCGATGTCGTTTACCGCTCCAGCCAATTTTATGTCGGCGCTGAAAACAACACGCTGGGACCGGGGCTGAACCCGCGCGTTTCCGGCTATGCCACGCTGAATCTGCGAACCTCCTATCAAGTGAGCAAGGAGATCCAGATTTACGGCTTGATCAACAATGCGCTCAACTATCGCGGCTCCAGCTATGGCACGCTCTATCAGGTTGGCTCGACGCAAAATCAGGTCAATGGCAATCCGGCAGGTGTCTGCGACGCTGGCTTGTATTGCTCAGCCGATCCGCGCGCGGTGACACTCGCGCCGCCCTTGGAAGCCATGATCGGCGTCAAATACACAATGAGCGTACCGCCGCCAGCCCCAGCGCTCGTGGCCAAATATTGAGTCAGAAGACCGGCGGCAATTTGCCGGTAAGGACCTGGAGATGCCCCCTGCAGGTGTTGCGTCTCCAGCTTGAATAATCGAGCCTGACGTAATCGCTTAGAAAGCCTGCTGCGATTTACCGCGCTGCTTTAACTGCGACTCACACAACGCATCCATCATAAAAATGCAGTTACTCTTGGTAGCACCGCGCTTTGTTTTGTTTGTCTAGAATGAATATCAAAGCAGCAATGAATTTTTCCATATACTTATTTAGATATATTGTAATACTACAAGGAAATACTGACCTTGTTCGAAATATAACCAAAGTTGTATTTCTACGCCCCTAATAAAAAATACTTAAGGGGGTAGAAATGCGTTTTCCGTTAGATTTGCAGGGGGCTTCCCCGTCCGTTGCTTTGCGTGCATCTTTGATGGCGAGCACGCCACTTTGGAGCGCTCTTCTCGCGAGTCATGCGATGGCTGCCTGTACATCATCAGCTGATTCGCTCACGTTGAACTGCGGCGGTACGCTGACGGCGCCCATTACAGTCTATGATGCCGCCGCTGCTTTTCAGCCGGTCAATGGAAGCAATTCTTATACGCCGGCAAACCCTGCTTTCCCGGCTGCGAGCAATCCGAATAATCCTGGCTATAATCCAAACCCGCCAACGGTCACGCTCAATTTCGATAATACAGCTGCTTTCAATGTCACAACGAATTCAAGTGCCTCACTCACCGATAAAGGCGTGATCGCTGCCAATTTTTCAAATACGGAAAATCCAGCTGTCAATAATGTGGTTATCGACAATGCAGGAAACCTAAGCCTCACAACCTCGCAAATTGCTTCGAGCCGTCTTGAGACAATTGTCGCGGACAGTCAGGTCAATAGTTTCACCGTCAACAACACGGGAACAATCGCCATCACGCAGAATTTCTTTGGAGCTTTCAGCACCTCGAACCTGTCGGTGATCCAGCGGTAATCCCACGACTTACGCAGCGAAATATAATGGCGCGACACTAAATGACATGGCCGCGCTCTACAGCGATGACAATACCAATGAATTTGTGATCAATAACGCCGCGGCTGGCAAACTGCTGGCAACTGGTAATTATGCCACTGTCTATTATGGGCGTGCCGATACGACGATCACGAACGCTGGAACAATTGCTAATACATCTTGGACACCGAGTAACACAATCGGAACAGGTCATTGGGCTATCGCGACATGGGCAGGTACTGATTACGTCACTGCGCCCAATACAAATCCAGATAGCAATGTCATCCTCCTTAATAGCGATGGCAGCGTTACAATTCAGAATACATCGGCGACTACGATTACCAACAACAAGGGCGGTATTATCAAAGGTGATATTCTCGCACTCGATATCACACCTACAGTCTACGCCGCTGGCCTCGCGAGCGGTGCGGCCTTCCCGCTTTCAGTCAGCGGCGGGAATGCAGGTCCACGCGACACAAATATTCAAAACTTTGGCGAGATAGATGGAAATTTTTATCTCGGATCTGGCACGCATGTCATCGATAACGCTCAGGGAGCGTTGATCAATGGCAATTTCAATGTCGATCAACGGGCCAGCCAGGCATCTTTTGCAACACCCAATGCTGGAACAGCTCCGGGAACCTATCTCAGTCAGGGCGGAACCGACTTCAATGGCAATAGCTGTCCGGCGGCCGGTCAAAATACGACAGACGCGGGCTGCGCTGGGACGCATAATGTTCTCGCGACCTTCGCTGGCGGACAATCCTTCACTCTTACCAATGAAGGTACGTTGAATGGTGACATCATCATCAACGACCAATCAACTTCGGTGAATTCGATTACGCTCACCGGTACGGGTTTTAGCGGCAATATCATCGCCCAGAACGGCTCAGGCTCGAATTCGCTTGTCTTAAGCGGTGTGAGCAATCTCGCCAGTGTCAATAATTTCAGCTTCCTCGACCTCACGACATCGCAAGTGACTGTTACGCCCAACACGACAACAGTGACCCCTGGTGTTTCGCTGGCCGATGGAGCCAGCTTAGGGACGACCATCTTTGGCGCAGGCGGCACACACGCTTCTCCTTCGAATAATCTTGGCTCCCTTACGTTCATTGGCGGCGGGGCTAACAATACACTGAGTTTGCAAGGCGCGACGACGATCATCCCGACTTTCGCCGGCATCGCACGCAATGGCGATGTCTATCAAATCGCCTCGGCCGTGACAGGTGATACCGCCGATATCACAGTGCAGAATAGCAGCGCACTCGTCACCCTGACGGCTGATACATCAAGCGGGGCCTTGCAACTTGACGCGGCGGTGCGCAATCCGGCTGCGATCCCTGGCATATCCAGAGCAGGCGGCGCAACGCTGAATAATCTTCTGTCTTATACGGGTAGCAATACCTCGCTCCAAGCATTAGGCGGCGCGGTCGAAAGTCTGACCTCTTTAAATTACGTTCGTAACGCAGCCGAACACTTGCGCCCAGATGTCAGCGGCGGCACGATTCAGGTGCCTATCGATATAGCCGATACGTTTCAGTCGCAGATTGGCAGCCGCCTCGACGCACTCTTTTTTGGTGCACTGACGATTCAACAAGGACGCTCAGCCGATTATATTCCGCCGCGCCCGCGATCTATCGTCGAACCTTATGACGGCGTGTGGGTGAACGCCATTGGCGCGGATACAAATCAGCAAACCGTTAATGCGATCTCCGGATATAAGGCTGACACGGGCGGCTTTATCGCTGGATATGACAGACTTTTCCAAAACAGTTTCCGGCTTGGCGGCGCCTTTGGATATGCAACGAGCAACATCGATAATACCTTGTTGCTTGGCAATCACGAATCCTTGCAAACCTACCAGGGACAGATTTACGGTCAGCTTGTCCTGCCGCGCGGATATCTCAACGGTTCTTTTGGTATCGGCAACTTATCCTACGATACAAAGCGATTGATTAACTTTCCCGGCTTCACAGACACAGCCACCGCTTCCTATGGCGGCATGATCTATTCGGGGCGGCTTGATGGCGGATATCCGGTCGAGACATCATTTGGTATATTTGTCCCTGTCGCGTCCATTACCTATGTGCGCGTCGATCAAGATGCCTATACTGAACTCAGTAACGCAGGGGCTGGCTTGTCGATTGGCCGGCAAACGACGAATTCGATCCGTTCCGGCGTTGGCCTTAAAACCATTTTTCCTTTCTACGTGACGGCGGCCATCGCCGCTTCGCTTGAAACACACGCGATTTATCAGCACGAATTCGGAGATACCGCGCAGACGATCTCGGCAAGTTTTGCCGGCGGCAATGGAAGCTTCATTGCCACTGGGCCAACGCAAGCGCGAGAGATGGCCGATGCAGGCGCTGCGCTACGCGTCTCTTTACCGCGCGCGGGGCAATCTCTCGCGCTCAGCTACAATGCGATTGTACGAGACCGTTACGTTGAACAAGTGGGAATGGTACGCGCCAGAATCGATTTCTGACCAAGCCTGACAAGCACTCCGTCCGCGCACGCTTTATCTCATGCAATGCCCCGGCCAAAAGCCGGGGCTTTCCTTGCGAGATTACGAAAGCGAAAAAATTTGGGCTTATCTCGTAGATAAGGCATAAGCGCCTGTTGGCGCTTACGGGGTCTGGCCTTGATGATATTACTGCATGGTGCGTCCGGCCTTTTAGGCTTGCTTTTGATCGCATGGATTTTCAGCGAAGACCGCTGGCATATTTCTTGGCGCATCGTCATCGCAGGCGTCCTGTTGCAGATTGGCTTGGCGCTTCTCTTCCTCAAGTTTCCGCCCGCGGCACACGCCTTTCTCTTTATCAACGAAGGCGTCGATGCGCTTCAAAAAGCAACGGACGCGGGTACGGCGCTGGTCTTCGGCTATCTTGGCGGCGCACCCCTCCCCTTCAATGAAACGCAGCCAGGCGCGAGCTTCATTCTGGCATTCAAGGCCTTTCCGCTTGTACTTGTCATCAGCGCGCTGGCCTCGCTGCTGCTTTACTGGGGTATCCTGCAGCGCGTCGTCGGCGCGCTGGCCTTCGCGCTTCAGCGGACACTCGGCCTGAGCGGCGCGCTGGCTTTGGGTTCGGTGGTCCACATTTTCGTTGGCATGGTCGAAGCACCGCTTCTGCTAAAGCCCTATTTGCTCAGCATGTCGCGCGGCGAGCTTTTCGCTTTGATGAGCTGCGGCATGGCAGGCATCGCAGGCACGGTCATGGTCATTTATGCCACGCTGCTCGCGCCCGTTATTCCAGACGCGCTCGGCAATATTCTCATTGCCTCGATCATCAGCACGCCAGCGGCGCTGGCTATCGCCGCGTTAATGGTGCCATTTACGCCGGATGAGAAACAAGCGGGGAGACTCGCTATTTCTGATCCGCCCGCCAGCACGATGGAGGCCATTGTCCGCGGCACTAATGACGGCATCGGGCTTGTCGCGGCGATCATCGCCATGCTGATTGTGCTGGTGGCTTTGGTGAGCCTCGCTGATCAGGCCCTCGGGCTTCTGCCGCACAGCGGCGACCCGATATCCTTGCAAGGGCTTTTCGCTTATCTCTTCTGGCCGCTGCTTTGGCTGATCGGCATCCCCGTTCCAGAGCTCGCCGCCGCCTCGCATTTGATGGCGGCGAAGACGGTCTTGAACGAATTCGTCGCCTTCATCAATTTAGCGCATTTGCCGCCCAATACGCTCTCGCCTCACGCCCGGCTCATCATGATCTATGCGCTGTGCGGCTTCGCCAATTTTGGCAGCCTCGGGATCCTTGTCGGCGGAATGAGCGCGCTCGCCCCGGAACGCAGACATGAGATCGTCGCGCTCGGGCCCCGTTCACTGATTTCAGGGACGCTCGCACCTTTGATGAGCGGGGCCATCGCCGGGATGCTCACCTGAGGCTACCAAATAAAATGCCAATTTTGTTATATTGGCCGCGATGACTGTCTTCTTCACCAGTGACACGCATTTCGGCGAGGCCCGCATTCTGCGCGCAGCGAAACGGCCCTTTACGACCATCGCCGAACATGACGCCACCCTGAAACGCGGCTGGAACGAGACCATAGGCCCTGAAGACGAGGTCTGGCATTTGGGCGATGTTGGGATCGCACCCGGCGCCGACGGCATGACCGAGCTTCTCGAAGCGCTCAATGGCCGCAAGCACCTCATCATCGGCAATAATGATGGTCCGAAAACACGCGCGAGCCCCGCCTGGACGAGCGTGCAGCATTATACGGAATTGCGCTTTGGAGAGCTGCATTGCGTGCTTTGCCACTATGCGTTCCGCACCTGGAACCAAATGGGCAAAGGCTCAATTAATCTGCATGGCCATTCGCACGCCATGCTGAAAGAGCAGACGCGGCAATTCGATGCCGGCGTCGATGCCTGGAATTACCGGCCGGTCACGCTGCAGGCTATGCTCGCGAGCAGACGGCGCGGGAGAGCTAAGAGCGCGGCAGAAGAATAGGGAAATACAGAGACAAGCCCTCTTAAACCTGCCCGCTGGCCGCCGCCGCGACCTCGGCCGCGAAATCGGTTGTTTCTTTCTCGATGCCTTCGCCAAGCGCATAACGATAGAAGCCAGCGAGCGTAACTGGGGCGCCCGCATGCTTTTCGGCCTCTTTCACGACTTGGCCGATCGTCTTGCCAGCGTGCTCTGGATAGTTCGACGGCTGGTCAAAGAGGCAAACCTCTTTGTAATAGGACTTCAGCCCAGACTCGATGATCTTTTCGAGCACCTGCGGCGGCTTGCCGGCATTCTTATCAGCGAGCACCGCCTTTTCACGCTCAACAATAGCCGGATCGATACCGGTCGAATCGATCGCGAGAGGCGCGGCGGAAGCCACATGCAGCGCAATCTCCCGGGCCAAAGGCTGCACCGCTTCGGCATTGCCTTCGGTCGCCAGGCCAACGATCACGCCGATCTTGCCCATGCCGGGGCTCACTGCATTATGGACATAAGATCCAATGGCACCTTTCGGCACGTGGATCAGCGCGGCGCGGCGCAGGCTCATGTGCTCACCGATCTTAGCAACGGTCTGCGCGATCGCGTCGCCAATATTGCCGCCAGCTGGATAGGCAGCGGCCTTCAAAGCTTCAACATCGGTCAGCTGATGCTCGACCGCGACATGGGCAATATTCTTGACAAGGAACTGAAAATCATCGTTGCGCGCAACGAAGTCCGTCTCGGAATTGACCTCGATCACGACCGCGGTCGTACCTTCGACATCAATGGCAACGAGACCTTCGGCGGCAATGCGGCCAGCCTTTTTGGCAGCTTTCGACAAGCCCTTCTTGCGCAGCCAATCGATGGCGGCCTCAATATCGCCCTCAGTTTCATTCAGCGCGTTTTTGCAATCCATCATGCCGGCGCCGGTCTTCTCCCGAAGATCCTTCACCATCGCCGCGGTGACGTTCGCCATTCTAAATTCCTTTGGATTCGGGCAATTTCTCGCCCGCTGCAATCAGGTCCATGGGAGATGCCACGGCCATAACGGCCGTGGCTTTTAAAGCTTACGCCGCTGTGATGGAGCGAGCCTGTTCGATCCAGCCGTCACGTTCGATTTTGCCGCCGAGCTTTAGGTCATGATCGACCTTCTCAGCATCGGCTGGCGTCATCGCCGCGACCTGCCAATAGTGGAAAATACCGGCATCGTTCAGCTTCTTGATGATCTGCGGTCCCACGCCATGCAACTTGGCAAGATCATCGGGGGCGCCTCGCGGAGCGGTCAACAGCTCAAAAGTCTCACCTTGCGCCGGCGCTTCGCCTTCTGCCGGAAGAATCTCAGATGTTGGCTGTTCCATTTCGCCAATATCGACACCGGCCGACCCCTGGCTGCGCGACAGCCCATCGAGCGCAGCGCGCGCGATTAGATCGCAATAGAGCGTGATTGCGCGTCCGGCATCGTCATTGCCTGGAATAGGATAGGAGATCCCATCAGGATCGCAATTCGTATCAAGGATCGCGACCACCGGAATATGCAGACGCTCCGCCTCTTGGATCGCCAATTGTTCCTTATTGGTATCAATCACGAAAATCAGATCGGGCGTACCGCCCATATCCTTGATGCCGCCCAGCGCCTTTTCAAGCTTGTCGCGCTCGCGCGAGAGCATAAGGCGTTCTTTCTTGGTGAGGCCAGCCACACCGGTGCCGAGCATTTCATCGACCTTGCGGAGCCGCTGAATCGAGCCCGAAATCGTCTTCCAATTGGTCAGCATGCCGCCAAGCCAGCGCGAATTGACGTAATATTGCGCCGAGCGGCGCGCCGCTTCCGCGATTGCATCCTGCGCCTGGCGCTTGGTTCCGACGAACAGTACGCGACCGCCGCGTGCGACCGTATCGGACACGACCTTCAAAGCCTGGTGCAGCAGCGGCACCGTCTGGGCGAGATCGATGATATGGATATTGTTGCGGGTGCCGAAGATGTACGAATCCATCTTCGGGTTCCAGCGGTGCGATTGATGACCGAAATGAGCTCCCGATTCGAGAAGCCCGCGCATAGTGAAATCAGGCAATGCCATGTTTTGTTTCTCCGGTTGAGCCGCCGCGGAATCAGTTCAGGCTTCCTCTGACGAGAAAGCCACCGGCAGCGGGCCTTAAATCAGGTCCGCTCAGATCCGCGTGTGGAATGAAGGCGCTTATAGGGGGCGCTGGCCCCGAATGCAAGGCTCAGGCGCCTCACGGTTTTTATATAGGAGAACTTGGGGCGTTTCCAAGGCCGCCTGGCACTGCCACGCCTTTTAACGGCGTCATGGGGAAGGAAACGCATCCCCATGAACGTGCTGAATCATGAATGACGCCATCCCATCGGAATGTGCCCTAACCGCCGGGTTTTAAATTGTTCAAAGCCACCAGAACACCATTGGAGCTGGTAGCAGCTGGCGGCTTTGGCAGCGGCTGGTAGTCGCCATCGGAATCTTTAGTTTGCGACGTTTTAGAGTTGCGAACCAGATAATCGCCATTCGGCGCCTGGGCTACCGGCGACGGCGTTACTGGAACGGGCGTTGGGCTTGTCGCACCTACATTGGAAACGGACATTGAAAAATCTCCCGCGGCGAAAATACCGCGTTCGAATTTTCGTTTCCGATCGTAAACTCTTTTAGCCTTTCCAGCTCCTAATAACGATAAAAAGCTGAACTAAAATTATTCTTTTCAAGCGGCACCATTCGGGAAAGACCATCTTCCCACAAATGTGAATTGCCAAGCCTGCGGGGATCTTGCCGCCTTTATGCGTCAAGCATAGATCAAAAAGCGCGGGCTAAGTTAATAATGAATATACATAATTCGCATAGTGTATTTGCGGTGCAAAGTGCCGCAAATTCCCGGGCAGCGCATATACTTTTCGTCATCTCGCGCTAGCCGCTGAGTTTAGATTCAGCTCAGAAAGAAAGACGCCCAATGCGATCTATGCTGGCGAGTGTAACTTCATCGTGGCGCGCAAAAAACGACGAGCTCAATGATGCGACTTCGCGTTTGACGTTTGCCTACATCATTGCTCTTTCTCTCATCGCGATCCTTTCCATGAGCGCCCATTTTCTCGTGGACATGACCATAGACGAGCACAAAGATTCGTCCACAGTGATCAATATCGCCGGCAGGCAGCGTATGCTTTCGCAACGGACAGCCCTTCTCGCGGAAGACATCCGGCTAGGTGACGCCTCTGCCCGCGAACCGCTGCGGAATGCGGTCAATCTGATGGAACAGTCGCACGATGCCCTTATCCATCGCGACGATCTCGGTGTTAACTCGCCGTTATACCCCGAGGCAGCCTCGCTTTATTTCACAGGCCCGATGCCGCTCGACCGCATGGTTCGCCTTTATATCAGCGACCTTCGCGAATTTATGCAAATGGCTCCGGGTCAGGAGCGCGACCAAAAATATGACGATCTCCATAAAATGGCGCTCAATACGCTTTTACCTGCTTTGGATCAGGCGGTTTTGCTGTTCGCAAAAGAGGCCGATGGCAATATCGCAAAAATTGTTTTTGAACAGAAGTGTATTTTGCTGGTTCTCATTGTGACGCTTTTTTTAGAAGCCTTGCTCATATTCAGGCCGATGGTCCGGCGGATCGAAAGATACCAGCAACAGCTTTTTCGCCAAGCGAGTTTCGACAGCCTCACCAATTTGCCGAACCGCCGTTACTTCTTTGATGCCGGAGAACGGTTTTTTCAACTCGCACGGCGGGTGAATCAGCCCATGTCGGCGCTTGTGGTCGATCTCGACAAGTTCAAAAACATCAATGACTCATGGGGCCACGCAACTGGGGATCTTGTTTTGATACGCTTTGGCGAGATCATGCAGACCACTCTGCGGAGCAGCGATTTGATTGGACGTATCGGCGGGGAGGAATTCGCGGTGCTTCTGCCTAATACGGACGCGAAAGCCGCGTGCGAGGTGGCCGAGAAACTACGCCACTTGGTGGAGTCAGATCATCAAGACAAATATCCAGCATTTACGATCAGTATCGGAGTGACCGAACTTGATAGATCGGACGCTGGTTTGCCAGAACTGCTGCGGCGCGCGGACGCTGCGACGTATATGGCAAAGATGGGCGGGCGTAACCAAGTGGCCGTCAATCTTGCCACTAACCAGGACGCAAAAATGACATCGCTCAATAAGTCAAAACTCGTGCCGCGAGATCGTCAGGCGATCGCATAATGAAATACGCGTTTAGACGAGCAGATTAAAACTCTCGCGTCTCACGTCCCGCAAAACGTTTGATAGAGACCCTGGCTGGGCGGCGGAACGTCGGCATAATGCGCGAATGCCGGTTGATCCTCATAAGGCTTTGAGAGGACAGCCAGCAATTCCTCGAATGGCGCGAAATCTTGGTTTTTAACAGCTGCTTCGATCACGGCCTCGACGCGATGGTTGCGCGGGATAAAGGCTGGATTGACCTGCTGCATGGCAGCACGGCGCTCGTCTCCGCTCAGCGGCTCCTGCGCCAGCCGCTCACGCCAATGGATCGCCCATTCATCATATGCTGCCGGGCTGATAAAAAGCTCACGGACGGATTCATCCGCCTCAGCGCTCGCAGCGGCGTCGCATAGCCTGCGGAAGGTGAGCGTGAAATCGGCCGCGTTCAGCTCCATGCGATCGAGCAGAGCCTGCATCAGCTCCATGTCACCGTCGCGTTCCACCGAAAGCCCGAACTTGCGCCGCAAGCCCCCGTTATAGGCCGCTTTGAAAAGCACAGGACAGGCTGACAGCGCCTCGTTCGCCTGCGCGAGCGCCGCGTCCTTATCATCGGCAAGAAGCGGGATCAGACATTCAGCGAGACGTGCGAGATTCCAATGCGCGATGCTGGGCTGTTTGGCATAAGCATAGCGATCGCCATGATCGATCGAACTAAAGACCGTCGCTGGATTATAGACATCGATGAAAGCGCAAGGGCCATAGTCGATCGTTTCGCCTGCGATCGACATATTGTCGGTGTTCATGACGCCATGAATGAAACCGATCAGCAGCCAATGCGCGACAAGCGCCGACTGTCGCGCGATGACTCCATCGAGAAAGGCGCGGTACGGATTGGGCGCACCCGCCGCCTCCGGATAATGCCGCGCGATCGCATAATCGGCGAGATTGCGAACCGCTTCCGTATCGCGCCGCGCCGAAAAGAATTGAAACGTGCCGACTCGCATATGGCTCGACGCAACACGCGTGAGCACAGCACCCGGCAGAATGGTTTCCCGGTAGACCTTATCGCCCGTCAGCACCGCGGCGAGTGCCCGCGTCGTCGGCACGCCAAGCGCGGCCATAGCCTCGCTGATCAGATATTCGCGCAGAACCGGACCGAGCGCCGCGCGCCCATCGCCGCGCCGCGAGAAGGGCGTCGGGCCAGAACCTTTCAGCTGAATGTCACGGCGCACACCGCCGCGGTCGACCACTTCGCCAAGGAGGATCGCGCGGCCATCGCCCAATTGCGGAACGAACTGGCCGAATTGGTGTCCGGCATAAGCCGCAGCGATCGGGTCAGCCCCATCGGGAACGCTTTTGCCAGCCAGTACCTCCACACCTTCTTGCGAGGCAAGCGCGATCGGATCGATCCCAAGCTGAATCGCCAGATCATGATTGATCTTGATGAGAGAAGGCGCGGACACGGGCGTCGGCAGAACCCGCGCATAGAAAGAGGCTGGAAGTTTGATATAAGAATTATCGAACGGAATATGCGCGGTCATGGGAGGCGATCTCCTGCGGGCCAGACATCGCCCCGGAATGGATGGGCTGGCACAAGCCAGAATGGTTTAAGTCCGATTGTCCAAATTTTGCATCCCAATTATCACAGTCGTCCCGCGCCTATTCTGGAAGCAAAATATGAGCCTCTTTACCGCCTTGAGCTTCCTGCGCAAGCAGTTTGAGGCTCAGATGGCGCCGCTGCGCTTTGGTCTGCGCGTCACCTCCGCCGGGCTTCTGGCCTTTGGGCTCGCACAGCTCGGGACCTTCCCGCTGCGCGGTCTTTGGGCGGTCTTGACCGCCGTGGTCGTGACACAGGTGAGCGTTGGCGGCTCTATTGTCGCCATCACCGAATATGTGGTCGGCACGCTGGCGGGCGCCATCTATGCCAGCGCGATCGCTCTAATCGTTCCACATACGACGACAGCCGCTTTGGCGGGCGTTCTTGTGCTCAGCATCGCGCCGCTGGCTTTATCGGCCGGTCTCAATCCAATGTTCCGCGTCGCGCCTTTCACCGCTGTCATCGTCTTATTCATTTCGACTGAGTTCGGGCAAAGCCCGATTGATTCTGCCATCTACCGCGTTCTGGAAGTCATGATCGGCGGGGTTAGCACGATCATCGTATCGCTGGTGGTCTTACCCGAGAAATCGCACGGCCGCGGTCTTAAAGCGGCTGCTAGAATCCTTGAACGTCTCGCGAATGTTCTGCCGCAATTGCTCGAAGGTTTCGCCCGCGATCTCGGTCCAGGCGGTGCCGTGCAGATTCAAGACGGTCTTGGCGACGCCATCGTCCATTTCCAAGCGATCGGAGCGGAAACTAAGCGCGAGCGCCTGACTTATCTGCACCCGGAACCAGACCTTGGCACGCTGGCGCGCACGCTGCTCCGGCTGCGGCATGATTTCGTGATCATCGGACGCGCCGCCGGACCGCTGCCGGAAAGTTTCGCGACGCCTTTCAACCTCTTGCTCACAAAAGTGGGCGAGACGATCGCTCAATATTTGAAGGGTTGCGCCGATGCGCTGGTCACAAGGCGCGTCCCGCCGCCGCTCGACACTGTCGAGACGGCGCTGGAAGGATACGCGGCTGCCTTTACAGCGCTCCGGCAGGAGGGCATGACACGCACATTGCCGAGCCATGAAACCGAACGCATTTTCGCGCTGGGTTTCGCGCTCGAGCAATTGCATCGAAACCTCTTGGACCTTCAGCATTGCGTGGAGGAATATGCGGGAGCGTCAGCCCGGCCTGAGCTTGCGACTTAGAATTTAAAGGCTATTTCCCAGCCTTCATATCGATGGCCACGAGCTTCGACTCCTGCATATGGCCTTCGTAGAGCGCGTGACGGCCGCCATTAGTGACAACATAAAGCGTATCCGCATCATCGCCCGCCCGGCCGAAAGCTGCCGCTGTCGCGCCGACAAGGCCTTGCTCCGGGCCGCCAATCGTCACCCGTTTTCCATCGCGCGAGAGTTTGACGATGGAATTCATCCGATGCGTCGCGAGATAAAGCGTGCCTTCGGGATCGCAGGCAAAATCATCGGCCCGCAGATGCTCAGCCAGGACGCGCATCGGCCCCGCCTCACCTGCCGCTGAAAGACCGATCTCGAACAAAAGATTGCGGTCGCTGACCGAGATGATCGCCCGGTCCTGCCAAAGCCGGATCCCATTCGCGCCCGCGACGCGCGTGCCCGACGCCGGCTTCAATTGTTCGTCGATCAGCCAGACGCGGGTCTGCGGCTCTTGCGTACTCACCCAATGAATGCGGCCGGTAAAAGATTCGGCGACCAGCAGCCCGCTGCCATCGGCGGTGAGACAAAGGCCGTTGAGAAGTTCGGCATCTTCGATGCCGCACCAAAGTGCGAGCTCCCCATCCTTTGACACGCGCCAGATCATGCCCGGCGGCTGATGCGGAACACCAGCTGCGACCCAGAGATTTTTGAAGGCATCATAGGCGAGGCCCGCGATCGGAACCGGCAATTTCGCCAAGCGGCGTTTTTTCCAATCCGCGCGGTCGATCTCCTCGATTTCGCCTTCGGATTGGATCGAGACGGCGATCATCCCATCATTGCGAACCGCGATATTTTCAAGCGACGTTCCCGGTGTCCAGGTCGTCAGGATACGGCTCGGAAGAGGCTCAAAAGCACCGCCGTCATGATCGATCTGCATTTAAAATCCTTCGGCAACAATCTGTATTAAACGCCAGACTTGGCCGTTCGTTCCGCTTGGCCCAAGCTTTAGCCAATCACGTTGACGATCGCATCGGTGAGCTGCCGCAATTCATCCTCCGCAATCGTGAAGGCTGGCGTCAAGTAGACAATCCGGCCGAACGGCCGGATGAACACGCCCTGCGCGATGAAACGCTGCTTCAACCCGTCCAAATCGGCGATCTCGTTCATTTCAATAACGCCTATCGCGCCCTTGATGCGCACATCGCGGACACCCGGTCGCCCGCGGCAAGGCTCCAGGCCGCGCGCCAAATTTTGCGAGATCGCCGCCACCTGCTCCATACGCGCTTCATGCGCAAACAAATCGAGCGAGGCATTGGCCGCCGCGCAGGCCAGGGCATTGGCCATGAAGGTCGGCCCGTGCATCAAAGCGTGCGCGGGGTCGTCCGATAAGAAGGCCTCGAAAAGCGGCGCACGTGCGATGGTCGCGGCCAGCGCCATCGTGCCGCCGGTCAAAGCTTTCGACAGCGTGATGATATCCGGAACTACGCCAGCTTCTTCGCAGGCAAACATCGACCCGGTCCGGCCAAAACCTGTGAAAATTTCATCGAAAATCAGCAAAAGATCATATTTATCGGCAACCGCCCGCAGGCGCCGCAATACCTCGGCATCGTGAAAGATCATGCCGCCCGCGCCCTGCACCAAAGGCTCGACGATGATCGCTGCGAGGTCTCCGGCATGCCGCGCCACTAAGGCTTCGAGCACCGCGAGCTTTTCTTCGGTCTCCGGCAGCTCAGCGATGATCTGCTCCGGCAGCACGCCTTTGAAATGCGCGTGCATGCCTTCATCCGGGTCGCAGATAGCCATCGTTGCGAATGTGTCGCCATGATAGGCGCCCTTGAAGGCAAGGCATTTGGTGCGCCCGCGCAGGCCCTTGTTCAACCAAAATTGCACCGCCATTTTGAGCGCGACCTCAACAGCGACCGAGCCGCTGTCTGAAAAGAACACGCGATTCAGATCGCCCGGCAAAAGCGCGCTCAGACGCCGGGCCAGGTCGAGCGCCGGCCGATGCACGAGGCCGCCAAACATCACATGCGGCATGGTTTCAAGCTGCGCCTGTACGGCGGCGCGGATCGCCGGATGATTATAACCATGGCAAGCCGTCCACCAGCTTGCGATCCCATCGATGAGCACGCGGCCATCGGCCAGAAAAATGCGCGAGCCTTCCGTCCGCGCGACAGCCAGCGGCGGCGACGCTGTCTTCATTTGCGTATAAGGCAGCCAGATATGCGGCAGGCCTTCTTGGACCCAATCTGGCGGTTGATTGCTCATATGCTGGAATTTCGCCTAAGTTGCGGAAAATAGGCGAGAAGCGCTACACCCGCGCAATCAACAATAAAAGCCTTGGCACGCCGCAGGCCTTGGCCCAACGAAAGCCTTGCCGTGCAAAGCCTCGATCAATTCGCTTTGAATAAGCTCACGCAGCTAGAGCATGCCTCCCTGCGGCGGACGCTTGCCGAGAGCACGCGCGACGGGCTTTACGTGATCCGCGACGGCCGCAGGCTTTTGTCCTTTTCCTGCAACGATTATCTCAATCTCTCGCATCACCCAGCCGTAAAAGCCGCCGCCATGGCCGCGATCGAGACCTATGGCACAGGCGCTGGAGCCTCCCGCCTCGTCACGGGCAATCACCCGCTTTTAAGCGAACTCGAAGACAAGCTGGCACGTTTCAAAGGCACAGAGGCGGCCTGCGTCTTCGGGTCGGGCTATCTCGCCAATTTCGGAATCATTCCGGCATTGGCCGGCAAGGAAGATCTGATCCTCATCGATCAATTGTCGCATGCCTGCATTCATGCCGGGGCGCAGCTTTCTGGCGCGGAAACACTCATCTTCGATCACAATGATGCCGCTCATGCCGCGTCACTATTGAAAGCCCGGCGCGGCGGCTTCCGGCATGCGCTTCTTGTGACCGAAGGCGTGTTCTCGATGGATGGCGACCGCGCGCCCTTACGAGACTTGGCAACGCTCTGCCGCGCGCACGATTGCTGGTTCATGATCGACGATGCGCATGGGCTTGGTGTTCTTGGCGGCGGGCGCGGGTCCGCCAGAGAGGCTGGCTGCGTTTCTGACATTCCCTTGCAAATGGGTACATTGTCGAAAGCCGCGGGCAGTTACGGCGGCTATCTCTGCGCCTCGAAACCTGTCATCGATCTGATCAAGACGCGCGCCCGCACGCTTATCTATTCGACAGGCCTGCCGCCTGCGAGCGCAGCGGCGGCGATTGCCGCGCTGGATATCATCGCGCACGATCCCGGCCTCACGCATCTCCCCGTCTCGAAGGCGCAAATGTTTACCGAGCGGCTTGGCTTGCCTTTGGCGCAAAGCCCGATTGTTCCGCTCATCATCGGCGAGGCAGAGGCCGCTCTCGGTGCCTCGCAACTTCTCACGGAAGAAGGATTTTTGGTCACCGCGATCCGGCCGCCGACGGTGCCGCAAGGCACCGCGCGCTTGCGCATCGCCTTTTCCGCTGGTCATACAGACGAAGACATCAGACGCCTCGCCGATGTGACCGGCGCGCGGCTCGGATTATCGAATCTATGCCTAGCCTCTTCATAACAGCGACAGGCACGGACATCGGCAAGACCTTTGTCACGGCGGGTCTTATCCGGGCGTTGCGCGCGCGCGGCCAAAAGGTTTCGGCGCTCAAACCCATCGTCAGCGGCTTTAACGAACTGGATTTTGCGCAGAGCGACCCTGCCCTTTTATTAGACGCCATGGGACGCGCCGTGAGTTTGGCGGAACTCGATCTGATTTCGCCCTGGCGCTTCAAAGCGCCGCTCTCGCCAGATATGGCCGCGCGCAAAGAAGGACGATCCATCGATTTCGATGAAGTGCTGGCCTATTGCCGGAACACTCTTGAGACAAATAGCGATCTCGTCATGATCGAAGGGGTTGGCGGGATCATGGTGCCGCTCAACGAACATTGTACAGTGCTCGACCTCATGCAAAGCTTGGCTCTGCCGGTCGTCCTCGTCGCGGGCAGCTATCTTGGCACGATCAGCCATCTCTTATCGGCGCTCGATGTGCTCAAGGGACGCGATCTCTTCCCGCGCGCCATCGTCATCAATGAGTCAGAAGGTGCAAGCGTCACAATGGAGGATACGCTCGAAACCCTGTCGCATTTTTGTGGCGATGCGCCTTTGATTCCGCTCGCGCGGCAAAAGCCGGAAGCTTCATCCGAGGCGGCCTTCACACCCCTCATCACAGCATTGCGCCTCGCATGACAGACGAAACACACGAGGAGATTCCTTACAGCCGTGACTTTACCGCGCGCCCTGGCGAACTCACGCGCCTCTCACCGCTGGTCCGCCGCATCGTGGCAAATAATCCAGGGCCATTCACTTTCGCTGGCACCTGCACCTATGTTGTCGGCGAGGAGCGGGTCGCCATCATCGATCCTGGCCCGGACGATCCGGCGCATATCGCTGCGATCCTTGCGGCGCTTGGCAAAGAGACGATCGTCGCGGCGCTCATCACCCATACGCATCGCGATCATTCGCCTGGCGCGCGCGCGCTGAAACAGGCAACAGGCGCAGAGATCATAGGATGCGCGCCCTATGCCGCTGCGCGCGATTTGGCACTTGGCGAGATCAATCCGCTCGATGCTGCCAACGATCTCGGCCATCAGCCCGATCGAATTTTGCGGGAAGGCGACGTCTTTCATGGCGCGGGCTTCTCGCTCGCCGCTATTGAGACGCCGGGTCACACCATGAACCATCTCGCTTTTGCTTTACCCGAAGAGCAAACGCTTTTTTCTGGCGATCATGTCATGGCTTGGTCCACGACGATCGTGGCACCGCCGGATGGTGCGATGACTTCCTATATGGCCTCGCTCGGTAAGCTGCTGGCGCGTGACGATAAGATCTATTGGCCGGGTCATGGCGGAGCCGTCGAAGAGCCGCAACGTTTTGTGCGCGCCCTGCTGCATCATCGCCGCGCGCGCGAAAAAGCCATTCTCGAACGGCTTAAAGCAGGCGATACGCAAATCGAAGCGATCGTCGCCAATGTCTATAAAGGCCTCGATCCGCGTCTGCGCGGGGCCGCCGCGCTTTCCGTGCTCGCCCATCTCGAAGATCTGGTAACACGGGGAGAAGCCATTGCCGATGGTCCGGTAACGCTCGCCGCCGCTTATTCCTGCCGCTAGCGCTTATTTGGACTCGGCCTCCAGCGCCAACGCGAATTGTTCGATGCGGTGCGCATTGGCGCCAAAATCATGCCGTCCGATCCGTGTCACAGAACGCATATCGACGCGTGTTTGATTGGCAAGCGGCCGGATACGGATCGTCACATCGTCGGGCAGTCCCAGCACAAAGCTGCGTGCGATCGCATCGACATGACCGACGCCAGAGCGTCCCCCTGGCGGCGTCTGATCGACAATCTGCCAATGTTTCGCGGTGACGATTTTCAACACAGCCTTGTAGGCTTCGTCCGCATCGAGATCGAGCATGATCGGCTGAACGGCGGGATAGGCCTGTTTTTGCTGAAGCCGCTCCTCGCTTGAGGCAGCCCCCGGTGTCGCACCGCCGCGCGCCGCGAGCGCCTTCCGCGAACGCGCAAAAGCCGGCGGATCATCAAGATCGGTCGAAACATCGGTGAGAACCGGCAGGCGGATCGCCTGAATCGCGAGGTAGCCCGGATAAGCTAAAAGCAAAAAGGCCAATGCAACCCCGGACAGCAAAAAGCTCGTGCCTTTGCATCCCGTTTGCCAGATCACAATCATCGCCGCGCCTGCGCAAAGCACTGCCACGCAGGCAATTGCGAAGGATGAGCCCATGATCGCGAGGACGGGTGCCGGATCGAGCCCTGTCCGCGCCAGGACAACGCCGATTCCCGCCACAGCCAGGGCAAAAAAACCCAGGCGCCGGCTCCAGACCGCCGTCGCGGCATAGGGCTCTTCGACAATCAGACGCCGCATGAAGCTGAGCTCACCCGCGAAATATCACCGTTGAGACTATCACGATTTATTGCGCCATTCTTAAACTTCAGACGGAACACATTCCTAACCATATTGCCAAGAAAACACTTGGTATTAAGCGGGGTTTCTTCAGGTCTCGTTAACCGCGTTATCCGACCATCGTTTATCGCGGACATTCGTCCGCTCCCACGCGTAGCGAGTCAGCCCATGCAAGAGCGTAATGTTTTGGAAATCCCCGCAAGCCCTGCGAACGGCACCAATGATCTTCTGTCACGGCTTTATCGTGAAATTGGGATTTCAGCGGTCGCAGCCGCGCTTGAAATTAACCATCCGCGAGAGCCGCAGCCTTATTCCGGCGTTCGCATGATGCCCGCCGCACAGCCGGAAGCGAGATGACAGTTGCAGAATTATGCCATGATCATAGATGAGAAGGGGCGGCTTATTTGTCCCGCTCACTCCATGGTATTGTTTCGATGAATATCCTCAGCCGCCGGTTGGTTCTCCAAGGTCTTGGAGGACTTATGATCACAGGCACGGCCTTCGGATCTTACGCGGCTGTGATCGAGCCCAACTTTCGCCTCGACGTGACCTCTTACAAGGTCACGCCGCCAAGCTGGCCGGACGGGCTGGAGCTAAAAGCCGCTGTTCTTGCCGACATCCACGCCTGCGAGCCCTGGATGCCGGCCAGCCGGATCAAATCCATCGCGGAAGCGGCCAATGCGCTCAACCCGGATATTATCTTTTTGCTCGGCGACTTTAACGGC
>Ga0116230_10000223_pt1 | contig 46355 bp, 48 predicted proteins | sample S1TSphfallax_3_FD_88678 | JGI IMG/M metagenome (GOLD analysis project Ga0116230, IMG submission 88678) | Host-associated microbial communities from peat moss isolated from Minnesota, USA - S1T2_Fd - Sphagnum fallax MG | ecosystem: Host-associated > Plants > Peat moss > Unclassified | place...
ACCACGGCGGTCTTCAAGATGCGCGGCGCGATGCTGAACAGCCGCAACGAGCTGCGTAACGTCTTGCTGTTCAAGACCAGCGAGGACCTCGCCAAGCACAAAGATGCCTTCCTCAAGTATCGCGCGACCTACGAGGAGGGTGAACGCGAGCTGCAGGCGCTGCTCGCCGAAGCCAAGAGCACGAACGATGCCGACCGGGAAATGTCCGACAAGATCAAGGAGATCAACGGGCCCTACCAGGCGATGCAGGACAAGGTCTTGGGGCTCGCGATGGACGGCAAACGCGACGAGGCGACGGCAGTGTTGTTGGCCGAAGGCTCGACGACGCTCGGCGCCGCCTGGCTGGAAGACACGCAGAAATACATCGAGTACAAGAAGAAGCAGAACGCCGAGGCGGCTGAGATCAGCGCCCAGGCCTACGCCTCCGCGTTCAAGATTCTCTCCGGGGTCACGGCCTTTGCCGCGATCGTCGCCGTGCTTTCGGCCCTGCTCGTGACCCGTTCGATCACGCACCCGATCAATGCCGCGCTCGAAGTCTCCAGGCGCCTCGCCGCCGGCGATCTGACCGGCACGATCGAGTACAGCTCCAAGGACGAGGTTGGCCTCTTGCTCGACGCGATGCGCGGCATGGTCAAACGCCTCTCGGAGGTCATTGGTGGCGTGCGTTCGGCGACCGATAACCTGTCCTCGGCGAGTACCGAAGTCTCTTCGACCGCCCAGGCACTCGCGCAGGCAGCTACCGAGCAATCCGCGAGCGTCGAGGAAATCTCCGCTTCGGTCGAGCAAATGACCGCATCGATCGCGCAGAACACGGAAAATGCCAAGGTCACGAACCAAATGGCGACCCAGGCTGCAGGCGAGGCGGCCGAAGGCGGCGACGCGGTCGGCAAGACCGTCGACGCCATGAAGCAAATCGCCAAGAAGATCTCGATCATCGACGACATCGCCTACCAGACCAATTTGCTCGCGCTCAATGCCGCGATCGAAGCCGCGCGGGCCGGGGATCACGGCAAGGGGTTCGCGGTCGTCGCTGCCGAAGTGCGTAAGCTCGCCGAGCGTTCGCAGGTCGCGGCCCAGGAGATCGGCGAAGTCGCGAGTTCCTCGGTCGACTTGGCCGAGCAGGCGGGGCAGCTCCTGCAGCGTATGGTGCCGTCGATCAAGAAAACCGCCGATCTCGTGCAGGAGATCGCCGCCGCGAGCCAGGAACAGTCCGCCGGCGTCGGTCAGATCAATACGGCCATGAGTCAACTCTCGCAGCTGACGCAGCAGAATGCTTCGTCGAGCGAGGAGTTGGCGGCGACCTCGGAGGAGATGAGCGGTCAAGCCGAGGAGCTCCAGCAAACGATGGAGTTCTTCAAGGTGGACGAGAGCGGCACTCCCACGCGAACCCGCAAGGCGGCGGCGTTCCAGCCAGGGTCGCGCGCCACGACGACCAAGTCCGGGGCTGCCTCCGCAGCTGCCGCGGCGTCCGACCCCGATGGCTTCGGGCACGCTGCCGCAGGGGCTCCCCGCGGCAAGCTGAACGGCCACGACCCGGGTGGCATTCCGGGTGGCGATCGAAATTTCGTACGATTCTAGGAGAATCACTTGTCCAGCGCAGCAAACATGGCCCTCACGACGACCGCAGCCGAGCGGCGTCACGACCAGAACCAATATCTGACCTTCGTGCTCGGCCGCGAGACCTTCGCGCTCGGCATCCTCGGCATCAAGGAGATCCTCGAATACGAGGCGCCGACCGACGTACCCATGATGCCGCCCTTCGTGCGCGGCGTCGTGAACCTGCGCGGTCAGGTCGTGCCCGTGATCGATTTGTGCGCGCGTTTCGGCCGCGCCAGCGCGGGTGTTTCGAAGAAAACCTGCATCGTGATCGTCGAGACCCAGCACGCCACCGAAAGCCAGGTGCTCGGCATCGTCGTCGATGCGGTCAACGAGGTGCTCGAGATTCCGCACACCGAGATCGAGCCGCCGCCAAGCTTCGGCACTTCGGTACGCACCGATTTCATCCACGGTATGGGCAAGGTGCGCGAGAAATTCGTCGTGATCTTGAACGTCGACAGCGTGCTCTCATTCGACGAGATGGAAAAGCTGGCCGGTCTCGGTCCGACGGCGACTCACTAGACAGCCTCGCACCCGGATCAAGGTACCACAGTGAGCAACGCAGCTGCACCGCTCGAAAACGACTCGCCGCCGAACGAGAACTCGGCGACGGCGGAATTTTGCTTCGAGACCCTGCCGATCTTTGCCCGGCAGATCGAGAACGTCCGTGACCAAACCGAGCAGGCGATCTTAGCCCTGTCGACCCGATTTCGCGGCATCGTCACGAGCCTCGACGGCGCCGTGGCCGCCTCGCAGAACGTCTCCGGCGACGGCGGTCGTGAACTCACCAGCGCGATGGACGAAGGCCGGCAGCAGCTGCTCAAGGTCGTTGATGCCCTGACGGCGATCCGCGAAAGCCGCGCGGCGCTGATCGGCGAGATCCGCTCCTTGGGCGTCTATACCCATGAGCTCCAGGACATGGCGAAACGCGTCGAGATGATCGCGTTCAATACGAACATGTTGGCGCTGAATGCCGCGATCGAAGCGGCCCACGCGGGTGGTGACGTGGGTCGCGGCTTCTCGGTCGTCGCCCAAGAAGTGCGCCATCTGGCGACCGCCTCGCGCGAGACCGGCAAGGTGATCGGTCAGAAGATCGCCGTGATCAACGATTCGCTGACCCACATTCTCGGCGCGAACGAAAAGGTCACCGAGCGCGAGAACATCGCGGTCAAGGACTCGGAACTGCGCATCAATACGGTGCTCGAGCAATTCGGCGGCATGACCGAACGGCTGCTCGGTTCGGCCGAGCAGTTCCGCCGCGAGAGCGAGGTCATCAAGGAAGAGGTCATGGAGTCGATGGTGCAACTGCAGTTCCAGGATCGCACCGGCCAGATTCTCGCCCACGTGGCCAAGAGCATCGAGGAATTGCCGGTGGTCGCCGACAGTCTCGTGGCCACGGGCTCCGCGGCCGATGCCCGGCGGGCGGCCCAGGACTATCTCGCCGAGATGGCGAACAGCTACACGACCGATGAACAACGCCGCATCCATGAAGGCGATACCGCCGGTGCCGCGAAACCGCAGGCTGCAGAATTCTTTTGAAAGGAGATTTTTGATGTCGAAACGAATATTGATCGTCGACGATTCAGCCTCGGTGCGCCAAGTCGCCGGCATGGCGCTGACGCGCGCAGGCTACGAGGTGGTCGAAGCCACCGACGGCGAGGATGGCGTCAGCAAGCTGACCGGCAAACTCAATCTGATCATCAGCGACGTGAACATGCCACGAATGGACGGTATCGGTTTCCTGAAGGCCGTCAAGGCCCATCCCGGTTACAAGTTCACACCCGTGATCATGCTGACGACCGAGGCTGGCGAAGACATGAAAAACAAGGGGCGGGCCGCCGGCGCGAAAGCCTGGATCACCAAGCCCTTCCAGCCGCAGACGCTGCTCGATGCGGTCTCGAAGCTCGTGATCGCCTGAACGGTTGGTCCATGGAGCAGATCGCGATCAGCGAGGCGGAGTTCGCGCAGGTGCGCGCGTTCGCGCTGCGCGAGGCGGGGATCAGCCTTTCGCCCGCGAAGCAGACCCTGGTCATGGGCCGCTGGAACAAGCGGCTCCTGCACCATGGCTTGCAGAGCTACAGCGCCTACCTGCAGCTGATCAACGATCAGTCCCAGGCCGACGAGCGGCGCATCTCGATCGATCTCCTGACGACCAACGAGACCTATTTCTTCCGCGAACCCAAGCACTTCGATTTTCTCCGCGATTCGATCCTGCCCGGCGCCGGCACGCGGGAACGATTCCGGGTGTGGAGCGCGGCCTGTTCGACCGGTGAAGAGCCCTATAGCATCGCCATGCTGCTGAGCGACCGACTGACCCACAACAACTGGGAGGTGCTGGGCACCGATCTCAGCTCCCGCGTGCTCGAGAGTGCCCGCCAAGGTCTGTATGACACGGTGCGCACGCAGGGCATACCCGAGGATTATTTGCGCCGTTTCTGTCTCAAGGGCACGGGCCCCTATACGGACAAGGTGTTGGTCGACAAGCCGTTGCGCGATCGCCTGCAGTTCAGCCATTTGAATCTCAACGAGACCTTGCCTCGACTCGGGTTGTTCGACGTCGTCTTCCTGCGCAACGTGATGATTTATTTCGACACACCGACCAAGGCCGCGGTCGTCGGCCGGATCGCGAACTGCCTGCGGCCGGGGGGTTATCTCATGATCGGACATTCCGACACCTTGAACGGCGTGGCGCATGCCTTGGAGCCGGTCAAGACGGCGATCTTTCGCAAGCCGGCGGCCTGATGGCGACGGTCACGGAGCTCGTTTACCTGCGTGCCGGCGACTTCTATTTCGGCTCCGGATCCGTGCGCATCAAGACTCTGCTCGGGACCTGCATCGCGATCACGATGTGGCACCCGCTCAAACGGATCGGCGGCATGTGCCACTACTTGCTGCCGACCCGCGGTAGCGTGCAGCGCACTTTGCACAGTGCCGCGGGTTTCTATGCCGACGAAGTCCTGAGCTTGTTCTCGGCGGCGCTCGTCTACCATCGAACGCAGCCCGCCGAATACCAGGTCAAGGTGTTCGGCGGCGGTAACATGTTTCCGGGTCGGGCGGGGTATGGCTGCGATGCGCGGCACCCGTGCAGCGACGAGCGGCGCGAGGCCTGCCCGCACGTCGGCTGCCACAACATCTCGAGCGCGCACCGGCTGCTTGCCGAGGGCGGATTCCATATTACGAGCGAAGATGTCGGTGGCCATGGCAGCCGCAGCCTGATCTTCGATCTCGACGACGGTACTCTGTGGGTGAGTCGCGGCGCCGCCATGAACGTGCCCGCGCTCGGCGCCGGCGAGGGCCTGCGATGAAAAAGATCCGGGTACTGATCGTCGACGACTCCGCCGTCGTTCGCCAGGTGCTGACCGCACAGTTGGCGCATGATCCGTCGATCTCAGTGATGGCGGCCGTCGCCGACCCAATTTTCGCGATGACCCGGATGAAGATCGAATGGCCCGATGTCATCGTGCTGGACGTCGAGATGCCGCGTATGGATGGCGTGACGTTCCTGCGCAAGATCATGGAGGAGCGTCCGACCCCGGTCGTGATCTGTTCGACGCTGACCGAGAAGGGCGCTGCGACCACGCTCGAGGCGCTCGCCGCCGGCGCCGTTGCGATCGTGACCAAACCGAAGCTCGGCTTGAAGAAATTCCTCGAAGATTCGTCGGCTGACCTCGTCAGTGCGGTCAAGATCGCCGGTCAGGCGAACGTGTCGCGGCTCAAAGCCTCGCTGCGCACCCCGGCCGCGCACGGGAGCGCGGGTGCCGCGATGACCGCGCGCGGGGCCGCGGGCGGCCAAATGTACGGCGTCGCGCAAAAGAACACGGCGGACGTCGTGCTCGCGCCCCCCGGATCGCATGCGATGAAGGAAACGACCGAGCGCATCGTCGCCCTGGGCACCTCGACCGGAGGCACGCAGGCACTCGAGTACGTGCTCACGGCGCTGCCGCGCACCTGTCCTGGGATCGTCGTCGTGCAGCACATGCCCGAAAAATTCACCGCGGCTTTCGCGGCACGCCTCGACAGCCTCTGCAAGGTGACCGTCAACGAGGCGGTTCATGGGCAGCGCCTGTTGCCTGGCCACGTGTTGATCGCGCCCGGCGGCAAACACATGATGCTGAGGCGCAGCGGCGCGTATTACTACACGGATGTCACCGACGGCCCCCTGGTCAACCGCCACAAGCCTTCGGTCGATGTCTTGTTCCGCTCCGTTGCCAAATTCGCCGGTGCCAACGCCATCGGCGTGATCATGACCGGCATGGGCGACGACGGCGCCCGCGGGCTGCTCGAAATGCGCGAGGCCGGCGCGATGACCGCGGCACAAGACGAGGCCAGTTGCGTGGTGTTCGGCATGCCCAAAGAAGCGATCGCGCTCGGTGGGGCGAAACACATCCTGCCCTTGTCCCGCGTTGCACAAACGATCATCGATTGGGGAAATTGAGCACTGGTTCGCGAGCCGGTCGGGCAGATCCCTGGCTTGGATACCCTAGTAGGGTATACTACTGAGATGGCGCACGACCCAGAGACGAAATTCACGCTCGTCGAGCACGGGCCTGGCTGCGACCACGAGCATGCCCCTGGACATGAGCATGATCATGGGCATGATCACGGCCATGGGCATGATCACGGCCATGGTCACAAGGGTCACCATCATGGCCACTCCCACGGACCGCCGGCAACCCAGGCGAAATTGTTTTGCGCGCTGCTGTTCACCGGTGGCTGTATGCTCATCGAGTTCTTCGGCGGTCTGATCGCCGGCTCGCTTGCACTGTTGGCCGATGCGGCCCACATGCTGACCGATACGGCTTCACTGGGCTTGAGCTACGCGGCGATGCGCGTTGCGCTGCGGCCCGCGACCCATAAGCTGAGCTACGGTCACCATCGCTGGCAGGTCTTGGCGGCATTCGTCAATGGCATGGCCCTGATCGTATTGGCGGTGTGGATCCTTGTCGCGGCGTTCATGCGCCTGTTCTCCCACGAACCGGTCGCGGGTGGTGTCGTCGCCGGGATCGCCGTGCTGGGCCTGCTCGCCAATCTCGGTGCATTCGCCGTGCTCTCGCGCGGCGAATCGAATCTGAATGTGCGTGGTGCGCTCGCTCACGTGATCGGTGACATGCTGGGCAGCGGCGCGGCGCTGATTGCCGGCCTCGTGATCCTGGCGACGCACTGGATGCCGATCGACCCCTTGTTGTCTGCGGTCGTCGCGGTACTGATGATTCGCAGCGGTTGGCGTATCGCGCTCGAGTCGGCGCACATCCTGCTCGAGGGCACGCCCGACGGCCTCGATCCCACGCAGGTTGAGAAAGCCTTGCGTGCCGTGATCCCGCAGCTCGACGAGATCCATCACGTGCACTCGTGGTCGCTGACCGACGAGCGGCCGATCGTGACTCTGCACGCGAAGCTCAAGCAAGGGTCGAATTCGGACCAATGCATCAAAGACATCACGTTCGTGCTCGAACGCTCCTTCAACGTCAGCCACGCGACGATTCAGATCGAATACGACTACTGCAACGGACCCGCACACTAACGAATCTGGTTCGGCAGGCAACATCGTCCAGGCTCCTGGCATACAATCGCGCTCATGGCCCGGTACGATTCTGACCCTTACACGCGAAGAGACTTTCTGCACGCCGGCGCATGCGCCGCCGGCACACTCGCGTTGCTCGCGCCCGCGAGCCTGAGCGCGCAGATGCCGCCCGCGGCCGGTGCGACACCGAGTGCGGCGGCTCAGGTCGCGTTATGCCGTTTTCTATGTGGCTTCCCGAAACTCGATCCGCGTCTCGTTGCCCATGCCTTTGCCGCGCTCGGCGCAGCCGACCGCGGCTTTGTAGCGCGTGCCGAGGCACTGGGTCACGCGATCACGAGCGCCGGCCTGCCCGATGTCGCGGCGTTTCGTGACTCGCCGCTGTACGCCGATGCGACGCACCGAGCGACGGCGCTCGCGCTGCTCGGCGCATTCTACTTAGGGGTCGTCGGGACCGGCGATACCGCGCATCTGATCGGCTATGAGGCGTCCCTGATGTTCGCCTCGACGCAGGGCGTGACGCCGATCCCGAGCTACGCCTGCGGCGGTCCCGGGTATTGGGGCCTCGTCGACGTCGCCGCGCCGGGATAAGAAAACGTGGCGACGCAATTCGATGCCGACGTGATCGTGGTCGGCTCCGGGGTCTTGGGCAGTCTCACGGCGCATGCCCTGGCGACGGCCGGCAAGGCCGTGATCCTGCTCGAGGCGGGGCCGCGCGTGCCGCGCTGGCAACTCGTCGAACGCTTTCGCAACGTCGCCGACAAGAACGATTCGAACCGGCCCTACCCCGAGCTAGCCTGGGCGCCTAAGTCTTCGGGCGGCCCGCATTCGGATGACTACCTGCAGAACGTCGGCCCGCTGACTTACCGGCCGGGCATGCTCAAGTTGGTCGGTGGCACGACCTGGAACTGGCGCAGTGCCTGTTGGCGTTTGTTGCCGAACGATTTCCGCTTGCGGACGCTCTACGGTGTCGGCCGGGATTGGCCGATCGACTATGCGGCCCTCGAGCCCTGGTATGGCCGTGCCGAGCAAGCCCTCGGCGTCTGTGGCAACGCCGCCGATGATCAAAGCGGTCACGGCGACGGCGCCTTTCCGCCACGCTCGGCGGAGTATCCGCTGCCGATGCTGCCGTGGAGTTTCTATACCCGCGCGATTGCGACCCACTTGCGAGCCGCGGGATTCGCGTTTTGCGACGAACCGAGCGCGCGCGCGTCGCAGCCCTATGCGCAGCGGCCGGCCTGCTCGGGCATGAACAACTGCTCGCCGATCTGTCCGATCGGCGCCCAGTATTCCGGCGACGTGCACGCGACGCTCGCGGAACGCGCGGGCGCCGAGCTGCGTGAGAATGCCGTGGCCTTCCGCTTGGAACGGGCCGGCGCCAAGATCGTGGCCGTGCACTACAAGTCGCCCGATGGCCGGGAGACCCGGCTCAGCGCGCGTGCTTTCGTGGTCGCGGCGCACGGCATCGAGACGCCGAAATTGCTGCTGATGTCCGCGGTCGCCAATGCCTCGGATCAGGTCGGCCGCAACCTGATGGATCACACGGGCATCGGCCTGACGCTGCTCGCCCGCGAGGCGCTCTGGCCGGGGCAGGGGCCCGTCCAGCAGGGCGCCATGTTGCGTTGGCGTGACGGCGAGTTCCGTCGCCGCCATGCCGCGAGCAAACATGCGCTCGGCAATGCGGTGGCGAATCGGCCGGTGGCCGCGCGGTTGCTCGCGCAGGGCATCATCGGACCGGAACTCGATCGGCGCATCCGCCACGACGCTGCGCGCTATGTGCAGGTCATGACAGCCTTCGAAATGCTGCCGGAACCCGGCAATCGCGTGACCCTCAGCGATCAAAAGGACGCACTCGGCTTGCCCAAGCCGCAGATTTACTACGACGTTGACGATTACGTGCGCGCGGGCGCCGTGGTCGCTCAGCAAGATCACCGGCGCTTCGTGGAGATTTTGCAGGCCGAGGTCATCGCTGCGGACGCCGGTTGGCGTAACGGCGATCACATCATGGGTTCGACGATCATGGGTGCCGATCCCGGCAACTCGGTCGTCGACGGCGACTGCCGCACCCACGATCACGAGAACCTGTTCCTCGCGACGACCGGCGTGATTCCCGCCGGCGGCGTCGTCGATCCTACGCTCACCGGTGCGGCGCTCGCCTTGCGGCTCGCCGACCTGATCGGCCGCTCCGTTTGAACAGCGGGCTGCGCTTGGAGCGGGGAACGCAGGCGCCCGGCGGTATGCGCACGGTGGGCCTCTGGGCGAGGCTCGTGGTCACGAGCCTCGCGGGCTTGGGCTTGGCCGCGGGCGCGGCGCGTGCCGGCGGCGATGCATCGCCGGCGCCCGCGAGTTCGGGCGAGGCCGCCACGCTGGCCCGCGGTCGCTACCTCGTGACCGTCGCCGATTGCGCCGCCTGCCACACCCAAGATCCGGCGCAAGCCTTTGCCGGCGGCGTGGCACTGAAGACCCCGTTCGGCACGCTGCTGACGCCGAATCTCACGCCCGATCGGGAGACCGGCATCGGCGCTTGGAGCGACGAGCAGTTTTATCGGGCGCTGCACTTGGGGCTAGGCGCCCGTGGCGAGCATCTTTATCCGCTGTTTCCTTACGACGCCTATACGAAATTGCGACGCGCCGACGTGCTCGCGATCAAGGCTTACCTCTTCTCGCTGCCCGCGATCCGGCATGCGATTCCGGCGGCCAAGCTCGAATTTCCGTTCGATCAACGCTGGTTGCTCGGCCTCTGGAATGCGCTCAACTTTCGGCCCGGGGAGTTGCAGGCCGATCCGACCCGCACCGAATCCTGGAATCGCGGTGCCTACCTGGTCGAGGCGCTGGCCGACTGTGGCGCCTGCCATACGCCGCGCAACCTCACGCTGGGTCCAGAGATCGGTGCGCAGTTCGCCGGCGCGATGGTCGGCAGTTGGCGGGCCTACAACATCACGACCGATCCGGTCGGCGGCATCGCCGATTGGAGCGACGCCGACTTGACGGCGTATCTGTCGACCGGCGTGGCGCCCCATAAGACCGGTGCGGTCGGTCCCATGGCGGGCGTCATCGAACAGTCCTTGAGCTTGCTGCCGGCGCAAGATATCGCCGACATCGTGAGCTACATGCGTCGCATCCCCGGCATTCGTTTGCGCACACAGGGTCAGTCGCGCTTCTCCTGGGGGCAGCTCAACAATCCCGTGATTGACATCCGCGGCAACGAGGACCTGACGCACCCCAGCGGACGCACGCTTTATTTCGGCAACTGCGCGGCCTGTCATGAGGGTAACGGCGGCGGAACGCCCGATGGCGCCTACCCCTCGCTAGTGCACAACACTGTCGTCGGCGCCTCGGAGGCGAACAATCTCGTCATGACCCTGCTCGTCGGCGTGCATCGCACGGTCCAGGGTCGCACGGTCGCCATGCCGGCATTCGGTGCGATCCTCAGCGATGCCGAGATCGCCGCGCTCGCGAACTATGTGCTCAATACCTATGGGGATCCCGGAATCGCGCACGTCGATGCGACCATCGTCGCCGCCTGGCGCGCCGAGGTCCTGCCGACTCCGGCGCTCGTGACGGCGCTGTGGTACGGCGTTGGCGGATTTTTCGGTGTGCTCGTCGCAGGCGCCATTTGGCTGCGGCGGCGCTAAGCGGATCCCCAAGTCCGATTGTATAATGCCATCGGTGATGGCATTATGAAAGCATGGCGGTACAGATCAATATTCGCAATGTTCCCAAAGAGGTTCGTGATGAACTTGCGTCACGCGCAGCTCTCCAGGGAAAGTCCATGCAGGAGTTCTTGCGAACCGAGCTGGTGCGGTTGGCTGCACGACCGTCGCTTGATGCGTGGCTGATGCAGGTGCGCAAGAGAAAGCGCGCAACCGAGAGCCGCGTTTCTGTCAAGCAGATACTCCAGAGCCGCAACGCGGACCGTCGTTGAACATCGTTGTCGATTCGTCCGTTCTAGTCGCTGCACTGGTTGATACCGGGCCCCACGGCGGCTGGGCGGAAGGAGTTATCGGTGGGGGGACCTTGCAGGCTCCCGAGTTGTTGCGCGTCGAAGCTGCGAATATCCTTCGTCGTTTCGAGCGGGCCAAGCTGCTCACAACGTCGGAGGCGAATGCTGCCCAAGACGATCTGATGCAGCTCGATATCCTTTTGTTTCCTTTTGAACCATTTGCCGGCCGCATCTGGGAATTGCGCCACAACGTGACCTGCTATGACGGATGGTACGTTGCTGTCGCCGAAGCCCTCGAGCTTCCGCTGGCCACTTTGGACGATCCCTTGACGCGATCGACGGGAGTTACCTGCAAGTTCTTGACCCCCGAACCTGCGCGTTAATTTTTCACCGAAATGCCACGAGCGTCATCGCGCCCAGCGCGATCGATAAGACGCCGATCCAGCGACCGGGCGTGAGCCGCTCCTTCAGATAGACCACCGCGATCAGCGTGCCGAACAGGATCGAGGTTTCCCGCAAGGCCGCGAGGCGCGGCGTCGCGCCGAGGCGAAACGCCCAGAGTGCCAATCCGTAACTCGCGATCGAGAAGGCGCCGGCGGCGAGTCCGGGCTGCCACTGGGTTGCCGCCGACGCGAGAAAGGACTTGCCGCGCCAGACGGCGAAAATGGAGCCGAGCCCTGCGCCCAGCAGCATGAAGGTCCAGACGATGTAGCTCGCGGCCGAGGGCGCGGCGCGTACGCCCTGGGCATCGATGACCGTGTAACCGGCGATGCAAGAGCCGGTCATCGCCGCCCAAAACAGCGCGCTCTTGTGCAAGCGGTGACTCACGCCGATGAACATCACGCCGACGGCGATCAGGGCAATCCCGATGGCCACGAAAATCGTGACGTCCTCGTGAAACAGCGTGACGACGGCGAGCGCGGTCAGCACCGGTGCAAGGCCGCGGGCGATCGGGTAGGCGACCGTCATGTCCGACTGTTCGAAAGACTTGATCAGCGTGTAGAGGTACAGCAAGTGCACGGCCCAGGAGCCGGCGAGCCAGCCCCACGCGTGCACGGGCAGAGGCACGAAGAAGGCGAACGGCAGCACCAGTACGGCGCTGAACCCGTCGATCAGCGCACGACCCGACATCTTGTCCTTGCCGGACTTGAGGATTGCATTGACGATGGCGTGCGCGCACCCCGAGATCAACACGAGGACCGAGGCCAATCCCGCCATCACGCGCCGACGGTCAAGTCATGCGGCAACGGCACGGCGCAGCGCGGCCCGCGCCAACAGGCGCGTCGAGTCCAAGGTCGGCAGCGGTGAATTATGATCGTTGATCAGCAGGGGGATTTCCGTACAGCCCAACACCACGGCATCGCAGCCCGCCTCGCGCAGTTCTGCGATCACGGTTCCGAAATACTGCGCCGACTCGTTCGTGCACACGCCGTAGACGAGCTCATCCATGATGATACGGTTGATCGCGAGACGCTCCGCCGGCGGCGGCCGGCGAAAACTCAGGCCGTGCGCGCTCAGCGCCGTGGGATAGACCTCGCTGTCGACGAGCCAGCGCGTACCGGTCAATCCGAGGCAGCGGTAGCCGCGCGTGACCGCCTCCATGGCGACGACCTCGGCAATCGACAGCCAGGGCAGAGGCGAGCTCGGCAGGACGAAGGGCAACGCCTGGTGGATCGTGTTATCGGGACAGATCAAGAACTGCGCGCCGATACTCGCGAGCTTGTGGGCGGAGTTCAACATCATGAGCGCGACGGCCTGCCAGTCGCCGCGATCCAAGTGCGGCACGTAGTCGGCGAGCGCATGCGTGTGCAGGGAAACTTCCGGATGGGCGTGCGGACCCAAGAGGTCGGCGCCCTCGCGGCAGATCGTCCGATAGCACAGCGCGGCGCCTTCTGCCGAGCAGGCGACGATGCCGATGTGTTGTGCAGCGGGGCTGCCGGGCATGGGGCTTCCGGGTCGTTGAGATGGTCGGTGAACCGCCATCCTACAACGAAGCGCATCGCGAAGGCGCGCCGGCCTTACGCCCGCACGAGATCCTTGCTCGCTGGAACACGCTCGGCGCCCGGAAACACGTCGGCCAGGGCACGCTCGCCGATCCCGAGGTGATCGCGCAAGAGTCCCTTCGCGACGCCGCGCAAGTCCGTCGTCGCCCGGAGGTCGCGACCCTCGTAGCGCTCCGTCGGCTTGAGTCCCGGCCAATCCGCGAGGACGCGACCGCCGCGCACGGCGCCACCGAGCAGGAAGGCGGCGGCACCGGTTCCATGGTCCGTGCCGCGCGTGCCGTTGACTTGGACCGTGCGGCCGAACTCCGTGCAGACCAGCACGGCGGTTCTCGGCCATTCGTTCCCAAGTCCGCGGCGCAGCGCATCGAGCACTTGATCGAGCCCCGTGAGCCTGGCGGCGAGGGCGCCTTCGGCGCCGCCCTCGGCGGCGTGCGTGTCCCAGCCCGTGGCGTCGAACACGGCGATGCGGGGCCCGTTGGGGGCCGCGATCATGTGGCCCGCGGTCTCGGCAATGAGCTTGAGCCGTTCATTGCCGGCGCCCTTGGCGGCCATCCGGACGTTACCGTCCTGCAGGGCGCCGTCGCCGGCTTGTTCGTCCGCGAGCGCCTCGATGCGAGTGGCCTCGTCGAGTCGCGCGGACAGCGCGTTATCGTGGGAGTACAGGTCGCGCAAGCGTGTCAGCAGGTCGGGTTCAACCTCGGGCAGACGCGAGGGCGCCCACGAAGCCACGGGGACGGGGCCGCGCAAGATCAGGGGCACGTTCTGTCCGAGCGCGAGTCCGTCGACGCTGCGCCCCGCGAGCGCGCCCAAGGCGCGGTTGAGCCAGCCGCTCGCGGTCCCGGAGGGCCGGTCGCCGCCGTTCTCGAGCACGTTCTGGCCATCGAAATGCGAGCGCTCACGATAGGCGGACGCCGTGGCATGAACCACGAGCAACTCGCCCGCTTGCCAGCGCTGGCCGAGCAGCGGCAAGGCCGGATGCAAGCCGAAGAACCCGTCCAAGTCGAGCGCGCCATGCGGCTCTCCGGGTCGCCCGATCGCGATCGGTCCGCGGGCGGCGGCGTACTCGGGATCGCCGAACGGAGGGACGGCCGACAAGCCATCGAGCGCGCCGCGCAGGATCACGACGATGAAGGGCCGGCTGCCCGGCGCGGCGGCGAAGCTCACGCCGGGTAAGCCCTGGGCGAGAGCCGCGCCGACGCCGAGCTGTGCGGCTACGCTCAAGAATTCGCGGCGGGTGCGCATGTTCATCTCCGTTGAAACTCGGGGCTCATCAGCAAGAGGGTCAGGGCCTGAGAACCGGAGTCCGCGTTCGCGAGCGCCGCGCGGGTGTGCGCGCTCGTGAGCGGCCCCAGGCTCGCATCCGCCGTGGATAGCGCCGAGCTCGCGTCGCCGACGCGCCCCGCAACTGCGACGCTCCACTCGATGCGTTTCATGAGCGCATCCGCGCCGTCCCAATCGGCTTGGCCGTCGGGCCACCCCGCGGGCGAGCCCGGACTCCAGTGGCGTTGACCGAGCGCCTCGAACGAGGCCAGCAGCACCTTGGGTTCCCGCGGCAGCACGTCGAGCGCGCGCATCGTCGAGTAGATGAATTCCTGCGGCTGCTTGTACTTGCGGGCATCGCGCTGCCACGCACCGTCCCAGGCGACCAAGGCCGCGGTGACGCGGCCGAGATCGCCGTCATAGGCCTGGTAAATACGGGTCAGCCGGTCGACCAGATCCGCCGGCGGGTCGTCGGCGACGAAGTGGCGCGCGAGCTTGGTCGCGAGATGCCGCGCCGTCGCCGGATGCGCGGCCAGGTCGCGCAAAACGGCTTCGCCCTGGCCGATGCCCGCATCCGCGTAACGCCGGCCGAGCAGGGTCTTGCTGCCCGGTTCGTGTAAGGCCTCGCGAAACACGAACGCGCCCGGCTCGCCCTCGCCATCCTCGCTCGCGCCGTAGCGGCCTTCGCCGCCACCGATCGACCAACCGGTCAAGACTGCCGCAAAGCTCGTCACATCGCTTTGCGTGTAGCCTCCGTCGACGCCTAGCGTGTGCAATTCGAGGATCTCACGCGCGAGATTTTCATTGAGTCCGAGGCGCGCCGCGGCGCCCTGTGCACGGCGTGCCGCGCGCAGGGCCAGCGGCGAGTTCGGCCCGACCGAACGCTGATTATCGAGATAGGTGATCATCGCGGGATGCCGTTCGACGGCGAGCAAGAGATCGGCGAAGCGCCCGCACACGTACGGCCGGATCGCTTCGTTCTCGAAGGCGCCCGCTGTCCCGAGGCAAATTGGCTTGTCGATCGAAACGGCGAAATGATTCGCCCAAAAATGGACGAGGCGTTCGCGAAACGAATCCGTGCTGGTCAGCGCAATACGCGTGCGCGCGTCCGCCTGGGCGACATAATGTGGCAACAGCACCGCCCGCAGTGTCTCCGCGGCCGGGTTCGCGCCTGCGAGGCCCTCTTGAGCACGCTTTTTCTCGGCGGCGCGTTCTTGCCTGACTCGCAGGAACGTCGCAAGGATCTCGCGCGAATGCGTCAAGCCGGCGAGTTCGCGCGGGGCCTGGTAGGGCGCGCGGACCTGGTCGAGCAGCCAGCCGCGCGGGTCGCTCACGATCGCGGCGAGCTCGCCGGGGCGTGCGCCGAAGCCGAAGCGGTTTGCGGCGATCGCAGCTCGAGTCAACGGTTCGATGATCAGGGGCACGATGACACCTTGGCCTATGGTCTCTCGAGCAACGCGCCGACGCGCGTTCAGTTGACAGCGGCGCTGACGATCCAGACCCCGGCGCGCATGAGCACACCCGCGGTAGTTAAATACGGTGTCACGACCCGTCGCACGGTCTCTGTGATCAGATCGCGGTATTCGGGGTGTTCGCGCAGGACCGAACCGAGCGGCCCGACGCGTTGTGCCAGGCGCACGGTCGCCTCGAGGTCGCCGCCGCCGACCCAGGCATCGAAGCGCTCGATCTGCGGCTCGGCGTAGCCCGCGGCCAGCAGGATGCCGCGGATTCTGGCCGGATCGGCGAATGCGAACGGGCCGGGCGCGAGCGGATCCGCCGCCGGTACCGGCGGCAGCAAAGCCAGCACCGCGGCCAGCGGTTCCTGCATCCACGGGTTGTCCTGCAGCGGCCGCCAGCAGACGAAGCCGAGGCGTCCCGCGGGTTTCAAGGCGCGGCGGATGTTTGCGAACGCGGCCACGGGATCGCTGAAGAACATCACGCCGAAACGCGAGTACGCCGCATCGAAGCAGGCTCGGCCGAGGTCGGCGGTCTGGGCATCGAGGAGCCGGAATTCGATGGGGGCCGCGCCCGCCGGCACAGGCCGTTGCCGGGCCACGGCGAGCAGTAGCTCCGAGATGTCGACGCCGACGAGCGTTCCGGCCGGCCCGACGCGTCGCGCGAGTTCGAGCGAGGTCTGGCCGCCGCCACAGCCGATATCGAGGATACGTTCCCCGGCAACGGGCGCGAGCGCAGCGATCGCGGCCAGGCCGAGCGCTTCGATTTGCCGGTCGAGTTGGGTGTGGAATTCCGCCCAGGTGCGACCCGCGCGGTCGTTCCAATAGTCTCTCTGTGCCGCATTCGCGGAGTCGTTCATGCCGGGCGGACCTCGCTCGCGTGGTTGAGAGGCAGGGCCGAGGTCAGCTTGATGGTTTCCATCGCGAAACTCGAACTCACATCGAACAGCTGGGGTGTGGAGATCGGGCTGAGATGCAATAAACTACTCCCATACTGGAGATTGTTGAAATATTGTTCCGATTGCACTGCGCTCCGCCGCGAGGAACGCAGCGTTTTTCCGCAAGGGCCGCCGTACACTCTCGGGCCTCGCAGGATTCTCGAGGAGTTGTGTGCCGATGAGCAGAACCACGCCGCCCGCCGGCGCCGACCTTCAACCCGAGACCTTTCTCGGTCATGGCATCGTCGACCCGCACGCCTTGGGCGGCTTCGTGAATCCACCCACTTACCGCGCCTCGACGATCGTGTTCCGCGATCTCGCCGATATGGAGTCGCGGCAGCGGCAAATCGATTCCGGCGAGGATGTCGTTTGGTATGGCCGCAAGGGCAACCCGACGAGCTTTGCGATCGCCGACGCCTTGGCGACGCTCGAAGGCGGCCACGCCTCGCTGTTCGTGTCCTCCGGCCTGACGGCCTGCGCCTCGGCGATCCAAGCCTTCGTGAGCACCGGTGACCACATCCTCGTGAGCGACAGCGTGTACGGCCCGACCCGGCATTTCGTCGACCACGTGCTCGCGCGCTTCGGTGTCGAGGCGAGCTACTATCCGCCGACGCTCGCGGCCGGCATCGAGGCGCTGATGCGACCGAACACGCGCCTCGTGTTCACCGAGTCGCCGGGCTCGCAGACCATGGAGATGCAGGATCTGCCGGCGATCGCCGCGATCGCACATGCGCAGGGCGCCGTCGTCGTCATGGACAACACCTGGGCGAGCCCGCTGTACTTCAAGCCCTTCGATCATGGCGTCGATGTCTCGGTGCACGCCGGCACGAAGTACATCGTCGGTCACTCGGACGCGATGATGGGCGTCATCACGGCCACTCGCGCGCACTGCGATCGCGTGCGTTCGCAGGTATTCAGCTACGGCCTCACCGTCAGCGGGGACGATCTTTACCTCGCGCAACGCGGCTTGCGTACGCTGCCGCTGCGCATGGAGCGGCATTGGCAGAGCGGGCTCGCCGTGGCCGAATGGCTTGCGGGGCGCCCCGAGATCGAAGCGGTGCTGCATCCCGCGCTGCCGGGTGCGCCCGGTCACGCGCTCTGGCGCAGAGACTTCCGCGGTGCCTCAGGCCTGTTCAGCATCGTGTTCAAGCCCTGCGCGCGGACCGCGTTTCGCGGCTTCGTCGACAGTCTCGCGCTTTTCGGTCTCGGCTTTTCCTGGGGCGGCTTCGAGAGCCTGAAGATGCCGTTCAATCCGCGCTACAACCGCAAGGTTTCCGATTGGCCCTATGCGGGTCCTGCATTGCGCCTGCACGTCGGCTTGGAAGCCGTCACGGATTTGCTCGCCGATTTGCAGCGGGGTTTCGAGGTATTCGCGCGGCTCAGCGCGGCAGCGTGATCGCGGCCAGGTTCGAGCGGGCGGTCGCGGCTGCTGCTCGCGCGGGTCGTCGCCGCTATTGCTTGCGCGTTGCGCGCTGCTCGAGCAAGGCCTGCAGATGTCCGAGCGCGGTGATGTAGCGGTCGGCGAGGCCCTTGGTTTCCGGGTCCTCCAAGCCTTCGGCGAGGACGTTCGCGAGCGTGTCGATGGCCACACGCACCGTCATCGACTCTTCGTCGCTGAGCTTCACGCCGTTGATCACGATCTGCGCTTCGTCTTGCATGGCACTCCTCGCGGGGGAGGGCATGATATCAGGAGCGGCGCTGCGGCTGTGAGTCAGCGGATGATGCGCTGCGCGCAGGCGGCGCACCCATTCGCCTGGCTACTTGGGCAGATGGACCTCGGGAGTCAGCTTCATCCGCCGCGCTCGCCGCACGAAGCGCCGATCATCGAAGCTCAGGAATTCGCGACAGTGCGAGCTGCAGGCCCAATGCACGGCGTCGGCGAAGTCGAGTCCGCGCCGATGTAGTTCGATCGCGTCGCTGACCCCTTCCCAGCGCTCGACGACGACGTGCGGCATGCCGATCAAATGCGTGACGACATCGCAAAATGCCGCGGCATCCGTTTCGTAGAACGCGCGCATGACCCACTCAAGCTCGAGGACGACCGTAAGCGGGACGAATAGGGCATCGGATTCGAGCATGACGCGCCGTGCGATCGGCCGCTGTCGAAGTGCCTCCGGGTCATCGGGGTCATCGCAGTAGAATCGCGCGAGAATGTTGGTGTCGATCCCGATCATTTCTTCTTGCGCGAGCCGCGCATGGATTCGGCGGCGTCGAATTCCGAAAGACGGCGCTGCGCCCCCGTCCGCGCCGGCTTGATTTTTACCAGTCCGTAACCTGCCGCCGGGTCCGACCGCCGAACCTGCCTGAGAATCCTCAGGCGGATGGCCCCATTCTCGTCCACGAACTCCAATTGCGTGCCGGCGACCAGGCCGTAACGCGCCCGAATCTCAGCCGGTATGACGATCTGTCCTTTTTCGGTGAGGGTCGCAGCGGCCATGAGCTTGGCTCCTCGATGATGGCGAGATCGTAGTCTAACATGTCGCTTACCTGGTAAGCGGAGCCGTCAGGGATGCGCGTGACGGACGCTCCGGCGCACGGCGCCGCCCGCAGCACGCCCATGCTTCCCGATCGATGGTAACATCGTCCGGTCAACCCTTGCGAAACCGACGGAACGCCGGATTCTCCAATCAAATGAAAGTCTTAGACCGCCGCTTATGCGTCGCCCCGATGATGGACTGGACCGACCGGCACTGCCGCTACTTCCATCGGCTGTTCACGCCGCACGCCTTGCTCTATACGGAGATGATCGTCGCAGCGGCGCTGGTGCGCGGCGACGCGCAGCGGCTGCTCGAGAGCGACCCGGCCGAACAGCCCGTCGCGCTGCAATTGGGTGGCTGTGATCCGCTCGAACTTGCGGCCGCGGCGCGCATCGGTGCGGCGGCGGGTTTCGCCGAGATCAACTTGAATGTGGGTTGTCCCAGCGACCGCGTTCAGAATGGCTCGTTCGGCGCCTGCCTGATGCTGCGCCCGGCGCTGGTCGCGGAATGCGTCGCACGCATGCGCGATGCGGTCAGGATCCCCGTGACCGTCAAGTGCCGCATCGGCATCGACGAGCGCGACGACTATGAGTTCTTCGCAGACTTCGTCGCGGCGGTAGCCGCCACCGGGCCTGCCGCACTGATCGTGCATGCGCGGGCCGCGATCCTCGGCGGCTTGTCGCCGAAGGAGAATCGCGAAATCCCGCCGCTGCGTTATGACTACGTGCATCGGCTCAAGCGCGAGCGGCCGGACCTGGTGCTCGTGCTGAACGGCGGCTTGGCCGACCGCGCGGCGGCGTCCGCGCAGATCGGTGCCCTGGACGGGATCATGTTGGGTCGTGCCGCCTATCATCGGCCGCGGCTGCTCGCGGAATTGGAACAAGCCTGGATCGATCCGGCGAGACTCCCTCCCGAGCCCGACCAGGTGCTCGAGGCCATGGTCACTTATGCACGCCGCGAGCGCGCCAAGGGGGTGCGTTTGCACTCGGTCACCCGGCATATGCATGGTTTGGTCGTGGCCCAGGATGGTGCGCGGGCCTGGCGGCGGTTTCTGTCGCAGATCGCCACTCGGCAGGACGCGGAGCCTGAAACGCTTTACGCAGCCCTGCCGATCTTGCGGCTGCCCCGGGCCGCCTGAGAGCGCGGATCAAACCATGAGGCGGGCGGCGCTAGGATAAGTATAATCGGACCGCGCCATGGGAAAAGAAATCGAAGTCGCGATCTTGTTTGCCGATGTCGTCGGGAGCACCAAGCTCTACGAACAGCTCGGTGACCTGCGTGCCCGCGACATGGTCGGAGTCTGTATCGATGTGATGCGCGGCGCGACCGACCAGAACAACGGCTCGGTGATCAAGACCATGGGCGATGAGATCATGGCGACCTTTGCGAGCGCCGATGATGCCTTGAACGCTGCAGCCCAGATGCAGAAGCAAATCTCCGCCCATCCTTCCCTGAAGATCGACGATCACACGGTGGCGATTCGGATCGGCTGTAATTTCGGGCCGGTCGTGCTCGAGAACCGCGACATTTTCGGTTCTGCGGTGCATACCGCGAACCGCATGACCAGCCAGGCCAAGGCCGGTCAGATCATGACCACCGCGAGCATGGTCGATCAGCTGTCGGCCGAGTGGCGCGCCTCGGTGCGCCAGATCGACATAGCGACCTTGAAGGGCCGCAGCAGCGAGGTGGCGCTGTTCGAGGTCCTGTGGCAGCCGGAGGAAACGACCAGCATGGTGCCGACGATCTCCGCGCGCGATCGCACGGCGAAGGCGCTGCGCCTGCGACTGCGGTATCAGGGCCAGGAGGTCTTCGTCGACGAGGCGCGCGCGAACGTCAATATCGGCCGCGCCGAAGAGAACGACCTGGTCGTCAAAGGCAATTTGATCTCACGCCTGCATGCGCGCGTCGAAGTCAGCCGCAATAAGTTCATGCTCGTCGATCAGAGTACGAACGGTACATTCGTGCTCGGCAAGGACGGCGAGGAAGCGTTCGTGCGCCGTGATTCCATGCAGATCCGCGGCGAGGGCTTGATCGGTCTAGGCAAGGCGCCCGACAGCAATTCCTCGCAGGTGATTCGCTACATTTGCGAAGAGTAGCGGGCCGAAGCGTAGCGGTCGATCGGAATCGCGGCGCCAGCCTCGCGCAGCGCCGCAGCGCCGCAGCGCCGCAGCGCCTTTCAAGCCGCCGGAGCGGCCGTCTGCACGCGGCGCAGTGCCTGGGCGAGTTCGCCTTTGAGGGCCTGCGGCAGTCGCTCGCCGAATTCCTCCAGATAGGCGCCGATGCCCTCGAACTCGGCCTGCCATTGGCCAGGATTCACAGCCAGCAATTCCTCGAGCGCTGCCGGCGCCAGCCCGAGTCCCTGAATATCAAGATCGGTCGTCGCGGGCAGATAACCGATCGCAGTCTCCCGGGCCCCCGCGCTGCCTTTGCACCGCTCGATGATCCAGCGCAACACGCGCAAATTCTCGCCGAAGCCGGGCCACAGGAATTTGCCGTCTTGGTCCTGCCGGAACCAGTTGACGTGGAAGATTTGCGGCGGGCTCTTCAGCTGCGCGCCGACGTTGATCCAGTGCGACCAATAATCGGCGAAGTTGTACCCGGCAAAGGGCTTCATGGCCATGGGGTCGCGCCGCACGACGCCGACCGCGCCTGTGGCGGCGGCCGTGGTCTCGGAGGCGACGCCCGCGCCCACGAGTACGCCATGCAACCAATTGCGCGCCTGATAGACGAGCGGCGCCAGGGTCTGGCGCCGGCCGCCGAACACGAGGGCCGAGATCGGCACACCGTTCGGCGCATCGGCGAGCTTCGAATAGGCCGGGTTTTGTTTCGCGGCAACCGTGAAACGGGAATTCGGATGCGCGGCCGGACCGTTGGCCGGATCGTAGGGACGGCCCTGCCAGTCGACCGCCGGCTTGCCCTCGGGCAGTCCTTCCCACCAGGGCTGATTGTCGGCGGTCACCCCGACATTCGTGAAGATCGTGTCCTTGCGAATGGTGTCGAAGGCATTGCGGTTGGTCTTCGCATTCGTTCCGGGCACGACGCCGAAGTAGCCGGATTCGGGATTGATCGCGTAGAGCCGTCCGTCCTTGCCCGGATGCAGCCAGGCAATATCATCGCCGACCGTCCACACTTTCCAGCCCGGGTAGCTCGCGGGCGGGATCAGCATCGCCAAATTCGTCTTGCCGCAAGCCGACGGGAAGGCGCACGCGATGTAATGCACTTCGCCCTGCGGATTTTCGATGCCGACGATCAACATGTGTTCGGCCAGCCAGCCCTCGCTGCGCGCTTGCCAGCTTGCGATCCGCAGCGCATGGCACTTCTTGCCGAGCAGGGCGTTGCCGCCATACCCGGAGCCGAAACTCTTGATCGACAGTTCCTCGGGAAAATGCATGATGAAGCGCCGCTCGGGATTCAAGTCTCCGGTCGAATGCAGGCCTTTGACGAACTTTCCGTCGCGCGCGATGCGCTCGAGCGCCGGTCGGCCCATGCGCGTCATCAATTTCATGTTGAGCACGACATAGGCGCTGTCGGTGATCTCGACGCCGCAACGCGAGTAGGGCGAGTCGATCGGCCCCATGCAGTAAGGCACGACATAGAGCGTTCGACCTTGCATGCTGCCGCGGAACAGATCATCCATCTGGCGATGCGCTTGGGTGGGGGAGAGCCAATGATTGTTCGGCCCCGCGTCCTCGCGATTCTTGGTGCAGACGAAGGTCACGTGCTCGACCCGGGCCACGTCGGAGGGATCGGAGCGATACAGGTAACAGCCGGGAAAAGTCTTCTGGTCGAGCGGCAGCAGCTCTTTGGCGGCGATCAATTCGCGCTCCAAGCTCTGGAACTCCGTGTCGCTACCGTCGCACCAATAGATGCTGTCTGGTAGGGTGAGTCTCGCCACTTCGTCGACCCAGGCAGAAACTTCGCGGCTCAGGGACGCAAGATTGCTCAGGTGCTGTGGGGCGGTTGCCATGAATTTCCTCGCGAAAGGCGTAGCGCAGTCGGGCAAGGATGACAGATGGGTCCGTACGCCGCCAGTCGGCTTATTCCGCTGCGGCGAAGCCTCGTCGGATACGCTTCGTCATCGCTGCAATGCCTTTTCGCTATAGATCTAACTAGTTGAATGACATGGATATTAACGGTCAGCGTAGGCAGGTTTCCGGCAAGCTCGCGAGGCGCGGCGCACAAGCTTCGGGCTGCGCCCTGCTGTGCCTCGTCCTCGTTATGACCGCAGCCTCGTCCCTGCCCGTCGAGACGCCGGCCGCCGTACCCGTGGGCGTCGCCGATACGGCGCTGCCGACGGCGCCCGCGGTGACGCTCAAGACGACCGCCGATCGCCTTGCGCCGCGCACCAGCGGCGACCAACAGGCAGTGCAATTGCTGCCCGCCGATCACGTCGTACCCGGCGACACCATCATCTACACGATCGAGGTCCGTAACGAGGGCGCGAACCCGGTCGATGATTTCTCATTCACGATCACTGTGCCCGAGCATATGGTCTACGTCGCCGATTCGGCGGTCGCACCGGGCGCCGTGCTCAGTTTCTCCGTCGACGGCGGACGCAGCTTCGATCCGGCCGAGAAACTCACCGTGCACGGCGCCGATGGCAAGCAACGTCCCGCGGTGGCTGCGGACTACACGACGATTCGCTGGACTTTGCGAAATCGCTTGAAGAGCGGCTCTATGGTGCTCGCACGCTATCGCGCAGTGCTCCGATAATGCGCCTTGCTTCGACAATGCGCGGCCAGTCATGAACGAATTCAGCGACATCTTCGGTCCCGAGGGGCCGCTCGCAGCGACGCTGCCCGGCTACGCCTATCGCCCCGAGCAATCGGCAATGGCGACGGCGGTCGGTGCGGCGCTCGCGCGCCTCGAGCCCTTGCTCGTGGAGGCGGGTACGGGTACTGGCAAGACGTTCGCATATCTCGTCCCGGCGCTGCTCTCCGGGCGCAGCGTGATCATCTCCACCGGCACCCGCACGCTGCAGGATCAATTGTTTCGCCGCGACGTACCGCTGCTCGCCCAGGCGCTCGGCATGCCCGTCAAATTCGCCCTGCTCAAGGGCCGCGCCAATTATCTATGTCGCCATCGCCTCGAACTCGCGACCCAACAAGGCAGCTTGTTGCCGCGCGAACGCGGGCAGGCGCGGCTGTTCGCGCGCATCTCGCGCTGGGCCGCGATGACGCGGACCGGCGATCTGGCGGAACTGACCGACCTCCCCGAACAGTCACCGCTGTGGCCCAGCATCACCTCGACGCGCGATAACTGCCTGGGATCTGAATGCCCGCAGTTCGCCAAGTGTCACGTCATCGAGGCACGGCGCGCGGCCCAGGCCGCCGACATCGTCGTGGTCAACCATCACTTGTTGCTCGCGGATCTCGCGCTCAAGGATGAGGGCTTCGGCGACTTGCTGCCGGGCGCCGAAGCCGTGATCTTGGACGAGGCACATCAGGTGCCCGACATCGCCGCGCAGTTCTTCGGCCAGGTGTGGTCGGCGCGTCAGGTGCAGCTGCTGCTGCGGGACGCGGCAACCGAATTGCGCGCCGCCGGGATCAAATCGCCCGCCCTCTCGGGTGCGCTCGAGGACCTCGAGGCCGCGCTCGACAGCCTGCGGGCGCGATGGGGCGGCGGCGCGCAACGCCGCGACTGGGCGGCTCTGCCCGATGGCTTTTTCGACGCGCTCGGCGACATCGACGTGGCGCTCTCCGGGATCGCGAGCCAACTCGAGGGTCTCGGTGCGGGCGCGGGAACGGCGAATTGCGCACGCCGCGCGTTGGCGCTCGCTGCGGGACTGAAGGCGCTGCGCGCCGCCTCGGACGAGGATGGCGTGCGCTGGATCGAGGCCGGCGCAAGCGGACTGGTGCTGCAGTTCACGCCGTTCGAAATCGCCGAGCGCTTTCGCGCCTACGTCGATTCGCGGCCCTGTGCGTGGGTGTTCACCTCGGCGACGCTTGCGATCGGCGATGATTTCGCGCACTTCGCGGCGCGTATCGGCTTGCCGGAGGCCCGTACGCTGCGCATCGACAGTCCCTTCGATTACCGCAAGCAGGCCTTGCTCTATCTGCCGCCGGCGATGCCGGAACCTCAGGATCCGGCCTTCGCGGCCGCGTTCATCGACGCCTGTGCACCGCTGCTCGAGGCGAGCGGCGGCCGGGCCTTTCTGTTGTATACGAGTTACCGCGGCCTCGCCGAGGGCGTGCAGGCCTTGCAGCGACGATTCCCCGAGGCGCCGTTTCCGGTGCTCGTTCAGGGGGAGGCGCCGCGCGAGGCCTTGCTGACGCGTTTCCGTGCCCTCGGCAACGCGGTCTTGCTCGCGACGGCGAGCTTTTGGGAGGGCGTCGACGTCAAGGGCGACGCGCTCTCGATCGTCGCGATCGACAAGCTGCCGTTCGCCGCGCCCGACGATCCCTTGCTCGCGGCCCGCCTGGAGGGCATTCGGCGCCGCGGCGGCAACCCGTTCGTCGAGTACCAGCTGCCCCAGGCGGTCCTCGCGCTCAAGCAGGGGGCCGGCCGCTTGATCCGCGACAGCGACGATTTCGGCGTGATCATGATCGGCGATCCGCGCCTCCGCACGAAGAACTACGGGCGGGTTTTCCGCGCGGCCTTACCGCCCTGTCCGGTCGTCATCGATAGCGCAGTCGCTGCGCAATTCCTGCGCGAACGGCTGGGCGCCAAAGTCGGCGCGACCGCGTCGGCTGCCGGCGCGGGCTGAACCACGATGCGGCTGCTCGCGCTGGATGCCGCAACGGAAGCCTGTTCGGTTGCGCTGCTCGACGCCGCCTCGGGCCTGGGCTCGCAGTCAGTGATCTACCGCAGCGAAGAAATCGGCCGCGGGCACGCGGATCGTCTGCTCGCGATGGTGAGCGAGGTGCTGGCGGAAGCCGGCTACGGCCTCGGCGCCTTGACAGCCTTGGTGGCGAGCGTGGGGCCGGGCGCGTTCACGGGTGTGCGCATCACGGTCGCGACCGCGCAGGGACTCGCATTCGGCGCCGGCCTGCCGGTCGTGCCGATATCGACGCTCGAGGCCCTGGCCTGGCGCTTGCTGAATCCGAGCGCGACCCGTGTCGAGGCGCCGAGCGACGCCGACGCGAGCACGAGCGCGGCTTGGCCGGTGCTCGCTTGCCTCGATGCGCGCATGGGCGAAGTCTATTGGGGCGCGTTTCGCACGGATGCCGTCCTAGGGGTGAGTGCCCTCGGCGCCGCACGCGTCAGTGCACCCGAGGCGCTGAACTGCGACGGCCCGACGCGGGGCGTGGGCCGTGGCTTCGCGGCGTATCCGCAGCTCCAACACCTCGTGGAACTCAGGCTGCGGCCCGGAGACGAGCGCGCGTTGCCGGATGCACGCGAGCTCGTGAGCTTAGGTCTGCTGCGCCACGCGGCGGGACTCGCGCTCGATGCCGCCGCGCTCGTGCCGCTGTACCTGCGCGACAAGGTCGCGGCGACGGAGGCCGAACGCGCCGCGCGGCGTTCCTAGCGAATTGGCTGCGCGCGTCATGGAACTGTCACAATGGATCGATCTAATAGCGCGCTATAAAAATCAACGGACTACGGGATTACATGACGGCCAAACGCATCCTCATCGTCGAAGATGAAAAAGCCATTCGCGACATGATCGCCTTCGGCTTGCGCCGCGCCGGCTATGACGTACGCGAAGCGGAAGATTGCCGAGAGGCGCGTGCGCGGATCGTCGATACCCGGCCGGACCTGATGTTGGTCGACTGGATGTTGCCGGACATGAGTGGTCTCGAGCTGACCCGCTCCCTGAAGAAGGCCAAGGATACCGAGGAGATCCCGGTCATCATGCTGACCGCGCGCGCCGAGGAGCAGGACAAGGTCGGCGGCCTCGAAGGCGGCGCCGATGACTACATCACCAAGCCGTTCTCGCCGCGTGAGTTGCTCGCCCGGATCCAGGCCGTGCTGCGGCGCGCTGCCCCGGCCGGCGGCACGGACATCGTCGAGATCGACGGCTTGAAGCTCGACGACTCGAGTCATCGGGTCAGCGCGGGCGACCGAGAAATTGCGCTCGGTCCGACGGAATACCGGCTGCTGCATTTTTTCATGACGCATCCGGAGCGGGTTTTTACGCGCGGACAGTTGCTCGATCGGGTTTGGGGTGGTAACACCTACGTCGAGGAGCGCACCGTGGATGTGCACATCCGGCGCTTACGCAAAGCCCTCGAACCCTTCGTTTTGGAGAAATTGGTGCAGACGGTTCGCGGCGCCGGGTACAGGTTCTCAACGCGAGAAGCCTAAAGCGTGCTATTTACTTAAGCCTATGGCGGCGATGTGGACATTCGCTCTCGTGCGGCTTGCGGGGATACTCCTCGCCGGCTTGGTGGCCGGCCTGATCGTCGGTCCCATCTGGGCCGGCCTGCTCGGCGCCTCCTGCATTTATGTCGGCTGGCAGCTGCTGAACCTGTATCGCTTGGACCGCTGGCTGCGGCTGCGCTCGCAAATCGATCCACCCGACCTCGGCGGCATCTGGGACGACGTGGTCGCCCAAGTCGTACGCCTGCACCGCCGCAAGCAATACCACAAGCAGCGGCTCGTGCAGCTGTTCCGCGAAATACGCCGCTCGACCGCCGCGCTGCCCGACGGCGTCATTATCCTCAGCAGCCAGCTCGACATCGTCTGGTTCAACCGTCAGGCGGCGCGGCTGCTCGGCCTGAAGCGGCCCATCGACATCGGGCTGCGCGTCGATAACCTGATCCGCACGCCCGAATTCATTCATTATCTGCATAGCGAAGATTTCAGCCTGCCCATCGTGATCCGGCCGCCCGTGCAGATCGACCTATACCTGGCGCTGCAAATAGTGCCCTACGGGGCCGGTCAATCGCTGCTCTTGGTGCGCGACGTGACGCGCCAGATGCGCCTCGAAGCCATGCGCAAGGACTTCGTCGCCAACGCCTCGCACGAGTTGCGCACGCCTCTGACGGTGATCTCGGGCTATTTGGACACGCTCGCCGATGATCCCTCCATCGATGCCGCGTGGACCGGTCCGATTCGCGACATGCGCGCGCAAGCCCAGCGCATGAACGCGATCATCGCCGATCTGCTGGAATTGTCGCGGCTCGAGGCCGCGGACGGCGAGGCGCCGCGCGAACCCATCGAAGTGCCGCGCTTGCTCGAACGACTCTATCGCGACGCGCTCGCGCGCAGCGACCGCCCGCAGCATGTGCACCTGGAACTCGAATCCACGTACGGGCTGTTCGGCGCCTCGCAGGAGATCGAGTCCGCGTTCACGAACTTGCTCGTCAATGCGCTCAAGTACACGCTGCGCGAGGGTACGGTGCGCATGCGCTGGTGGGTGGACGAGGACGGCGCCTATTTCTCGGTCAGCGATACCGGCATCGGCATCCCGGCCGAGCATCTGCCGCGCGTGACCGAGCGCTTTTATCGCGTCGACCCAGGCCGCTCGCGCGGCCAAGGAGGCTCAGGACTGGGCCTTGCGATCGTCAAACATGCCCTGCAGCGGCACGACGGCCTGCTCGAAGTGCAGAGCGTGGAGGGCAAGGGCAGCACCTTCACCTGCCATTTCCCCTTGGCAAGACTATGGAGACCGGCGGTGCGGGCTGCCGCCAACGCCTGAACTCGAATCCATTCGTTGGTGTCTGATTCGTTGGCGTCTGAAGGAAATGTGGCGTTCGTTGTTGACGTGCGCGTCAATCGGATGTAAATCGACGCCAGAATCGCGTTGTCGGTCGGATCGCAAGCTCAAGGACATCATTCATGGAAACGGCAGACCTCACCCACCACATCTCCAAACGGTTCAACGAGGACCTTGAAAAGGTGCGCACGCAAGTGCTGCAGATGGGCGGCTTCGTGGAACAGCAACTCCACAAGGCGATCACCGCGCTGGTCGAGGGCGACAGCCGCCTCGGCGAGTCGGTTGCGACCGACGACTACAAGGTCAACGGCATGGAAGTCTCGATCGACGAGGAATGCAGCCGCATCCTGGCCTTGCGGGCGCCCGCGGCCGGGGACCTGCGCGTGATCGTCGCGATCATCAAGACGATCACGGATCTCGAGCGTATCGGCGACGAGGGGGAGAAAATCGGCTACATCGCCTCGCGGCTCGCGACCATGGAGCGGCCGGCGGACAAGTATCGGGAGGTCAAGCATCTCGGCCGACAGGTGGCCGGCATGGTGCACGATGCGCTCGATGCCTTCGCGCGCATGGATTCCCAGGCGGCGGTGAAGACCGCGCAGGAAGATCGCATGGTCGACGAGGAATACGAGGCGATCCAGCGTCAATGCATGACCTTCATGATGGAGGATCCCCGGACCATCCGGCGGGCGCTGGAGATCATGTGGATCGTGCGCGCGCTCGAGCGCATCGGCGACCACGCGAAGAATATCTGCGAATACGTGATTTACATGGTGCACGGCAAGGACATCCGGCATACGTCGCTCGCCGACGTGGCCAAGGAAATCGACCAGGCGCACGCGCTCGCGCGTCGCTGATGTCGGCGCGACTTGCGAACCTGCTCGGGTTTTTCGCCTGCGTGGGTCTCTTGGGATATGCGTACTTCTCGCAGTACGTGCTGCATCTCGAACCCTGTCCGCTGTGCATTTTCCAGCGCGTCGGGGTGCTCGCGATCGGCATCTTGTTCATGTTCGCTGCGATCCAGGGACCGCGGGCCTGGGGCCGGCGCGTCTATGCGGTCGCGATCGCGCTCGCCGCGCTCGCGACCATGGGCGTGGCGATCCGCCATCTCTACATCCAGAGCCTGCCGCCGGGGACGATCGCTTCCTGCGGCGCCTCGCTCGACATGCTGATGAAGTTCTTCCCGCTGCAGGAGGTCATCACGAAAGTCTTGACGGGCTCCGGTGAGTGCTCCCAGATCAACTGGCGTTTCTTAGGACTGGCGATGCCCGGCTGGGTGCTGATCGCCGCCGGCGCCACCGGCGGCTTCGGCGTCTGGGCCAATCTGCGCCGGCCCCGGCCGGTGCTGCGCTTCTGATGTCCGAAACCCTGGATCTGACCCTCGATTTATTGGCGCGACGGTCGGTGAGCCCCGCGGACGGTGGCTGTCAGGCTGTGATGATCGAGCGCTTGCGCGCCGTGGGTTTCTCGGTCGAGCGGTTGCCGTTCGGTCCGGTCGAGAACTTCTGGGCGAAGCGCGGTTCCGTAGGGCCGGTGTTTTGTTTCGCCGGTCATACCGACGTCGTGCCGACCGGTCCGCTCGAGGACTGGCGCACGGACCCGTTCGCCCCCGTGATACGGGACGGTGTGCTCTATGGGCGGGGCGCCGCCGACATGAAGAGCGGGCTCGCCGCGATGGTCACGGCGACCGAAACCTTCGTGCGGGCGCACCCCGAACACCGCGGCACGATCGCCTTTTTGATCACCAGCGACGAGGAGGGACCCTCGGTCGATGGCACACGCCGCGTCGTCGAAGTCCTGCGGCAGCGCGCCGAGCACATCGACTGGTGCCTGATCGGCGAGCCCTCGAGCGAATCCCTGCTCGGCGACACGATCAAGATCGGCCGGCGCGGCAGTCTGAGCGGCCGCCTCACCGTGCACGGGATTCAGGGCCACATTGCCTACCCGCAAACGGCGGACAATCCGATCCACGCGCTCGCGCCGGCACTCGCGGAACTTACGGCGCGCACCTGGGACCACGGCAACTCCCATTTCCAGCCGACGAGTTTCCAGGTCTCGAATCTGTCTGCCGGGACCGGCGCGCCGAACGTGATCCCGGGCGAATTGAAGGCGCGCTTCAACCTGCGCTTCTCCACCGAACAGACGATCGAAACCCTGCAGACGACCGTCGAGTCGATACTGCGGCGTCATGGCGTCAAGTACTCGCTCGAGTGGTTCATTTCCGGCTACCCGTTCCTGACGGCGCCGGGTGCGCTGTCCGAGGCGGCGTCGCGCGCCGTACGCGAGCAATTGCAGCGCACGCCCGTGCTATCGACCGGGGGCGGCACCTCCGACGGTCGTTTCATCGCGCCCATGGGGGCCCAGGTCATCGAACTCGGCGTCGTCAACGCGAGCATACACAAGGTCAACGAGAGTGTGCGCGTCGAGGACATCGACCGCCTGCACGCGCTCTACCACCGCACGCTGGAACTGCTGCTCGCCGCCTAGCTTGGGCGCGCTTCGGCGTCAGCCGCCCCGCCGGCCCCACCAGCGATTCACTTCCGCGCGATAGCTTGCATAGGCCGCGCCGAAGCGCGCGCTGAGCGCGGCTTCCTCGGCATCGATCTGCACGAAGTCGATGAATTTCACGAAGCCGATCACGATCGGCAGACACAAGGGGCTGCTGACGAGGACCGTCCAACCGGTCAGGGTCAGCGCCAATCCCAAGTACATGGGATTGCGCGAGTAGCGGTAGACGCCCGAGACCACGAGTTGACGCGCGCGTGCGGGCCGGATGGGATCCACGGTCGTGCCGCGCCGCAGGAACGAGAGCATCGCGACGAGGTCGAGCGCGACACCGAGCGCGACCAAGGTCCAGCCGGGCCACAGCCAGGGGGCGCCGAGCCGCGGTATCGCGGGCGCGTAGTGACAGATCGCCCAGATCAGTGCGCCCACGAGGAAGGCGTAGCAGGGCGGTGGTACGAGGAGCCTGCCTGGGTATTTCATGTGGCCGCGCAGGAACCGCATCAGTTCACGGCCGGTTTGCGGTCACGCAGCTGTTGCTGCATCTCGCCGTCGCTGAAGCGGGCATCGTAGATCGAGCGGGAGTCGAGGCTGCGCGCGATCACGGTTGCCGTGACGACGATCAGGATCATGGGCAGCAGGAAGGACCGGTCGCGCGCCGTCAGTTCCATCATGAGTACGACGGCCGATATCGGTCCGTGGGTCGTTGCCGCCAAAACGGCTGCAGCGCCGAGGACCGCGAAAAGTCCCGCGGGTACGCCGGGCCAGACCGCGGACCAAGCGAGACCGAGCACGCCACCCAGCATCGCGCCGAAGGCAATGCTCGGCGTGAACAGGCCGCCTGGCACGCCGCTGCCGAGACACAGGATCGTCGCCAAGGGGCGCAGGAACACCAGCACCAGCAACAACCCGGGCAACAGCGTTCCGCCGAAGGCGAGTTGCGCGACGTCCTTGCCGTTGCCGAGCACTTGCGGGAACGTGATCGATACCGCGCCGATGATTCCGAGCGCGACCAGGGGCACGACGAGCCGGCGCCAGCCCCGCGGTTTGATCCGGTCGGCAAAGGCAATGAGCCGGATGTAAGCCACCGACGCGCAACCGATCAGCGGCCCCGCGAGCAGGGTCCAACAAACGACCGAGGCCGACAGCGGATACGCTGGCAGCGTATAGGTGGGCGCATTGGGCAGCATGAGCCACGAAATCCCGGTCGCGATCGCCGCAGTCAGCAAAGCAGGCAGAATCAGTCGCAGCGCCAGCACGCCCCGCAGGACCTCGAGCGCGAACAAGGCGCCACCGAGCGGCACGCCGTAGGCGGCCGCCATACCTGCACCAGCGCCACAGGCGACGAGCAGCCGCCGTTGCTCGTCGGACAAGGCTACGCGATCGGCTAATTGATCGGCGATGACCGCGCCGAATTGCTTCGGCGCGCCTTCGCGGCCGAGGGAGGCGCCCATGCCGACGACCAGGATCGACAAGACCCCGCTACCAAGGGTGCGCAGCGCCGGCAGCCGGCCCGCTTGGCGCGTGATCGCTTCCGTGATGTCGATGCTGTTCACGCTCGTCAAGCGTTGCAGCAGCAATTGCCCGAGGCCGGTCAGCGCGCCGGCAGCGAGCAGCACCCAGAGGTGACGGGCAGCGGGCGCCATCGCCGCGGCCGAGAGCACGTCGGTTCCACCCCAGAACAATCTTTCCACGGCCTCGAGCAGCAGGGTCAAGAGTCCCGCTGCGATGCCGGTCGCGATCCCCGTCATAACGATCGTGCCCCAGAACTTCAGGGCGCCGGGCGTTACCAGCGTCGGCGGAATGCTGCTGTGATCGAAGCTCGGCGGGGCTGCCGGGCCCGAGGAATCTGCGGGCTCGCTCACTGGGCGTATTGCAGCCGTGGCCAGTTAATCATCCCGACCGACAGACGGACCCACGTGGGTGGGTCCGTCCCTCGCGGTTTAGAAGGACAACCGCAAGCTTTAGAAGGAGAACCGCAAACCGATCGTCGGATCGAGCATCGTCGTCGTGAGGTAGCCATTGGCCAGTCCGTGCGACACGTTCGACCACATGACGCCCGCGTACGAATCGAAGCGCTTGCTGAAGTGATAATCGAACGATACCGAAGCGGCACTGAAATTGCCGCTGCACTTGGAGCTCGCGAGGTCCGCGCAGCCGGCATCGGCGCCGGTCGCGTAAGCGTCTTGCTTCTCGCCGTAGTACGCCACCGCAGCGGTGAATTGCGGTGTCACCGCATAGCGACCGCCCACCCAGTAGACCTGCAGGATCTTGTCGGCATCGGCATAAGCCGTGTTGCTGACGGCCGCGAGCACATAGCCGCCGATGTCGTCGAATCCCGGCGCCAACGCGATCGAGGGATTCATATAGGTGATGTGCTGATAGCCGCCGTAGAGCGTCACCGGCGCCGGGGCGAGGGCGTAGGACGCCATGACCCCATACGAGGCATTGTCCGAAATCGTGCCGGACACGGAAATCGACGAAGACAGGCCCAAGGCCGGCAGATCCGCGACTTGAGCCGCGCTCAAGGCCGAGACCGAGACCGCATCACGAACCTTGGTGTAGAACGCATCGACGGATGCGCCCAGGTACTGCGCACCCAGCGAGACCTCGAACGCGGAAAACGCTTCGCCGCTGCCGCCGGTGGCGTAGCTCTGCGCCGAGGCGGTCTGGGTCTTGTAGATCGCGCCGACGTTCACGATGTCCAGGAACTTGCCCACGTACTTGAGCGAGCTGTCGAGGCGCCGATCCTGGGTGTCGCCGCCGCCGGCCGGAGTGCCCGACAAACCGAGCAGCGAGAAGGCATAGGACGTTTGCTGCGGATCGTATTTCGCAATCAGGTCCGCGAGCGTCGAGTTCTGGCGGCCGTAGGTGAGCGTTCCCCAGGTCGGAGAACTGATACCGACGAAGGCTTGCTCGAATGGCTGACCGGCGATGCTCGAATCGATGTTCGTGCTCTGGTCGGCCAGCGAGCGGCCATTGTTCTGGGTGACCGATTTGAGCGCGTCGGTGATCTGGCCGGATGCCGGATTGAAATACGTCTCGACCTTGAACACCCCCGACCAATCGCTGAAGCCCATCGGCTCTTTGCCTTGCAGGCCGATACGCGACTGGCTCATGCCGTTCGAGGTCACCCCGAACACGGGATTATTGCTGTTCTTCTGAACGATGTCCGAGCCGCCGGAGATGAAATAGTTGCTGAAGGGCGCGCCATGTGTTTCATATTGCATGTCCACGTCCACAATGCCGTAGAGCGTGATGCCATGCCAGGTCAGGCTCTCGTCCGCCGGCGCCGCAGGGGCGGTTGGCGATGTCGTTTGCGATTGCGCGGTCCCAGCCGCGGCGAGCAGCGCAGCAGTCAGCAGGATGTTTGAATTGAATTTCGCCACGATCAACTCCATCTTAATTTTTTGATCTTGTGTTGCGATTATGCCACATCAACAAAAGCGGGCTGCAACATACCGGTGACCGCGAACGCATGTAAGATTTGGGCTACAAGCGTCGCGATCGTCCCGTATTTTTTTGAGATATCCGATCCTTGAAACGTCACGCCGATGTCCCTTTACCGGCCGAAAAACCCTAAACCTTGCTCGCTCGCGATTGCTTGCCGGAGCTTATGTAATATGATTATCAAAGATTGTTACATCTGTGTGACACGCAGCTAATTTGCAACAAGCGGCGCGAATCAACGCGCATTGTCGATCGAGATCAGGTTCGCGACGCGTTTTGCGCCCGGCGCGCGCAACGCGAGGCTAGCCGCCGCCTCGATTTGATAAGGAGTAGAGACGAGCCCTCGCAAGTAAATCACCCCGGCGTGGGTTTGCACGCTGATCAAGTTGGGGGCATCGAGCGCCGGGCTCTGCCCAAGCAGCACTTGCACCTCGGCGCTGATCTTGGCGTCCGCAGGCGATTCGAACGGCGCGTGCGGCAGGGGACCGACACACCCGGCCAAGCCCGCGACGAGGCTCGGCGACAGCGCCGCGGCGAGCAGTGCCGTACCGAGGCGCAATGCAATTCTTTGCCGTTTATTCATGCGATTGCAACGAGACTCTTGGCTGCTCCACGGTCGAGCATAGCGCTTGTCCGCCGCCGGCCGGCCGAGCCGCCGTGCCGCCGGCTTGAAAAATGACGGCGGCGCAGCGGATACTCTCCGGCATGGGGAGCGAAGCGTGAGCGAGGCGAAACTGAAGCGCGGCGGTTGGAGCTGGTGGTACCTGCTGTTCGTGGTCCAGTTTCTGGTCGCCCTCTGGCCGCCGTTCTACAACAAGATCGAACCTTCGCTGTTCGGCATTCCGTTCTTCTATTGGTTTCAACTCGCGTGGATACTGGTCTGCGCCGTGCTCACGGCGACCGTCTTTTGGGCCACGGACGATTAGGAGACTGTTGCCGTGGCTGACGTAAATTGGGTGGCGCTCAGCGTCTTCCTGGCCTTGTTCGGTTTCGTCAGCTGGCTCGGCTTCGCCGCCGCGCGCTGGCGCAAGGGCGATCTCGATCAACTGCATGAATGGGGTCTGGGCGGCCGCCGTTTCGGCACCGTCGTGACCTGGTTTCTGGTCGGCGGCGATCTCTATACGGCCTATACGTTCATTGCGGTGCCGGCGCTTGCGTTCGGGGCGGGTGCGATCGCGTTCTTCGCCGTGCCTTACACCGTGATCATCTACCCGCTGCTGTTCCTCGTGTTCCGGCGACTCTGGTACGTTTGTCACAAGCGCGGCTACATCACGGCCGGAGACTTCGTGCGCGGCCGTTTCGGCAACCGCTGGCTCGCGCTCGCGATCACGGTCACCGGCATCGTCGCGACCATGCCCTACATCGCGCTGCAATTGGTCGGCATCCAAGTCGTGATCGGCGCCCTCGGCGTGGGGGGCTCGGGACTGCTCGGCGAGCTGCCGCTGCTGATTGCGTTCTTGGTGCTCGCTGCGTTCACCTACTCGAGCGGACTGCGCGCACCGGCCTCGATCGCGATCGTCAAAGACGTGCTGATCTATATCACCGCGATCGCCGCCATCATCGTGATTCCCGCCGAGCTCGGCGGGTTCGGCAAGATCTTCGCGGCCGTACCTGCGCAGAAACTGCTGCTCGCCGTGCCCGGCGAGCACACCACCGGTGCCTATGGGGCTTACGCGACGCTCGCGCTAGGCTCGGCGCTGGCGCTGTTCCTGTACCCGCATTCCCTGACCGCGATCTTGAGCGCGAGCAGCGGTCGCGCGATCCGCCGCAATGCCGCCCTGCTGCCGGGTTATTCCTTCATGCTCGGCCTGCTGGCCTTGCTCGGTTTCTTCGTGATCGCCGCGGGTGTCCGCGACTTGCCGGCCTATGCGGCAGGCTTCAAGACGTTCGGCAACAACTTCGCCGTGCCCGCCTTGCTGCTGCAAAGTTTTCCGTCCTGGTTCGTCGGCATCGCCTTCGCCGCAATCGGCATCGGTGCGCTCGTGCCCGCGGCAATCATGTCGATCGCGGCCGCGAACTTGTATACCCGCAATGTCCACCGCGAGTTCATCAACAAAAACCCGACCGACAAGCAGGAGGCACAGAACGCCAAGTGGGTCTCCTTGCTCGTGAAACTTGGTGCGCTCGTGTTCATTTTGTTCGTGCCCACCAAGTACGCGATTCAACTGCAACTGCTGGGCGGTATCTGGATGATCCAAACCCTGCCCGCGGTCATGCTCGGCGCCTACACGCGTTGGTTCAATGCGTGGGCCCTGCTGGTCGGCTGGGCCGTGGGCACCTTCCTCGGCACGAGCATGGCGATCGCGACGAACCTGCAGAACACCTACCCGCTGAGCATCGGCTCTTACACCTTTCCGGGCTACACCGCCGTCTATACGCTCGTGCTCAATGTCGTACTCGCCGCGGTGCTGACGCCGATCTGCAAGCGTCTCGGCGCCAGTGACGCGGCCGATGAGACGCGCGCGAGCGACTATCTCCCGTCCTGAGCGGGGCGTCCTGATTGGGTCGCCGTCGGATCCGTCATAAATCTGTAACAATTGGCGGACAAAATGACCGCACTTCACGGCTACAAGAGATGCAAGTGCTTATTTTTAAAAGAATTTTATTTGCAGTTGTTGCCACTTCGAGCTTTCACTGTGCAGCTGCCGTAGAGATTTCCGGAGCCGGCGCGACATTCCCCTATCCCATCTATGCAAAATGGGCGGACGCCTACAAGACCTTGACCGGCATCGGTCTCAATTATCAATCGATCGGCTCGGGCGGCGGCATCAAGCAGATCAAGGCGAAGACGGTTACGTTCGGCGCCTCGGACATGCCGCTCAAACCCGATGATCTCAAGGCGGCCGGCTTGCTGCAGTTCCCGATGATCATCGGCGGCGTCGTGCCGGTCGTGAACATCAAAGGCATCGCGCCCGGCCAGTTGCAACTCGACGGCGCGACGCTCGCGAGCATCTATCTCGGCGAAATCGCCAAGTGGAACGATGCGCGCATCCAGAAGCTCAACCCCAAACTGCAGCTGCCGAGCACGGCGATCGCGCCGGTCTATCGGTCGGACGGATCGGGCACGAACTTCTTGTTCACCGATTATCTGGCCAAGGAAAGCGCGAACTTCAAGTCACAGATCGGCTCGAACACGTCCGTCGATTGGCCGGTCGGCATCGGTGCCAAGGGCAACGAGGGTGTGGCGAACATGACCACGCAGACCGACGGGGCGATCGGCTACGTGGAATATGCCTACGCCAAACAGAACAAAATGTCTTATGCGTCCTTGACCAACAAAGCGGGCAAGACGGTCGCGCCCGGCGCGGACTCGTTCCAGGCGGCTGCGGCGAACGCCGACTGGGCCGGCTCGGATTCCTACTACCTGATCCTCACCGACCAAGCGGGCGCCGGCAGCTGGCCGATCACGGGCGCGAGTTTCATCCTGGTCTACCGTGAACCCAGTGATCCGGCAGCCTTGGAAACGGCGTTGAAGTTCTTTGCCTGGGCTTACCGAGACGGCGCGAAGTTGGCCGCCGATCTGGATTACGTACCGCTGCCCGCGGCACTCGTTGCCCAAGTGGAAAAGACCTGGACGACCAGCATCATCGCCAATGGTCATCCCGTCTGGACCGGCAAATAAAGGGCGGCTGCCGCGTTTGTCCAAGTCGGTCGACGCCGGCGGTGTAAACTGGCAGAGGCGCCGGCCGATTTCGTTTTTGTGTGGGAGCGTGACTACATCGTGGCGATCATCGATCCGGGGCACGCCGCCAAGCAATTGATCTATGAGAGGGTGTTCCGGGCTGCGACGCTCGGCGCTGCGATCCTCGTGTTGGTGATCCTGGGCGGTGTTGCGCTGTCGCTGATCCTCGGCGCCTGGCCGGCACTGCATCAATTCGGCTTCAAGTTCATCACGAGTTCCGTCTGGAATCCGGTCACCGAGCATTTTGGGGCGCTCGCGCCGATCTACGGCACGGTGGTCACGTCGATCATCGCGATGACGCTTGCGGTGCCGACGGCCTTCGGCATCGCGCTGTTTCTGACCGAGTTGTGTCCGCCGATGCTCAAGCGTCCGATCGGTGTCGCCGTGGAGTTGCTCGCGGCCGTTCCCAGCATCATCTTCGGGATCTGGGGGCTGTTCGTGCTCGCCCCCGTGCTACAGCGGCACGTGCAGCCCTGGCTGATCGACACGCTCGGCGACATTCCCTGGATCGGCGGCTTGTTCCAAGGGCCGCCCTACGGCATCGGTATTTTCACGGCGGGCCTCGTGCTTGCGATCATGGTGCTGCCGTTCATCGCCGCGACGATGCGCGACGTGTTCGAGACCGTGCCGCCGATGCTCAAGGAGTCCGGCTACGGACTCGGAGCCACGACCTGGGAAGTGATCTGGAACGTCGTCGTGCCGCATTCGCGGGTCGGCATGGTCGGTGGGATCATGCTCGGTCTCGGACGCGCGCTCGGCGAGACCATGGCGGTGACGTTCGTGATCGGCAACGCGCACCGGATCAGCTCCTCGTTGCTCGCACCGGGCACGACGATTTCCTCGGCGATTGCCAACGAGTTCACCGAAGCGGTCGGCGACTTGTACACGTCCTCGCTGATCGCGCTCGGTCTGCTGCTGTTTCTGATCACATTCGTCGTGATCGCCCTTGCTCAGTGGTTGCTTTCCCGCCTCGAGCAGCGCACGGGTACCTCGTGATGAGCCGGCGTCGCCTCGTTCGCAAAGCGCGCAATGCCCTGTTCCTCGCCTCGTCGGTCGTCGCGACCGGGGTCGGATTGATCTGCCTTGCCGCGATCCTCTGGACCTTGCTGTCGCGCGGGATCTCCGGCTTGAACGGGGCGGTGTTCACGCAAATGACGCCGCCACCGGGTTCGCAAGGCGGTTTGCTCAATGCCATCTACGGTAGCGCGGTCATGACCGCACTCGGCATCCTCATGGGTTCGCCGATCGGCATGCTCGCCGGGACTTATCTCGCCGAATACGGCCGCTCATCCCGCTTGAGCGTCGTGATCCGCTTCATCAACGACATCCTGCTCAGCGCGCCGTCGATCATCATCGGCTTGTTCATCTACGAGGTCGTGGTCGTGCGCATGGGGCATTTCTCCGCGATCGCCGGCGCGATCGCGCTCGCCGTGATTGCGATACCCGTGAGTCTGCGCACGACCGAGGACATGCTGAATCTCGTGCCGACCGGCATGAAAGACGCCTCAGCGGCGCTCGGCGCCTATCCCTGGCGCACCGTCTTGAGCGTCGTCTATCCGGCGGCGCGCAGCGGCATCGTCACCGGCTTGCTGCTCGCGATCGCGCGCGTCAGCGGCGAGACCGCGCCGCTGCTGTTCACGGCGCTCAACAACCAGTTCTGGAGCACGAACTTGAACGCGCCCATGGCCAACCTGCCGGTCGTGATCTTCCAGTTCGCGCTGAGTCCGTACAAGGAATGGCAGGATCTTGCCTGGGCGGGCGCCTTGATCATCACGATGACCATCCTCACGCTCAGCATTTCGGCGCGCGTGATTCTTGGTCTCATGCAGTCTAACCAGGGCGCCAAGCGATGATGCCCTCGTCGAAAATTCCGCGCCATCTCAAGGTGCGGCCGCCGGTGCCGGTCGCGCCTGCCGCCGAGGCTGGCACCGCGCATCCGATCAAGATCGAGATCCGCCACCTGAATTTTTTCTACGGCGCCGTGCAGTCCCTGCACGGCATCAACATGCAGCTCGCCGATCGCTCGATCACCGCCTTCATCGGCCCGTCCGGCTGCGGTAAGTCGACCTTGCTGCGGGTGCTCAATCGCATGTATGCGCTCTATCCGCATCAGCGCGCGGAAGGCGAGGTGCTGATCGGTGGCGAGGATATTTTGAGTCCCGCGGTCGACGTCGCGGAATTGCGCTATCGCGTCGGCATGGTGTTCCAAAAGCCGACGCCGTTTCCGATGTCGGTGTTCGACAACGTGGCGTTCGGATTGCGGCTCGCCGGCGGACTGGGCGGCGCGGAATTGAAGGATCGCGTGCAGTCGGCGCTCGCGGATGCCGCACTCTGGGACGAGGTCAAGGACAAGCTCGGCGCCGACGGCCGCAGCCTCTCCGGCGGTCAGCAGCAGCGCCTCTGCATCGCCCGCGCGATCGCCGTGCAACCGGATGTCTTGCTGCTCGACGAGCCGACCGCAGCACTCGATCCGATCTCGACGCTGCGCGTCGAGGAGACCTTGCAGGCGCTGCGCGAGAAGTACTGCATCGCCATCGTCACCCACAACCTGCAGCAGGCGGCGCGCGTCTCGAACGTGACCGGCTTCCTGTATCTCGGGGAGCTCGTCGAGATGGGTCCCTCGAGCCGCATTTTCACGTCGCCGACCAATCAGAAAACCGACGACTACATCACCGGTCGCTTCGGTTGAAACGGATCCCGTGATCACGGCCGGCAACGCGCTCATGAGCGCCCGCAAGGTCAACGTGTTCTACGGCGAGAAGCGCGCCGTGCACGACGTCAACCTCGACATCGCCCGCAATCAGGTGCTGGCGATGATCGGTGCCTCGGGCTGCGGCAAGTCGACGTTCTTGCGCTGCCTCAACCGCATGAACGACACGATCGCCAATGCGCGCGTCGAAGGCAAGATCATGCTCGATGGCAGGGACATCTACGATCGCAAGCAGGACGTCGCCCAGTTGCGGGCCCGCGTCGGAATCGTGTTCCAGAAGCCGACGCCGTTTCCGCAGTCGATCTACGAGAACGTCGCCTATGGGCCGCGTATCCACGGCCTCGCGCGCGGTCGCTCGGATCTCGACGAACTCGTGCACAAGAGTCTCGAACGGGCGGGACTTTGGGACGAGGTCAAGGACCGGTTGTCCCAGTCGGGCACGAGTCTCTCGGGCGGTCAGCAACAGCGCCTCTGCATCGCGCGCACGATCGCCGTGGATCCGGAAGTCATTCTCATGGACGAGCCCACCTCGGCGCTCGATCCGATCGCGAGCGCGCGAATCGAGGATCTGATCGACGAGCTGCGGGCCAATTACGCGATCGTGATCGTGACTCACAACATGCAGCAGGCGGCGCGCGTCTCGCAATACACCGCCTACTTTCACATGGGCGACCTCATCGAGGTCGCGCCGACCGATCAGCTGTTCACGAATCCCCGCCAGAAGCTCACCGAAGACTACATCACGGGGCGGACCGGCTGATCCGGCGCCGGCGGCACCGCGCGAGGTGTTCGAGTCAGTCCGTGTTGCGCAGTAATTCGTTGATCGAGGTTTTCGCGCGCGTCTGCGCGTCGACGCGCTTGACGATGACTGCGCAGGCGAGCGAGTACTTGCCGCCCTGCGAGGGCAGGCTGCCCGGCACGACGACCGCGCCCGCGGGCACACGACCGTACAGGATCTCGTCGCGCTCGCGGTCGTAGATCCGGGTGCTCTGGCCGATGAAGACCCCCATCGAGACGACTGCGCCGGCCTCGACGATCACGCCCTCGACGATCTCCGAGCGGGCGCCGATGAAGCAACCGTCCTCGATGATCGTGGGACTCGCCTGCAGGGGTTCGAGCACGCCGCCGATGCCGACGCCGCCCGACAAATGCACGTTCTTGCCGATCTGCGCGCAGGATCCGACGGTCGCCCAGGTATCCACCATGGTGCCGCTGTCGACGTAGGCGCCGATGTTCACGTAGCTGGGCATGAGCACGACGTTCGTACCGATGAAGGCGCCGCGCCGCACGGTCGCGGGCGGCACGACGCGCATGCCGGCGGCGGAGAACTGGGCGTCGTTCCAGCCGCTGAACTTGAGCGGCACCTTGTCGAAGAAACGCAGGCCGCCGGACTGGACCGTCGCATTCTCATGGATGCGGAAATACAGCAGCACGGCCTTCTTGAGCCATTCGTTTACCCGCCAGCCGCCTTCCGAGCGCTCCGCGACGCGCAGCGTGCCCCGGTCCAGCAAGTCGATCGCGGATTCGATCGCGGCACGCATGTCGGTCGGCGCGGACTTCGGTGTCAACTGCGCGCGCGCCTCGTAGGCGGCATCGATGACCGCCTGCAGTTCTGCATGGCTCATGCGTACGAGCGCGGGTTCGCGTCGCGCCGATCGAGGGCGAGGATCAGGGCTTTCTTGACGCGCTCAAAGGATTCTTCTTGCAATTGCGATCCATCCGTTTCGGTGATGTAAAAGACGTCCTCGGCGCGTTCGCCGACCGTCATGATTTTCGCGCCGTTGATCGCGACGCGCTCCGCCTTGAACACTTTGCCTACTTCCGAGAGCAGCCCGGGGCGATCGGCCGCAACGAGCTCGAGAATGGTGCGATGGTTGCGCTCGTCGAGGCTGAAGTTGACCTGGGTCGGCGTCGAGAACATGCGCACCTGGCGCGGCGCCCGGCGCGTCACGGTCAGAGGCGAATCCTCGGGCAGATGCAGGTTGCGCCCGAGCCCGCGCTCGATTTCGGCGATGCGGCCGGCCTCGTTGATCACGTTGCCGCTGTCCTCGAGCACCACGTAGGTCTCGAGGCTGAAACCGTTCGCACTCAGGATCAGGCGCGCATCGACCACGTTCAAGCCCATTTGATCGAGTACGGCCGTGGTGCGCGCGAAACTGTGCAGGCGACGGGGCGTATAGGTGAGCACGGCCGTACCACCGCGCTCGCTCAATTGGCGGATCGCGACCAGCGGCTTGTCATCGCGCGGATCGCGGCTCGCGAGCAGGGCGGTGTGCCAGGCGATTTCTTCGGGCGAGAAGCGCAGGAAATACGCATCGGTCCACTGCGCCCAGACCCGATCGACTTGTTCGCGCGACAGCTCCGGCATCCTCTCGCGTGCGCTCGTCTGGGTGTCGCGGATCAGTTCCTCCTGATCGACCGGAGTCTCGAGGCCGCGGCGTAGCGCACGCTTGGTGCGCTCGTAGAATTCCTCGAACAGCCGCGCCTTCCACGCGTTCCACAGTTTCGGGTTCGTGCCGCGAACATCGGCAACCGTGAGCACATAGAGATAATCCAAATGCGTCTGGTCACCGACCCGCTGTGCGAAGTCGCGGATGACTTCCGGATCGCTGATGTCTTTTTTTTGCGAGGTGATCGAGAGGATCAGGTGGTTGCGCACCAGCCAGGCGACGAGTCGCGCCTCGTAACGGCCCAGCCCCTGTTCCAGGCAGAACGCCTCGGCATCGACCGCACCGAGTTCCGAATGGTCGCCGCCGCGGCCTTTGGCGATGTCATGGAACAGCGCCGCGAGGTAGGCGAGTTCCTGGCGGGGCAGGGACTGCATGATCTGGCTCAAGGCGGGAAACTCGTGGTTGAACTTCTCGATTGCGAAACGGCGCAGATTGCTGACCACGAACAGGGTATGCGCATCGACCGTGTAGGCGTGAAACAGGTCGTATTGCATGCGGCCGACGACGCGGCCGAAGGCCGGAATGTAGCGACCGAGCACGCCGTATAGATTCATGCGCCGCAATTCGTGCGTCACGCCGACCGGCGCGCAGAGTATCTCCATGAACAGCCGGTGATGGCGCGGATTCTGGCGGAATTCCTCGTCGATCAAGGGTACGTGGGTCCCGATCAGGCGGATCGTCTCGGCGCGCACACCGTGCAGCTGCGGATTCTGCTGCAGTAAGACGAACAATTCGAGCAAGGCCGACGGGTGCCGCGAAAACACCTCGGGGTTGGTGACCTCGAGGTAGTCGTTGCGGATCTGGAAGCGTGCGTTGATCGGCAGCGGTGCGGCGCTCTGCGTGAGGATCGCCTCGCGAAACAGCTGCAGCAGCATTTCGTTGAGCAAGCTCACGTCCATGACCGTGCGGTAGTACTTCTGCATCAGCTGCTCGACCGCGAGCGTGAAACTCGCGTCCTCGTAGCCGAACAACTTCGCGAGTTTGATCTGGTAGTCGAACAGCAGCCGATCTTCGCGCCGTCCGGTCAGCACGTGCAGACCGAAGCGTACCTTCCACAAGAATTTCTGGCCGGCCTTGAGCTTGCGCAGCTCCTCGCGCGTGAGGAAGCCGTGCGCGACCAGTTCGTCCAGGGTCTCGGTGCCGAAGTGGCGCTTGGCGACCCAGCCGATGGTCTGAATGTCGCGCAAGCCCCCGGGGCTCGATTTGACGTTGGGCTCGAGGTTGTAGGCCGTGTCGAAATAGCGGTGGTGACGCTCGGTCTGTTCCTTGACCTTGGCTTCGAAGAAATCCTGCGATGACCAGAGCCGGTCCGGCGCGAGCGCGCGGCGCATACCCGCGAACAAGGATTCGGGACCGGCGAGCAGACGGGCCTCGAACAAGGTCGTGGCCACGCCGATGTCGGCGAGACTTTCGCGCTGACAGTCGTCGATCGAGCGGACGCTGTGGCCGACCTCGAGGCCGATGTCCCAGAGGAGCGCGAGAAAGCGTTCGATGTCGGGTTGCCAGTCGGCCGAATCGCTCTTCGGCAGCAGCACCATGATGTCGATATCGGAGCAGGGGTGCAGCTCGCCGCGGCCGTAGCCGCCGACCGCGATCAGCGCGAGATCGCCGGCATAGCGGCCCGCATGGCTCTTCCAGGCCGCGCGCAAGGTGATGTCGACGAGCCGGGCGCGATCGCGGACCAGTTCCTCGATGTCCTCGTCGGCCGCAAAGCGCTCGCGCAGCAATTCCGTGCCGCGGTCCAAGACCTGACGGAACACGGCCGGGGAGTAGCGGCTGGATTCGAGAGCTTGCGGCGCGACGTTCAGATAGGCCCAGCCGGCCTCGGCTCCAAAGTCGACGCCGCGGGCGTTCAAGAGGCTGCCGCGACGGCCGCGGTGCTGCGGTCCGCCGACTCGTGCGTGCGTGCGGCGAGGTCGGCGGCGCTCAAGGTCAGCACCTCATAGCCGCTGTGCGTCACGAGGATCGTGTGTTCCCACTGCGCCGACAGGGATTGATCCTTGGTGACGACGGTCCAGCCGTCGGGGAGCAGGCGCACGTCGCGACGCCCGGCGTTGATCATCGGCTCGATCGTGAACGTCATGCCTTCCACCAATTCCATCCCCAGGTCGGGTTTGCCGTAGTGCAGAACCTGCGGATCTTCATGATAAATCCGCCCGATACCGTGCCCACAGTACTCCCGCACCACCGAAAAGTTATGGCGCTCGGTATAGGTTTGAATGGCATGTCCGATATCGCCGAGATGGGCGCCGGGCTTGACGATCCGGATCCCCTCCCACATGGCGTCCTTGCAGGTTTCGCTCAAGCGGCGGGCGAGCACCGGGGGCGTACCGGCGAAATACATGCGACTCGTGTCGCCGTGGAAACCGTCGCGTATCACCGTCACGTCGATGTTGACGATGTCGCCGTTCTTGAGGCGTTTATCGCCCGGAATGCCGTGGCAAACCACGTGATTGACCGAGGTGCAGACCGTTTTCGGGAAGCCCCGGTAGCCCAAGTTCGCCGGGATCGATTTCAGCTCGTCGACGATGAAATCGTGGCAGCGCTTATCCAGTTCCTCGGTCGTGACCCCAGGCTGCACATAGGGCTCGATCATGTCGAGGACGCTCGCCGCCAGGCGTCCGGCAGCCCGCATTTTGTCCTGCTCCGCAGGCGTTTTGATCGTGACGTTCATGAGCACCGCCGGTATTTGTTTCCAGATATCTTCATGGTATAAAGAGCGGCTTTTTTTAACAACCCCGCACGCGTGTCGTCACAATCGGCCGGGTGCC
>Ga0116230_10000224_pt1 | contig 46348 bp, 40 predicted proteins | sample S1TSphfallax_3_FD_88678 | JGI IMG/M metagenome (GOLD analysis project Ga0116230, IMG submission 88678) | Host-associated microbial communities from peat moss isolated from Minnesota, USA - S1T2_Fd - Sphagnum fallax MG | ecosystem: Host-associated > Plants > Peat moss > Unclassified | place...
AGGCGCTCGAGCACTTGGAGTTCTCCTCCCACCGCGGCAGCACCTTGATCGTGCGCGAGGCGATCGGCGTCGTCGGCTTGATCACGCCGTGGAACTGGCCTCTCAATCAGATTGTCTGCAAAGTGGCGCCCGCGATCGCCGCCGGTTGCACGATGGTGTTGAAGCCGAGCGAAATCGCCCCGATCAGCGGCATCCTCTTCGCCGAGATCGTGCACGCCGCGGGGGTACCCGCCGGGGTGTTCAACCTCGTCAACGGCGACGGCCCGACGGTCGGCCAAACCCTCTCCGGACACCCGGACGTCGCGATGATGTCCTTCACCGGCTCGACGCGCGCCGGCATCATCGTGGCGAAAACCGCGGCCGAGACCGTCAAGCGCGTCGCGCAGGAATTGGGCGGCAAGTCGGCGAACCTCATCCTGGACGACGCCGACTTGAAGGCGGCCGTGAGCGCGGGCGCGGCCGCGTGTTTCAGCAACAGCGGCCAGTCCTGCGATGCGCCGACGCGCATGTTCGTGCCGGAGAGTCGTCATGCGCAAGCGCTGGAGATCGCCAAGGCGGTGGCCGCGACCCAGACCGTCGGCGATCCGCGTGCCGCGGGCACGGTCTTGGGTCCGGTCGTCAGTCGCGTGCAATTCGACAAGATTCAACGCCTGATCCAGGCCGGCATCGACGAAGGCGCGACGCTGGTCACGGGCGGCCTGGGCCGGCCCGAAGGCCTGAGCGTCGGCTACTACGTGCGCCCGACGGTCTTCGGCAACGTCAAACACGAGATGACGATTTCCCGCGAGGAAATCTTCGGGCCCGTGCTCTCGATCCTGCCCTATGCCAGCGAACGAGAAGCCATCGACAAGGCCAACGATTCGGTCTACGGCCTCGCCGCCTATATCTCCTCGACCAAGCTCGAACATGCGCGCGCCGTGGCTGCGGAACTGCGCGCCGGCACGGTCAACATCAATTACCCGGATTGGGATACGCACGCGCCGTTCGGCGGTTACAAGCAATCGGGCAACGGCCGGGAATACGCCGACTGGGGCATCTACGAGTTTCTGGAAACGAAAGGGATCGTCGGCTACGGCACCTAGGACGCGTTCGGTGCGGCCGCCGGGGCCGCGCGCCGGTGCCAGAGCCAGAGGCCGCCGATCGACGCGGACAAGCACAGCCCGAAGGCGACCGCCGTCGTGTTCACCGTGACGCCCGCCCGGCTCGTCAGGGTATAGAGACCCACCATGACCAGCATCAGGGTGTTCTCGGAGAGGTTCTGGATCGCGATCGCGTTGCCGGCGCCGACGCTGCGATGCCCGCGATCTTGCAGCAGCGCGTTCAGGGGCACGACGAACAAGCCGCCGCAGGCGCCGACGATGCCCATGACGAGGAAGGCCACGCGCAGCGAGCTCACCTGCGCGAGAACGCAGACGAGGAGCCCGAGCAGGATCCCCGCCGGCAGGGCGCGCGCGGCCTTCTCGAGCGTGATGAAGCGCGCGGCGAGACCCGCCCCCACGACGATGCCGACGGCCACCATCGCATTGAGATAGGCCGGCATCCGGTTGCTCGTGATCCCCAAGCCGATCGGCACCCAGGCCACCAACAGAAACCGCATCGTCGAGCCGGCGCCCCAGAACAGACTCGTGCCCAAGATGCTGAACCGGGCATCGGGAATGCGCAGCAAGGTACCCAAGGAGTCGCCGAAGCCGCGCAAGAGCTTCCGGAGCGAGAATCCCTGGAGCCTGCGGGCCGCCGGCAGGCGGGGTATCAAGCCATTCGCCGCGGCCGCCGCCCCGTAACAACCCGTCACGATCGCGAGCGTGCCCGAGATGTTCCAATCGGCCAGCGTGCCCCCCGCGATCGCGCCGATCAAGATCGCCGCGATCGTCGAGGCCTCCATCAAGCCGTTGGCCTTGACGAGCTTGTCGGCCACGGTGAGCTCGGACAGGATGCCGTACTTGGCGGGGGAATAGGCCGCGGCGCCGACCCCGACCAGGCCGTACATCAGAAACGGGTTCCCGCCGAGGCACATGCCGAGCGAGCCCAGCAGCTTGATCCCGTTCGAGCACAGCATGACCCGGCCCTTGGAGATCGAATCGGCGAAGGGTCCCGCGAACGGGGCGAGCACGATGTACGCGCCGACGAAGAACTCCTGCAGCAGCGGTGCGGTCCAGGGCGCATAGTCCTCCCGGCGCAGCAGGGCGAGCGCCCCGAACAGCAGGGCGTTGTCGGCCATCGCCGAGAGGAACTGGGCCACCAGCACCGCCACCAGCCCACGCGACCACAGCGACGGCGAGACGCGCGCCACCCCTCCTGGCAGCTCGAGCGCGGGGGCGCTCATGCGGACGCCGGCTGTTCTTGCGCCGCCGAGGTCGTGGCCTCGTGGACCTCGGTCGGCGCTTGCGCCGCCGCCAGTTCCTGCAAGCGCAGGTAGTCGGTCTTTCCCGATCCCAACAAGGGAATCGCGCTGACCGACCGCAGCGTTCGTGGCACGGCGAGTTCCGGTGCACCGAGCGTGCGCGCCGCGGCGAGCAACGGCTCGCGCCGCAGATCCGGGGCCGTCGTGAACAGCACGATCGCCTCGCCCTTGCCCGCGTCGGGGCGCGTCGTGGCGGCGTGCAGGAAGCCCGGCGCCGCGTGCGCGGCGAGCCGCTCGACGACCTCGAGCGAGATCATCTCACCGGCGATCTTCGCGAAACGTTTGACCCGACCCCGGATGTGGATGAAATCCTCGGCGTCGAACTCGACGATGTCGCCGGTCGCGTACCAGCCCTCGCCGAGCGAGCGGGGCGGCTGGACGACACCCGGATTGTCGTAGAGGAGATACCCCATCATGACGTTGGGACCTTTGACATGCAGCACCCCGCCGTGGGCGATGCCCGGCACCGGCTCGAGCGAATACTCCATGCCCGGCACCAACTGTCCCACGCTGCCGACGCGACAGGCCATCGGCACGTTGACCGCGATCACGGGCGCACACTCCGTCACGCCATAGCCCTCGAGGATGCGCAGTCCGAATTTGTCCAACCAGAGGCGGCGCACGTCCTCCGAGAGCTTCTCCGCGCCGGCGACCACGTAGCGCAGCCGGCCGAAATCATAGGGGTGGGCATACTTCCCGTAATGGGCGAGGAAGGTCGAGGTGCCGAACAGCACGGTGCAATTTCGATCGTAGACGAGCTCGGGAATGATCCGGTAATGCAGCGGGCTCGGGTACAAGAACACCCTGCAACCCGACACCAGGGGCATGAGCGCGCCGCAGGCGAGTCCGAACGAGTGGAACAGCGGCAGCGCGACCATGAATTTGTCGAGCGGCGTGAAGTCGGCAATGCTGCGGATCTGCGCGATGTTCGAGAGCAAGGAATCATGGCTGTGCACGACGCCCTTCGGCTTGCCCTCGGAACCGGAGGTGAACAACACGACGGCCGGATCCCCGGGCTCTTGGGCCCGCAGCGCCAACATCGGAAAGCGCTGACAAAAGAGGATCCAAAGTTTGTCGCCGACGCCGAGGCGGGCGCGCAGATCCTCGAGGTAGATCACGCGCAGCGCGCCGGGCGCCCCCGCGCCGCCGGCGACGAGGCCCTCGATCAGCGGCCCGAGCCGCCCCTGGTCGATGAACGCGCGCGAGGCGACGATCGTGCGGATCTTGGCGGCCGTGCAGGCCGCCTTGACGCCGTCGGCGCCGGCCGTGTAGTTCAGCAGGGCCGGCACGCGTCGCGCCGCCGACAGCCCCAGGATCAATCCCAGGGTCGGTGCCGCGTTCGGCATCAAGACCCCGACGATCTCGTCGACGAGGGTCAGCCTCGTGAGCAGCCGGCTGAAACCCAGCGACATGCGCAGCAGCGATCCGTACGACTCTTCGTGCAGGCGCAGGTCCTCGACGAGCTTGTAGCCCGCCCCGAAGCTCGCCTTCGCGTCGAGAAAGGCCTCGAAGAGGTTGCGGCGCGGACGCGTGACGACGACCATCTCGAGCAGGATCCTGCGCATCAGTTCGCCGGATCGACGGCGGCGCTCCTTCGCCGACGGCAGTTTCGGCATGGCGATCTGCCGGCGTGGCAGGATCGTGATGCGGATCCTGGGGAACAGCTTGAGCGGATAAATGCCCGCCAAACGACTGAAATAGCTGCGACCCGCCCCGTCGATTCGGGTCGGCACGATCACGGCGCCCGTCTTGGCCGCGATGAACGCCGCCCCGTCGTAGACCTTCATGAGCGAGCCGGTCACCGTCAGCCGGCCTTCGGGAAAGATGATCACCGGCTCGCCCGACTCGACGAGCTTGCAGATCAACTTGATGGACAAGGGGCTGGTCGAGTCGACGGCGAGATGCGGGACGAAACGCAGCAGAAAAGCGTTCAGCGGATGGCGCGCCACCGTCGTGTGCACGACGAAGGTCGCCTCGATCGGCAGAAACAGCGCCAGCAGCAAGCCGTCGAGAAAGGACTCGTGGTTGGCGACGATCAGGGTCCGCGGGTTGACATAGGATGCACCGTCGCCGTGCATGCGCACCCGGAAGAGTACGCGCGTCACGGCCCGCAGCACCGCTTTCACCACCCGTCTGCCCAAGCCCGTTGTCTTGATCGTCATGAGACTCCCGCTCTCCCGGTCACCCTGCCCATCGGCCGGCACAGTCTGCGGGGGGCTGCGTGCGGCGGCAAACAACCGCCCCGCGTGAGCGCGCGATGATGCGCCGGGGATCATCGCCTGATACCCCGCCCGGCATCTGCGTCCTGGTTCCGGCTTTTCGGTGTTCAGGGTTTGCGGCTGCCCCGGGGGGCCCGCCGTAACTTCGAGAACTCGGAGAATTCCCAGGAACTCGCGGCGAGAATCACCGTACAACCGTCCCGGCGCTCGAGCGGCAGGCGACCATCCTGGTGGGTCAGCTCCTCGAACTCGGCGGCCAGGCGTTGGAGCGCGGACTGGAAACGCAGGATCGACGCGGGCGACAGGGTGCCGGCCATGAAACGGAACTCGTCCCCCGGCCCGTCGAAGCGCGCATTGAAGAATTCCGGAACGACGCGCCGGATGAAATACGCATGCACGGGACCGTCCTTGCGCCAGCTGAAATTGCGCGCGGTCACCTTGCGCATGCGGGTCGGGGGTCGGAAGTCCACGATGCGCAGCCGATCCATCTTGAGCAGGATGTTCACGAGTTCGTTCTCGTCGAGCCGGAAGGTCGCGACGATTTCCGAGAATTTCCAGTCATTGACGACGAGGTAGGTCACGAGCAGCAGTTTCGGGTTGGCGACGAGCGCCTGCTCCTGGTCCTCGCTCAACTCGGTGAGGGCGGCCTGGTCCGCCGGCTGCAGCAAATCGCCGACCTCCACACCCAGCACCTCGCAAATCTTGTCGAGCCGCCCGAGCGAGAAGTTGCCGCGGGACAAATCGCGTTTGATCGTGGGCTCGCTGACGCCCACCTGCTCCGCCAATTCCCGATACGACATCCCGTTGGCGCGCAGCCGCGCCTTGACCCCGCGAACGATGACCATCGTCGCACTCATGAAACACCCCATCCGATGCGGTATCACGAAATGATACCCGAAGCATCATCGGGTGTCAGGCCGGCGCGGCGGCTTGCCGATGAGCAGGGCGCCCTTGCACGCTGTGCACCGAACACCAGCGGAGGATACCTCGATGTTTACGCAGATGAAGCTCGGCCCATGCAGGACCAAGACCTCGGCGGCGGGGCTGATGGCGGCGGCGCTGATGGCGGTGGCGGCAGCCCTGATGCTCGGCGGACTCTCCGGCTGCGCCCCGTTCCAACACGCGCTGTGCGCACCCAACTGCCAGACACGAACCCGCAACTCGTCGAGCTTGGTGAATTTCCTCTATCCGGACGGCAGGTCCCTGCCACCGGCCAACAGCATTCCGGAACTGCACGTGCCGCTGCGTGTCGGCCTGGCCTTCCTGCCCTCTCCGTCCTCGGTCGGCACGGCGCCCTTGACCGACGCCCAGAAAGAAGAACTGCTGGAGCGCATTCGGCAACGCTTCAAGAGCCGGCCGTTCGTCGGCGAAATCGTCCTCATCCCCGATTACTATTTGGGAACGAACCGCGGGTTCGAAGGGCTCGCGGGCGTGCAGCGACTCTACGGCATCGATCTGATGGCCCTGGTCTCGTATGATCAGGTCACGCATAGCGATGACAACGCCTTCTCGCTCGGGTATCTGACCATCGTCGGGGCGTATTTTCTGCCGGGCAGCAGTCACGACACCGCGACCCTGATCGACCTCGCGGTCGTCGATCCGGTCACCCGTTCGCTCGTCCTGCGGGCCGGGGGTACGAGCATGGGTCGCGGCGTCTCCACCCTCATCGGCGCAGATCGTGCACAGCGAGAGGCCAGCGCCCAGGGGTTCGCGCTCGCCACGGATCAGATGATCGGCCATTTCGATGCCGCGCTCACCGAGTTCCAAGCCGACGTCCGTGCCGGCAAGGCGAACGTCCGGGTCGTCGCGCGCAATGACGCAGGCGGCAAAGGGGGTGGCGGCGCGCTCGGCCTCGTCGATGTGCTGGCGCTGATCTTACTGAGCGGCGTCACGGTCGCGCGTCGGGCGCGGCTCGCCGGGCCGCAGGGCGCGACCCGCCTCAGCGGCTGAGCCACTTCCATGCCGGACGATCGAGCTTGCCCAAGCCCAGGACCCGCGTCTCCCCGGAAATCTTCTCCAGCTGCATCGAGTGACAGGCCGGATTTTGCTCCAAAGCGGCAATGAGGCGGGATGCATGCGAGACCACGATGACCTGCGTCTGTTTCGCCGCGACGCCGATGAGCCTGGCGAGCGCCGGCAACAGGTCCGGATGCAAGCTCGACTCCGGCTCGTTCAGGATCATCAACTGCGGCGGCCGCGGCGTCAGCAACGCAGCCGCCCAGAGCAGGTAGCGCAGCGTCCCGTCGGACAACTCCGCAGCCGACAAGACGCGCTGCAGACCGTCCTGACGCAAGCCGACCGAGAAACGCGTGTCGGCGCAATCGATCGCGAGCGCGGAGCCCGGAAAAGCGTCGGCGACCGTCTGCGCGAGCGCCGGGGCATCACCGATCTCGAGGATCGTTTGCATTGCCGCGGCGAGATCGCGGCCATCCTGCGCGAGCACCGGCGTGTACGTGCCGATGTGCGCTTGTCGTGCCGGGGCCTCGGCATCGGTTCTGAATTGGTCGTAGAACCGCCAGCTGCGTATCTGTTCCCGCAAGGCGAGGACCTCGGCGGCGCGCTGCGGATCGGCAATGCTGTCCATCATGGGTTCGAAGGGCTGCAGGTGCTGATGGACGAGATCCCAGTCGGCGCCGTCCCGCCGGATTCGTACGATGGCGCCACGCCGCTCCACCAGTAGCGAGGACGGCCGCAGAACCGCCCCATGCCAGATCGCCTCGGTCTTGATCACGGGGTCGCGGTTGAACGCCGAGGTCGCACGGGGAATCGGCAAGCCAAGATCGATCGCGTAGCTGAACTCCGTGCCGTGAAACCCCAAGCGCAGGCTCACCGGCTCCTGAGCTTGCTTCGGTGGGCCCGCCCAGAGCGTCGAGTCGACGCCGCCCTCCCGCGCGAGCGAGGCGACCACGCCGCCGCGAGCCGTGTCGGCGAGCAGACGCAATGCCCGGTACACGTTCGATTTGCCGCTGCCGTTCGGACCCGTGATCACATTAAGTGACCCCAAAGGCACGATCAGTTCGCGCAGCGAGCGATAACCCGCAGCGGCCAACACGTTCAACATCAACCCGCCCCGGGCCTGTGCCCCACCGCTGCCTCGATCATGCGAACCAGTCTATAACACGGGCCCAGGAGTCATCGCCTGACTTGCGACCTGCGAATCGGAGGACTAGCCTTGAGCCCACCGATGAAACCGCTCCCGCTCCTGATCGCGGCGCTGTCCGCGGGCCTCGCGGCCCCTCCCGTCGGCGCCGTCACCCCAGAAGCCCCACTCGCCGGCGTGTGGCTCGGCACGCTCGCTGCGGGTCCCGCCTCGCTGCGGATTCAGTTGCACCTGGCGCCGAGCGCGAGCGGCAGCCCAGCCTGTACCCTCGATAGCATCGATCAGAACGCGTTCGGCATTCCCTGCGATCCGGTGCAGCAGCAAGGTGCGCAGGTATCCTTCGACGTCGCGGCGGTCCAAGGTCACTGGAGCGGCACGGCCTCACCCGATCGCGACACGCTGACCGGTACCTGGACCCAGACCACGCCCCTGCCCTTGGTTCTGCATCGCGTAGCGACCCCGATCGCGGCCCCGCAGGCCCCCGCGCCCGACCCGGCGATGCCGCCCGTGCCCCTCGCGGACCTCAAGCCGGTACTCGACCGGGATCTGGCCGCCGCCTTGCAGCGAGGGGCATTGGCGCCCGGCACCGACGCCGGCATCACGATCGGCATCGAGCAGCACGGACATCGCGTACTCGTCACCTACGGCGTGGCGGCCGTCGATTCCGTCTACGAGATCGGTTCGATCACCAAGACCTTCACGGGCTTGATCCTCGCGCAACTGAGCACGCAGGGCGTGGTGCAACTCGACACGCCGGTCCGGGAATTGCTGCCGCCGGGTACGGTCGCCAAGCCCGCGAGTGGCGCCGAAATTCGCTTGCGCGATCTCAGCGATCAGCATTCGGGACTGCCGCGGCTGCCCGACAATTTCGCGCCCGCGGATCCGCGCAATCCCTATGCCGATTACGATGCGAAGCGTCTCTATGCCTACCTCGCGAAGCAAGGCGTCGCATTGCCACCCAATGCCCCGTTCGCCTACAGCAATCTGGGCGTCGGCCTGCTCGGACAGGCCCTCGCCGAGAAGACCGGCCTCCCGTATGCCGCGTTACTGCAACGGGAGGTCACCGGTCCCTTGGGGCTTGCGGATACGGGGATCGCGCTGACCGCCTCGATGCAGGCCCGCTTCATCACCGGCCACACGCCGGACCATCGACCGGCGCATGCCTGGGATCTCGATGCCCTCGCGGGGGCGGGCGGCATCCGTTCCACGGCGGCCGACATGCTCACCTATTTGGACGCGCAACTGCATCCCGACCGCTTGCCGGCGGCGGTGCTCGCGCAAGCGACCGGCAAGACCCTGCCGGCGGCGCTCGCGCTCACGCAGGTGCCGCAGGCCGAGATGAGCCCGGCGATGCATATTGCACTCAACTGGTTCATCGCGAATGCGACCGGAACCTATTGGCACAATGGCGCCACGGGGGGTTACAGCAGCTTCGCCTCGTTCAATCCCGGCCAGGATCTGGCGATCGTCGTGCTCAGCAATACGGCGGTCGGCAAGGATCCGTTTGCGGAAAAGCTGGGCGCGCACATCTCGCAACGCCTCAACGGCAAGGAAGCGATTTCCCTCGCCCCCTGAGTCGCGCGGCGGCCCTCGGCGGCCCACGGGCGCTCCCGCGGATCAGGCGCCGGGCAGGACTTGCTTGATGATGTTCTTGAGGTCGCCGCCGCTCACGGGCTTCAGCAACCAACCCGTGGCACCGAGCTTCTTCGCCTCGTCGCGCTTGCCCTGCTGGCTCTCGGTCGTCAGGGCCAGAATCGGGGTGAAGCGAAAGCCGCTGACGGCCCGCGCCTTGCCGATGAACTCGATGCCGCCCATATTGGGCATGTTGATATCGGTGATGATCAGGTCCGGCTTGGCGCCGCCCTGGAGCTTCTTGAGCGCGACCGCGCCGTCGTTGGCCTCGATCACGTCGAAACCGGCGATCTCGAGGCTATTCTTCAAGCTCATCAGCATGGTGGCCGAATCGTCTACGATCAGGATAGTCTTTTTCACGAACACGTCCTCTATGGATGCTTTAGGGCTGCCGTCAGCCACGCCTTCAACCGTTCGTCGCGCGGCCATGCGCTCACCGGAAATGCTTGGGTCATCAACACCTGCAGCACCGCCGCATGCAGATGCGTGCAGGCGGAAAAATCCAGTTTCGCCTTGGGGTGCGTGCCCAGCCAGGATTGCAGGCCGTCGGCCGCTTCGATGGCAATCGTCTCCTCGAACCGGGCCACGGTCTTCTTGTAGATCATTGCCACGTCACCAACTCCTTCGGATTGAGAACCATGAGCACCGACCCGTCGCCGAGCAGCGCGGAGCCGGAGTAGCCCGAGAGCGAACTCAGGATCCCCGACATGGGCTTCAGAATGATGTCGATGACCTCGCGAAAGTCATCGACGAGGATGCCGACCGGTTCGCCCTGGATCTGCACGATCAGGGTGGCGAGTTCGTCCTCCTCGTTCGATTGCTGCGGGGTGGTGCTCGCCAACAGCTCGTTGAGGGAGCGCACCGGCATGATCCGGTCGCGCAAGATCGTCGTCTGGCGGTTCTTGATCGCACGGATGCTCGATCGCGGCAGGCGGACGGTCTCCAGGACCATGTCCATCGGCACGCCGAAGATGCGGTGATCCGACTCGATCACCATGACATTGGTGACCGCCATGGACAAGGGCAGCGACAGGCGCAGGCGCGTGCCCTGGCCGGGGGTGCTCTCCAGAGTGACCGTGCCGTTGACCTGATTCACCGCGGAGCGCACGACGTCCATGCCGACCCCGCGCCCCGAGAGATCCGAGACCACGTCGGCCGTCGAGAACCCGGCGGCGAAGATCAGCTGAATCGCTTCCTTGTCGCTGATGCGCTCGAGGGTGGCTTCGTCGATGAGCCCCTTCTCGTAGGCCTTGCGCTTGACGACGGCCGGATCGATCCCCTTGCCGTCGTCGATGATGTCGATGTAGACCCGATCGGACTCCTGGGTGGCGCGGATCACGAGCCGTCCGGCCGGCGGCTTGCCCGCGGCACGCCGGACCTCGGGACTCTCGATGCCGTGATCGAGACTGTTGCGCACGATGTGGATCAGCGGGTCCGCGAGGGCCTCGATGATGTTCTTGTCGGCTTCCGTGGCCTCGCCCTCGAGCACCAGGTCGACTTCCTTGCCGAGCTTGCGCGTGATGTCGCGCACCAGACGCGGGAACCGTTGGAAGATGAACGACACGGGCATCATGCGGACCTGCATGATCGCGTCCTGCATCTCGCTGGCGATGCGATTGATGACGGCGTATTGCGCCTTGATCTCGCGCGCCAGTTCCCGCACGCCGAAATGATTCTCGGCCCGTCCGGCGAGGAAGGGCAGCCCGTTCTTGGCGACGACCATCTCGCCGATCAAATTCATCAGGCGATCGATTTTTTCCTGGTCCACCTTGAGGGTCTTGACGGTCTCGGCGCCGAGCGAAGATCCCGCGGAACCGGCGATCGGCGCCGACTCCGAGATCCCCGGATCGGGCGCATCTGGCGCGGCCGGGCCAGGAGACGCCTCGAGCGCCTCCGCCCAGCCGCGCAAGGGCGCGGCGCTGCGCTGCTCCAGGGAGCGGGCGAGTGCCGCCTCGAGAGCCGGGATCAGGGCCTCCCGCAGGGTGCTGCGCAAACAGCCGCGCAAGGCGCCGACCGCCGCCTTCAAGCGGCCGGGCAAGCACGCGACGTCGTCGCGCAGCGCGAAGATGCCGATCTGCGTGCGCATCAGATTCTCGACACGCGCGCGGCCCGCGTCGGGCGCCTTGGGCGCTGCGGCCTGCGCCGGGGCGCGCGGCAGGAGCTGATCGACCGTCAGGGCGGTCAGCGCAATCTGGTCCGGCACGTACCGAAAGTGGGCCTCGATCGCCTCACGCGCCGCGGTCGTGACGACCGTGAAACGCAGGTTGCAGCGATAGGGATCCAGTTCGGCCAGCGACGGCCATGACTCGACCGCGCTGCTGTGCTGCCAGACCAGGTTCGGCGTTTGGATCACCTGATACAGCGGATCTTCGCCTTTGAAGAAGCATTCGGGCTCCGGGGTATAGACGAGCAGGCAATGGGGCTGCCCCCCGCCGATCGCGGCGGCCCAGGCCGCCCGCAGTTCGCCGGGTATCGAGGCGAGCACGGCCTCGGACACCCCGGCGCTCGTTTGAGTCGGCGCAGCGCGGGGCTCCTCGCGGCCAGCGCCCCCGTCGCCCGGAATGAACTGACGCAGTTGTTGGGCAAGCGTCGTCGAACGGGCCGCATGCCGCGCGTGACTCTCGCCGGTCGATTCGATCTCGTCGGCCAGCAGGCTGATGAAGTCCATCGCATCGAGGAGTTGATCGGCCAGGGACCGGCTGTAGCTCAGGCGCCTCTCGCGCACGGCGCTCATCAGATCCTCCGCGGCGTGCAGCACGCGGGTCATTTCCGGGAAATCGAACAGTCCGGAATTCCCCTTCAAGGTGTGGACCGATCGGAACAGGTCGTCGAGCAGGGCCGCATCCTCGGGCGTGTGTTCCAGGCTCAGGAGTCGCTGACTGATTCGCTGCAGGAACTCGCGCGACTCGGAGAGGAATTGTTGCAGCATCGGTGTCATTGCAGGGGCTCCCCGAGCAGGAGTCGCACGTACCCGAGCAGGACGTCGGGCCGCGTCGGTTTGACGAGATAGAGATTCGCGCCGGCTTCGTAGGCCTTGTTCTGGTCGATCGCCTCCGCTTCGGTGGAGATCATGATCGCGGGCGCCTGCGGCAGTTCGCCGTGGCTGCGCAACTCGCGCAGGAACGCATACCCATCGAGCTTCGGCATGTTGACGTCGACGAGGAACAGGTCGTAACCGATCATGAAGGCCTTTTCCAGCGCCTCCATGCCGTTGAAGGCCTCGTCCACGCCATGCCCGGCCGACTCGAGGATCTCGCGGTGATACATGCGCACCGTGGCGGCGTCGTCGACGATCAAGATGCGACTCATACCCACCCTCCTCCGGGCCGCTGGTAGACGATGGCCTCGGGAAACTTGCGAACCTGGAACAGCGCCGACATGCGGCTCATGGATTCCGAATGGCCGAGCAGCATGAAGCCGCCCGGTCGCAGGGCGTCGAAGAACGTCTCCGCCGCCTGCTTACGGGACTGATCGTCGAAGTAGATCAGCAGATTGCGGCAAAAGATGACGTCGAAGTTTCGGTACGGACGCACTTCCGTGGCGTCCTGCAGGTTCACCCGCGAGAACTCGACGGCGTTGCGCAGCGTATCGTCGAGCTGGAAGCCCTTGGCGGTGCGGCGAAAATACTTGGCGAGATAATTCTCCGGTACGTGCTGTACCGAGCGCGCGGAATAAAGGCCCGCCCGGGCCTGCACCAAAATATTGGTGTCGATGTCCGAGGAGAGGATCTCCACGTCCCAGCGGTCGATGCCCGACCAGCGCTCGAGCAGGCACATCGCGATCGTATAGGCCTCTTCGCCCGAGGAGGACGGGATGGTCCAGATCCGGATCGGTCCGTCGTGCTGCTTGCGCGCGACGATTTCGGGCAGGATCGACTCGACCAGGCATTCGAATTGGTATTCCTCGCGAAAGAAATACGTCTCGTTGACGGTCATCAGGTTGATCAATTGCTGCATTTCCGCGCCGGAGGCCTCGAAGCGCAGCATCGCGAAGTAGTTGCGGAAGTCGTTGCTCGCGGTCGCCGCGATGCGTTCGAGCAGCCGTTTGTCGACGAAATAGCGCTTCGAGTCCTCGAAGCGAATGCCGGTTTTCCGATAGAAGTATTCCTGGAACTTCTGGAAATCGTCCTGGCTGATCGCGGTGGCGGTGGCGTTCATCGCGGGGGCCTACGCGGTCGCGATGCGTTTCAAGGCGAGCCCGGCCGCGAACTGGATATAGGGTTCGTCGGGGAATCGCTGCGTCAGGCGGATAAGGCTGTCGCGCGATCGCGGCGTCCCCGTCTCGGTCAGCAGGTCGACGGCCGCCCCGCAGACCGTCGCCATCGGTTCGGATTCGATGACGGAGATCAACCAGAGTTCGACGTCGGCGTGACGCAGGGATTCCAGCACGTTGATCGCGAGGATGCGCACGTCGGGATCCGGATCGCGCAGCAAGCCGCGCATCAGCGGCGCCACGCGCTCGGGCAGCGACTTCATCGCCTCGATCGCTTCGTTGCGCAGACGGGCATCTTCGCTGCGCAGGCAGTCGACCAAGCCCGCGACCGCGACCTCGTCCCCGATCCGGGTCAGACTCGAGAGCGCCACTTCCCGGACCGAGACGTCCTCTTCGGTCCGCACGAGCGCGAGCAGCGCGGCGCTCGCGGCCGGATGCGCGGCGAGATCGCGGGCCGCCCAGCGGCGTGCGCCGGGATCCGGATCGGCGAGCTTGGCTTGGAGACCCGCGAGATCGCGCACCTCCGAGCGTGACTCGATCTCGGCCGTTTTTGCAGTGGGGACTTTGACGAGCGCCACGAGGATTACGCCGGGACCCAGGAATTGATCTGACGGGCGATTCTCTCCGCGGGCAGCGTGACGGTCGCGCCGCCGCGGTTGATCAGTTCGGCCGGCATGCCGAACACGACGGCGGACTCCTCCGACTCGCTGATCGTGCGCCCGCCGCGTTTCTTGATCTCGGCGAAGGCATCGGCCCCATCGTTGCCCATGCCCGTGAGCATGACCCCGAGGATTTTCTGCGCGGGATAATGCTCGAGCGCCGTGCGCCCCAGCAATTCAACCGACGGATGCCAGAGGAATTGCGGATTCTCGGGGGCCGCGATGACCGTGGGCCTGCCGCCCCGTTCGACGATCTTGATGTCGGCCCCGCCTTTCGCGATGTAAATGATACCGGCCTCGAGGGTCATCGGCGCATTCGCCTCGACGACCTCGAGGGCGCAGAGCGAATTCATGCGCTGCGCGAACGGCAGCGTGAAGCTCGCCGGCATGTGCTGCGCGACCAGCACGGGCCAGGGAAAGCCGAGGGGCAGATCCGGCAGGATGCATTCCAGCGTGCGCGGGCCGCCGGTCGAGACCCCCACGACCACGATGCCTTGCCCGGCTACCGGCGAGGCCGCGCGCGGTCTCGCCTCTTGCGGCTTCTTCGGCGTCTCGGCTCGAGGGGGCGCGGCGGCGGGACCGCTCATGCGCGCGCTCTTGCGCGCGGGCTTCAACTGGGCGCGGGCGGCGGTTCGCACCTTGCTGACCACGGTGGCGCGAATGGCATCGATCGACAGCGAGATCGTCCCCCCGGGTTTGACGACGTAGTCCACGGCGCCCAAATTCAGCGCCTCGAACGTCGCGAGCGCGCCTTTCTCCGTCAGGGAGGAGATCATGACCACCGGCACGGGCCGTTCGACCATGATCACCGACAGCGCGGTCAGCCCGTCCATCTCCGGCATGTTGATGTCGAGCGTCACCACGTCGGGTTCGAACTCGCGATTCTCCGCGACCGCCTCGGCCCCGTTACGGGCCGCGCGGATCACGAAGTCACCCTCCGCCTCGAACAGACCCGTCAACTGACGGCGCATCAGGGCGGAATCGTCCACGATCAAGAGCTTGATCATCGTCCTTGCGCTCCTGGCGAGATCTACGCGGCGGCCAAGTCGGCCATGCCTTGCAGCTGCGCTTTCTCGAGCAGGTGCAAGGGCTCGATCAATTGCACCATGCGCTTCTGCTTCTCCAGATTGGCCATGCGCGCGAGCAGCAGCGATTGCTCGCCCGACAACCGCGGCGCCGGTTCGATCGCCGACTTGCTCACCTTGAGCACTTCGGCGACGGAATCGACGATGAATCCCGTGCGTATCCCCTCGATCATCAAGACGACGATCCGCTGCCGATCGCTGCGTTCGATCTGCGGCAGGCCCAGGCGGCGTCGCAGGTCCATCACGGGCAGCACGGCGCCGCGCAGGTTGATCACGCCCTCGACGGCCGTGGGCGCCTTGGGTACGCGCGTCATTTCCTCCGGCACCCTGACGATCTCCTGGACGCTGTCGATCGGGACCCCGAACTCCTCCTTGCCGAGGCGGAAGATCACCACCTGCTCCTCCTCGTCGCGTGCGACCGCACCCGCGGTCGCGCTGCTTTCGGTTGTGGCTTGATTGACGGTGTCCACGGCTTTGATGGCCTCCTTCATGGCGGAATGACGGAACATGTTGGCGACGGACAGAACCGAGACCATGCGTTTGCCGCCGTCGAGCCGGCAGACCTCCTCGATGTCCGACAGACCCGCGTCGCTCGCCAGCAGCGGCGGCATCCGGTCCACTGCCGAGCGGGGAACCCGCAAGACCTCGTTGACGCGGTCCATGACCACGCCGACCGAGCTGCCGTCGAAACTGACCACGACGATGCGGCTCTGTTCGTCGGCGTCGCGGTTGGCGAGGCCGAACATCCGTCGCAGCGAGACCAGCGGCAGGAGCCGGTTGCGCAGCGTCATCAAGCCGAGCACGTGGGGCTTGGCATGCGGGACGTGCACGATGGTTTCCGGCACCTGCACGATTTCCTGCACGTCCTCCACCAAGATCGCGTATTCCTGGTCCGCGACCTCGAAGCTCACGAACTGCAATTCCGCGCTGACGGCCCGTGACGGCGCGTCGCCCGTCGCGGCCTCGATCGTCGCCGCGTTCGATTGGCGGGCTTCCTTGCCCGACAGGGCGGCGATCTCGGAGAATTCGCTCGCGATGAGCTTGCCGAAGTCGAGCACCATGATCATCGGGTGACCGCCCACGTCCTTGAGCAGTCCCGACAACAATTCGGTCTTGACGCTGGACTTGACGGCGGACGCGTCCTCGATCTGGCGCGTGTCGACGCCGACGACGCTCGCCACCCGGTCCACGACGAACCCCAGCGACTGGCCGAGGTCGATCACCACGGCGCGGGTCGAGTCGTCGTTCGCGTGCTCGGGGAAGCCGAAGATGCGGCGCAGATTCACGATCGGCAGGATCTTGCCGCGCAGGTTCGCCAAGCCGTCGAGGCTGGACGGGGCCAAGGGGACCGCGACCACGTCCGGGACTCGGATGATCTCTTGAACCGGCGCCATGTCCACGGCGAAGACTTCCTCGCCGACGACGAAGGTCACGAATTGTCGGGTTTGCGACTCTTCGCGACCGGACTCCGGTCCGGCCACCGACTGTTCTGTTTTCATAAAGCTCTCCAGTGCGGGGCGGATCAGGCGCTTTGCAACTCATCGGCCAGGGAGGCGATTTCCTCGATGGCGGCCGACAACTCCTCCGCGCCCTTGGACTGCTGCTTCGCGGCGGTGGCCGCCTCGGTGGCCGCCTTTTCCGCCTGCTGCGCAGCGGCCGAGATCTGGTCGATGCCGGTCTTGACCTGGGCGACGGCCACGGCGATCTCGTTGGCCGCCGACAGGATTTCCTTCGCGGCCACGTCGACCGCGCGGATGTCGGTTTCGGTGGTGGCGAGGTTCGAGGTGATGGACTTGGCCTTCTCCGCCTCGACCTTTGCGCTCAACATGATTTCATCGATGTCGCGCGCCACGACGCCGATCTGGTCCTGCACCGCCTTGACGAGATCCTTGATGCGGTCGGCATTCTCGGCCGAGTCGTGGGCGAGATTGCGGATGTCGGTGGCGACGACGACGAAGCCCTTGCCGTACTCCCCGGCCCGCGCCGCTTCGATCGAACCATTGACCGCGAGCATGTTGGTCTGGATGGAGACGGTCGTGATCGCATCGACGATCTTGTCGATGCGCCGGGAGACGAGCTCCAGGTCTTTGATCTGCTTCAGGCTGGCATGCGAGGCCTCGGCCGACGCGAGGATGCCCGCGATCAGATCGTCGACGTTCCCCTTGTTGGCGTCCAGCGAGCCGCGCATCGCCGTCACCTTGTCGGTCGCCGTCTTGCTGCGTTCCTGCGCCGTCTCGACGGCCTTCTCGATCTGCGTCACGGCGGCCGAGGACTCGGCCGTGCCGGCCGCCTGGACCTGCGCGCCTTTGCGAATCTGTTCGAGGGCGGCCATGATTTGCGCGCCGGAGCGCGTGATTTCCTGGACCGCCGACGACAGTTCCTCCGCCGACGAGGCGACTTCTTCGGCGCTCTTCGCGACGTCCGAGGAGTTCTTGAGGTCCTCCGCCAGCTCCGACAAATTCTGCGAGGCGAGTTCGCACTGGCTCAACGCCTGGCTTTGCTCGGACACCGTCTTCATCGACTCCGTGGCGGCCGCGGATTGCTCTTCGGCGGCGGCGGCGATGTCCTGCGATCCGCGCAGAGCCTGTTTGGAGGCCACCGCGGACTGCTCCGCGCCCGTGGCGATTTCCGTCACGCCCTTGACGATCTCCACCGCATCGGCGCGGATCTGTTCCAGCTGCTCGGTGATCTTCTTGCCCTTCTCGACTTCGCCGAGCACGGTCTTGGCCGAGCTGCCGATGCCCTCGGCGATCACGGTGACTTCCTTTTGGATCTGCCCGACGAGGTCTTGAATCTGTTTCGCGCTCTTTTCCGAGGTTTCCGCGAGGGTGCGCACTTCGTCGGCGACGACCGCGAAACCCTTGCCGTGCTGACCGGCGCGGGCCGCTTCGATCGCCGCGTTCAGGGCGAGCAGATTGGTCTGATCGGCGATCCTGGCCACCGCCTTGACGATGTCGCCGATGCTCGCCGCCTGCTTCTCGAGCTCGCCGACCATGCGCACCGAGGTGTTCTGGCGTTCGGCGGCGGTCTGCACGTTGGCGACGAGGGTCATGACCTCGCCGTTCGTCTTGATGACCAGGGCCTGCGTGGCCTCCATCTTCGCATGACAGGTGCTGGCGTTCTCGAGCTGCCGGCCGACCGAGGTCTCGACCTGGCGAAAGGCGGCGAGTGACTCTTGCGCGGCGCCCGAGGCCTCTTCGGCGCCGGTGGCGATCTGTTCGGCATTGCGCTTGAGTTGTTCGGCGGCGGCGGCCGCCTCGTTGATGCCGGCGGACAGTTCGCCGGTGGCGGCGGCGATGCGCTCGGCCGCCTGCTGCTGCTTCGCGAGCGTGCGTGCCTTCTTGCGCTGTGCGTCGGCTTCGCGGGTCGATGCCGAGGATGTCTTTGCCAACTCGTTACTCGCCGCGCCGGCGGTCGTGAAGGTCTTTTTTACTAAGGCCATGGTCATTCCTTATGGGAAAGTGGTTGGAGCTACGGTCCGCCCACGACCACGCATGGGTCGGACGTCAACCGCTCTGTGGGGGCCTATCGGTTGCGGGGCGGCAGGCTGAAGCCCGGGGGGCCGCAGCCTGAGGCCCGGATTGGAAAATCGATTTATAAGTTTCACTTATGAGATGCGGGTCACGTTCGCCTCGGGCAGCGGCGCAAAAAATGTTGCGGGGACCATCAAGAATCCCCCTGCGCGTGTCGACTAGCCGGGGCATGGCGTCGAGCTCGTCTTCTCAGCTGAGTGTGGCCGCGTCGCTATTGCCGACCGCGGACGCCATCGTCGATCGGCATTTGCGCCTCGAGCAGGCGCTCGATGCCTCGCTATGCGCGGTGGTGACCGACACCGAGTCCTCGGCGGTAGCCATCATCCAGCACGTGCGTCGCCTGCACGACAGTGCGAGCAAGCTCGTCGCCTACCTCGACGGCACCAGCGTGCAAGGCGGCGATCTCGGCCAGGAGTTGGCCACGAGCGTCGCGTTCCTGACCGACTTCGGCGCCTTCATCCAGCGGCTGCGGCCCAAGCTGGAACGCGACCGTGAGCACGTGCAGGCCGTGATCGAAGAGATCAAGGAACTCGGCGGCATGGCCGAGGCGGTGAAGATCATCAGCATGCAGTCGCATATGCTCGGGATCAACGCCGCGATCGAAGCGAGCCGGGCCGGCGCGGCCGGCTCGTCGTTCGCCGTGATCGCGGTGGAGATGCGTCAATTGGCCAAGGATTCCGGCGCCACGGCCGTGCGGATCGGCAAAGGCTTGTCGCGCGCGCGCCAGGTCGTCGAAGAGCAGATGTCCGCGAGCCTCGCGGAGTCCTCGGAACAGATGCAGGACGCCGCCAATGCCGCGGCGGTGATCGATCGGCTGCGGGGCAATTTCGAGGACATGAGCGAGTACTACAAGACGCGCTTCGCGGTGGTCACCCGGCACAACGAGGAACTCGCGGCCGATATCGCCGAAGTCCTGGGCCAGATCCAATATCAGGACGTCGTCCGACAATGCATCGAGCGGGTCCGGATCGCCGTCGGCCGGCGCAACGAGCTGATGCGCGCCGCGCTGGCGGATCTCGAGCAGGGCACCGACGCGATCGAGCGGCTGCCCCAGCAACTGGAATTGATCCTCGAGGACTATCTGGCCGAGGAGGATCATCACCGGCATTCGACGCGCCAGGTCACGGCCGACACCGGCGAGCTCAAGGTCGAGTTGTTCTAGAAATCGCTCCGATTCAGCGGCGCGCGCCGATGACGTTGAGCATCGGGTGCCTGCAATGCTACCCTCTCGCCCGTCCATGCTCAAAGTTCACCGCGCATCCGTCCTCGCTGCCAGCGTCCTCCTCGCACTCGGAATCGGCTTTGCGCCGGGCGCATTCTGCCGACCGGTGACGGTCGACGATCTGCTGAAGGCCTCGAGTCCGGCCGACTGGCGCCGGCCCGATCCCGAGAACACCCTGTACCTCGAATTGCCCGCCGGACGCGTGGTCATCGAATTGGCGCCGCGGGTCGCCCCCTTGCACGTCGCGAACATTCGGGCACTCGCGCGCGCCCATTATTTCGACGGTTTGGCGATCGTGCGCGTTCAGGACAACTACGTCGTGCAGTGGAACGATCCGACCCACAGCCGCCCCATACCCGCGGGCGTCGAGAGGGTCGCGCCCGAGTTCACCGCCGCGGCGGGCGCCGAGCGGCGTTTCGAGCCCCTGCCCGATCGCGATGCCTATGCCGCGCAGACGGGATTTCTCGACGGATTCCCGGCGGGCCGCGATCCGCGCACGCATACGGCCTGGCTCGCCCATTGCTACGGCATGGTCGGCGTCGGACGCGACGATCCGGCCGAGAGCGATGCCACCGAGATGTACGCCGTCATCGGTAATGCCCCGCGACAGCTGGACCGGAACGTTGCCCTCGTCGGCCGCGTCCTCAAGGGCATGGAATTGCTGTCGACGCTGCCGCGCGGCACCGGCGAGATGGGCTTCTACGTGGCGCCCCAAGCCCCCGTGCCGATCGTGTCGGTGCGTCTGGCCGCGGATCTGCCCGAGAACGAGCGCACGCCGATCGAAGTGCTGCGCACCGACAGCGCGGTGTTCCACAGCCTCGTCGATCAGCGCCGCAATCGGCGCGAGGACTGGTACAAATTCAATCCCGGGCACATCGACGTCTGCAACGTGCCGCTGCCGGTGCGCGAACTACTCGACCGGTAAGCCCTCTTGCGTGCTCGCCTGGCCTGAGCCGCTGCGCACGTCGTGTGCGCCGAAATACTCCTCGCCGGCCGCCGGGCGCGCATTGAGCGGCAAAAAACCGTCTTCGCCCAGGCCGTCGTGGCCGGCGAGACTCGGGCCGCCGACCAGGATGCCCTCGGCGATGCCCCAATAGCCGGCGTCCTTGAAACTGTAGCCGCGCGCCGCGAGCAGCGCCCGGGTGTCGGGCGACAAGGCCTGGCGTTCGAGAAAAACGGTGTCCGGCATCCATTGGTGATGAATGCGCGGCGCATCGATGGCCTCCTGGATCGTCATCCGGTGGTCGATGACGTTGATGATCGCCTCGAGCGTGATCGTGATGATGCGCGAGCCGCCGGGGCTGCCGATCACCATGACGAGCTTGCCGTCCTTGGTGAGGATCGTCGGCGACATGGAGCTGAGCGGCGTCTTGCCGGGCTGCACGGCATTGGCCTCGCCCTGGATCAATCCGAACATGTTCGGCACGCCGGGCTTGGAGGTGAAATCATCCATCTCGTCGTTCATCAGGATGCCGGTATCGCCGGCCACGCGCTGCGCGCCGAACCAATTGTTGAGCGTATAGGTCACGCTCACCGCATTACCGGCCCCATCGACGATCGAATACTGCGTCGTGTTCGTGCCCTCGTGCGCGGACACGGCGGCGTGCAGGGCCGACGACGGGGTCGCCCGCAGCGGATCGATGCCCGCGCGCAATTCGTCGGCGTGGGCGGCGCTCAGCAGCTCCGCCACGGGATTGCGGACGAAGGCCGGATCGCCGAGATCGCGGCGATCCGCATAGGCACGGCGCATCGACTCGACCAGATAATGCACCTCGTCGGCCGAATGGAAGCCCATCTTCGCCAAGTCATAAGCCTGCAGGATCTGCAGGATCTCGCAGATCATCACGCCGCCGGAGCTCGGGGGAGGCGCGGAAATGAGATGGAAGCCGCGATAGTCGCACTCGATCGGCGCCAGTTCGCGCACCTGGTAATGCTGGAAATCCTCGACGCTCAAAATACCGCCGCCGGCGCGGCTCGCCGCGGCGATCGCGACGCCGATCGGCCCGCGGTACAGCGCGGCCTGCGGCCCGCGCTCGCTGATCAGCTGCAGCGTGCGGGCGAGCTGCGGCTGGACCAGGCGATCCCCCTGCTGCAAGGGCCGGCCGTCCTTGAAAAAGATCTTGGCGGCGATCGGATCCTTGGCCAGTTCGCCCGTGGCGATCTGATAGACCCCGGCATCGCCCTGCCCGATCGTGAACCCTTCGCGCGCCAGGCGGATCGCCGGCGCCATCAACTCCGCGCGGGTGCGCGTGCCGTACTTCGTGCGCGCGTACTCGAGGCCGGCCGGAGAGCCCGGCGTGCCCACCGACAACCAGGAATCCGTCGACAGCCCCGGGATCACCTGGCCGTTCTTGTCCTGAAACATCGTCTCGGTCGCCGCGAGCGGCGCCTTTTCGCGAAAATCAAGGAAGGTGGTTCGTCCATCGGCGAGACGCAGGGTCATGAAACCGCCGCCGCCCAGGTTGCCCGCCTGCGGATAGACGACCGCGAGCGCGTAGCCGACGGCAACGGCCGCATCGACGGCATTGCCGCCGCGGCGCAAGATCTGCGCGCCGACTTCCGAGGCCAGATGCTGGGCGCTGACGACGATACCCTGGCGGGAAGCGACCGGCGCGGGATCGGCAGCCCAGGCCGCGACCTCGACGAACAGGGGCAGAACGCAGGCAAGGATACGATAGTGACCGCGCATCAGCGCCCGCGAGTCGTGGGCGACTCGACCGACTCTTGGAGTTGCATCCGAAGGATGGTAGCAGGAGGCGATTCACCCGGGGTAACCGAATGCGCCGCGCGCCTCAGGGCGGCGGCGCCGGGACGAGGCGCAGCGTGCCCAAGGCCTGCGATTCGATGGCGACGCGATCGGTGCGCATCGGCAGGTATTCGACCCGCCCCCAGCGTGCGGCGAAATTGTCGTAGAACGGAGAGAAGCGATTGCCGGACTGCCCGGTCGAATGGATGAACAGGGAATTCTCGAGGTTCGACAGGTCGTAGAGCGCACGCAGGCTCGGACCGGCCACCGCTTCGAACGGCGTTTTCGAGGAGATCGTGTTCTCCGAGACATTGACGGTGTACATGTCACCGCCCACGGGCTGGCGCAGATCGAACCAGCGCGCGAGCAGCGGGACCGCGGTGAATGGCCGGTGCGCCGAGCGTGCGACGTGCAGGTCGCCCCAGCGCCATCGGCCGGGATCCTTCCCGAGCCGTCGCTCGAGATCGGCGAGTGCGAGCTCCAGGGCGCGGGCCTTGATCTGATCACAGGTCTCCACCTCGGGCGTCGACTGGTCGTCGCACCAGTGCGACTGGCCGCCCTTGTCGCGCAGGACATTGAACAGGAATTCGTTGCGCTGCTCGAAGCGCTCGGCGAACAGCTCCGGCCCGAGCTCATCGGCATAGACGAGGCGCGCCAATTCACGCATCCAGGCTTCGTAGATCGCCGGTTCCGCACGCTCCTGGCGCATGGTGCCGTCCCAGTGACTCAAGGACGCAAGCGCCTGGCCTGCGCCCGGGCTGCGCGGCGTGGTCGTCAGCAGCAGCGGGAGCATCTCGACGGCGGCCAGCGAGCGTTGATCGCCCTGAATGGCGGCGAAGCTCTGCAAGCTATGCCGCGGCCGCGCATCGAGGAGCGCGGCGATGCGGTCCGATCGATACGGCGGCGCCCATTCCGACGTAATGAACGGTCGATAGTCGTCCGGCACGATCTTTTGATTGGCCGTGACGATGCGGCCGGAGGCGGGGTTGAACTGCTGCGGCAACTCCTCGAAGGGAATGAATCCCGTCCAATCGTAGCGCGCGTCCCAACCCGGCGCGGGAACCTGGCCCAGCAGATCATTGTCGGGACGCCGCACCGGCACGCGGCCCGGGGAGATCTCGCCGATGTTGCCCGCCGTGTCCGCGTAGACGATGTTCTGCTCGGGACTCGCGAAGTCCCGGGCCGCCGCGAGGAAACTCGGCCAGTCATGGGCACGATTGAGCTTCAGGCCGGCCTGCAGCGTCGTGTCGTCGGCGCGCAGGCTCGTCCACTGAAACGCGATCGCATAACGCGCCGCGTCGACGCCGGCGACCGCCTTGCCCGCCGCCCCCAGGACGTCGCTGACCAGGGGTCCGTGGCGCGACTCGCGCACGATGATCCTGCGATCCGCCTCCCCTTTGACGTGAATGACTTCCGTGCGCTTCGAGAGCGGTTGCCACCCGTCCGGCGTGCGCGCGAGATCGCCGTGCAACTCCTCGAGATACAGGTCCTGCGTATCGGGCCCCGTGTTCGTGAACCCCCAGGCAATCGACTGCGTGCGGCCCAGGACGACGAAGGGCAGTCCCGGCAGCGTGGCCCCGATCGTCTCGAGACCCGGCGCGGACAGATGCGCGAAATACCACAACGAAGGCGCCGACAGATCGAGATGAGGATCGTTGGCGAGCAAGGGCTTGCCCGATTCGGTGCGACTGCCCGCGACCACCCAATTATTCGAGCCGAGACCCGGACGCAGGCCCGGCGGCGCGACGGCCGGCAAGGCGGCCGCCAGCGCGGTCGTCTGTTTCAAACGCCGATACAGGACAGTGTAGTCGGCCGTCGCGAGCGGCGGATCCGCGACCCCATGGTTGCCGGGATACGGCGGCAGGAACTCGTCGATCTGTTGCTTGCTGAGACGGCTGGCGAGCCGCATGCGCAGCAACTCGTTGCTCCAGTTGCCGGACAAATCCCAGGACATCATGATCAACCAACCGAGAGAGTCGGCCGGCGTCCAGGGTTCGGGCGCGGGCGCGCCCGTGAGCAGGAATTCGACCGGCAACGCGCCCCGCCGGCCCCTGAGGAACGCATTGACGCCCTCGGCATAGCGCAGCAGCGCGGTTTGGGTCGGCGCATCCAGATGCGCGAACTGTTGCTCCGCACTGCGATGCACGCCCAGGGTCCGCAGGAACAAGTCGACGTCGAGCGCGTCCTTGCCAAGAACCTCGGCGAGCCGGCCAGCGGCAATGCGCCGGTTCATTTCCATCTGCCAGAGTCGGTCTTGGGCGTGCACGAAGCCGAGCGCGAAATAGGCGTCCCCGTCCGTGTGCGCAAAGATATGCGGAACCGCTTCGTGATCGCGCACGACATCGACCGAAGCCTGCAGTCCCGTCACGTTCAGTTGACCGGCCGTGAGCGGCAGACTCGAGGTGCAGATCCAATAGCCCGCGACCGCGCCGATGAGGATCACCGAAATCGATGCCAGCAGAATTCGTCGCAGCCAGATTCTCATGCGCGGATGCTAGCACTTCCGTTGCACCGCAGGCGGCGCCGGCTGCGGCGCAGCATCTCTCGCCGGGCCAGCGCGTCGCTGATTTGCTACGCTGGATCACCATGACAACGCAGCCATTGCGCCGCGAGCGCGTCGACGTGCTCGCCGATGTCTTGCACGGCCTGCCGATCGGCGTCTACCTCGTCGATGCCCAGGGCCGGATTCGCGAGGCCAACGCGATCGCGCACCGGACCTTCGGCGTCGGTGAGGCCTGGCAGGAGCTCCGATTCGCAGAACTGGTCGCCGGGATCTGGCCGGAGCCCTATGCGCAGGAGTTGCTGGCGCGCTTCGCCCACACGCTGCAGACCGGGGAGCCCTATCGCCATGCGGAACACAGTGAACGGCGCGTGGATCGGGACCGCGTCGAGCACTACGAGTGGGAGATCCGGCGTACCGAACTCGAGGACGGCGAGCCGGCGGTCATTTGTACGTTTCGCGACGTCTCCGACCGGGTGTCGACCGAGCGCGCACTCCGGGCCGAGCGCGCGGCGGTGCAAGAGAAGCGCGAGCGGCTCGAACTGGCGCAGCGTGCGACCGGGGTGGGCATCTTCGAAGGGCCTGCGGATGCGGGCGAGGTCGACATCTCTCCCGAGTGGCGCCGCATCCATGGTCTCGCCGAGGACAGTCCGGTTCCAAGTTTTGCCGAGTGGGTCGCCATGGTCCATCCCGAGGATCGCGAGCGCACGCTCGCGCATCTCGAGGCCGCGCGGCGCACGCCCGAGGGCTACCAGCACGAACACCGGATCATCTGGCCCGACGGCAGCGTCCATTGGATCGCCTCCTCGCTCAAGACGCTGTTTGACGCGGACGGCCGGCCGACCCGACTGCTGGGCACGGTCATGGACGTGACCGAACGCAAGGCCGCGGAGCAACGGATCGTGGAGAGCGAACGGCGCTTTCGCCTCGCCCTGCAGAACGTACCGCTGACGATGTTCACGACCGACCGGGATTTGCGCTGCACCTGGGTCTATAACCCGTGCTTCAATTTCAACGAACTCGCCATCGTCGGCCGCCGTGACGATGAATTGATGCCAGCCGAGGAAGCCGCACCCTTCATCGCGTTCAAACAACACGTGCTCGACACGGGCCGCACCGAACGGCGGCTGCTCGACTTGCGCGTGGGCGGCATCCACGTCACGCACGACGTGACCATCGAACCCCAGCGGGACGCCGAGGGGCGGATCTTCGGCCTGATCGGTGCGGCCCTCGATATCACGGAGTTCGCCAACGCCAAGGCGGCCGCGGAGGCGGCGAGCCGGGCCAAGGACGAGTTTCTCGCGGTCCTATCACACGAATTACGGACACCCTTGACGCCCGTGCTCGCGAACGTGATCTTGCTGGAACGCGATCCCGCGCTCGCGCCCGAGCATCGGCATAGGATGCGCACGATCCGTCGGAACGTCGAACTCGAGGCGCGGCTCATCGACGATCTGCTCGATGCGACCCGCATCTCGCGCAACAAACTCTCGCTGCAGACCTCCCTGATCGACGCGCATCAAAGCCTCACCTGGGTTCTCGAGATGTGCCGCGACGAAGCCGACGCCAAGGCCCTGCGAGTCCGTTTCGAGCCCGGCGCCGCAGTTCACCACGTACGCGCCGATCCCGCGCGGTTTCAACAGATTCTCTGGAATCTGCTCAAGAATGCGATCAAGTTCACGCCGCACGGCGGATCGGTCACGATCCACAGCGAGAACCCGGTTCCGGGCTGCCTGCGCCTCGTGGTCACCGATACGGGCGTCGGTATCGCACCCGAGGCCCTGCCTCATATCTTTGGCGCGTTCGAGCAGGGAGGCCACGCCGTCACCCAGCGCTTCGGCGGTTTGGGCTTGGGGCTCGCCATCTCTCAGGCGCTTGCACAATTGCACGGCGGAACCATCGTGGCCGAGAGCCAGGGCGTCGGCGCGGGTGCCAGCTTCCGCTTCGAGATCCCCGCATGCGATGCCGCCTTGCCGGCGGCCGCGGAGTTGCCGGTCGGACGATCGCCGCCGCTGAATTGCCGTATTTTGCTCGTCGAGGATAACCATGACACGCGAGAGGTCATGGAACTCGCGTTGAACTCTCTGCAGTGTTCGGTCACGAGCGCGAGCAGCATCGCCGATGCGCTCGCGGCGGCGGACCGCGAGCTCTTCGATCTTCTGATCAGCGACATCGGTTTGCCCGATGGCTCCGGACTCAGTTTGATGCGGGAACTGCGCGACCGCCATGGTCTGCGCGGGATCGCCTTGAGCGGCTACGGGCGCGAGCAGGACCTGGCGAGAAGCAAAGAGTGCGGCTTCGACGCGCACTTGGTGAAACCCGTGAGCATCGAGAGCCTCGAACAGTCGGTGCGTGAACTCGTGGGCCGGGTGCGCTGGTCCGCGCTGTCGCGCTCGAGCTGCGGTCCCCCGCCCTGACCACGATGCGCGCGCATGCCCCGCCGCTACGTCAACCCGCCCCACCACGCGACCGCAACCCGGTATGCCGTGCTCTGGGATCTGCAATGGCGGATCCTCGAGTGCGCGAGCATCGCCGCCGGTGCGGACCTCGCGGCCAGCATGCGCGCGGCGATCGGCCGACTGGAGCGCGCCGGTTGGCGCACCGAGGGGGAGCCGAACTATGGATTCGTGTTCCTGCGGCGGGCCGATGAACGCTGCCTGCTGATGATCACCGCGCGCGATCCCGGCGAGACGGGTCGGCAAACGTTCTCGCCGTTTCAGCCTTGAGCCCGGCGAGCCCTCATCCGTCGGCGCCGAACCAGCGCTGGAACCAACTGACGGTCCGTTGACGGAAGTCGGCGCGATTCGCGGGCTTGCGCAACGCGTGACCCTCGTCGGCATAAACGTAGAAATCGCTCGGCACGCCGAGCGTCTGCAGCGCGGTGAAGAACTCCTCGCTCTGCGCCATCGGACATTCGAGATCGCGTTCGCCGACGGTGATCAGCACGGGCGTTGCGACGCCGCGCATATACATGATGGGCGAGGCTTTCAGATACGGGGCCGCGTTGTCGTAAACGGACCCACCGAAGTTCACCTGGTCGGAGCCGGCCTGCGGCGCTTCGCCCTCGATCGACAGCCAGTCCGAGACGCCCGCATGCGACACCGCCGCGCGAAACCGCTGCGTTTGCGTCACGCCCCACATGGTCAGGTAGCCGCCATAGGAGCCGCCCATGAGGCCGAGACGCTGGCCATCGATCGGCGCGACCCGCAGGGCCGCATCGACACCGCTGAGGACGTCACGCCAATCGCCACCGCCCAAGTCTTGGATGCTGGCCGACGCGAAGGCCTCGCCCTGCCCGAAGCTGCCACGATAATTGGGTTCGAACACGATCCAACCCGCATCGAGCAAGGCACGCACGGTGCTGGTGGCGGGCAGATACCTGTTGGTGGACGCCGCCTCCGGCCCACCGTGCACGTAGACGACCATCGGTCGGCGCGCGCCGGCCGCCGCGGCGCCCGGGGCCGCGCCCTGCGGTTCGAGCAGCCAGCCCTGCACGTCGTAGCCGTCATTGCGCCAGGTCAAGGAGCGGGCCGCGACCGGTGTTTCGACGCCGGCATTCTCGTGCGTGATCGGCCGCCAATCCCCGAGGCGTCCGGCGACGATCTCGGGCGCCGCGCTGAAGCTCGAACTCACGGCCGCCATCCCCTTCGGTCCGCAGGAGATACTGCCGTTCGCTCCGCCGGCGAGACTCTGCTCACCCGCCCACAAGGGCTGCCTCGTGCCGGCATCGAGGCGCGTGATGGACAAACGCGAGCCGGCGAGGAGCGTCGCCGTGAGTCCGCGGCCACAGTGCCAGTCGAGCGCCGTGACGGTCGCCGGCAGCCCGGGCGTCCAGTTCGTCGGCACCGCTCCGGGCTCGTCGAGACGCAGGACATAAGCATCTCCGCCGGTCGAGCCGAAATCGCTCATCCAGCCGCCGACGAAGGCCACGCTCTTGCCGTCGGGGGCGACGACCGGCGTCGCCAGCTGTTCGCGCGGCGACGGCGCGAACAGCACGCGGGCCTGCCCCCGCTCGAACGCATAGAGCTTCGCGATCCACCAATGGCTGTCGCCGTCGCCGGGTGCCGCCGTACCGACGAAACCGCCCTGCGGCAGGAAATCGAACTCGTAGACGTACAGATCCGGCGGTGAGACGAAATGCAGCTCGCTGCCCTCGATGACCGCGATGCGCTGTTCGTCGGGCACGCTCGCATCGATCTCGCCGACGAGCGGCACGCCGGCCTCGGTGCGACCGATATTCTTGTGCGCGTTCGCGGTCGCGAGCACCGCGAGGCGATCGTCCGGGCCGTAGCGCAAGCGCTCCAAGGGACCCGCGAAACTGAGGATGCGTCGTGCGACGCCCTTGCGCAGATCGAGCGTGATGACGTCCGTGACGCCGGCATCGCCGCGTCCCAATAAATACGAGAGCCGCCCGTCACGACTCCAGGTGGGCGAGCCCACGTGACAATTGGGGCCGACCTGGCAGGGTAGCGGCACGGTCAGCGCGTGACCCACGAGGTCGCGTACCAGCAAGGAGGCTGGCGGGTCCTCGTCGTGACCGTCGTCCGTGGCCTCGATCGACGCCACGTGCAGACCATCGGGCGAGATCGCCACGGTCTTGAATTCGTGCAGCGGCGCCGACTCGGCGAGCCCGGCGCACAACAGCCCGAAGGCCAGAAACAAAGTCGCTGTGAAACGCATCAAAAATGCTAGCACGACCCGCCCCGTCGGCGAAAGACCGCCTCAGTCGCGCGCGCCCAGGCGCAGGAGACTCTCGCCCGTCGCGAGCACGGCCACCTCGGCCGAGCGCGGCGTCCAGCCGAGCAGTCGCGTCGCCTTGTCGTGGCTCGCCTGTTTGACCTTGCCGAGTTCGGGGACGATCTGCCGCAACGAGCGATCACCGAGGGCGGCGAGCCGCACCAACCAGTTCGGCAGCTGCCGCGTGGGAACCTTGTCGGCCGCGTCGCCCAAGCCGCGTTTCAGCACGAGCGCGATGTCGCGTATCGAGAGGCTGGGACCGGCGACCGCCAGGAAGCGCTCTCCCTTGGCGGCGGCCTGCGTCATCGCGCGCAGATGCAAGTCGACGACGTCGCGCACGTCGACGACACCGAAACTGATCTGCGGACATCCGGGCACCGAGCCGTTCAAGAGTCTTTGGACGACGACGACCGATGTCGAGAAGTCCCGGCCCCAGACCGGTCCGAACACACCGACCGGATTGACGACCGCGAGCTCGAGCGCCCCGCCCTCGCGCGCGAGAAAATCCCAGGCCGCGCGCTCGGCGATGGTCTTGGACCTGGCATAGGCCGTCACGCCGGGCGCCTCGATCTGGGTCCAGCTGCGCTCGTCGAACGGTGCCGAGCGTGGCGCGTGACCGTAACCGATCGCGGCGAACGAAGACGTGAGGACCACACGCTGCACGCCGGCGTCGCGCGCGGCCCGCAAGACGCGCAACGCGCCGTCACGCGCCGGCGCGATCAACTCGTCCTCGTGCCGCGGCATTCCGATCGGAAAGGGAGATGCCACGTGCAGCACGTAGTCGCAACCGGCAACGGCGATATCCCAGCCGGCATCGGCCAGCAGGTCCGCCGCGAAGAACCCAAGTCGATCGCCGGGGTCGGCACCCGCGCGCAGCAGCAGCGCGCGCACCTCCGCCTCGCGGCGCAGGTCACGCAGGGTCGTGCGGACCCGATGACCGGCAGCGAGCAATTGCAACAGGCATTCGCCGCCGATGAAGCCCGAGCCACCGGTCACCAGCACCGTGCTCATGCCGCGTCACGCCACACCATCCACTGCGCGGCGCCGTTTGCATTGCGATGAGTCTTCTTGACGAATCTTTTCGAGGAGTGGACGGCAAATCGCAGGACAGCAAGCGCCACACCGTTCGACATTGCCTTATTCTTCACCAACACAGGAGAAACCTCATGCTCATACTCACGCGCAAACTCGCCGAGACCTTACGCATCGGCGACGATATTTCCGTGACGGTGCTCGGCATCCAGGGCAACCAAGTTCGCCTCGGCATCAGTGCTCCTCGAAGCATTCCGGTTCACCGCGAGGAAATCTACGCCCGCATCGCCGAGGAACAGAAGGCGACCAACACCTGAAGCGTTTGCGGGTCGGGTCAATGCGCTGACGGCGCAGCCAGCGCCTTGAAAACGGCGGTTTGCATCTCGGAGATTTGCATCCGGGACTTTTGACTGGTGGCATACAAAGCGCTCAACAAGGCGCGGTCCCAGGCGGTCAGCTCGAGAGGGGGCGAGGTCCCCTCGGGATCGAACAGCTTGAGTATCGATGGGGCGATGCCGAGACTCTTGTCGAGGTCGATCTGCGCGAGGCTGATCATGCCGACGTAATCGGCGATCTGCCCGACGGTGAGTTTCGAGACCTGCGCGGCGTCGATCACGACGATCACGTTCGAAAGGGCGCGCACGACGCTGTGGTTGAGCCGCGACCCGAGGGTGCTCGGCTGCGAAAAAACCGGGTAATCGACCTGGCCCGAGCCGAGTCCCGCCGACTGGGCAAGTAGGCTCGCGAACGACGACGCGGCGGCACCATCGGCACTCATTTCGTCGGCGTTGTACCAGACGCGGATCGGCCGCGGAGTCTCGATGAAGCGTTTGGCCCGCTCGATGCCGTTGCGGGTGTCGAACAGGCGCGGATTGTGACGCCACAGGAGTTTCAGGAAAACAGGCGGGTTCTGGGCGACGAGCACGAATAAGTTCGGCCGACATTTTTCTCCATCCAAGGGCGCGCGCACGGCGCGGGCGAGATCAGAGATGCGCAGCAGCACGAATTCCGCCACGGGACGCGTCAATCCGGCCACGAGCGGACAGATCGGCTGGTCCCAGCGCATCAAGGAGTCATCCCAGGACTTGGTCATCGCGCCGGACACGAACGCGTCGACATCGTGCTTCAAGCGCTGCGCATCGCGCGCCGACTCGATCGTGACTTGCGGGATCGGATCGTCCCCCGCCCCGGCGTGTGCGCTCGCGGCGACGCCGGCGACGAGCACGATCAGAAAAAGGAGCAAAGCCGATGCGGGTGCGCGAGCACGAGCCACCGGATTCCGTCTGCAGTCGCACATTTGCACTCCTTAGAGTCTGACCCCATCCCAGCGCCGGGACAAGACGATCAACAACGGCAGCAAGACGGCCCATCCCACGGCGAGCGCCGCGGCCGCGGGCCAGGGCTTGAGGAAAACCACCGCCCCCAGTGCAGACCCGGCATGAAAGGAGACGGGACCCGCGACGGCCCCGAGCAGAGCCGCGAGCAGGAGCCGCTGCTTCAGCCACTGGTAAGTCGTATTGGCCTGCGCCGCGAACAGCCCCCACAAGGCGGGCAACCAGGCAGGCGCCCACCCATGGGCCGGCATGTCGGGATAGGCGAGCAAACCGAGAGCCACCAGGAGATTCTCCCAGACGCAGCCGATGACCACCACGCTCGCGATCAGGGTCAGCTCGACCCGCGGGCGTGCCACTCGCGCCAGGTGCATGGCGATCAGGACGAGGACGACCAGGATCCCGATCCAAGCGCGTCCCCGGGCGGCGCCCAGGACGCAGGCAAACCAACCTAACTGCCCCAGCACGAAATAAATCGAGGGCGCCCATTTCTCCGGCAGGATGGGCGCTCTCACCGGCACCGGCGGAGAGGAGCTCAAGGGGACGCCGCCCCGTGCCGCGATTCGTCGGCAAACTCAGCGCTGATTTGCTGTATGCGCCAGACGGGTCCGCCGACGTACAAGGGTCCTTCCTCCCGCAGAAAGGCCGGATCGTTGCCACTCAAGATCAAGACATGATAGTCGAGCGGTTGTTTGCCGATCAGCGGAGCGATCACACCGACGACGACGCCCAGTTCCACGTGAACGAGATAATCGGTGGCCTCGCGCGGGGCGCCTCCCATCGTGACGGAGGTCTTGCCGATCGACTTCATCGTCAAATGAATGAGGCGGGTCTGGGCCCCGGGCACGACGACCGCGATTGCGGCCGTCGGCGCGTCAGCAGGAAGGTTCATGAGCACCGTGGATGCCAGACCATTGTAGACATCGGACGGCATGCGCACGTGCACCTGCTTCTCCCCGCCGTTCGCCTCCTTCGTGATGACCAGACCTCGACTCGCGTCGACCGTCTCGTCGATCGGGGTCGGGAAGGAGGGACCGCGTTGCACGTGATGATCACTGATCAAGCGCAGCGTCCCGCGTTGCGTATAGATCGTCGTCTCGTCGTCCAAGGACCCATCGAGGAAGCGCAGCACGAGGCGCGAGCTGACGACCGAACCGCGAAGATTTTGCAGTAAATCGCCGACGGCGATGCGCTTGCCCTCGAGAGTCTGTACTTCGACGAAGCCGTGCGCGGAACCCTGGGGCCTCAGCACCTTGATCGGTTCCGCGGCGGCCGGCGCCGACCAGATGGCGCCGACCAGGAGCGCGGTCAAGAAAGTCGGGACGCGAACTGCGAACATGGCAAAAATCCTCGCGGGGGATGGGCATGGCCGGCAAACCCCCATTAGACACCGCGCCGTCACTCGAAAGCTGTCAGCCTGCCACCGACAGAATTTTCTGTCGCGTGGTTCTGTCGGCTCGGGACCCAATTGCTTATAATCCGGTGAGACATATAATCGTCATAGCCAAAATTTAGAATTTCTTCACCGCCACGCACGTGGCCCATCCAACATCGACGCCCCAAGCGTCACCACCTTATCGGAGTCTTCAATACCTGCATGAGCGAATCCAACTCATCCTCCAACCCCACGTCACCGCGAGCGACTCTGAAGCTCAAGACCGCTCCGCGCCGGCCCCCGGTCGAAAAGAAAGTGCAGCACGTTCCCCAGCAGCAAGCCAACGCAAAAGTGAAACCGGGCGCGCACTGGTCGGACGAATACAAAGCGCGGATGCAAGCCGACATGGACGCCTTGACGAACCGCTGACCGGGGCGAGAGACGGCGCCTTACTTCGATGCGGGAGGCGCCGCAGGCTGAGGGGCCGCGGTCGCCGGAATGTTCGCCGGCTGCGTGGCGAGGAACGTCGTCAGCTGGGCCGTAATGTCGATCGAGGGCTTGGCATAGAAAGTGCCGTAGACCACCAGGTCGAAGCCCTGGGTGTTCGCATACGTGGCGATTTCCTGGACGAGATAGCGCTGCACCTTGCCGAGTTCCTCGTTGCGACGGGTCGTCGCATCGTCCTGAAACTGCTGCGCCTTGCGCTGATAATCGTGCTGCAGATCGCGTAGTGCGATTTCCTCTTTCGAACGGTCCGTTTCGCTCATCAGCGACCCTTCGCGCTGAAATTTGTCGCCGCGAGCCTTCAAGTCGGTCTGCAGGGACATCATCTCCCGACGCCGCGGTTCGAACTCGGTCTCGAGATGCTGGATCGTCGTCTTCGTCTGCGGCGAATCTTCGATGAGCTTTTGGAAATTGACCACGCCGATTTTCATCTCCGCAGCCGCGACGCTGCCGCCGAGCAAAGCGGAAACGCCGATGAGCAGGATTGCCATGCTGCGATTGAATTTGAACATGCTGAAGTGCGCCCGCGAGTTGAGGTCCGTGCTTGGATTCCGGGCGCAGTATAGCCAGGTTGAGCTGCCCTGATCGAAGAGGTTTGGAGGTCGGATCGTGCAATGCACAAACCGACGGATGCTCAGTCGCCGCAGGGCACGATTCCGGAGCATCTCGGCGCATCGGCGCAACTCCAGAAGAAGTGGCCGGCCAGTTTGCCGCGCGTCGCCCGGCGTTTGGCCATGTTCATCCCGCACTTCGGGCAGACGGGCGCGATCGGCGGTTCCACGATTTCGGTGACGACGGGTACCGCGGACGAGATCTCCCGCGCTTCGAGCTGCCCTGCGCCGCCGCCCAGCATCGGCGCAAGCGCAAGCCCGTCGATGAGGCGAATGTCGGCCGCCCGGGCATAGTCCTGGGCCTCCTTGGTGAAGGTCCCGCCGCAGACGACGACACCCCCATCGGCCTTGCGCGCCGCGACGACGTCGCTGAGTTCCCGTATCGCGGCGACCGACACCTGCGGCGACTGCCAGTGCTTGCACTGGATCAGGAGGCGTTTCTTCGCTTTCGCGGCGATCAAGTCGATCACGGGATCCGGGCCCGCGCGGCCGCGCTCGTCGACGCGAAATCCCTCTCTGCGGAACGCGGCGCAGATTCGAGCTTCGAATTCACGCCAGGTAATGCCGTCGACGACGGCGGGGAGTCGCGCCGCCGCCGGCTTGAACAAACGAATGCTGTTCGCCCGCCCGATCAGCGCGATCCCGGAACCGATCAAGGCGGCAAGACCGCGGCCCGCCGATGCCGGCCGCTGCGACGACTCCTCGCTGCTCAGCCTGTCTACGCCCGAACGCCTGGTCATCGAGAACAATCCCTATCCCTCGTTGGAACGGGATCTTGCACATAATGTCGGCGAACCTGCCGCTAACTCGGTCACACAACCACGCCCATGCCGCCCCGGATTGCGCGGTGCGGGAGCGCCGCGGTTCGCTGAGACACCGACCTGGGGCCGCGCCAGGCCTTATAGTTCTGCTTTACACGCGATGGAGGTCGATCTGATGAGCTTGGACACGCGCAAACTCGGTTCCCAGGGTCTGGTGGTCTCCGCGATCGGCCTGGGTTGCATGGGCATGAGTCAATCCTACGGGCCGGCGGACGAGGCGGAGTCGATCGCCACCCTGGACCGTGCGATCGGCCTCGGCTGCACGTTTCTCGACACCGCCGAGGTGTATGGACCGTACACCAACGAGCGCTTGCTCGGCCGGGCTCTGGGGCCGAAGCGTGCCGAGGTGAAGATCGCGACGAAATTCGGCTTCCGGATCGAAGACGGCAAGATCGTCGGGACGGATAGCCGGCCCGAGCACATCCGCGAGGCGGTGGACGGCTCGCTGCATCGTCTGCGCACCGATTACATCGATCTGCTCTATCAGCATCGCGTCGATCGCAGCGTGCCGATCGAGGACGTCGCGGGCACCGTCGCAGACCTCGTGCGCGCCGGCAAGGTGCACTACTTCGGTTTGTCCGAAGCCGGCGTGTCCACGATCCGCAAAGCCCATGCCGTGCACCCGGTCACCGCCCTGCAGAGCGAATACTCCTTGTGGGAACGCAACCTCGAGCACGACGTCATTCCCGTACTACGGGAGCTCGGGATCGGCCTCGTGCCGTTCTCGCCGCTCGGCCGCGGCTTCCTGACCGGTGCGGTCAAACGCGCCGAGGAGTATCCCGCGGACGATTTTCGCCGCAACGATCCGCGTTATCAGGGCAGCAACTATGACGCGAATGTCGCGGCCGCGGGCATCGTCCGCGAGATCGCCACCGCGCACGGCGTGAAGCCCGGTCAGATCGCGCTCGCCTGGCTGCTGCGCCAGGGTTCCGATGTCGTGCCGATTCCGGGAACGAAGCGGCGCAGCTACCTCGAAGAAAACGTCGCGGCGGCGGCGATCGTGCTCACGGCGGGGGACCTGCAAGCCTTGGATGCGGCCCTGAGCCCGGACAAGATTGCCGGCCCACGCTACAGCGAAGCCATGATGGCGATGGTGGATCGCTAGCCTGCCGCCGCGGCCTTGATCGCTGCCAACAGCGCATCGCGCGTCTGCGGGTCCTTGAACTCGACGATCAAGGTGCCGCTACCGGCCGCCTTCTGCTGCAGCTCGACCCGCACGCCCGGGGTGCGCAAGACTTCGCTGATCGCGGGATCATCGGCGGTCTTGGGCGCGACGCCCGGCCGCCCCGCCCTCCTCGCGACATCGGCAACCAGCCTTTCGGTCTCGCGCACCGAGAGGGCGCGTTGCACGACGAGCTCGGCCACGCGAACGCGCTCGGCGTCCTGCGCAAGCCCCAAGAGGGCTCTGGCCTGTCCCATGTTCAAGGCCTTGGAATCGATCAGGTCCACGACCGAGCCCGGTAAATCCAGCAGGCGAATCAAATTGGAAACCGCGACGCGCGAGCGGCCGACCGCATCGGCGGCTTCCTGGTGGCTCAGCGAGAACTCCTCGATCAGGCGCTTCAGCGCCCTCGCCTCCTCGGCCGCGGTCAGGTCCTCGCGCTGGATGTTCTCGATGAGCGCGATCGCGACGGCTTGTCGGTCGGTGATCGGTCGGACGATCGTCGGGATGTCGGTGAGACCGGCGAGCTGGGCGGCGCGCCAGCGCCGCTCGCCGGCGACGATTTCGTAGCGCGCGGCACCGGCGCTTGCGGCGGGCAGCGCCCGCACGATGATCGGTTCGATGACGCCGTTCGCCTTGATCGAGGCGGCAAGCTCTTCGAGCGGCTGTTGGTGGATCGCGTGGCGCGGCTGAAAGGCGCCGGGCTGCATCAATGCGATCGGCAAGGTGCCGCCGCCGCGACTGGCGCTCACGGTGGGCGTGGCGCCCAACAGCGCGCCCAAGCCCCGGCCCAGACCGCGGGACTCAGTTGCCATCGTGACCATTCCGCATGATCTCTCCTGAATTCAGGTGGGGCTCTGCGCCCACGAGTGACCGAACCAAACCAGGGCCCAGCACAGCAGGGACCAGACGACGACGATACTCAACTCGACCAGCCCGCGCAGCGGTTTAGCGCGTTGCCGGCTGCGAAAGTCCTGACGCTTGGCCGGCGGTTGACCGCTCACGTTCAGGGACGCGCAGGACAGCGCCGAACCCACGGCGCAGAGACTCACGCAGACCCCGAACCACGGATACGAGCGCAGCAGGCACACCGCGGGCAACAGGGCGAGTGGCAGGATCGGCCACAGGGCCGCCTCGAGTTTGACCCGCACGATCTCCCGTCGGCTGATGGGCGCCGTCGCGAGAATCTCCGGCGCGTCTTCCGCGACCAGCGTGATCCAGGAAAGCGCCGCGGCGAGGAACCCGCACAAGTAGATCGTGAGGCCCCAGATCAGCGGCGCCCCGCGATGACTCTCGCGCCAGGCGACGACGCCCAGCGGCAAGACCGCGACGCATTGCTGCAGAATTTGCGTCAAGAGCCACGGATCGCGAACGATCAGTCGCAGCTCCTTACGGATCAGGATCCCGCGACGCGTGCCACCGAACCGCAGGCTCGAACGCCCCGGCCGCCGTGCTTGGCTCACCGCGGTGCCGGTGGCGGCGATCGCCGCCGTCATGAACCGATCCCCGAGGCGCTGGACCGTGAGCGCGAACAGGCCGCCGCCGACGAGCAGCAGGACCAGCGGCCCGGCATTGCCGGCGAGCCAGAGCCGCGCCGGCGCGAACAGGGGACCGTCGATCGCGAGCGCCGCGCCCTGCCAGGTTGCGGGCCCGAATCCTTGCCGGCGCGGCGAGCCTCGGAGCATGTTCGGCAGCTGCAAGGCCAGCGTGAAGCCCACCGCAATGACCGCCGACAGCACCTGACCGATGACACGGGTCCGGCGCGGACCGAAGATCGAAAACAGGGCCAGGGCGAGGACCAGGCCGAGACTCGTCGCCACCAGACCCAAGGTCGGCACGAGCAAGTAGGCTTTGAGCCAGGCGGGACGGCCCCACAAGGCGAACATATTGGCGAAGGGCCAGATCAAGAATCCGACCTCGAGACTCACGGACACCGCGATGAACGTGGCCCGAACCGCGGTGACCCGGCGCGCGGGCATCGGCGAGGCGAGCAGCAGATCCGCGTCGCCCCGCGTGTAGAGCACCTGGACCGCGCTGACCAGCGACCGCGAGATCATCAGCAACAGCAGGCCCGCCACGAGGCTCGTGAAGCCCACGACGATCAAGTTCGCCGGCAGCGCCGGTGCGCGGCTCGTCGTCCACGCCAGCAGCAACCCGAGGAGGTGCAACGAGCAGAGCATGACGATCAGCATTGCCTGGCTGCGGATCCCGGAGGGTCTTCCACGCCAGTAAAGGCGCGCCTCGTGCCGCAACAACCAGGGCGTCGATCCCTGCACGAGCGTCACGACGGCACGGGCTCGACCAGGCGCAGGAAGACCTCCTCCAGGCTGCCACCCGAGCGGCCGGCGATGCGGCGCAACTCGTCGAGCGTTCCTTCGGCCACGAGCTTTCCCGACTGAATGATGCCGATCCGGTCGACGAGACGCTCGGCCACCTCGAGAATATGCGTCGTCAGGATGATCGTACAACCACCGCGTGCGCGCTCGAGCAGCAGGTCCTTGACCTCTCGGGCGATGGCCGCGTCGAGACCGGTCAAGGGCTCGTCGAGTATCAGCAGGCGAGGATCATGGATGAGGGCGCCGGCGAGCACGGCCTTCTGTTTCATCCCCCGCGAGAAACCCTCGCAACGCTCGTCGCGGTGCGACCACAAATCCAGTCGCTCCAGCAAGGTCCGCGCATTGCGCTGCGCGCGCTCGGGCTCCATTTGCCAGAGTCCGGCGACGAACTCCAGGTACTCGCTCACCGTCAGCTTGTCGTAGAGCAGCGGCTCGTCGGGCAACCAGGCGATCAGACGCTTCGCGCCGATCGGATCGCCGAGCACGTCGACGCCGAAGACCTCGATGCTGCCCGTGTCCGGCTTCAGAAGTCCGGCAATCATGCGCAGCGTCGTCGTCTTGCCCGCTCCATTGGGGCCGAGCAGACCGTAGAACTCGCCCGGGCGTATGCTCAAGTCGATCCCGGCGACGGCGGGACGCGTGAAAGTCTTGCGTAAATCGCGAACCGCCAGCGCAAGGGCGGGCGGGTTCATCCGTGAGCGGCCGCGGGAGGGTCTCGCTCCTCGGGGGGCTCCAGGTAGTTGCGCACATCGACGAAATCGATCAACCAGTTGCGCGGCGGCGCGTGTTCGCCGGGTCCCGGTGAGGCGTAGCCCAGCAAGCGCTGTACGCGCGGCGAGTAGCCGCGGGCAATTTCCCAGGGAACGCCGATCGGCGATGCTTCCTCCGGCGTGAGCCAGCCGAGCACGAAGCTCATGTGCAGTCCATGCCGCCAGGTGTTCTCGGTCCGATTGGCACCGGCTCCGTGAACGGTCTTGCCGAGATACAGCAAGGCGCTGCCGGCGGGCATGACCGCGGGCACCGTATCCTCGGACCGCGGCGTTTGCGCGAAGTCCTGCCACCGATGACTGCCCGGAATCACGCGGGTGGCGCCCACTTCTTCGGTGAAATCCGACAGCGCCAGCAAGATGCTGACCATGGCCTCGGGAGCCGCCGCCCCCATTTTCTGAATGTAGGGCCAGATGCCGATGTCCCGATGCAGTACCTGTTCGCTTTCGCCCGGACCGACGATCATCGCCTGGCCCGTATTGAGCCAATAGTCCGCCGCGAGCGTGTGCCGCGCCCAGCGATGCATCAAGTCGTGCTCGAGCAACTCCACGAACGCCGGCGCTCGGGCTGCCAGCCGGCTGAAGCGTTTCGTGCGGCCGCCCCAGAAGCGCCGGCGCTCCGCCTGCACGCGTTCCGACCCGGCTTCGGTGCGCTCGACGTGCTGCTGCAACTGGCCATTGAGGCGGCCGAGGAGTTCCGGATCGACGAAGTCGCGGACGATCACGCCACCGTCGGCGTCGAGACCCGCCATGAGCCCATCGAACGGCGCATCGCGCGGGAAGATTTGCAGACCGGGTCCAGGCATCAGGAATCCTCGAACGGCAGCGAGTGGTGTGCCCGGATTATAGCCGCACGGCCTGCACGAGCAATGACCCGCGGCGCCCACGGACGGATCGCGCAGAGCGCCGTGCGCGTTCAGCCCGGGTGGTAGTCACGCTCGATGTGATCGATCAAGTCCTCCGGATAGAAATAAACCCGGCGCAGATTCCCGTCCGCATAGCGGGACACTTGATCCGCGAAGTGCGGCGAGTGCGGGTCACCGCTCTCCCCGCCGATCGACACCGCGCGTGCAGAAACGCGCGGTCCGAATTCCACGATCGCAACGAACGAGTTGCCGTCGGCGCCGTAGTATTTGGCGGTTCCCGGGTACCGGTGCGCGGAGAACGAGGCGAGCGAGCCCCACCGGGAGGACGTGAACGGAATCGGGCGGCTGGGCTCCGCGTCACTGAACGGCTGGGCGATGTCACCGGTGAGGCGCTGGTAACGATTCACGTCCCCCCAGGCGACGCGCCAAGCGCCGAAGTCACGGGTCAACCGGTCGCATACGCCGGCCAGCGTCGCGAGGCGCTGCGCGGCGCGGGCAGGGTCCGCCATGGTGTCGTAGACCGAGGCATCGGCGGCCGCCGCGTCCCGCTTCACCAGCGCCCAGAGTTCGTCACCCCAGAGCGCCGCGAGCGTCGTCGCGACCGAGTGCGCCGACCAGCGGTAGTCCCAGTCGCGCAGTTCGCGGATCGGTCCCGCGAGCGCCGAGTGCTGGGCCTGGTCCGTCGCGAGCCGGTCGTAATCGGCGAGCAGCCGCGGGATGAGCTGCGCAAAAGCGGGCAGGTATTGATCGTAGGCCAGGCGTTGGAGCGCCTCCGGCGTGAAGGCGTGCTGACCAGCCAACAGCGCGGTCGCATGAACGCCGCGCGGATTCTCACCGAACCGGTTCATGTAGCGTGGAAACCGATCGCGCCGGGGACTATCCGGTCCCGCGGCCGACCAAGGCCAGTCGTTGGTGTTCATGACCCAGCCGACGGAAGGATCGAGGACCCTGGGCAGTTCGTCGAGCGCATGCAAGCCCTGCCAGTCGGTCCCAGGATCCGCTCCATCGACCGGGTGGCTGTAATCGTAACGTTCGTCACGCCGCGGGACGAACTGCGGATGCAGGTAGGCGATATGGCCGTCGGCATCGGCGTAGATCGTGTTGTTCGAGGAGTTCGCCTTGAACTCCATGACCTTCATGAACTCGGGGTACGTACGGGCCTTGGTCAGCAGATACGACTGACTCAGGGCCTCCACCGGCCTTTGCATCAGCGCGATGCTGATCCAGTGCCCGTCCTTGCGCGCGATGACGGGCCCGTGATGAGTACGCCAGACCCGGAACCGGCGCGTCACGAGGGCGCCGCTCGCATCACGGTAACGCAGCGAGAGCGATTCCCCGGTTGCCGGCCTCCAGTGCTCGCCGAAACGATAGCGGACCCCATGCCGGTCCTCCTGCACGGTCTCCGCGAAGAAATCCACGTTGTCGACGCCGCTCGAGGTGTGCATCCAGCCGAGGCGCTCGTTGAAACCCTGATAGACGAAGAACTGTCCCCAGGTCACCGCGCCGTACGCGTTCAGCCCGTCGTCGCTCGTCATCTGCAGCTCGGACCGAAAAAAGAAGGACGTGTGCGGATTGATCAACAGCAGCGCCCGGTGGTTCACCGTGTTGACGGGCGCGATCGCGATTCCGTTCGATCCGCCCGGATCGCGCCGCCAGGGATCGTAGGCGAGCCGCGCCGTGGCGCCGTCGGCGGCACCGTAGAACGCCGCGAGCGCATCGAGGTCGACGCGCTCGATGTCCCCGCCGATGCTGCCTTCGCTGAAGCTCAAGGCCATCCACGGTTCGAAATGCGTGAGCACCCGCGGCCGCACGCCGGGGTGACTGTACAGATAAAGGTTCAGTCCGTCCGCCCAGGCGATCATGAGCCGTCGCAGCCAGGGTGCGCTCGCCCGGAAACGGCGCTGCAGGTCCGCGGGATCGACGATCAGGCGCTGACGCAGATCGGACCAGATCGCCTTCTCGCCCTCGGCCTCGGCGAGCCGGCCGAGGGCGACGAGGTAGTTGGTCTCGATGCGCCCGAAGTCATCCTCCGCTTGGGCATAGCTCATGCCGAAGACAGCATCCGCGTCGGTGTGGCCGTGCACGTGCGCGATGCCCCAATCGTCGCGCAGGATCCGCGTGGCGGCGCTCTCGGCGCGCCAGCGTGACCGCTCGTCGGCGGTCGCATCGTTTGCCCGGACGAGGGTCGAGGCGCAGGCGCCCACGGCGAACAGGGCGAGCGAAAACCAGAGTCGTGGCATCACGGTCATCGGAACGACTTTTCGAAGTAGAGGGTCTCGGGAAGCGGGTTGGCATAATAGGCGGGGATCTCCCGAAATCCCAGCGCCCGATAGAGCGCGACGGCCGGAAGCATCGTGGCGAGCGTGTCGAGGCGCATACGGTCGTACCCCGCGAGCCGCGCGCGCGCGAGAATGGCGTCCGCCAGGAGCCGGCCCAGCCCCCGCCCCCGATGGACCGGTCTCACCCAGAGCCGCTTCATCTCGCACACCCCCGACTCGAGCGGTCGCATGGCAACGCAGCCTGCGGGAAGCCCGGCGACGTCGGCGAGCAGGAGCGCGCCGGCCGGAGGTGCATAGTGGCCCGGCAAAGCGGCCAGTTCGGCCTCGAAGGCTTGAAAGCCGAGATCGACCCCGAGCCATGTCGCATATTCCTGGAACAGCGTGCGGATCGTCGCGAGCGCGGTCGCGTCCTGCGCATCGACGAGCGTCGGTGACCCCATCAGGGCTCTGCCCCCCAGGTGGCGAATTTCATCCATTACCTCGCGGGGAAGGCCACGGTGCATTGCGGCGAATGCCCCGATTTGTCTTTCCTCCTGCTATAAGTATCTTAGCAGGGCGATGCGTCCCACCGCCAAACCGATCGAGAACCCGATGTACACCCATTTCAAAGACTTCGAGAAGGACCTGCGTGCGCAGGGGTTCGACGAAGTCGTCGAGGTCAGCTGGCCGGCGCACACCAGCCTGGAAGCGCATCAACATGCCTTTGCGGCCCGAGCCCTGGTGGTCAAGGGCGAGATGTGGCTCACGGTCGGGACGCATACGCGACACTTGACGCGCGGCTTCGAATTTCAACTGGGGCCGAACGAGCCCCATTCCGAACGCTACGGCGCCGAGGGGGCAACCTACTGGGTGGCCAGGCGTACCGAACCTCGGTCCGAATAGGAATCAAGACCATCAGCCCATTTCCCTACTCGCAGAGCGACGAACCCCTTTCGGGACACCATCTTCCGGTGCTCTACAACCTCGTTTATTGCAGCACCGCGACCGCGGGTGTCGATGCGGCCGCCGTCGACGACATCATCGCCTACGCCCGGCGGCACAACCCGGCGCACGGAATCACCGGTCTGCTCGTGTTCGGCAGCGGTGTGTTCTTCCAATGGCTCGAAGGGCCTCGGGACAACGTCCGGCAGCTGTTTGCCAACCTCGCCAAGGATCGTCGGCACGAGTCGATCGTGCTCTTGAGCGAGAACGAGGAAATCCGCGAACGGCTGTTTCCGGAGTGGAGCATGGAATTGGTCGAGGCGCCGCAGATCCGCGACGTGCTCGAAGATGCGCTCGATACGGCGGACGACGAGGCCAATGCCGAGGCACTGCGGCGCATGCTCGAGCAACTCGACGACGGCGCCTTGCGAACGCTGGGAAACAAGAACCCTTGAGCGCTCAAGTTCGCTCGAGCGTGGCGAGGTCGCGTGGCTGTTCGCGGCGACGCCGTAGCGCATAAAAGGCCCAGCCCAGCGCATTGACGAGCGCCGTCGTGCCGAGAATTTTTGCGGCGAACACCCCGGGACTCGCCACGTCGACGAACGGGTAGGCGTTGAGCGCCACCACGAACAGGGTCGCCACGAGGCCTACCGCGCAGATGGCCGCGACCCATCGTGGCAACGCGGCGCGCACCGAGGCGGCGCCCCGCAGGGGTATCGAGAACATCGCCAGATACGCGAGCGCGTAAAATTCGTTGCTTGCATCGTTCAATGTGGAAAACGCCTCGACTGCACGCACGCCGAGGTTGCCGAGGACCAGCAACGCCGCGACGACCGCGGCGGATCCATAGATCGCGTTGACCGGCGTACGGTGCTTCGGGTGCAGTCGGGTGAACCATTCGGGGATCAGATGATCCCAGCCCGCCGCCATCGGCAGGCGGACGGCGCCCGCGAAGAGGCTGCTCGCGACGCCGACGATGCGGATCTGCAGCAGGAGGATTGCCAGTTTTGCCGCCGCTGCCGCCAGGCCGCCGCCAAACGCCAGGGTCAGGGTTTGCGGGATCGGCGCGACGAAATCGATCGGTATCGCGGGGTAGCGCTCGTGGAAACAGACGACGGAGGCCGTGCCGAGCACGAACATCGCGAGGATGATCGGCGTCGCCAACACGACCGAGCGGCCGATCGCGGTCGTTGCCGAGTGGGTCTCGCCGGCCATGATCGCGATGTATTCGAGGCCGGCGGACGCGAACATGACCTGGCCGACCAGGGCGAGCGACTGCCAATCGGCACGCGGCAGTTGCAAAGTCCCGGGCGCGTAATGCAGCACGTCGCCGCGCAGCCAGGCGATCAGCGGGGCGAGGATCAACAGACCGAAGGTGGCCATGATCGCCAGCGAGCTGATGCCGTTGATCCATTTACCAACGCCCAGTCCGCGGACCGTCGTCCACCCCAGGCAGAGGAGCAGCGTCGACAACAAGCCGCCGACGAAGAGGTGGTTTTCCGGCAAACCCGCGGCGCGCGGACCGATCAGATAGGCAAACTCCGTCGGAATTTGAGACAGGACGGTCGCGATGCTCGTGAGCGCATAGGCCCAGATATTCCACGCGGTCATGAAGCCGACGAGATCGCCATACGATTTGCGCGCCCAGACGTACAGACCTCCCTCGAGGGGCATCTGCCGGTTCAACTGGTAGACCGCCACCGCCATCGGCGCATAGAAGCACGCAAAGGCGAGCAACCAGACGACCAGCTGCGCGCGACCGACACCCGCGGCGATCCCGACCCAGGAACTGCCCACGACGATGAGCACCTGCGCGAAGACCAGGTCCCGCAGGCGCAATTGCCGCCGTAGTTGATGCACCACGTCGTCGGCCTGGCGAACAGAGCTGCGGTGATGCACGGGAACGTCCTTTTGTTCGAACACCGGTTGCCGACTGTCGCTCTTATAACAGATCGGCGCCGACGCGGCGCGGTCACGCAGCGGGCTTGTCCCGCGGCGGGTGATTCTGCATAGTGCGGCGCCTCGACCTCACCATGATGACATTCTCCATGCTCGGAACCATCGAAAGCCGCATCGCGGAAGAACTCTCCGCCTCCGTCGCGCAAGTCGTTGCGGCCGTCGCCCTGCTCGATGAGGGGGCGACGGTCCCCTTCATCGCCCGTTACCGCAAGGAAGCCACGGGCGGACTCGACGACACGCAATTGCGCAACCTGCAGGAGCGATTGTCGTATCTGCGCGAACTGGAGGAGCGGCGCCTCGCGGTCCTCGCGAGCATCGAGGAACAGGCCAAGCTCACG
>Ga0116230_10000225_pt1 | contig 46277 bp, 28 predicted proteins | sample S1TSphfallax_3_FD_88678 | JGI IMG/M metagenome (GOLD analysis project Ga0116230, IMG submission 88678) | Host-associated microbial communities from peat moss isolated from Minnesota, USA - S1T2_Fd - Sphagnum fallax MG | ecosystem: Host-associated > Plants > Peat moss > Unclassified | place...
CTTGACCGATTCCATCTCGTCATGGACGTGATCGATCGAGTGCCACAGCTGGGCAATCGAGGCGCCAACCTGAAACAGACGCTACGGGACAAGCTCATCGAACACAAGCACTACATCGCAAAGCATGGCCAGGACATGCCGGAGATCCGTGACTGGAAATGGATCGCACGCAAGACGGACCAGGCGGGCGCCGTGCGGGCACCGAACCCCGGTCCCGGCTACGAGCCACCACACCCGCTCGCCGCTCGGCGAGCGAGTTGACGACATCCAGTCCAACCGACGAGTTGAAGACGCTGCCGGTTTCCGACGTCGAAAAGCGGCTCGGATCCTCCTGCGACGGCCTCACGGGGGCCGAGGCCGGAAAGCGGCTGACCGCAGATGGACCGAATGAGCTGCCGGTCAAGAAAAAGAACGAACTGCTTCAGTTCCTCGCCTATTTCTGGGGTCCGATTCCCTGGATGATCGAAATCGCGATGGCTCTGTCGGGCCTGGTCAAACATTGGCCTGATTTCTTCATCATCCTGGTGCTGTTATGCACGAACGCCATCGTCGGCTTCTGGGAAGAGCATTCCGCGGGTAACGCGATCGCCGCGTTGCAGGCAAAACTCGCGACCAAGACCCGTGTGAAGCGCGACGGCAAATGGACCACCCCGCCTGCGCGGGAACTGGTGCCCGGCGACGTGATCCAGCTGAAGCAGGGGGACATCGTGCCGGCGGACGCCAGACTGCTGGACGGAGATCCGATGTCGGTCGACCAGTCCGCCTTGACCGGGGAGAGCCTGCCGGCAACGCGCAAACCTGGGGATGCGGTGTTTTCCGGATCGATCGTTCGCCGCGGCCAGAGCAACGCGTTGGTCTACGCCACGGGAGCCAAGACCTATTTCGGCAAGACGGCGAACCTGGTCGAAAAGGCGCAGACCGTCAGTCATTTCCAAAAGGCCGTCCTGAAGATCGGTAACTACCTGATCGTCCTGGCGGTAAGTCTCGTCGCCTTGATCATCGGCTTCGCGCTCCACCGCGGCGACCCGCTGCTCACGACCCTGGAGTTCGCGCTCGTCCTGACCGTCGCCGCGATTCCCGTGGCGATGCCCACCGTGTTATCGGTGACGATGGCGGTCGGCGCACGACTGCTCGCGAAGCGACAGGCGGTCGTGAGTCGATTGGTCGCGATCGAAGAATTGGCCGGCGTCGACGTGCTGTGCGCGGATAAGACCGGCACGCTGACCCGGGACGAGTTGACGCTGGGCAACCCGTTCTGCGTGCAAGGCGTGACGGCGGCCCAAGTGATTCTCGACGCCGCCCTGGCGTCGCGGGCGGACAACGACGACACGATCGATCTGGCGGTGCTCAAAGGCCTCGAGGACGCGGGCGCGCTGAGGACCTATCGGATCGACCACTTCACGCCGTTCGATCCGGTGCACAAGCGCACCGAGGCCAGGGTGACGGGCTCGGACGGCAAGTCCTTCAAAGTGACCAAGGGCGCTCCTCAGGTGATCCTCGCGCTGGCCGCCAACGCCGGCGAGGTGAAGTCGCAGGTGCAGACCGCGGTGGAGGGTTTCGCGGCCCGCGGCTTTCGTTCAATCAGCGTGGCACGAGCGGACGGAGACGGCCCCTGGCAGCTCGTCGGCGTTTTGCCCTTGTTCGATCCGCCGCGTCCCGACGCCAAGGCCACGATCGCGACCGCCATGGCGATGGGCGTAAAGGTCAAGATGGTGACCGGCGATGCGCTCGCCATTGCCAAAGAAACCTGCAAGCAGCTCGGCATGGGCACGAACATTCTCGATGCCGGCAGACTGGGCGACTCGGCCCAGGTGGGATCGACGGCAGCGGCCGCGCTCATCGAAAGCGCCGATGGCTTCGCCGAGGTGTTCCCGCAAAACAAATATGACATCATCGATGTTCTGCAGAAGCACGGCCACATCGTCGGAATGACCGGTGACGGCGTGAACGACGCGCCGGCCTTGAAAAAGGCCGACTGTGGCATCGCCGTGTCCACGGCGAAGGATGCGGCACGCGCGTCAGCGGCCATCGTTCTGATGACGCCCGGGCTCTCCGTGATCATCGAGGGGATCAAGGAGAGCCGGAAGATCTTCCAGCGAATGAACAGTTATTCGATGTATCGCATCGCCGAGACCTTGCGCGTACTGCTGTTCATGACCTTGGCGATTCTGATATTCAATTTCTATCCGGTGACGGCAGTGATGATCGTGATGATCGCGCTGCTCAACGACGGCGCCATCCTGTCGATCGCCTACGACAACGTCAGCTACGGCAAGAAACCGGAAGCGTGGAACATGCGTCTCGTGCTCGGCATCTCGACGGTCTTGGGCGCCACGGGCACGATTGCCATTTTCGGCCTTTTCTATCTTTCGTTGAAGGTCTTCCATCTCGACGATGCGCACACGCAGACCATGATGTACCTGAAGATGTCGGTGGCCGGGCACCTGACGATATTCCTGACCCGGACACGCGGACCCTTCTGGTCGATACGCCCGGCGCGCATCTTGGTCGTCGCCGTGCTCGGTACCCAGATCATCGCGACCCTGATCGCCGTCTATGGCTGGTTCATGAGTCCGCTCGGCTGGGGCTATGCCCTGTTCGTCTGGGCTTATGCGCTGGCGTGGTTCCTGGTCAGCGACCGGGTCAAGCTGCTCGCGTATCGCATTCTCGATGCGACGCAGGCGGTCGCAACCACCCACCCGATGACGAGGACAATGGCCGCCTGAGCGTATTCGACCGAAGCCGCGACGCCTGCGTCAATCCTTGAGTTTGAACGTGATCGGCATGCGGATCTGGGACTCGACGGCGGTGCCATTGCGCTCGGCAGGCAGAAAATTGATTGTTTCGTAAAACTCCAGCACCGTGTTATCCAGCCAGTGCGATCCGGAGGATCCGACCACGGCAGCCCCCGTCGCACAGCCGTTCGGATCGATGCGCACTGACACGATGACGGTTCCCTGTTCGCCTAATCGCTTGCTCGATTCCGGCCAGAAATCGTCCAGCGAACGCGGCATGACATCGTATTTCGGGCTGGGGGAGCCGGAAGTGCGAGTCGCGGGCGGCGGACAAGGCGTCGTCCGCGGTCGATAGTCTTCGAGCGCGAGATTGCTGCGCCTGACCAACCGATTGCGCTCGTCGAGATAAGCTCTCAACAAGTCCTGCGCGCAGGCCGCCCATTGATCATAGGGAGGTCCCTTCTGCAAGACTTCATCCAAGGCGGCCTCTGCCTGCGCGACCAAGGGTTCGTGCGGTGTCGTTGCGGGAAGCCGGTTGAATGCCAGGAAATCGGTCCATAGATCGCGGCTATGCGTCAGAGCCGGATAGTTGCGCCAGTACGCTCGCAAATCCCTGAAGGCCTGCATCTTCTGGCGCCGCCATGTCTCGGGATCCGCGCCCCTGAGTGCGGCGGTTGCGGCGTCCGTTTCAACTTCGACGAGAAAATCCCGGACGTCGTCGACGACGCGTCGACCGCGAATGTCGCGGGTGTTATCGAGGCCGGCGCTGGCGGTTTCCTGCTTGACTGCGCTGATGATGGTATCGGTCGCGACCGCGTAAGGAGACTTGGAACTGCGGCCTTGTGGAGTGCCGTCGGTCCGGCTCAACGGGATCGACGGCGAAGGAACCACCAACGATGCCGGCGCGCTGGCGGTCGCAGTTCCGATCTCGGTGATGCTCGTCGCCGCCACGGCGGAGTCCAGTGCAGACTGCGCCGCCGACGCCGCGGGGTGACCGGAGAGCAGCACCGTCATCGCATACAGACGATCGGTCGCCACGCTGCCTTGGCTCGGCCCGGGCACCCGGAGAACTTCGCTCGCGATGTAGCTCTCGCCGGCCTGTCGGTTCAGTACCCCATCGAAGGGGCTGTGACGCTCCTGCATGTTCTCGAACCGGTTGCGCAGCTCGATCTTCGCATTCGCGGGCGGGCGTCCCCGACGCGAGAGCCCGAGACCTTTTTCCTGCCGATCATTCTCGTACCACCAGACGTCCTGTACGTCCCAGAGCGTGCGCGCTCCGTCGCGCATGAAACCCATGGTCACCGCGAGCGTGCTCTTGTCGCTCAAGCTCAGAACCGTCGCCGGCACGGCAAAACGAAAGCGGGCAGTCTGCAGCGTCCAATTTGGGGCTGAGGCGAGACTCATCTTGGCGAGACTGTCGGGAAGGTCGGCGGAGCGGCGCAAGAATGCCCGCCACTGCTGCAGGCTGCCGCGGTAGGAAACGTCGACCTGCCCCGCGAGCAGGCGGAGCCGGACTTCGGTTTCGGGCAGCAGCATGGATGCCGATTGCATCAGCACGGCGGCGTAGCCATCAGGCGTCGGCAACGCCAAGCCGACGATATAAGAGTCCAGAAACGGAACTGCCCAGACTCGCTCCTGCCATTTGCGTCCGTAAGCATCGGTGTAGCGCCCCTCGCGGACGGCCGGCCCGAGAGAAATCACGCGGACCTGATCCTGGCCGACCGCTCTGCGCAGGTTCAGGGCCTTGAGTGCAAGATCCATGAAACCCTTGGAATCGGAATAAAAAGCATCGTCGGCCGACGCGTCGGGCCGCACGATTTTGACCAGCGCAGTACCGGGCGTGGTCCCGACGCTCACCGAGCCGTCGCCGGGCAACTCGGTCTTCGCAAAGGACAGGCGCGCGGCGTTCCAGGTGTCGTCCGCTTGTTGCGTGATGACCCGTGGCCGGAATTCGTTTGCGTCGGGCGCGAACAGCAGGTCATCGCTGCCGGGCCCGGCTGGAAAGAGGCCATCCCGGTATTTCGTGAACAGAGCCGCACGCGCCTCCTCGTCATGGCGGCTGACGACGGCCTGGTAGGCGCTCACGAACTCCGGCCATGGCAGAGGCAGTTTGAACTGATCCTGATAGTTGTAGGTATAGGTACTCGTCATGTATGGCATACCGACGAGAACACGTTGGTCGAAGCGGGCCATGCCCGCCGGTGCATCGAGCACGCGGCCGATCGGCAGCGAATAATTGAGGTTCTCGTTCGGGGACTTGCCGATGACGATGCCGATGACCTTGCCGTCGGCATCGAGCAATGGGCCGCCGCTGTTCCCGGGTGACGCAGCCGCCGAGAAACGGATCCACTTCCACTTGCCATCCTGGTCCTCTGGGGTCTCCGAGGTGAACAGCCCGTCGCGAATCACGATGCCCTCCCCGAGGGCATTGCCCACTGCGAGAACTTGATCGTCGAGCTTTGGTTCCCGGTCGATGGCGAACCCGACCGGTCCCGGATCCTTGCGCAGGGAAAACACGACGAAATCCTCGTGCATCGAGAACTTGAGAATGCGATCGATCTCGACCACAGAACCGTCGGTGCGCCTGAGCGCGGGCGGACCAAATTGGCTCGCGATACCCGCGGCGATCACGTGCGCCGCGGTCACGTAAGTGTTGGCGCCGAGCGCGAACGCCGTGCCGATCGAACGATAAGCGTCGGTGCGCTCCGTATAGGGGAGCAAATCCAGTGGCAGCGGCTTCTCGTAGGTGATCGGATCCTTCTCGGGCTTTTTCATGACCACTTCGAAGGTGCCGTCGCGAATCGCGCGTTGTAACTCGGCCGTTACGGCTGCGCGTGCGGCCGGCGCGAGCGTGACGAAGAGCAACGGGAGAATGCAGAACAGAACTCGGGCACATACCACTCGATGCAAGCAAAACGTCCGCAATGGCGCCTCCCTCAATGAACGCTGTACGTTACCGCACGCTCGGCTCGAGTGCATCGCCCGCCGGGTTCGCGATGATCAATTAACATCGATCTGTGTTAAATTTAACACTAATTAGTGTTTTATTCCGGAGTGGCAATGAACTCGGCCGCCGCGATTCCAAACCCTTTCGTTTATGGCCAGGTCCTGGCGCCGGGCAAGCCATTCTGTCCCCGCCCGGATCTGGAATCGAGCGTGCTCGAGGCGGCCGCTCACCAGCAGCGCATCGTCCTGCTGGGCGAGCGGCGCATGGGCAAATCGAGCCTGGTCGAGCATACCCTCTCGACTCCCGACCGGATACTCGTATCGGTCGACCTGCGCGGCCTGGATTCCGCCGAGGATTTCATCGACCGACTTCTCCTGCGGCTCGAGACGACGCTGGAGGCCCACCGAGGGCTCACGAAGCACTTACCCGAACGTCTCAAGGAGGCGCTCAGCTTCGTGAGCGAGGTGAAATTGAGTGTCCACGGCATCTTGTCGGTGAGCGCGAAGGGCAAGCCGAGCGCCTCGACCGTGATTCGCGCCATGGATGCGGTCGAACGCGCGAGCCGCTGGCGGCCGCTCGTGGTTTTTTTCGATGAATTCCAGGAGATCGTCGAGAATCTCGACGAACGCGAGTCACGTCACTTGCTGGGTGTGCTGCGTGCCGAAATCCAGAGGCACCATCGCGTCGCCTATCTGTTTGCCGGCAGCGCCAAGGCCTCGATGCTCGAACTGTTCACGGCCGAGGCCAGTCATTTCTATCAATCCGCGACCCTACTCGAGGTGGGTCCAATACCGCGAGCGGACATGGCGGAGTTTCTGAAGGCACAGTTTGCGCGCGGCAAGCGCAATTTGGCCGACGACACGCTTCAGGCGATTTTCGCGCTCGCCGGTGATTCACCAAACGACCTGCAGCAGCTCGCGTATCACCTGTGGACGCAATCGACGCCCGGGAAACTGGGACAAGAGGAGCTCAGGCGCGCCTTTTCGGCACTCCTCGCCGAAGTGAGCCGCCGCGGCGAACTCATACTCGACGCGGCGACACCGGCGCAGCGTCGCGCCCTCTTCGCCGTTGCGATCCGCGAGGACGAGGAAACCTCGACCGATTCCTTCATCCGTTTCGCGGGCTTCAATAACAACAGCTCGGTGGGCGCGGCGCTGCGACCTTTCCTGAAGGGCAACAACGCGATCTTGGAGAAGCGCGGCAGCCGAGTGCGCTACCGGGAACGCTTCATGCGCTTGTGGGTGCTGTTGCAGCTCGTCAAGATCCCGAGCTTGTTCCCGGCCGGAAAATCGTTCCTGGCAAGCAGCGCACAGGGTCTGCTCCTGCCTTACCTCGCGAACGGAGGCGAATGACCATGCCCACGCTGTACGGCATCAAGAACTGCGACACGATGAAAATGGCGCGCGCTTGGCTCGAGGCGCATGCGATCGCTCTCCGCGTTCAGTTCCGGGCGATCTGCCGTTTCTCTTCGCCCGGCAGTGCCCCGAAGCGGCCGGCCTGAAAGTCCTTGACCGCCGCTTCGATTTCCGCGTGAGTGTTCATGACGAACGGTCCCCAGCCGACGATCGGTTCGGCGATCGGGGCGCCGGACAGCAGAAGCAGGACGCTGTCCGTCTCCGCGTGCACCGCGAGTTCGGTCCCGGTCGGGGAAAAATGCAGCATCTGTGCGGCTTCGGCCCGCGCTCCCTCCGCCGTCACCGCGCCGCGTAAGACGACGAGCGCGGCAGTATGCGATTCAGGCAGATCGAGTCGAAAACGACACCCCGCATTCAGGCGCAGGTCCCAGACATTCATGGGCGTGACCGTCTGGGCCGGACCGGCGGCTCCCGCGTGCGAGCCGGCAATCAGGCGCAGCCGTCCGGCATCCTCGGGCAGCACGACCTCGGGAATGTCGCCGGACAGGATCGCCTGATACCGCGGAGCGGACATCTTCTGAGCGGCGGGCAAATTCACCCAGAGCTGGACCATCTCCAGAAGGCCACCGCGACGGGTGAATTCCGGCGAATGAAACTCATCGTGGACGACACCCGAGGCGGCGGTCATCCATTGCACGTCCCCGGCGCGGATCACGCCCTGATTCCCGGCCGAATCCCGGTGGGCGACCTCCCCCTGGTAGACGATCGTCACGGTCTCGAAGCCACGATGCGGATGCTCGCCGACCCCGCGCGGACGGTCGGCCGGCGGAAACTCGGTCGGGCCGGCGTAATCGAGCATCAAGAACGGGCTGAGTTCCTTCGCCAAGCCGGTGTACGAGAACAAAGTTCTGACCGGAAAACCATCGCCCACCCAATGCCCGGCGGGACTGCGCACGACACCCAGAACGGTCTTTTTCATCTCTACCTCGTTGCCTCGCGTCCAACCACCTGGGGGAGCCGATCGTGACCAAATATAAGACCGAAAACTCGACTTACCAGACCTGCGTCGCAAATGCGTCAGCCGGGGTCGCTCCCCCCGGGGGTGCCGCCGGGCATTCGGCGTATCATCAAGCTGTTACGAGAGTTGGCCCTTGGAAAAACAGCCGCTATCCATGTCCCAGTCCGCGCCCCGCCGAGTCATCCCGATCAAGCCCGAGCCGGTCTCGACGCTCGCCGCGGCCGAACTGGCCCGCATCGAATCGGTCTGCGTGGCGCTGTCGAATCTGCCGGGCGCCCTGCTGCCGATCTTACATGGCATTCAAGACGCGCTCGGCTACATCCCGAAGGACGCCGTACCCCTGGTCGCGAAACGCCTCAATCTGTCGATCGCCGAAGTCCATGGGGTCGTCAGCTTCTACCACTATTTCCGGACCGAGCGGCCCGGTCGGCACGTGCTGCACGTATGCCGCGCGGAAGCCTGTCAGGCGCGCGGTTCGGTCGCGCTCGAAACCCACGCGCAAGCGAGTCTCGGCGTCGGCTGGCACGGGACGACCGCCGATGGCGCGATTACGCTCGAGCCGGTGTACTGCCTCGGTAACTGCGCCTTGGGGCCGGCGATCATGCTCGACCATCGGCTCGTCGGCCGGGTGACGCCGGAGAGTTTCGACGCCCTCGTCGCCGCGGCGCGTACCGGGTCGTGACCGCTTTGCGCATCTTCGTGCCCGGTGATTCGGCGGCGCGCTCGGTCGGTGCCGACGACACGGCGCGCGCGATCGCGAAGGAAGCGCAGCGGCGCGGCCTCACGCTCGATCTCGTGCGCAACGGCTCCCGCGGCATGCTCTGGCTCGAGCCGCTCGTGGAGATCGAAACCCCCGCCGGTCGCATGGCCTACGGGCCGGTTTCAGCGCCGGACGTTCCGGCGATCCTCGACGCCCTGCTCCAGGACCGGCAACAGGGCCAGGGCCGCGCCCATGCACTCGAACTCGGCCTCACCAGCGAGATCCCCTACTTCAAGAAACAGGACCGGCTCACCTTCGCCCGCGTCGGGATCGTCGATCCGGCAAGCCTCGACGAGTATGTCGCCCACGAGGGCTACCGCGGTCTCGCCCAGGCGCTCACGATGGAACCCGCGGCGATCGTCGCGAGCGTCACGGAATCCGGCCTGCGCGGGCGTGGCGGTGCGGCCTTCCCGGCCGGCATCAAATGGAAGACCGTGCTCGGCGCGGCCGGTGATCAGAAGTACGTCGTCTGCAACGCCGACGAAGGCGACTCGGGAACGTTCTCGGATCGCATGATCATGGAAGGCGATCCGTTCGTGCTGATCGAGGGGATGACGATCGCCGGACTTGCAACCGGCGCGACGCGCGGTTACCTCTACCTGCGCTGGGAGTATCCGGACGCCAAGCGTGCGCTCGACAACGCGATCGCCGCGGCCACGGCGCGCGGCTATTTGGGCGCCGACATCTTGGGCAGCGGCCGTCGCTTCGAACTCGAGGTGCGCCTCGGCGCCGGGGCCTATATCTGCGGCGAGGAAACTTCCTTGCTCGAATCCCTCGAGGGCAAGCGCGGCCAGGTCCGCTTCAAGCCCCCGCTGCCCGCGCTGCAAGGCTTGTTCGGCAAACCGACGGTGATCAACAACGTCATCACCCTGGCCTCCGTGCCGATCATTCTCGCCCGGGGCGCCGAGTTCTACCGCAATTTCGGCATGGGTCGCTCGCGCGGCACCCTGCCCGTGCAGCTCGCCGGCAACATCAAGCAAGGCGGTCTCGTCGAGATCGCCTTCGGACTCAGCTTGCGCGAACTGCTTTATGACTACGGCGGCGGTAGCGCGAGCGGCCGACCGATCCGCGCGGTCCAGGTGGGCGGCCCCTTGGGCGCCTACCTGCCGGAATCCCAGTTCGACACCGCGATCGACTACGAATCCTTCGCCGCCATCAAGGCGATGCTCGGCCACGGCGGCATCGTCGCCTTCGACGACCGCGTCGACATGGCCGCCCAAGCACGCTATGCGATGGAATTCTGCGCGACCGAATCTTGCGGCAAGTGCACGCCCTGTCGGATCGGCTCGACGCGCGGCGTCGAGGTCATCGACCGCCTGCGCGGCGGCGATCAGTCCGCCAAACAAGAGACTCTGCTGCGCGACTTGTGCGAGACCATGACCCACGGCTCGCTGTGCGCGCTGGGCGGCTTGACGGCCTATCCCGTGCTGTCGGCGCTCGATCATTTTCCCGAAGACTTCCGGCCCGTGCATGTGCCGGCTTAGCGTATAGGTGTCACCATGCTGTCCATCGTCGAGCAAGATCACGGCACACCCCGGCGCGACAGCGCCAAACTCGTCACGCTGACGATCGACGGCCGGGAGATCACCGTGCCCGAGGGCACATCGGTGTTGCGCGCCGCCTCCGAGGCGGGACTCAAGATCCCGAAGCTCTGCGCGACCGAGCAGCTGGAGGCCTTCGGGTCCTGCCGGCTCTGTCTCGTCAAGATCGACGGCATCAAGGGTTTGCCCGCTTCGTGCACGACGCCGGTGGCCGCCGGCATGAAGGTGAAGACCCAGAACGAGCAGCTCGCGGCGGTGCGCCGCGGCGTCATGGAGCTGTATATCTCCGATCATCCGCTCGACTGTCTGACCTGCCCCGCGAACGGTCACTGCGAACTGCAGGACATGGCGGGGGTCGTCGGCCTGCGCGAGGTCCGTTATGGCTATGAGGGCGCAAACCACCTCGATGCGCCCAAGGACGAGAGCAATCCCTATTTCACGTTCGACGCCAGCAAGTGCATCGTCTGTTCACGCTGCGTGCGCGCCTGCGACGAGCAACAGGGCACGCTCGCCTTGACGATCCAGGGCCGCGGTTTCGAATCCCAGGTCGCCGCCAGCCAGAACGTGTCCTTCATGGATTCCGAATGCGTGTCCTGCGGCGCCTGCGTGCAGGCCTGTCCGACCGCGACGCTCTCGGAAAAGACGCTCATCGAGCAGGGGCAGGCCGAGCATAGTGTGGTGACGACCTGTGCTTATTGCGGTGTCGGCTGTTCGTTCCGCGCCGAGATGAAGGGAGAGCAGGTCGTGCGCATGGTGCCGAACAAGAACGGTCAGGCGAACCACGGGCACTCCTGCGTCAAGGGTCGTTTCGCGATCGGCTACGCCACGCACAGCGACCGCATCACGAAACCAATGATCCGCGCCAAGATCACCGATCCCTGGCGCGAGGTGTCCTGGGGCGAGGCGATCGCGCACGCCGCCTCCGAACTGCGCCGCATTCAAGAAACTCATGGCCGTGACTCGATCGGCGGCATCACGTCCTCACGCTGCACCAACGAGGAGACCTACCTCGTGCAGAAGCTGGTCCGCGCGGCATTCGGCAACAACAACGTCGACACCTGCGCGCGCGTCTGCCATTCGCCGACCGGCTATGGCTTGAAACAAACCCTCGGGGAGTCCGCCGGGACGCAGAACTTCGACTCCGTGATGAAAGCGGACGTGATCTTCGTGATCGGCGCCAATCCCACGGACGGTCATCCGGTATTCGCGTCGCAGATGAAGCGGCGGCTGCGCCAGGGTGCGCGCTTGATCGTCGCCGACCCGCGGCGTATCGACCTCGTGCGCTCCCCGCACATCAAAGCCGAGCATCACCTGAAACTGCGTCCGGGGACGAACGTCGCACTGATCAACAGCCTCGCTCACGTCGTCGTGACCGAGGGTCTCGTCAAGGAGGACTACGTCGCGGCTCGCTGCGACCTGGAGTCCTTCGCCAAGTGGCGGGCCTTCGTGGCCCTGGAGCGCAACGCCCCCGAGGCGCTGGAGGCGATCACCGGTGTCCCGGCCGCCGAGGTGCGCGCCGCCGCCCGCCTGTACGCGACCGCGGGCAACGGCGCGATCTATTACGGACTCGGCGTCACGGAACACAGCCAGGGCTCGACGATGGTCATGGGCATCGCGAATCTCGCGATGGCGACCGGCAATGTCGGCCGCGCGGGCGTCGGCGTCAATCCGCTGCGCGGCCAGAACAACGTCCAGGGCTCCTGCGACATGGGTTCCTTCCCGCACGAATTCCCGGGCTATCGCCATGTCTCGGACGATGGCGTGCGTCACCTGCTCGAACAGGCCTGGGGCGTCGGTTTGCAAAACGAACCCGGCCTGCGCATCCCGAACATGTTCGAGGCTGCACTCGACGGCGATTTCAAGGGTCTGTACATCGAGGGCGAGGACATCGCCCAGTCCGACCCGAATACGCAGCACGTCACGGCGGCGCTGTCCGCGATGGAATGCATCATCGTTCAGGATCTGTTCCTCAACGAATCGGCAAAGTTCGCGCACGTGTTCCTGCCGGGCTCCTCGTTCCTCGAGAAGGACGGCACCTTCACGAACGCGGAGCGGCGCATCTCCAGGGTGCGCAAGGTCATGGAGCCGAAGTCCGGCTATGCGGACTGGCAGATCACGCAGCTGCTCGCGAACGCGCTGGGCTATCCGATGGACTACGCGCACCCGGGCGAGATCATGGACGAAATCGCGCGGCTGACGCCGACCTTCGCCGGCGTCAGTTATGCGCGCCTCGAGGAACTCGGCAGCATCCAGTGGCCCTGCGACGCCGCGCATCCCACGGGCACGCCGACCATGCACATCGATGTGTTCGTCCGCGGCAAAGGTCGCTTCCTCGTCACCGAGTACGTGCCCACGTCCGAGAAGATCACGGCCCGCTTCCCGTTGATCCTCACGACGGGGCGCGTGCTCAGTCAATATAACGTCGGCGCGCAGACACGGCGCACGCACAACAACGCCTGGCATGACGAGGATCGCCTCGAGATGCATCCGCACGATGCGGACGAGCGCGGCATCGCCGATGGGGATTGGGTCGGTGTCGCCAGCCGCGCCGGCGAGACCGTGCTGCGGGCGCGGGTCACGGAGCGGGTTCAACCGGGCGTCGTCTACACGACGTTTCATTTCCCCGAATCCGGCGCGAACGTCATCACGACGGACAACTCAGACTGGGCCACGAACTGTCCGGAATACAAGGTCACCGCGGTGCAGGCAACGCGCGTGAATCAACCCTCTGAATGGCAGAAGCGCTTCCGGGAATTCAGCGCGACGCAGACTGGCCTGCTCAAGGCCGCGGACGCGGCGGCCTCCGTCGAGCCACAGCGCACCCCATGAGTGCCGGCAGCGATAACTTGGTGCGCATGGCCAACGACATCGGCAATTTCTTCCGGGCCGAGCCGCAGCGAGAGGACGCGATCGCAGGCATCGCAGCCCACATCGCCAAGTTCTGGACGCGCAAAATGCGCGAGAAGATCTTTGCGCAGGTGGCGCAAGGCGGCGACGGCCTGGACGAACTGCCGCTCGCAGCGCTGCGCCGCCTCGCTGCCGCCCACGCGGAGGCGACCCCGTAGCGCCATCCGGCCTGGAGCTCCCGTGAGCGCGGCCGCGAAAGCGGGCGTCCGAAGGCTATCGGCGCTTTCCTACGCGACGCGCTGCGGGAGCGCCGATGGTGCATCTGCACCAGGCCCCGTTAAGCTACTGCCCATGAAAAATTACACTCGAATTCTGCTGGCCGCCTTGATGCTGAGCGCACCGGTCTTGGCAACCGCACAGATCTCTCTCAACGTCTCGGTCAATCTCGCGCCACCGGTGCTGCCGGTGTACGTGCAACCCGCGATACCGGACGTCGGGTATCTATGGACGCCCGGCTATTGGGCCTGGGGGGATGACGGTTATTACTGGGTGCCAGGGACTTGGATTTTGCCGCCGACGCCGGGGTATCTGTGGACCCCGGGCTACTGGGGCGCCGACGGCGGCGCGTTCATTTGGCACGAAGGCTATTGGGGACCGACGGTCGGCTTCTACGGCGGCATCAACTACGGATTCGGTTACGGTGGCGTGGGTTTCCAAGGCGGCTATTGGCGTGGCGGACGCCTCTATTACAACCGCTCGGTGAACAACTTCGGCAGTGTCCGCATCTCCAATGTCTACAACCGCCAGGTCACGAACGTCTCGACGCACGTCAGTTACAACGGCGGCTCGGGCGGCATCCGCGCCCGACCCAGCGCCGCACAGCTCGCCGCGGCCCGCGGTCCGCATGCGGAAGCGACCGCGGATCAGCGTCGGCAGATCGAGACGGCTCGCAGCAATCCTGCGTTGCAATACCGTGCCAACCATGGACGTCCGGCGATTGCAGCCACGGCGAAGCCCGGAGATTTCAATGGAGCCCATGTGGCGGCGCGGGGCGTCGCACGTACCGCCGGCACGACAGGCACGACAGCCACGGAGACGCGAACCAGCCCGCGACCGGCCACGAATCAGCGCTCGGCCCCCGCGCAACGCACGGCCACGGACCAGCGCTCGGCCCCGGATCAGCGCACCGCCCCGTCACAGCGTGAGGGCTCTTCCGCGCGTCCTGAGGCGTCCGCACAGCGCGCGGCGCCGGCACAGCGTGCCGCGCCGGAACAGCGAGAAGCCCCAGCGCCGCGCGCCGCTCCGGAACAGCGCTCGGCGCCTGCGCAACGCGCGCCGGCGCCGGCGCGCGCGGCCCCCGAACAACGGGCTGCGCCCGCGCAACGGGAGCAACGTCCGCCGCAGCAGGAACAACGTCCTCCACAGCAGCGCGAACCCGCACGTCCTGACGACCGCGAGCACCATTAGCAGCTATCATTCCGCGCGAACGGGCGCGGAGGCTGATGATGATGCGGACGAGGCGATGGACGATGGCGAGTGCAGTGGCACTCTGCCTCTTGGCGGTGACGCCCGTATTCGGCGGGGTCGAGGTGCTGGACGCGAAAGCGGCCTACCCTGAAGGGCCCGTGTGGGTCGATGGCAAGCTGCTGTACGTCGAATACGCGGGCCCGGGAATCAAGGTCTGGAATGGCAAGACGGTCGCAACGTATTGGAGCAAACCGCACTGCGGCCCCTCGGGATTGATCGCCTTCGGCGGCCGCCATCTGCTCGTCGCCTGTTATGACTCGAATTCCTTGATCGAGCTCGACGGCACGGGACACGAGCTGCGCACGATCGATCGCGACAGCCGCGGAAGGCCCTTCTTTGGCCCCAATGACTTCGCACCCGATGGCCAGGGGGGCGTGTATTTTTCCGCCTCCGGTGTGTACGACGTCGAGGCTCCGGTCACCGGCGCGGTTCTGCACATCTCGGCCGACGGCAAGACCATCGTCGAAGTGGCCAACACGATTCATTACGCCAACGGCTTGACGCTCGCCGAGGATGGGGCACACCTGCTGGTCGCCGAGAGTCTCGCCGGGCGCATCCTGTCCTTTCCGATCGAAGCGGACGGGAGTCTCGGACCTCGCAGCGTGTGGGCACGGCTGCAGGACATTCTCCCGCCGACCCCGGGCGCCGACGCCTACAACGGACCGGACGGTTTGAAGCTCGGCCCGGATGGCAATTACTACATCGCCCAAAACGGCTCGGGGCGCGTGCTGGTCGTCAACGAAGCGAAGAAGCTCGTGCGCAGCATCGAGGTGCCCACCCCCTATGTCACGAATATGAGCTTCGGGCCCGACGGCGTCGGGACGATCTACATCACCGGCTCCTTCGAGCAGTTCAAGCCGCCCTATCCGGGCGCGGTCTATCGTTGGACCCCTTGAGCGCGAGTCACCGGCCGTGCCGGCCGGTCTGGGTCCGAGCCTGGGCCCTGCTCGCGCTGCTGCCCTCGATGGTGCTGGCCTTCGGCGACGAAGGCCACGAGATCGTCGGGACGATCGCGGAGCGGCAACTCACGAGCAGCGCCCGCGCCGGCGTCCTCGCCCTGCTTGCCACCGATCACAGCGGACTCACGCGGGACGCCTCGATCGCGGCGGAAACGACCTGGGCCGATCGGGCGCGAGATGCCACGACGGGCGGCTGGCATTACGTGAACCTGGAACTGCAGAATCCGAATCTCGCCTCCGCCTGCGCGGGCCAGCAGAGCTGCATCGTCACGAAAATCGACGAGTTCCGCGCGACCCTTGCGAATCCGCGGGCGCCACCGTCGGAACGCCTGCGCGCCCTGCAATTCCTGCTGCACCTCGTGGGCGATCTGCACCAACCCCTGCATGCGGCCGACGAGCATGATCGCGGCGGCAACGAGGAGCGGGTGCAGGCGCCCGGCGAGGCGCAAGGCTCGCTGCACCACTATTGGGACACGGTCTTCGTCGCGGCGCTCGGCACCGACGCCACCGCGGTCGCCGAACGCCTAATCGCGGAAATCTCGCCCGAGGATCGCCGCCGCTGGCGCGAAGGAAGTCCCCGCGACTGGGCCTGGGAGTCTTATGCGATCGCGCGACGGCGGGTCTATGGAGAATTGCCTGCGCCCGATGCGGCCGGTCGTTACGACCTGAGTCCGCAGTACGTCGCGGACGCAACCGCGATCGAGCGCGTGCAGCTGGAGCGAGCCGGTATCCGGCTGGGCCAGCTCCTCAACGATGCTTTCGACCAGCGGCCCTGAGGGCGTGTGCCCGGGCCGCCGCCGCTTACAGCGCCGAGGTGTCCCAACCGCCGCCGAGATCCTCGATCAGCGTGACGGTGGCGACCAGCCGGTTCTGTTCGATCGTCAGCGCCGACTCCTGATCCGAGAGTAGATTCTGCAAATCGGTGATCACGGTCGTGTAGGGCACGGTCCCGGCCTTGAATTCGTTCATCGCGATGTCCACCGCTTTTTGCGCCGCCTGCACGGCCTGGGTCTCGTACTCGGACTGCCGTTGGAGCACACGCAGGGCCAAAAGTTGATCCTCGACCGACTGAAAGGTCGTCAGCACCGTCTGCCGGTAGCTTGCGACGTATTGGTCGTAGTTCGCGCGCGCGAGGGCAACGGCGGCAACCTGTGCGCCGCCTTGGAACAAGGTGTCGCTCGCCGATGCACCCAGGGACCAGATGCGGTTGCCGATATTGAATAATTTCGAGATCGGATTGCCCGCATAGCCGCCGATCGCCGAGAGACTGAGTGTCGGGAAATACGCCCCGATCGCAACGCCGATCAGGGCATTCTCCTGTTGCATCTGCCGCTCCGCGGCGGCGACCGTGGGGTTGCGCTCCAGCAGCGTGGACGGAATCTCCACCGGGACCACGGGGACCACACTGCTCAACGGCGCGGCGGGTATGCTCAGCTGGGACGCGAGATGACCGGTCAACATGGCGATCGCGTGCTCGTAAGTGCCGCGCTGCTGATCGACGGAAACGAGATTGGCCTGCGCAGCCAGCAATTGCGATTGCGCGGCGGCGAGATCGCCCGCATCGGCGGTCCCCGACTTCTGCTGATTCTCCGTGATCGCGACGAGCTTCTCGTTGAGATCGACGGCCTGCACGAGGATCGCGCGCAGGGAGTCGGTCGCGCGCAGATCGAAGTAATCAGCGGCAAGCGTTGCCTGCGCCGATAGCTGCGCCGCCGCCAATTGCGCGCGGCTGACTTGGACGTTGGCCTTGCGGCTCTCGACCTCGCGGCGAATCGTGCCCCAAATGTCGGGGCTCCACGAGAGCGTCGGCTCGAGCGTGAATTCGGTGTGCGTCGTACCGCCGGCGCCGCTGCCGACGGTGCTCGAGACGCTGGCCGTTCCTCCGCCACCGCCGCCGCGCTGCGCGCCCGCCGAGATGGACAGCGTCGGAAACAACGAAGCCTGCGCCTCCTTGAGCTGGGCGACGGCCTGACGGTATTGCGCTTCGTATTCCTTGACGGTTTGGTTGGAGATGTTGACCTGGCCCTCGAGCGCGTCGAGTTCCGGGTCGGCATAGAGTTTCCACCAGGCGCCGCGGTCCTGCGCATCCTGCGGAGTGCTCGGCTTCCAGGTCACACCGCCGACGTCGGCCTCCTGGTAGGCCGTGGGGACCGGCGCGTCGGGCCGATGGTAGTTCGGACCGACTTTGCATGCGCTCAAGGCGAGCGTCAGGGCGCAGAGAGCCGGCGCCCCGCTCGCAAAGATCTGCCGTTTGAGCCGCGGCGCCGGCGTGGGTTTGCTCATGTCAGGGCCTCCGCGGCGCCGCGACCGTCTCCCGCGATCCGATTCCACCGGCGCCGGCAGGCGCTTTGAAAACGGTCCAGATAGACGTACAGAACCGGGGTCGTGTAAAGCGTCAACACCTGACTCAGGATCAGGCCGCCGACGATGGAGATGCCGAGCGGACGGCGCAACTCGCCGCCGTTGCCGTAACTGAAGGCGAGCGGCAGCGCGCCGAGCAGGGCCGCCAGGGTGGTCATCATGATCGGGCGAAAGCGCAGCAGACAGGCCTGATAGATCGCCTCTCGCGGCGGTATGCCCTGGGCCCGCTCCGTCTGGATCGCGAAATCGATCATCATGATCGCGTTCTTCTTGACGATGCCGATCAACAGGATCACGCCGATCAAGGCGATGATCGTGAACTCCGTGTGCGTCACCATCAAGGCGAGCACCGCGCCGACCCCGGCCGAGGGCAGCGTCGAGAGAATGGTGATCGGGTGGATGTAGCTCTCGTAGAGCACGCCGAGCACGATGTAGACAGCCAGCAACGCGGCGGCGATCAAGACGGGTTCGCCGGCGAGCGACGTCTGAAACGTCGCGGCGGTGCCGGCGAACACGCCATGGACGCTGGTCGGCATGTGAATGTCCTGCATCGCCTGGGTGACGATCGCCGTGGCGTCGCTGAGCGCGACGCCGGGCTGCAGATTGAAGGAGATGGTCGTCGCCGCGAACAGCCCCTGGTGGTTGACCGCGAGCCGGGTCGTGCCCATCGTGTAGTGGCTGACCTCCGGGAACGGCACCATGGTCTCCTGACTCGCGCTGACCGCTGCGCCGTTCGAGGCCGAACCGCGGCCCGTGTTGGCGATCGCGTTGGTCAACTGATTTTGCACGGAGTTGCTGGCGCCGGCGACCACGGGGGCGGGGGCGCGCACCTGCGGGAGACCCAAGACCTGCGTCGTCGTCGGCGAAGTCGACTGTGTCGTCGCCGCACCCCCCGGGTTGCCCGCGGCGGTGCTGATGTAGATGTCCTTCAGGGTTTCCGGGCTCTGCCAATAGCGCGGCGCCACCTCCATGACGACGTGATACTGGTTGAGTGAGTTGAAAATCGTCGACACCTGCCGCTGACCGAAGGCGTCGTAGAGGGTGCTGTCCATCTGGCTCAGGCTCAACCCGAGCCGCGCGGCCGTCGCCCGATCGAAGCTCAGGTCCGTCTCCAGGCCCTTCGGTTGACGATCCGAGTTCACGTCGGCGATCGCCGGGCTCTTGCTGAGCGCCGCCACGAGCTTCGGCTCCCATTCGCTCAAGTCATCGGTCTTGTCGGCCTGCAGCGTGAACTGGTACTGCGCATTGGCCTGGCGCGCGCCGATGCGGATGTCCTGCACCGTCTGCAGGAACAGGCGGCCGCCGGCCACCTCGGCGAGCTTCGGACGCAGTCGCGCGATGACCTCGTCCGACGAGATCTTGCGTTCCGAGAGGGGTTTCAGGAGCACGTAAACCGAACCGGTATTCGTTTGCGAACTGCCGCCGCCGCTGCCGGCGCCCGTGTAGCCGGCGACGCTTTGCACGGCGGGGTCGGCGCGCACGATGTTCATGAACTGCGCCAGCTTGCCCTTCATGAGCTGGAACGAGATGCTTTGATCGCACTGGATCCCGCCCGTGAGCAGGCCGGTGTCCTCCTGCGGAAAGAAGCCCTTCGGGATCAGCGTGAACAGCAACACGTTGAGCGCGATGGTGACGAACAGGGCCAGCATCACGATGCGCCCGTGGCGCAGCGACCAGGCGAGCGACGTTTCATAGGCGGCGAGCAGGCGCCCCTGCAAACTGCGGCGCGGCGGTCCCGTGTGCGGGTTCGGCTTTCGCAAGAACACGGCGCACATCATCGGCGTCGTGGTCAGCGAGATCACCATCGAGATGAGGATCGCGATCGACAGCGTCGCCGTGAATTCGCGGAACAGTCGCCCGACGATGCCCCCCATCAGCAGGATCGGTATGAACACGGCGATCAGCGAAATGCTGATCGACACGACCGTGAACCCGACTTCCTTGGCGCCGAGGAAGGCCGCCTCGCGCCGCGGCATGCCCTCCTCCACGTGGCGCGAGATATTTTCGAGAACGACGATCGCATCGTCGACAACGAAGCCCGTGGCGATCGTGAGGGCCATCAGCGAAAGATTGTCGAGGGTGAACCCGAGCAGGTACATGCCGCCGAAGGTCCCGACGATCGAGACCGGCACGACGACCGCGGGGACGATGGCGGCCCGCGCGTCGCGCAGCGCCGCGAAGACCACGAGCGTGACGAGCAGCACCGCGATGACGAGCGTCCACTTCGTGTCGCTGAGCGAGGCGCGGATCGTCGCGCTGCGATCCGACACGATCGTGACGTTGACGTCGTTGGGCAGCGAAGCCTGCAACTGCGGCAGCTCGGACTTGACCTGATCCACCGTGTCGATGATGTTCGCGCCCGGCTGGCGCGAGAGGATCACGAGCACCGAAGGCTCGCCATTGGCCTGACCGTCGTTGCGCAAGTCCTGGACGGAGTCCTCGACGTCCGCGACGTCGCTCAAGCGGACCGCGGCGCCGTTGCGATAGGCGATGACCAGGGGACTGTACTCGGCCGCGGCGCGTGCCTGATCGTTGGTGTACAGCTGGTAGCGGTGCCCGTCGGCATCGATCGTGCCCTTGGGGCTGTTCGCATTGGCCGAAGCGAGCGCGGCGCGGACGTCCTCCAGCCCGATGCCGTATTTGAACATCGCCGTCGGATTGAGCTCCACGCGCACCGCCGGCAGCGTCGCGCCGCCGATCGACACCTGCCCGATGCCATCGAGCTGCGAGAGACGCTGCTGCAGGACGTTGCTCGCCGCATCGTAGAGCTGACCGCGCGTCAGGGTCTTCGAGGTCAACGCGAGGATCATCAGCGGCGCATCGGCCGGGTTCACCTTGCGATAGCTCGGATTGCTGCTGAGGCTGGTCGAAACGTCGGCGGCGGCCGCATTGATCGCGGCCTGGACGTCGCGGGCCGCCCCGTTGATGTCGCGATCGAGATCGAACTGCAGCGTGATGCGGGTCTGCCCGCTGCTGCTCTGCGACGTGATTTCCGTGACGTCGGCGATCTGCCCGAGATAGCGCTCGAGCGGTTCGGCGACGCTCGTGGCGACGGTCTCCGGGTCCGCGCCCGGCAGGGATGCCGAGACGGAGATCGTCGGGTAATCGACCTGCGGCAGCGGCGCGACGGCCAGACGCGTGTACGCCAGCGCGCCGGCGAGCAGCACGCCGAGCGTCAGGAGGGCCGTGGCCACGGGACGCTCGATGAACGGCGCGGAGAGATTCACGCCGTCACCTCGTCCGGCGGCGGCCCGGAACGGCTGCCGCGCAAGCGCAGCGCCACCCGGTCGAAGGTCAGATAAATCACAGGCGTCGTGAACAGCGTCAACAACTGGCTCACGATCAGGCCGCCAACGATGGCGATACCTAAGGGCCGGCGCAGCTCCGAGCCCGCGCCATTGCCGAGCATCAGAGGCAACGCGCCGAGAAGGGCCGCCATCGTCGTCATGAGGATCGGTCGAAACCGCAGCAAACAGGCCTGATAGATGGCTTCCTCGGGACGCAGTCCGCCGTTGCGCTCGGCGTCGAGGGCGAAGTCGATCATCATGATCGCATTCTTCTTGACGATGCCGATCAGCAGGATGATCCCGATGATGCCGAGCACGTCGAGGTCATGGCCCGAGATCAGCAGCGCGACCATCGCGCCGATGCCGGCCGAGGGCAGCGTCGAGAGGATCGTGATCGGATGGATGAAGCTCTCGTACAGCACGCCAAGCACGATGTACATCGTGATCACCGAGGCGAGCAGCAGCAAGCCCTCGTTCGTCAGCACGTTCTGGAACGCCGCGGAGGTGCCCTGAAACGCCGTGACGAACTTCGCCGGCAGATGAATGTCCTTCTCCCCCTGCTTGATCGCATCGACGGCCTCGCCGAGCGAATATCCCGGAGCGACGTTGAAGGAGATCGTCGTCGCCGGAAACTGACCGAGATGCGTGATCTGCAGCGGCCCGGCGTGCTGCCGGACGTCGACCACCGCCGAAAGCGGCACCTGACCGTTGGTGGTCGAGGTCGACGACGGCAGGTAGAGCTCCGAGAGCCCCGCGAGCGACCGTTGGATCGAGGGATCCGCCTCGAGAATGACCCGGTACTGGTTCGACTGCGAATAGATCGTCGAGACGATGCGCTGACCGAAGGCGTCGTAGAGCACGTTGTCGACGGTTGCCGGGGTGATGCCGAAGCGCGCCGCGGTGGCCCGGTCGATCACGAGATCGGTCGCCAAACCCTGCTGCTCGAGGTCGCTCGCGACGTCGGCGAGCTGCGGCTGCCGCGCGAGCCTGTCCATGAGCTTCGGAATCTCGTCCGCGAAGTCCTTCGGATCCGTGCTCTCCACGACGAACTGGTACTGCGTGCGGCTGACCGATGAATCGATCGTGATGTCCTGAAGCGGCTGCATGTAGAGCGTGATGCCGACGACGTCGGCGGTCTCGCGCTGCAGCCGTCGGATGATCTCGCTCGCCGTCAGAGTCCGGTCCGCATGAGGCTTGAGGTTGATCAGCAAACGGCCGCTGTTCAGCGTCGAGTTGCTCCCGTCCACGCCGATGAAGGAACTCAGGCTGGCGACGTCCGGATCCTTGAGGATCGCGGCGGCGAGCGCCTGCTGGCGCTCCGCCATCGATTCGTAGGAAATCGTCTGCGAAGCCTCCGAGATCCCCTGGATCATGCCGGTGTCCTGCACCGGGAAGAAGCCCTTCGGCATGAACACGTAGAGGAGCACCGTCACGAGCAACGTCAAGACCGCCGCGACGAGAGTCAGGCGCTGGCGGGCGAGCACCCAGCGCAACCCGATGGCGTAACGCTCGATGATCCAGTTGAAACCGCGCTCCGCCCGCAGGTCCCAGCGCGGGCGGCTCTGCGGCCGGTGAAACTCGAGCAGCCGCGCGCAGAGCATCGGCACCAGGGTCAGCGAAACCACGGCGGAGATCACGATGGTCACGGAGAGCGTGATCGCGAATTCGTGGAACAGCCGGCCCACGATCTCTCCCATGAACAACAGCGGAATCAGGGCCGCGATCAAGGAGACGGTCAGCGAGATGATCGTGAAGCCGATCTGGCGCGACCCCTTGAGCGCGGCGGCCATCGGCGATTCGCCGTTCTCGATGTAGCGGGCGATATTCTCGATCATCACGATGGCGTCGTCGACGACGAATCCGGTCGAAATCGTCAGCGCCATCAGCGACAGATTGTCGAGGCTGTAATGCAGCAGGTACATGACGCCGAACGTGCCCACGAGCGAGAGGGGCACCGAGAGGCTGGGGATCAGCGTCGCCGGGAGATTGCGCAGGAACAGGAAAATCACGAGCACGACCAGCGCCACGGCGAGCAGCAACTCGAACTCGACGTCGGCAACCGAGGCTCGAATCGTCTGGGTTCGGTCGCTCAAGATGCTGATCTCGAGCGCCGGAGGCATGTCCGCGACGACGCTCGGCAGCAGCTTCTTGACCGCATCGGCGACCTGAATCACGTTGGCGCCGGGCTGGCGCTGGATGTTCAGGATCAGCGAGGGCGTGGTATTCGCCCAGGCCGCGAGGTTCTTGTTCTCGGGTGCCATGATGACGTTGGCGACGTCGGACAGGTGCACCGGAGCGGCGTTCTGATAGGCGACGATGATGTTTTTATAGCCTTCGATGTCCGTCAGCTGATCGTTGGCGTTGATCGAGGAGGCCTGCGTGGGCCCGTCGAAGCTGCCCTTGGGCGAATTGATGTTCGCGTTGCCGATCGTCGTGCGCAGATCGTCGATGTTGAGCCCATACTTGGCGAGCGCCCGCGGATTGAACTGCACGCGCACCGAGGGGCGCTGACCGCCCGAGATGCTGACGACACCGACACCCGGAAGCTGCGCGATCTTCTGCGCGAGGCGCGTGAAGCTCAGGTCCTCGACGTCGATGAGATTCAAGGTCTTGGAGGTCACCGCCAGCGCCATGATCGGCGCGTCGGCGGGATTGAACTTGGCATAGGTGGGTGGCGTCGGCAGATCGTTCGGCAGCACGTTGTTGGCGGCATTGATCGCCGCCTGGACCTCTTGTTCGGCGACGTCGAGGCCGAGGTCGAGGCTGAATTGCAGGGTGATGACCGACGAGCCGCCGGAACTCGCCGAAGTCATCTGGTTGAGACCCGGCATCTGGCCGAACTGGCGTTCGAGCGGCGCCGTGACCGAAGAGGTCATGACTTCCGGGCTGGCACCGGGATAGAAGGTCTGCACCTGGATCGTCGGGTAATCGACCTCGGGCAGCGAGGACAGCGGCAGGAAGCGAAAAGCGAACAGTCCGGAGAGCAGGACCGCCGCCATCAGCAGCGACGTGGCGACCGGCAACTGGATGAACAGCCGGGACGGATTCATGGCCGGCTCTCAAGGATTCTGAGGCGCGGACGGCGCCTGCGGATTCCCCGGGGAGTCTTGGCTGTCCTGCTGATGGCGCTGGCGCCAGCGCTCGCGGCGCGCCGCGGCGTCCGCGTCGTCGCCGCCGGAGGAGGACTGGCCCGGCGCGCCCCCGTGTCGACGGTGCCGCGGCGGCTCCGGGGACGCAGCCGCGCCGCCCGCCGCCGGGGCGGGAATCGTGACATGCGCGCCGTCACGCAAGCGGTCCGCGCCTTCGGTCACCACACGATCGCCGGGCGATAGACCCGAATCCACGGCGTAATAACCGCCATCCTGGGGACCCAAGGTCACGACGTGGATCGAGACGGTGTTGTCCTCGCCGACGACGAACACGTAGGTGCCGGGCGCCCCGCGCTGCACGGCGGCGACCGGCACCGTGACGACGTTCTTCAGCGTGTCGAGCAGCATTTGCACGTTGACGAACTGGCTCGGAAACAACACGTCGGCGGCGTTGTCGAAATTGGCGCGCAGTCGCACCGTTCCCGTGGTCGTATCGACCTCGTTGTCGATCGAGGCGAACTCGCCCTCGCCGAGTTGTTTGACGTTGGCCCGATCGTAGACGACGACCGAGGGCTTTGCGCCCGCATGCAGACGCGCCTGAATCCTCGGAATCGCGTCCTCGGGAACGGAGAAAATGACGGAGATGGGATTGAGCAGCGTGAGCACGACGATCCCGGTGGTCGTCGAGGTCTGCACGTAATTGCCGGGATCGATCAGGCGCAGCCCGACGCGACCGTCCGCTGGCGCGACGATACGGCAATAAACGAGATTGAGCTGCTGCGCCTTGATCTGAGCCCTGTCGTAGTCGACCGTGCCCTGGTCCTGCTTGACGACCCAGCCCTGGTCCTCGTAGGTCTGCCGCGCGATCGAGCTCTGGTCGGACAGCGTCTTGTAACGCTCGAGATCCATTTGCGCCTGCTTGAGCGTGGCCTCGTCGCGCGCGAGCTGCGCCTGATCCTCCTCGAGCGCCACCTCGTACGGACGTGGGTCGATTTGCGCGAGGAAATCGCCCTTGTGGACCAACTGACCTTCCTTGAAGCCCACTTTCATCAGCAGACCGCTGATCTGGGTGTTGACCGTCACGGTCGTCAGGGGAGTCACCGCGCCGAGCGCGTTGATGAGAATTCGAACGTCGCCGCGACGGATGCTCGCGACGCTGACCGACTGGTTGGTCGCGGCATCGGCATAGCGCCCGCGCCGCACCTGGGGCGCGCCCAGGAACGAGCGCACCTGATAGAACACGCCCGCTGCGATCAGCAACAGGACGGCGGCCACGAGCACCCAGACCCAGCGGCGGGGGCGTGCCTGAGGTTCAATGAGCGCGTCCGAGGTCATCCTGCCATGATTTCATGCTGGGCGACCCCGGCACCAGTAGGGTGCATGCAAAGAAGCGTCAGGCCCCGAACAGCCCGGCCGAGACGTTGATCGCAAAACCGAGGATCGATGCATTGAAGAGGAAGGAAATGAGCGTTTGCGCGATGACCAGCTTGCGAATCGACTGGCCCGTGGTCGAAACGTCGGACGTCTGACAGGCGGCCGCGATCGTGAACGAAAAATAGGCGAAATCCCAAAATACCGGCATGGTCGTGCGCGGAAACAACAACGGTCGGTCCTCGGCCGTCGCGCTGTAGAACATATCCGCATACTGGACCGTGAAGATCATCGGCACGACCAACCAGGAATCGGCAACCGTCACGCCCGCCAGCGCGACGTGCAACAGGCGTTCCGTGCCCGTGAAGTTGCGCACCGTGGAGAGGATCGCGACGATGGCGACGAGGCTGAGCAGCGCCGCCGCGATCACGATCACGAGCACGACCGGTGCGCTCTCGTCCTCCTCGACGAAACGCAGACAAATCTGTTGCGCCGACAACCGCGTCATCCAAAAGTAGAGCAGGATCATGAACGAGGCGACCCCGGCGTTCCATGCGATCAGCACCCGGCTGATCGTCGACCAATGGGTCGGGAGCACGAGATAGACCAACAGACCGACGCCGGTCGCGATCCAGAGCCTGGGATGTTCGGAAAACAGTTTTTGCATTAGTCGAAACTCGCGGGCATGGTAATGTCCTCCTTTGCGCCTCGCAACGGCCACTGGTAGAAACGTGTCTAGAGAGAAGTTACCCACGCGCTGGCTCGTCATGGGTGGCGCCGCCGTGCTGTTCGTCGTGATGATCTTGGTCGTGCGCCATCTGCAACACAAGCAGCAGGCGCCGCCCGAGGCATTCGGGCCCGCGGCCGGGCGCTCGTCGAAGCCGGGAACGAAGCCGATGAATCCCCAGGACGCCCCGGTCGCGGTGGCGATCGCGATCGCGCGCCGCGGCGACATCCAGCTGCGCGTACCGGCGCTCGGAACGGTGACGCCGCTGGCGTCGGTGACCGTACGGACGCAGATCAGCGGTATTTTGCAGAAAATCGTCTTCACGGAGGGCCAATTGGTCCATCAGGGCGATCTGCTCGCACAGATCGATCCCCGCCCCTACGAGGCAGCCGTCAAGCAGATGCAGGGCAACTTGCGCCGGGATCAGGCCCTGCTCGCGGATGCCCGTTTGGATTTGAAGCGCTACGAGGGCCTGGTCAAGGAAGATTCGATCGCCGTTCAGACGCTCGACACCCAGAAGGCGACCGTCGCCCAGGACGAGGGCACGGTCGAATCCGACGAGGGTCAGCTGGCGACCGCCGAAGTGAATCTCGCCTACACGCACATCGTCGCGCCGGTCACCGGCCGTGTCGGCTTGCGCCAGGTCGATCAGGGCAATTACGTGACCCCGACGGATACCAACGGCATCGTCGTGGTCAACCAGCTGCAACCGATTACGGTCCTTTTTTCGATCCCGGAGGACAACGTCAGCGCGCTGTTTCGGCGGATGCGTGGCGGCCCCCTGAAGGTCGAGGCCTACGATCGCACGAACAGCGCCAAGCTCGCCGACGGCAAGCTGCTGACCGCCGACAACCAGATCGATACGACCACGGGCACGGTCAAATTGCGGGCCGAATTCGTCAATGCCGACGGCAGCCTGTTTCCGAACCAGTTCGTGAACGTGCAGCTGCTGCTGGACCTGCTCCAGAACCAGGTCATCATCCCGGTCGCGGCCGTGCATCGTGGCGCGCCCAAGGGCGTGCAGACGGACTTCGTCTACGTCGTCAACGACGATCGCAAGGTCTCGGTGCGTCCCGTCACGCTCGGCACCACGGACGGCGACCAGGTCGCGGTGAGCACCGGTCTCAAGGCCGGCGAGAAGGTCGTCACCGAGGGCGGCGACCGACTGCGCGACGGCGCCGCCGTGGACCTGCCTGGAGCCACGCCGGCCGCCGCGAACCCAAGCCCTCCCCCGCCCCGATCGAAATGACGGCGGGGGCCTGTCTGAGTATTCCACCCGCCGCGCCATGAATCCGTCGCGCCTCTTCATCCTGCGCCCGGTCGCCACGACGCTGCTGATGATCGCGTTGCTGGCCGTGGGCTTCATCGCCTTTCTGCAGCTACCGCTGTCGGCACTGCCGGAGGTCGCCTATCCGACGATCCAGGTGCAGACCTTCTACCCCGGCGCGAGCCCGGAGGTCATGACCTCGGCGATCACCGCGCCGCTGGAGAAGCAGTTCGGACAGATGCCCGGACTCAACCAGATGTCCTCGACGAGTTCGGCGGGCGCGTCGGTGATCACCCTGCAGTTCAATCTCTCGCTCGCGATCGACGTGGCCGAGCAGGAAGTCCAGGCGGCGATCAGCGGCGCCCAAAATCTGCTGCCCCAGGATCTGCCGGCACCCCCGATCTACGCGAAGGTCAATCCCGCGGACGCGCCCGTGTTGACGCTCGGAATCTCCTCCAAGGTCATGCCGCTGACCCAGGTGGAGGATCTGGCCGACACCCGCGTCGCGCAGAAGCTGTCGCAGTTGAAGGGCGTGGGCGTCGTCAGCGTCAGCGGCGGCCAGCGGCCGGCGATCCGGGTGATCGTGAACCCGAAGGCGCTCGCCGCCTATGGGCTCAACATCGACGATTTGCGCACGACGATCGGCAACGCCAATCAGAACGGGCCCAAGGGGACGCTCGACGGGGCGACGATCGCCTACACCGTCAACACCAACGATCAGATCGCCAACGCCGAGGACTACGGTTCGGTCGTGATCGCCTACAAGAACAACGCCCCTGTGCGTCTGCGCGACGTGGCGACGCTGATCTCCGGAGCGGAGAACACCAAGCTCGGCGGCTGGATGAACGCCACCCCGGCTCTGATCGTCAACGTGCAACGCCAGCCCGGCGCGAACGTCGTGGACGTCGTCAACCGCGTGCGCGAATTGCTGCCGGAGCTCAAGGCCGCCCTGCCGGCGGGCATCGACCTCGTGATTCTCACCGACCGTACGACCACGATCCGCGCCTCGATCGCCGACGTCGAGTTCGAACTCGTCCTCTCGGTCGCCCTCGTCGTGCTGGTCATCTGGTTGTTCCTGCGCAACGTGCCGGCGACGCTGATTCCGAGCCTCTCGGTGCCGCTCTCGCTCGTCGGCACCTTCGCCGTCATGTACCTCGCGGGCTTCAGTCTCAACAACCTGACGCTGATGGCGCTCACCATCGCGACCGGCTTCGTCGTCGACGACGCAATCGTGATGATCGAGAACATCGCGCGCTACATCGAGATCGGCAAGACGCCGCTCGAGGCGGCGCTCGAGGGCGCGGGCCAGATCGGGTTCACGATCATCTCGCTGACCGTCTCGCTGATCGCCGTGCTGATCCCGCTGTTGTTCATGCAGGACGTGGTCGGCCGCCTGTTCCGGGAATTCGCGGTCACCCTCGCCGTGACCATCCTGATCTCGGCGGTCGTCTCCCTGACGCTCGTGCCGATGCTCTGCGCCAAACTGTTGAAGCCCCGTGCTCCCGGCAGCCACGGTCCCCACGGCGAGAGCCACGCCTCGGGCCGCTGGTTCCAGCGCGTCGTCGACTGGTACGGACTGCGTCTGACCTGGGTACTCGACCACCAGAGACTCACGCTCTACTTCGCGCTCGGGACCCTGGTGCTGACCGGGGTTCTCTACGTCCTGATCCCGAAGGGGTTCTTTCCGACGCAGGACACCGGCGTCATTCAGGGCATATCGGAGGCCAACCAGTCGATCTCCTACGCCGCGATGGCGGACCGGCAACAGGCCTTGGCGGCGGCGATCCTCAAGGATCCGGACGTCGCGAGTCTGTCGTCGTTCATCGGGATCGACGGCAACAACGTCACCCTGAACACCGGCCGGTTCTTGATCAATCTCAAACCGCGCGAAGCGCGGTCGGCGAACCTGACCGAAGTGATCCACCGCCTGCAGTCGGAGACGGCGGGGGTGGCCGGCATCACGCTCTACATGCAGCCGGTGCAGGACCTCACGCTCGACAACACCGTGAGCCGCACGCAGTACCAATTCACCCTCGAGAGCGCCGACGCCGCGGCGCTCTCGGCCTGGACCCCGAAATTGCTGGAGGTGTTGCGCCGCCAGCCCGAGCTCGCCGACGTCGTCAGCAATCAAGAGGATGACGGCCTTGCCGCCTATGTCACGATCGACCGCGACAGCGCGGCAAGACTCGGGGTCAGCGTCGGCACCGTCGACAACGCCCTCTACGACGCATTCGGCCAGCGCATCGTCTCGACGATCTTCACGGAATCGAACCAGTACCGGGTGATCCTCGAGGCAAACCCCGCCGAGTACGCCTCGGTCGATGCGCTGCAGTCGATCTACGTGCCGTCGGCGTCGGGCGGCCAGGTTCCGCTCTCGGCGATCGCCAAAGTGCACGTCGAGACGCGTCCGCTGCTGATCAACCATCTCGCCCAGTTCCCGGCGACCACGGTCTCGTTCAATCTCGGAGCGGGCGCCTCCTTGGGCGCCGCCGTGAAGGCGATCGAGCGGTCCGAGAGCGAGGCCGACACGCCGGCGAGCGTGCACACGACGTTCCAGGGGGCGGCGCTCGCGTTTCGCAGCAACTTGAGCAATGAACTCCTGCTGCTCGTCGCCGCGGTGCTCGTGATGTACATCGTCCTCGGCGTCCTGTACGAGAGCTTCGTGCATCCGATCACGATTCTCTCGACCCTGCCGTCCGCCGGCATCGGCGCCCTGCTCGCGCTCATGCTCGCGGGCGAGGACCTCACGATCATCGCCTTGATCGGCATCATCCTGTTGATCGGCATCGTCAAGAAAAACGCGATCCTCATGATCGATTTCGCGATCGACGCGCAGCGCAATCACGGCCTGCCACCGCGCGAAGCGATCTATCAGGCCTGCCTGCTGCGCTTCCGGCCCATCCTGATGACCACGGTCGCGGCGATCTTCGGCGCGCTACCCCTGATGTTCGGCACGGGCACGGGTTCGGAATTACGCCATCCGCTCGGCGTCAGCATCGTCGGCGGACTGCTGTTGAGCCAGGTGCTGACGCTGTTCACGACGCCCGTCATCTATCTCGCCTTCGATCGCTTGAGCCGTCGGCTGCGGCCGGGGTCTGCGGCGCCAGCCCCCCTGCAGGCGCCGCCGCTGCCCCAGCCCGAGGCCGGTGCGCCATGAACATCTCGGCGCCCTTCATCAAGCGGCCGGTCGCAACAATCCTGTTGACGGCCGGCATCGCGATCTGCGGGGCCTTCGCCTTCGTTCTCATGCCGGTCGCTCCGCTGCCGAAGCTCGACGTGCCGGCGATCTTCGTCTCCGCGTCGCTGCCGGGCGCGAGCCCCGAGGTCATGGCGAGCACGGTCGCAACGCCGCTCGAGCGACACCTGGGCGCGATCGCCGACGTCGACGACATGACCTCCTCGAGCAGCGTCGGCTCGACGAGCATCCAGCTGACCTTCGGCGCCGATCGGGACATCGACGGCGCCGCGCGCGACGTGCAGGCCGCGATCGTCGCCGCGCGCGCGGATCTGCCGACGTCACTGACCCAGAATCCCTCCTACTTCAAGCTCAACAGCGCGCTGTTCCCGGTCATGGCCATCGCCATGACCTCCGACGTGCTGTCGCAAGGGCAGATCTACGACGCGGCCGATGCCGTCATCCTGCAGCGCTTGTCGCAGATCAAGGGAGTCGGCGGCGTCAACGTGAGCGGCAGCGCACTGCCGGCCGTGCGCGTGGAGCTCAATCCGCTCTCGCTCTCGAAATACGGCATCGGACTGCAGGACGTACGCGCCGCGATCTCGAATGCGAATGCGAATGCGCCGAAGGGGGCGATCGAGAGCGATCGCTTCCATTACCAGATCTATACGAACGACAACGCCCGCGATGCCGACACCTACCGGCGCCTCGTGATCGCCAATCGCAACGGTGCCGTCGTGCGCCTGGGCGATGTGGCCGCGGTCACCGACATGCAGGACGGCGCCACGGAGAACATCCGCACCTACGGACTGTTCAACGGCAAGCCGGCGATTTCGGTGCGGATTTTCCAGCAGCCCGGCGCAAACATCGTCGAGATGGTCGACTCGATCAAGGCGCAACTGCCGTTCTTGAAGGCCGCGATCGACCCGAAGATCGATCTGGTCGTCACCTTCGACCGCTCGATCACCATCCGCGGTTCCTTGCGCCAGGTCGAACAGACACTCGTGCTTGCCGTGCTGTTCGTGATTCTGGTCGTCTACCTGTTCCTGAACAGCTGGCGCGCCACCTTGATCCCCGCGATCGTCGTGCCGGTGTCGCTGATCGGCACGTTCAGCATCATGTACCTGCTCGGTTTCAACATCGACAATTTCTCGTTGATGGCCTTGACGATCGCGACCGGTTTCGTCGTCGACGATGCAATCGTCGTCATGGAGAACACGTCGCGCCATATCGAGGCCGGCATGGGGCGCATGGATGCGGCCCTCCTTGGGGCACGCGAGGTCGGCTTCACCGTGGTGTCCATGAGCCTCTCGCTGATCGCCGTGTTCCTGCCGTTCATCGTCGCGGGCGGATTCCTCAGTCTGTTGTTCAAGGAATTCGCGATGACCTTGACGATCGCGATCCTGATCTCGCTGGTGATCTCCCTGACCACGACGCCGATGATGTGCGCGCGGCTGCTCGGGCGCGACGGCAACCGCCCGCCGTCGCGATTCGGCATCGCCTTCGAGCGGGGCTTCAGCGCCCTGCGCCGCGACTACGAGCGCAGCCTCGACTGGGCCCTGCGCCATCAGAAAACGGTGCTCTTCTCGCTGCTCGCGACGGTCGTCTTGAACGTGTTCCTGTTCATCGTGATCCCGAAGGGCTTCCTGCCGCAGCAGGACACGGGCCAGCTGCAGGGCGGCCTGCGCGGCGATGCCGCGACCTCGTTCCAGTCGATGAAAACCAAGCTGCAGGAAGCCGCCGTGATCGTGCAGGCGGATCCCGGCGTGGCGCGCGTCACGGGCTCGGTCGGCAGCGGCGGCTTCGGGCCCTTCGGCGGGGGCGGTGCGAGCGGCAATCTCACCGTGACCTTGAAGCCCCTGACCGAGCGCAGCGAATCGGCGGACCAGATCGTCGCACGACTGCGCCCGCAACTTGCGAAACTTGCCGGCGTCAGCACCTTCCTGCAGGCGATTCAGGATTTCGGCGGCGGCGGCGGGCGCTCGGCCAACGCCCAGTACCAATATACCCTGCTCGGGGACGACCTGGCGGAGCTGCGCACCTGGTCGCAGAAGCTGCGGATTGCCCTGCAGAAAGTGCCGCAGATCACCGATGTCGACACGGACCTGCAGCCTGGCGGCCTGCAAGCAGACCTCATCGTGGACCGCGACACGGCGTCGCGCCTGGGCTTGAGCGAGATCCAGATCGACAATGCCCTGGGCGATGCGTTCGCGCAGTCCCAGGTGTCGACGATCTACAATCCGTTCAGCCCGCAGCAGTATCACGTCGTCATGGAGGTGGCGCCCGAGTTTTGGCAAAACCCGGACACGCTCAAGGACCTGTATATCAGCACCGCCGGCGGTTCGGTCAGCGGAACCCAGGCCACCCAGGCGGTCGCCGGTACGACGACGCTGACCGGCTCGAGCGCGAAGGCGAGTTCGACGGCAAGCTCGACCTCGAGCACGTCGGTCGCCCAAGATCTCGCGCGAAATCTCGCCGCGAACTCGCTGGCCAATTCCGGACGAGGTAACACCTCGACGGGCTCGGCGATCAGTCTCGCCGCCGAAACGATCGTACCGTTCTCGGCGTTCAGCCATTTCGGCAGGAGTACGACACCCGTGAGCGTCAATCACACCGGCACCTCGGTTTCCACCTCGATCGCATTCAATCTGCCGGAAGGCGTCGCCTTGAACCAGGCGCTCGCCGCGATCGAGGCGACGATGAACGCGATCCACATGCCGCTCGGCATCCGCGGCGCCGCCTACGGGACGGCAAAGCAGTTTCGGGAGGCGATCGGCAATCTGCCGGCGATGCTGGGCGCGGCCCTGCTGGCGATCTACCTCGTGCTCGGCGTGCTTTACGAAAGCTACAGCCAGCCGATCACGATCCTCTCGACACTGCCGTCGGCGGGGGTCGGGGCTCTGCTCGCTCTGCTCGCAACCGGCACGGAATTCAGTCTCATCGCCTTTCTGGGCATTCTGCTGTTGATCGGCATCGTGAAGAAAAATGCCATCATGATGATCGACGTCGCCTTGGAAGCCGAACGCAGCCTCGGACTCGACCCGCGCGCGGCGATCGCGCATGCCTGCTCCCTGCGGTTTCGGCCCATCATGATGACGACCTGCGCGGCGATCGCGGGCGCGTTGCCGCTCGCGGTGGCTTTCGGGGACGGCACCGAGATCCGCCGGCCACTCGGCATCGCCGTGGTCGGGGGCCTCGTCGTCAGCCAGTTGCTGACCATCTACACGACGCCGGTCGTGTATCTCGCGGTGCGCCGCGCGAGTGATTGGTTTCGGCGGAAATTTCGCCGCAAGCGGCGCGGCACCGAGCCCGGCGCCGCAACGGGGTTGAGTCCCGTGGGGGCGGGTGCGCCGTGACGGCTGCCCGACGCCTGACCGCGACTGCGACTGCGACTGCGACTGTGACTGCGGCTGTGACTGCGGCTGTGACCAAGGCGGCGCTGTTCGCCTTGGCGGCCGGCTTAATGGCCTCATGCGCCGTTGGCCCCAACTACAGAAAGCCGTCGTTCGCGACCACGCCGGCTTACAAGGAGTCCGCCGACTGGAAACCCACGGAGCCCAGCGACGCCCTCGAGCAAGGACCCTGGTGGAAGTTGTTCAAGGACGACGACTTGGACGCACTCGAGGCCAAGATCGACGTGTCGAATCAAAACGTCAAGGCGGCCGTCGCCGCCGTGGATCAGGCCCGGGCGCTCGTGACTCAGGCCCGCGCCGCCTACTACCCCAGCGTCGGAGTCAGCGCCGGGCGCTCGCGCGGATCGGACCTCGGTTCGCCGACCGTCAATACGAACACGATCGGCGCATCGCTCTCCTGGACGCTGGACATCTGGGGGCAGACGCGTCGCACGGTCGAGAGCGACGTGGCATCGGCCGAGGCCAGCGCCGCGGCGCTGGCGTTTACGCGCCTGACGGCGCAGGCCGACCTCGCAACCGACTATTTCGAACTGCGGGCCCAGGATCAACTGCAGAGACTGCTGGACGACACGGTCGCCGCCCAGCAAAAATCGCTCAAGATCACCGAGAATCAATACAAGTTCGGCGTGGCGGCACGGGCGGACGTCGTGAGCGCGACGGCCCAGCTGCTGTCGACCCAGGCGCAGCAAATCAACGCCGGCGTTCAACGGGGCGTCCTCGAGCACGCGATCGCCGTGTTGATCGGGGAGCAACCCGCCGATTTCTCCCTGGCGAAGACCGCGATGCGCAGCGACGTCCCCACGGTCCCGCCTGGATTGCCCTCGGCCTTGCTGGAACGCCGTCCGGACGTGGCGCAGGCCGAACGCAAGATGGCCGCCGCCAACGCCCAGATCGGGGTCGCCGTCGCGGGATACTTTCCGACCTTGAGCTTGACCGGCTCGGACGAGTACACGGGCATCGCCGGCCCGTTGAGTCAATTGATCCGACTGCCGAACCGTATCTGGTCTCTCGGGCCGACGCTGTCCGGCAACGTGTTCAACGGGGGTGCCAATGTGGCGCAGGTGCGGCAGGCGCGCGCGGCCTACGACGCCAGCGTCGCCGACTACCGTCAAACCGTGCTCTCCGGCTTGCAGCAGGTCGAGGACGAAATCGTCACCTTGGCGATCCTCGAGCGCCAGGCCGTCGTCGAGGATGCGGCGGTCAAGGCGTCACGCGAAGCGGAAGCCTTGACCCTGAATCAATACAAGGCCGGCACCGTCCCCTACAGCAGCGTGATCACGGCGCAAACGACGAGGCTGACCAGCGAGCAGACCCAACTGACCGTGCTCTCGGATCGACTGCAGGCGAGCGTCGCCCTGATCCAGGCGCTCGGCGGCGGCTGGAGCACGGCACAGCTGCGCTAGGTCGCCGAAATGATCGCCTGCAATTCCAAGGTTTTGGGGTCGAACACCGCCACCAGAGGACGGTGGCGCCCGGTCAAGGGCAGGACATTGGCCGCTTCGGGCGAGAACCCCGCGGCGCGCATGCGCGCTTCGACTCGCTGCTTCTCGGGCGGCGTGAAGAACGAGGATTGACCGATCGCCAGCAGCTGCCCCCGCAGGGCTGGCAACCCGGATGCCCAGGAGGCGTAGTACCGCGGCATCGCGATCAAATCCCCGTCGCTGGGCTTGAAGCCCGCGGGAACGGGGGCCGAGACCCAGCGCGGCAGGCTGTACCAGTGGGGCTGCCACGGCGAGTGCTGCTGCTCCGCCAACGCGAGTTCTTTGGGGTCGATGTCGTAGGCCTGCACCAGCGAGAGCGCATTGTCCGAAAAGACATAGTAGAGCGGCCGCCCGTTCCACAGCTGCAGGGTACCGAAGCCAAGCGCAGCCAGTTGTATCGCGACGATGACGGCAAGGTCGCGCCGCAGTTCGCGGCGCGGCTTGCGGGGGTTCGCGATGACGAGGGTGAGCAGCGGTCCGAGCGCCAGATCGACTCCCGCCAACACGCCGAACACGGCCGTGACGCCGCTCAGATACCAACCGGGCCAGTGGTACCACCCGAGATAGAGGGCTCCGAGAGCGAAGCCGAGCACCATGGCGCTGCCCGCCAGGTGGGTGGCGAATGCCTTGAGTCTGAAATTCATAGCCTTAGAGTGAGATCCGCCATCTGGTGGCCATGCAGCATTTTTGCAAACTCAGCACGCGGCCACCAATACTTGCGTCGCATCTTGACGGGTCGTTTACAAAGGACGAGACTCGCCGACGCCACCAGATCAAGGACGCCTCATGCTCCATCAAGAGTTCACGCCTTGGATATCTGGTCGTCCGACCTCATCTCCCGGTGCGGACGAACCCATTGCCATGATGGCCTACCGAAGCCGTGCCGTGCAGGCGCCGACCGAGCGGGAACTCGATCGCTTATTGCGCAATGCGCAAGATCGTAACCGCAGCGAACATCTTTCGGGATTGTTGATTTACGACCAAGGATTCTTCTTTCAATGGATCGAGGGCCCGAGCGAGTCCTTGGGACGCGTTTGGAATTCGATCCAGCACGACCCGCGGCATCGGGAAATCCAGGTGCTGCGCGAACAGGTCATCGGCAAGCGCTTCTTCGGTGATTGGGACATGCGCCTCGCGCGCCGCGTCCGCGGGCGTATCGACACCGCACTCGCGGTGCTGGAAGCGCCCGAAGATTTGCTGAAGCGAGTGCGTTTACAGCCATCGAACTTGAGCCGCGATGCCTGGGACGACATTTTTGCGGATCTCGTCGTCCCCGGCTTGCGGAGCCGACATTTGCAGGCGCACCCCATGCCGCGTCGCGTCGCGACGATCTGGCATCCCGAACTGGGCGCGGCCGAGGAGTTGGCGGGGCTCGCACTCGCCATCGACCATGGCGCGGCGGCGCAGTTCATCAGCGGATTGGTCGATCAGGGCGCGAGCATCGAGACCTTGTTCCGCGAGGTCTTCGAGCCGGCGGCACGCCACCTGGGCGGGCTGCGCGACGACGACCTGCGCACGGACTTCGAGATCCATGCCGGCCTCGGACGCCTGCAGTTCGAGGTGCGCCGGCTCGGTGCCTCGTTCGAGCATCCATTGTATGCAATCCGTCCCGAGCACTCCGTGCTGATCAGCCCGGAACCCGGCGAATCCGATGGCTTGAGCTTGGCGATGTCCTCCGAGCTCTTCTGGCGCGACGGCTGGGAAGTCAGCTGCGAGTTTCCGACGACCGACGGCGAACTCGGCCTGGCTTTGAAAAACCGTTGGTTCGACGTGCTCGATCTCTCCCTGAGCACGGCGATCCGCAGCGATCGGGCGCTCGCGACGATGAGCGCGACGATCCGCGCGGCGCATGCGGCGTCGCTGAATCCGGCGCTCATGGTCATCGTCGATGGACGGTGGTTTTGCGAGCGGCCGCAGAGCTTTCGAGACGTCGGCGCGGATGCCGGATGTGTGACCGTGGTCGAAGCCGTGCCCGCGGCTCATCGGCTGTTGGCGGGCGCGACCGACCGGGTCGGCAGGGGCGGCACGGCGTGGCGTCCCCGGGTGCGCAGCGCTGCGACCGCCGCTTCCAGCATGCGGCTGTTCGAACGCCAATTTCGTTCCACGGTGTTTTGATCCCGGCGACTTGCGCGGGCTGAGCCTCCTCCGGGTACACTCCGGGGATGAGCAATGCAACATCGATTCGTCGTGAAGTCGGCTACATCGCCCTGATGTTCACCGCCCTGGGTTCGATCATCGGCTCGGGATGGCTGTTCGGCGCCTGGCGCGCCGCCCAGTTGGCCGGTCCCGGGGCGATCTATGCCTGGATCATCGGGGCGGTGATCATCCTGTTCGTCGCCCTGACCTTCGCCGAACTCGGCGCCATGTTTCCAGAGTCCGGCGGTTCGATCCGCTACGGCTTGTACTCCCACGGCACCCTCGTGGGCTTCGTTGCCGGCTGGGCGACCTGGATCGCGGTCGTCTCGGTGATTCCCGTCGAAGCGGAGGCATCCGTCCAATACATGAGCTCCTGGCCCTGGGGGTGGGCACAGGACCTCTACCTCCATGCGGCCAATGGGCGCGGAGAATTGACCACGTCCGGCCTGGCGATCGCGGCGGTCCTGGTCGTGGTCTATTTCCTGTTGAATTTCTGGAGCGTCAAAGTCTTCGCGAGCACCAACAGCGCAATCACCTTCTTCAAGCTGATCGTGCCGGCCGCGACCGCGATCGCGCTGATGTTTCAGGGCATACACTGGCAGAACTTCCATATCGGCGCCCACGGCGGCCCCTACGTGCTCGATGCCGCGGCGATCCTGACCGCGGTCGCGACCAGCGGCATCGTGTTCAGCTACAACGGCTTTCAGAGCCCGGTCAATCTGGCCGGCGAGGCCCATGATCCCGGCCGCAGCATCCCGTTCGCGATCTTCGGCTCGATTGCGCTCAGCACGGTGGTCTATCTGCTCCTGCAGTTCGCCTTCCTGGGGGCGGTCGCACCCGACCATCTGGAGCAAGGCTGGGCTGGGCTCGAGTTCAGTTCGCCGTTCGCCCAACTGGCCCTCGCCCTGAACCTCAACTGGCTCGCGCTGCTCCTCTACGCCGATGCCTTCGCGAGCCCGAGCGGCACCGGCAGCACCTACACCGCGACGACCGCCCGGATGATCTACGCGATGGAGCGCAATGGCAGCTTCCCCAAAGTCTTCGGCCGGGTGAACCCGGTCTACGGCATTCCGCGACCCGCCATGTGGCTCAATCTCGTCGTCTCGTTCCTGTTCCTGTTCTTCTTCCGGGGTTGGGGCCGGCTGGCCGCGGTGATCTCGGTGGCGACGATCGTGACCTACCTCGTCGTGCCGATCAGCGTCATGGTATTGCGCCGTACGGCACCCGGCCTGCATCGACCGCTGCGCGTACCGGGCCTGCCGGTGCTCGCGCCGACAGCCTTCGTGCTCGCCACCTTGATGCTCTATTGGGCTCGCTGGCCGCACACGGGGGAAATCATCCTGCTGCTGATCCTGCCCTTGCCCCTGTATTTTTATTACCAAGCCCGGGGCGAGTGGCAGGATTTCGGCCGAAACCTGACCGGCGCCTGGTGGCTGTTCGCCTACTTCGCCACGGTCGCCGCCCTCTCCTGGGCCGGCAGCACGGAATTCGAAGGTCACGGGTACCTCGCCTACGGCTGGGACCAAGTCTGTGTGGCGATCGCCGGTCTGATCTTCTATGCCTGGGGGGTGCGCAGCGGCTGGACCACACCGGCCGTCACTGCAGCGGTTGAGCGAACCACGGCCTGAGGCTTATACTAGAGCGGCTTCACTTGTCTGTAATGCCCGTTCCTCAGGGCATTCAGGCCCCATCAATATCAAGGTACAGATCGCCACCATGAAGAAAATTTCCGTCATTGCCGCGTTGTTGTTGTTCGCCTCGAGCGCCGCGTTTGCGGCACCCGTGCACCACCATCATCGTCACCACCACCACCACCACGTTCATCATTGATTGAATGGGCGGCCGTCCCGGCCGCCCATGCTCACGGCAATCCCGGACCTGGATCGGGCTCGCCGTTGCCGAGTAGCGCTTCGAGCCCTGCGACGAGCGGCCCCAGTTTCGGCGGACTCGCCTCGAAGTTTGGCTCGAAACCTTCTTGTTGCAGCGCCTTCGTACAGACCGGCCCGATCGATGCGATCAAGCATCGCTGTAAGTCCGCACGGATCCGATCCGCATGCCCCTCCCGGGCAGCCACCTCCAACAAGTGTTGCACCTGAACCGCACTCGTGAAGACCACCGCGTCCACTCGTCGCTCGCTCAACGCACCGAGTAAGTTTCGCAGCGGCGACAGATCCTCCGGCAAGGCCCATCGATAGGTCGCGATCTCTCGTACCTGCGCACCCCGTGCCTCGAGCGCGGCATGCAGCCCGGCATTCTCGGCTCCATATCGCTGCACGAGCACGCGGACTGCGGCGAGGTCGACGTCCGCGAGCGCGACCAGCACGTCCTCGGTCGTGAACGGCGACCGTGCGCGCCGATCGATCCTGATCCCGCGCGCGTTCAATTCGCCCGTGGGCTTGGGTCCGCGCACGACGACCATCGCCGCGGCGAGCAGCGACGCGAGTTCCGCGGCGAGTCCGAGCGCGTCCGCCGCCTCAAACAGCGCGCGCGTGCCGACGCCGGTCTGAAAGATCGCGACTTCGATCGGCGCCGCCCGCCAATTGCTCAAGAGCCCGCGCAGCGCATCGAGATCGATGTCCGGCAGTTCGGAAAGCGCGGGCGCGAGCAGCGGCGTGCCACCCCGCTTCGCGATCAACTCGCCGAGGTGCTCGCCGGTCCGCGATTCGAGGATGGCGACTACTTTGCCGTGCATACGCGTTTCCGGTGCATACCCGGGATTTTGTCACGACACGCTCAAAAGGTCGTGCGAATTCCGAGGTAGCCGACGCGGCTCAGTGTTCCATACTCGTAAGCCGTCTCGTAGTGCTTGCCGGTGAAATTATCGACCCGACCGTAGAGTTCCAGACGGTCGCTGAGCGCGTACGCGACGCGCAAATCGAAAAGCACATAGCCGCCGAGGGCGATCGAATTGGCCGCGTCGTCGAAACTCCGGCCGCCGTAGCGGGCCGCCACGGTGGTCGTCAGTGGCGTCGTCCAGTGCCGGGTGACCGAGGCGTTGGCGAGATTATGCGGACGCCGCGGCAACTCGTTGCCGAAGGTGGAGGATCCGGGCGAGCGATCCTCGGTGTAGGTATAGGTGTAGTTGGCTGCCAACTCGAGATCGGGCGTGAGTTTGAGCTCCGCCTGTAACTCCCCGCCGACCGCGGAGGACCGATCGATGTTCGCGTAATACCCATAAGGTTCGGTCGCACAGAGCGGACTCGGCGTCGTGCAATCGAAGAATTCGATCAGGTCGCGGCTGTATTGATCGAAATAGGTCGCCGCGAGCATGAGCCGGCCATTCCAGAGATGCTGCTCGATCCCGGCATCAAAGGTTTCGGCGAGTTCGGGACGCAGCGTCGCATTGCCGTAATTGCCGTAGAGCTGGTACAGCGTGGGCACTTTGAACCCCTGGCCGAAGCTCGAACGCAGGATCGTCGTGCCGTCGTTCAGGACCCAGGCTGCCGCGAGCTGTCCGGTCGCATGGCCGCCGAACTCGCTGTGATCGTCGAACCGTCCCCCCGCGGTGAGCGTAAAGCCATGGACGATCTCGACCTGACCCTGGACATAGCCACTGTCGATCGTCGCCGCGCTGTTCTGGGGCGCGGTCGGCGTGTAATCGAAGGCGGGCGTGTCCGTGACGATCGTCGAGCGCTCGTGCTGTGCGCCGAACACGAGTTGTGCCCAGGGCGAGAATATCAGCGCGCCCTGGTACTCCTCGCGCAGATTGCGTCCGATGCCATAGTAGGTCTCGGTGCTCGGGCTGCCTTCGTTGACGGGTGCCTGCGGGTCGTAATTGTGGGTCGAGGTGTCGGTGTATTGAACGGCCAGACGGTGTGTCATCGCGCCGTCGAAGCTGCGCCAGGTGAGCCCGGAGTATTGCAGGAACTGCGTGACCCAGCCGTACTCGTCGTCGTCGCCGAAGTTTCCCGTCGGGGTGTCGTAGCCGTCGAAGTCGGTACGCGTCTGCGTGTAATAGGCGCGCAGATCGAGTTGCAGGTCGGGTGTAAGATCGTACCTCAGCTGAGCGTTGCTGCCGCCGACTTGGGCGGCCGAGAGCCGCGTGCCGCCGAGCTTCTCGTCGAAGGTGGGGATCCCGCTCGTGCCGTACCAGTTCGCGGCCACCCGCCACGAGAGACCGTCGTCCTTACCGCCGATGCCGCCGGCCGCATAACCGGTGTCATGCGAACCGCCCTCGGCCGCGAAATCCCCTCCGAACGCGCTGTCGGGCTCCTTCATGATGATGTTGATCACCCCGCCCATGGCCTGACTTCCGTAGAGAGTCGATTGCGCGCCGCGTAGGATCTCGATGCGTGCAATATCGCCGGTCAGCAGGTGCGCGAAATCGAATCCGCCCGCCGGACTCGAGGGGTCGTTGAGTTGCACGCCGTCGATGAGCACGAGGGTCTGGTCACTGTCGGCGCCGCGAATGAACACCGAGGTGACCTGTCCGATTCCGCCGTTGCGCGCGAAGTTGATGCCTGGCGTCGTCGCAAGCAGATCCGATACCGCCACCGCCTGGCTCGCGCGGATCGTTGCCTCATCGAGCACCGTGACCGAATTGCCGATCCTCGACAAAGGCTCGGGGCTGCGGGTCGCGACGACGACGATCTCCTCGAGCGAATCCGCGCCCGTCTCGGACGCGGTCGATGCCTGGGAAAGCGCGTGCTGCGCCCCGGCGCAAGTGAAGACGATGGAATACACGAGGATCGAGAACGAATGCGATTTCAAGATGGAACTCCCCCGCAAGGCCACGGCTCATGAACCGCGCCAGGCGCAAGGAGCCAGAGGCCGCCCGCACTTGCCAAGGAGCACGACGACCCGGGGCCCGCGCGCCAGCGCAGTCCTCCAGTCGCCACTCGGGAAACTCCGCTCGCTCAGCGCACCCCGGCTGATCGATGGGCGACAACGGCAAGCAGGTCTCCTGACTCGCGGCTTGAAGTCCCCACCTCACCTTCCCGGGCTCATCTAGCCCAGTGGTCTACGAAGCAGGGCACACCGCTCACAGTTGCGGGGGCAGCCCGGGCATCTCACCCGAGTTCCCTTTGAATCCCCCGAGGGGGAACTTGTCGTGCCGGCGTAAGGTGCAGCAAATCGGACCGCCGGTCAATCGTCTCGCGACGAGCGCGGGTTCACGCAAGCTGCCAACCCTTGCCCAAGAGGGGCACGGTCGCACAGGCCGGACCTCCGTTACGCGCGGTGCCGGCGAACTGCGCTTCCAAGACTGCTGAGCGCTTTGCCTTGACCGCCGATACCAATTCGTGGCTGATGCCTTCGAGCCCAATCTTGGCGCGCCAGCCAGCCGCGGCGCCTACCTGGCCAGCGTAGGCACCCATCCGCAGATAAACGAAGCGACCGCCCGGTCGCCCCTGAACCGCTGGACCCCGAAGGCGGAAGCCTGTCGGGGAGGAGTCTTCGACCAACTCCGCTGTAAAGTCGAAGGTGATGCGGTTTTTCGTGTTGATCGTGGGCTTAAGGATCTCCTCTTGGCCGAGTTGCAGTGCCCATGCGATGTTCGGGGGCGGATCAACGACCGTGATGCGAAGCGACAGTGTTTCGGCCGGGGTCTTTTTGGGCGCTGGCACCGGATCTCCTGAAATCCATTGACTTGTCTGGCTCTCCAACATCGTACCGGTAGCTTGCGGGGACGATCTACTCCCAGGCGCGCGCGACGCGTGCCTTACCGCTCAACCGCGCTCATTGGGGCGACTGGAGGTACCCGAGCGTCAGCTGCGCTGGGTCGGTTTCGATGGCGACCGCCTGCGTCGCGCTGACCTGATAGATTGCGAAGCGCGCCGCGGTCACGCCGAGTCCGAGGCCGGTGAAGCTGCCTTCCAGCAGGCCACTGGCGGCCGCACTGAAGCTTCCGGTCACCGCCACGTCGGGACCACCGCTGCCCAAATCGGCAAATCCCGAGAGGCTGAGGTCGCCGCCGCCGGCCGGTGTCGCGGTTACCGTGCCAATCATGCCGAAGGACTGCGGACTCGCGGACGGCTGGGCTGGCGCCAGCGCTGCCGTCGCCAGACCGTAGGGACCGCTGAAGGAGGCCGCGCCGAGTGTACCCCCCTGCTGCAGATAGGCCTGTCCCGTGAATACATCGGCCGTGTCAGCGGACAAGAGCAGCGCGTTGCCGCCGGCAGCGAGATACAGATGCGCTGAATACGTGAACGTCGCGCCATCGGTCAGTTGCGTCAGGGACGCGCGTCCCGTTGCATCCACCGTCCAGGTGCCCGTGACCGGCAGCGGACTTTGGGCTGATTTGCCGCTCAGGTCGTTCCAGTTCAGCGTTCCTGCGATGTTGCCGCCGGGGCCGGGCCTCAGCACCCCCGCGAGTTGCAGCACGCCGTTGGCATCGCTCCCTTGGGCGCCAAACACATAGCTCTGGCCGGCGACCGAGGCCGCACTGAATTGTCCGGTGTTCCCCTGCTGCCCCAGCGCCAGTCCTGACAGAATGCCTTGGAAGCTGTCCGGCGTGTTCGATGAGTCTATTTCAACGAGGCGCAGGTGGGTCGCGTCGATGATGTAGGCGGCCAGCGTGAGAGGCGGGAACTGCAGAGGACCCGTGCCCGTCTGTAACTGCACCTGCACGCGCCCGAAGCCGTCGGGAGCGGATACGGTGCCGGCGCCGAGCGTGTAGGTCGACCCTTGGTCGCCGTTGCTGTCGATGAGGTCGATGACGCTTCCGGTGCCGGAGATGCTGCCCGGGCCATCGATGTTGACGATGCCGCCGAGCCACGCGGGCGCCTCGTTGGCATCGCTGCCCGACAATGCAATCGCATAACCGGCCGCGGGAGGCGCCACAGTCGTCTGCAGGTCGAGCGAGCCGCTGACGGGGACGCCGTTCAGGCCGGCGATGAACCCGTGGGTACCGCCACCCAGCGTGCCGTACAGGGTCTGCGCACCGAACGTGCCGAGCTGGATCGTGATGCTCAGGTTACCGTCGGGAGTGAGCGCGTAACTACCGCCGGTAATGGACTGCAAGGTCGGATTGGTCGACAGGATGGTGTTGCCGTTGCCGTCGACGTAAGACTCATACTCATTGGAATCTTGTTCGCCGCCCGTAATTTTGCCGTTGCTGGCCATCAGTACTCCGGTGATGACCGACTGTGGCCCGCGCATCTGGTAGACATAGGTGCCGTTCGCGAGGGTGGGAGACGCCGCAACGATCACCACGTTCGCGGATACGGACTTCGTCGGATCGGTCACGGAGGTTGCCGTCACGGTGACCTGATTGCCCGACGGGATCGCTGCAGGGGCCGTGAAGCTCGTCGCCACATTGCTGCCGGTATGGGACGGCGAGAACGAACCACACGCTGCCGCTGCACAGGTCACCGTCCAGTTCACCTGCGGATTGACCGAGACGTCGTTGGTGATGACTACGCTGAGATCGACACTGGCGCCAATCTGCAGGGACGCCGGGGCCGGCGCGGCGAACGTCACCGCAATGGGGATCGGCGGGACGATCTTGATCGTCGCGGTCGTGTGGATCGACGGGTCCGCTACGGATGTGGCCGTGACGGTTACGGTCGAGCCCGCCGGAATCGCCGCCGGTGCCTGATAAGTCAGTGCGCCTGCATCACTGTTCGGCGTGAACGTTCCGCACTGGTTGGCGCTCGCACAGCTGACGGACCAGGAGACTGCCGTATTGCCGGAGTTCAGTGGCGAGGCGTAGACGGCCGCCGCGCTCACCGTTACCGAAGCGCTGACCGCCAGCGTGGCCGGCGGCGCGGACAGGAACACGACCGCGGTGGGATTCTGAGTTCCAGGCCCGACGCTCCCACCGCCGCTGGACCCGCCGCCACACCCTGCGAGCAGCGCCGCTGACGCGGCGACGCCGGCGAGCAGCAGCGCAGGTTTCCCGGAAGATCCCTCTTTCATTGCTGCAGCGTAACGCGCGCTCCTGACAAGGAGTGTCAACGCTATGCAAATTATTGCTGCGGGTCCCGGCGTAGCTGGGCGAAGCGTCGAAATAAACGATCGCAGACCGAAATCGACCCGACGCCGACGGTCGTCACCGACCGATTTCAGGGTCGGTCCAAGGAGGAATTTTGAGTATCACTGTCCGTCGAAAGCCGTAAACACACAAAGCTGTGACGGGAAATGCGACGCAGTACCACCCAGGGGCATAGCTCATCACGCCTATAAGTTCACTCCAACGGAATGTAATAAGGGAGATCCCAAGCAGCCCGGACTATCCCGACCGATCGCGGAGCCGGGCGACCCGCACCTCGCCGTCGGTCGTTGACCCCGACCGGCAAGGAGCGCAGACTTCTCCTGCGTTCAGGAGTCCGTCGGCGCTTGC